>FWPV01015109.1_pt1 | contig 11171 bp, 11 predicted proteins | sample 2228371 | NCBI WGS metagenome assembly FWPV01 (sample SAMEA103939776, study PRJEB20133) | metagenome | reverse complement strand
ATATTTTTATCCATATAACAAATAAAAATAATTTAATAAATTCATCGAGTTAAATAAATTTTTGAGCAATATCTGCATTATTTGGGTTAAAAGACATTTCATATAAGACAGAAACTATACTTACCTCATAAGCCGAACGGCATCTTGCTAATATATTGCCCCTGTGTTGCAGTTCATTTCCTCTTGAACATCTTTTTAAGGTCATCAGTTGAGAAAAATATCCTCGTTGGCCTGCCGTGAGGACATTGATCGGGGTTTTCTGTCTGTTCAAGGTCTGCAAGAAGCTGTGAAACCTCTTCTTGCGAGAGTATCTCTTTACCTCTAATTGAGCCATGACATGCAATTCTGGCTGCGAGGGATTCCTTAAGGGATTTGTTTGGAGAAATATCTTCAATTATACAAGAAGCAATATCTGAGAGGATACTTCCTATATCAGCATTCTTTAAAACATCTGGTAATGAACGGACAATTAAAGTGTTGTGACCAAAATCGTCTGTTTCTATACCAAAATCATTTAGTATCTGTAAATTTTCAAGAATTACCTGATATTCTTTAGGTGAAAGTTTTATCTGTTTTGGGAAAAGAAGTCGGATTGAGTTAATGTTTATTCCTTTTAAAAATTTTTCGAAAAGTATACGCTCATGTGCAGCATGATGATCTATAAGGGTTAATCCTCCTTTCCCTGCCACAGCAATAAAGGTTTCTCCCAAATAAAGGTGTGGAAGCGATGGTTTGTAAGTTAATTCAAGAATTTCTGATAATGAAGTTATGTCTGATTCAGCCCGGAGATTTATATTGTTATATTTCTCTTGAAGTTGAACTGCTGATATGCTTATATCTGAAATAGGTTTTATTCTAAATGATTCAATAGATTCTTTTCTTTGTCTCTTTATCATGTCTCTAATACTTGTAAGCACAAATTTATAAATGGATTCTTTATCTTGAAATCTAACCTCACGCTTTGTTGGATGAACATTAACGTCTATTTTTTTAGGATCGATATCAAGAAAAAGGAAAAAAATAGGGTGCCTATCCCGTGGCAAAATTCCTTCAAAACCACTGTAAATTGCTGAAGAGATAGATGGATCTTTCACTGGTCGACTATTGATAAAGATAAACTGATGGGATCTTGTTTTTCTAAAATTATCAATTCTTGAGACATAAGCATGCAATGTTATTGCCTCTGTTTTATTATTTACTTCCCATAAACCACTGAGAAATTCTTCACCATAGACCTGCATGAGTCGCTCTTTTATTCCTGATGATAAGGGCAGACTCAAAATTTCATGTTTATCAGAGGTCAGTTTGAATCCTGTATCTGGATGGGAAAGCGCTTCTCTGGTGATGATATCAATAATATGAAAAAGCTCTGTACTGTTTGATTTCAGGAACTTCTTTCGGACAGGGGTATTAAAGAATAAATCCCTGACTTCAACTGTTGTGCCAATAGCAGAAGAATCCTTTATTTCTTTAATTTCACCACCTGTTAATTCAACAGATACTCCTGAAGGAGAGCCTTTAAGTCCTGTGGTTATCTTCATTTTTGAAACAGAAGCGATTGACGGAATGGCCTCACCCCTGAATCCCATTGTCTTGATGTTGAAAAGGTCGCTTTCTGAAATGAGTTTGCTTGTAGCATGTCTTTCAAAACAGAGAATGGCATCTTCCCTGTCCATTCCAACTCCATTATCAGATACCCTGATAAGATGTTTCCCTCCATAAAGGATATCCACTTCTATTTCGGTAGCCCCAGCATCTATCGAATTCTCTATGAGCTCTTTTACGACAGAAGCAGGTCTTTCTATAACTTCACCAGCGGCAATCTTGTTTCGTAAATGGACAGGTAGAATTTTGATTTGCGGCATAAGACATTTTAAAAGCAGGTTGAGGGTAAGGTCAAGGATGTGATTGCCGTTCCTGCTTTTTTCGAGGAGATTGCCACGTCTCGAGAGCATTCGGTGCTCGCAAAGACAGGTATATCAAACAATTGAGTTGCTTATCGCTAGATTCGGCTATAAATATATGTATTATGACATCGGGTATCCTGAAGGTATATAATCAGCAGGATACCTCTTATCAAGCATTCTGTGGTATATTTAACAAGACTATATCAGGAGGTAACTTATGGACATAAAAAAATTTGTTCTCAAAAAGGCATTAGAGGCGAAGAAGGGGGCGAGGTCACTTGCAACAGCATCATCAAAACAGAAAAACGATGCCCTTAATAAAATGGCAGAGTCATTGCAGAAGAGGTCGAAAGAACTTATTTCTGAAAACAAGAAAGACATTAAGTTTGCAGAGCAAAAAGGACTCTCAAAGGCATTGATAGATAGACTCAGTTTAAATGAAAAGCGAATAAATGAGATGGCACAAGGGATCAGGGAGGTTGCAGCACTGCCTGATCCTGTTGGCGAAATTACAAAGATGTGGCAAAGGCCAAATGGAATGACTGTCGGAAGAATGCGAGTACCGATAGGGGTTATCGGTATTATTTATGAATCAAGACCTAATGTAACAGCAGATGCTGCAAGCCTGTGTCTGAAGGCTGGCAATGCTGTTATACTTAGAGGTGGGTCCGAGGCTATAAACTCAAATAGAGCTATTGTAAAAGTTTTAACTGAAGTGGCAGAAAAACACGGGCTTCATAAAGGTGCGGTAACCTTTATTGATATCCCGGACAGAGAAGCAATAATGGAAATGTTAAAGCTCGAAGGAATAGTTGATCTGATTATACCGAGAGGAGGGGAATCACTAATAAGAACTGTTACGGAAAATTCAAGAATACCGGTGTTGAAGCATTACAAAGGTGTCTGCCATGTATTCGTTGACAGAGATGCTGACCTGAAAATGGCTGAAGAGGTTTGTTTTAATGCAAAAGTACAGAGACCCGGGACATGTAATGCAATGGAGACTATGCTTGTAGACAAAAAGATTGCTAAGGTTTTTCTTCCTGATATGATTAGAAGATTTAAACAAGCTGGTGTAATATTGAAGGGATGTCCTGAGACAAGAAAAATTGAGAAATCACTTGAAAGAGTTGAAGAAGAGGACTTTTTTAAGGAATATCTTGATTTAATTTTGAATATAAAAATAGTGGATGATATGGATGATGCTATGGAACATATTGCCCGGTACGGTTCTGCGCATTCCGATGCCATCGTAACCATGAACTATGACAAAGCAATGAGGTTTTTAAGAGAAGTTGACTCATCAGCAGTTTTTGTGAATGCCTCAACCAGATTGAACGACGGCTTCCAGTTTGGTCTCGGAGCCGAGATAGGCATATCTACTGATAAGATACATGCAAGAGGTCCTATGGGGCTTGAGGAGCTGACATGCACGAAATTCGTCGTTTTCGGAAGTGGGCAATTGAGGGAATAATGGATACAAGATACACGATGCACGATAATAGATATCATGTATCATGAATTATGCATCTTGCATCATTTAAGTAGATGAAAATCGGGATATTCGGCGGAACATTTAATCCTGTACACTTTGGGCATTTAAGGGCTGCTGAGGAAGTAAGAGAGAAACTTAATTTGGACAGGATTCTATTTATTCCTTCTAAGAACCCTCCTTTGAAAACAAAAGGAATCGCTGCTGCAAAGCATAGATATGAAATGTTAAGAATCGCCTTGCTTGATAACCACTATTTTGAACTTTCAGATATAGAATTCAGGCTGAAAGGAAAGTCTTATTCTGTAAAGACGATTGAAGCATTGAAGAAATTTAATCCAGAAAATAAAATTTTCATGATACTTGGAATAGATACTTTTCTTGAAATCCCAAAGTGGTGGCATCCGGAAAAGCTTGTAAGACTTATAGATTTTATTGTTATTTCCCGTCCTAACTTTAAATTTCTTGATTTGCAGACTTCCCCTTATATAAAAATCAAGAAGAATTTTTTGATAGAACTTGATTTGGCAAAGATCGACAGTTACAAAACTGAACTTGTAACAGGGGTTGAAATTATATTGCTAAGAGTTACACCAATCGGCATATCTTCGACAGAGATAAGAAATTTTCTCAAATATGGAAAGAGCGTAAAATATCTGTTGCCACCAGAGGTTAAATCTTATATAATTGCTAATAAGATATATACATAGAAAAATTGCGGTTGAGCAATGAAAAAATGATAAATTTTAATTTATTTTGAAAGGGGGGAAACCCTTTAGAAAGTAAAGATAAGGCCATCGAAGCAGCAAAAGCAGCATTCGACAAAAGAGCAAAAGATATAATAATCCTCGATTTAAAAAGTTTGACTACTATTGCAGATTATTTCGTAATCTGTTCAGGCGAGAGTACTACGCAGGTCAGAGCAATTACAGAAAAGATTGAAGAAGTATTAAAAGTATCCAATATGAAACCTCTTGGAATCGAAGGATTAAGTTATAGTCATTGGGTACTTATGGATTACGGAGATGTAATTGTACATATTTTTGAAGAGGAAACGCGGGCTTTTTATGAACTTGAAAAACTCTGGATTGATGCTATCAGAGTCCCCATAGAAGAATACCAGCATTTATGAGCAAATTAGGCGTATTCTTTTTTATTCTTTTCTTAGGGGCACTTGCTGTTTTTGCAATTTTCAACCAGGAATCTACAATAATTAAAGTCCCATTTGGGAAGATATATGAAATGCCCACCATAGCACTTCTTCTTTTGTCAGGTGCAATAGGGGCTTTTGCGATGCTATTTGTATTTATTATCAGGGATACAAAAAGATTTGTAAATACATGGCAATATCAGAAGAAACAGAAGAGAGAGGAAAAGGTTCAGGAGCTATATACAAAGGCGCTGAATTATTTATTTTCATATCATAATATTCATGAGGCAAAGAATGCTTTTCAGCAGGTTCTTGCTGTGGACCCTGAACATCTTAATGCACTACTTAAACTTGGAGATATAGCCACTACTGAAGAGGATTATCAAACTGCAAGGGAATATTATCAAAAGGTACGTGATCTGTATCCGAAAAATATTGATGTACTATTTGCCATTGTGCGGTTGATGGAAAAAACAGACAGACTTACAGAAGCGCTCAAATATATAGATGAAATTCTTGAAATAGATGATGGAAATTTGAATGCACTTTATAAGAAAAGAGAGATTCTTGAAAAGCTTGAAAGATGGCAAGAGCTTGTGGATGTTCAGAAGGTGATATTGAAAAACGAATATTCAGAAAAGGATAAAAAGATTGCGAGGGATGATCTTGTTGGATACAAATATGAGTATGGAAGAAGCTGTCTTGAGAATGGGGAACTTGAAAAGGCAAAAAAAGCGTTCAGAACAGTATTGCGGCTTGAAAAAATTTTTATTCCTGCAACGTTAGGTCTTGCAGAGGTTTTTTTAAGGGAAAATGAAGTTGAAAAAGCGATAGAAATTCTTGAAACAAACTATGAACAGACCTCTTCTCTGATTGTCCTTTTAAGGCTTGAGGATTTACTTATCAGTGTTGGAGAACCTTATAGGCTCATAAAGATATACAATAATAATATTTCAAAAAGTCCTCAAAAAACGATCACAAAGTTTTTCCTTGGAAGATTGTATTACCGCCTTGAGATGATAGATGATGCTTTTGAAACCCTCCTTACAATAGATACAGCAGGTGTTGTGTATCCAGAGTTGCATCAACTACTGGGAAATCTATATATGAAAAGAAACCAGATTGATAAGGCTGTACTTGAATACAAAAAGGCTTTAGAATCTCATAAATGTGCCTTCAGTATATCATATAATTGCACAAATTGTGGGTATGCATCTGTAGACTGGACAGGTAGATGCCCTAATTGCAAAAAATGGAGTACATATCACCTGAATCTTCTTCACTCATAATTCATTATTATATGAAACCAAACCTTTCCAGAATAAGAATAGAGTTATGGCAGTATGTTTCATAAAGACAATGAATCGACAGGATATTTAATATGGCCAATTTCTTTTTATGATAATATTCTTGATAACGCTCATATATCCGTATGTAGAAAACATGGGATGTATTAAATTATCAGGTGATATCATTGTGTTTCTTGAGCATCCAGCCATATATTATTATAGACAGCAATGATATGAGGCTTTTTTAAAACAACAATGATTTATAGAATTCTGTAATTGCATCAGGAGGTTATGGTTGTGAAAGAAAGATACGATCCTCAAAATATAGAACTCAAATGGCAGAAATTCTGGGCAGATAAAAAACTTTATAAAACAGAAGCAAAACCCACCATGCAAAAATTTTATTGTCTTGAGATGTTTCCTTATCCTTCTGGAGAAATCCACATGGGTCATGTCAGGAATTATTCTATAGGAGACGTAATAGCACGATATAAAAGAATGAGAGGATATAATGTTTTACATCCTATGGGATGGGATGCTTTCGGTCTTCCAGCAGAAAATGCAGCTATTAAACATGGAATACACCCTTCGGAATGGACATACAAGAATATTCAGAACATGAAACAACAATTAATACGGATGGGGCTTAGCTATGATTGGGATAGGGAGATCACCACATGCAAAGCCGAATACTATAAATGGAATCAGTGGTTTTTTCTGAAGATGATGGAGAAAGGGCTGGTTTATAAAAAACAATCATATGTCAATTGGTGTCCTTCATGTTCTACTGTGCTCGCAAATGAGCAGGTTATAGATGATAAATGCTGGAGATGTGATAATGTAGTCACGCAAAAGAAACTTGAACAATGGTTTTTCCGTATAACAAATTATGCAGAAGAACTGTTACGTGGTTGTGAAGAATTAAAAGGATGGCCAGAAAGAGTTGTTACTATGCAGAAAAACTGGATTGGTAAAGGGGAAGGGGTAGAGGTTGATTTTCCAATTGAAGGTATGGAAGAAAAGTTGAGGATTTTTACGACAAGGCCAGACACGCTATTCGGTGTTACTTTCATGTGTATCGCTCCTGAACATCCTTTGGTTGATAAGATGATAGGAGAAAAGATAAGGCTTGATGATATTAAGGCAAAATATGGCAAAGAGGATGAAAAGATAGGTATACCAACAGGGTACAATGCAATTAATCCATTAAATAAAGAACGAGTACCTATTTATATTGCAAATTTTGTAATCATGGAGTATGGAACTGGGGCTATTATGTCCGTGCCGGCACATGATCAGCGAGACTTCGATTTTGCAAAGAAGTACGGGTTGCCTATAAAAGTGGTGATTGTACCAGAAGAGCGCTCAATGGCCTATATGCAAGCCCACCCCATTAATCCCCCTCATGCTAAAGACGGGAGTGGGGGAGGAGACTTTGGATCCCCGACTTTTCTCTCAGAGCTAACCGAAGCTTATGAAGAAGAAGGGATCCTTATTGATTCTGAAAGATTTACTGGTATGAAGAGTGATGTTGCTAAAGGTGCAATAATAAAATTTATAGAAGAGAATGGATTGGGTAAAGGAGTAGTGAATTATAAATTAAGAGATTGGGGCATTTCGAGGCAGAGATACTGGGGAACACCAATCCCTATTATTTATTGTGAACAATGCGGAATGGTACCTGTACCTGAAAATGATTTACCCATTATTTTGCCTGAAGATGTGAAATTTACTGGGAAGGGAGGTTCCCCACTTCTTGAATCTGAAAAATTTCTAAAAACAAAATGTCCTGAGTGCGGAACAGAAGCAAGACGTGAAACAGACACTATGGACACTTTTGTAGATTCATCATGGTATTTTATTCGATTTTGTTTTAATAAGGGAGATATTGATCTTGAAACTGAACTTCGGTCTTCTGACTCCGAATGTAAACAATGGATGCCTGTTGACCAGTATATCGGTGGGGTTGAACATGCAGTTTTACACCTTCTCTATTCGAGGTTTTTTACAAGAGTTTTACGTGACCTTGGACTTATCAATATCAGCGAGCCTTTCAAGAATTTACTAACGCAGGGAATGGTTATAAAAGATGGTGCGAAAATGTCAAAATCAAAAGGAAATGTTGTAGACCCAAACTATCTTATCGAAAAATACGGAGCAGATACATCACGTTTATTCTCTCTTTTTGCAGCTCCTCCGGAAAAAGATCTTGATTGGTCGGATAAGGGGGTAGAAGGTGCATATAGATTTTTGCATAGATTGTGGGGAATAGTTTACAGGAACCGTGAAGTTTTAAATGTGCATCGTAAAGTTTCTTCAGAAAATTCTCATGGCTTGAATTTTATAGATTACTCATCACGCTTTAAAACTGACACTTTACATCTGTATAGAAAGACACACCAGACTATTAAAAAAGTTACTATGGATATTGAACGAGAATACCACTTCAATACAGCTATTGCTGGATTGATGGAGCTCGTTAATGAGATAGCTTCATTTACTCCTGACAATGAAGAAGACAAGGCAGTGTTCAGATTTTCAATAGAGAAATTATTGATACTGCTTTCGCCATTTTCACCTCACATCGCTGAAGAATTGTGGGAAGCTATAGGGAACAATCCCAGTATATTTGAACAAAGATGGCCGGAATGGGATGAAGATGTGGTACGTGAAGAGACAATAGAATTGGTGATTCAGGTTAATGGCAAGGTAAGATCAAAGATTAAAGTGCCTCAGGGACTGAATGAAGCTACAATAGAGAAGATTGCATTGGAGGATGATAGGATCAAAAAGATTATTGAAGGAAAAACAATAAAAAAAGTGATTACTGTGAAAGGAAAATTGGTAAATATTGTTATTGGGGGATAAAAATATAAAGAAAGATGCATTGAGATGAAGAAGATATTGTTTTTAGTTCTTTTACTATTCACTATTCACTTTTTACTGTTTACTCTATCAGGATGTGGATATAAATTGTATGGGAAAAGTTCATTGCCTTTTAATTCAATTAAAATCGATACTATTGAAAATAGAACTTTTGAACCAAAACTACAGGATAAACTTTACAAGGCATTGATAGAAGAGTTCCTAAAACATGGGGTGGAGGTAAGGCAGGATGCAGAATTAAAACTTAGCTGTGTAATTCACAGATTTGAAATGCATATTCTTTCAGAGAAATCTGATATCGCTTCAGAATATGAAGTTATTATACGTGCAGATTTTGCTCTGCACGGTCCATCAGAAGTGATCAGAGCGTATAAAGATGTTGGTTCGCCCTTTATAGTATCTTTTTCAGGTGCAGGACAATTGGAAGGGCTTATTGCAGAAAAGGAAATTGCTTCAGAAAGGGCAATATCTAATATAGCGGGGGAGATAATCAGTATGCTTTTTTATAATGATAAAAAGTAGCACAATAAATAGGCAAAGATGAGCTATAAGGCATTTATAAATGAGGTAGAAAAAGGATTACTAGCACTTGTATATATTCTGTATACAGATGATCCATTTCTTCAGAGGGAGGCTATCGAGGTAATAAAGAGGCTTTTACCTAAGGATGAGAGCGATTTTAATCTGCACATATTTGATTTTATTTCTGCTGATGAACAAAGGCATACCCTTGATGATCTTTTAAATGTTTTAAATACTCACTCTTTTTTCGGGAGGCGAAGATTTACAATCAGTCTAATAAACCTACAGAAACTATCTAAAAAAGATTTTGAAAAATTAAGCATCTATATGAGAAATCCGCTGCCAGATTCAGTCTTTGTTGTAGTCCATAACGGAATATTAAATAGAGAGCTTAGAGATAGAATTAATATTTACAGACCTATATCTCTCGATGTCAAGGAGAATGAAATTCCTTTGTGGATAAAACATAAAGCAAGAATGAACAGATTAGAATTATCTGATGAAGCTATTGATTATCTTATTGGTGTCGTTGGTCAAAATCTTGGCCTTTTATCAGCAGAGATAGAAAAAATTTCTATGCTTAATAAAAAAATAATACATGTAGATGACATTTCTGATATTGTTGCAGGTGGAAGAATTTATGATGTTTTTGATCTCATAGAGGCCATTAAGGATAGGGATTCAAAAAAAGTTTTTAGTATATATAGAACACTGAAATACACAATAGACGATTACAGCTTAATCGGAGCATTGAACTGGCAATATAGGCATCAAATGCAAACAGCATCCGGATTAAAGAATAATGAATACTTTGTGAAGGTATTTGAGATCCTTAACAAAGCAGATATTGATATTAAAAGTTCCGGAAGAAATATTCCTATGGAGTATCTGCTTGTTAAGCTGCTCCAGCTTCAGTAATAGCGTTTACTTTCCGTGTAAGCCGTGAAATTTTTCTGGAAGCAGTATTTTTATGGATAACACCTTTTGATGCAGCACTTTTCAATTTCTTTATAGCTTCAATAAGCGCTTTCTGAGCGTCATCCCTGTTACCAGTAGATACTGATGTTTCGATCTTTTTTATGATGGTTTTAAGAGAACTACGTACAATTTTGTTACGAATAGTGCGTTTTTCAGCTTGTCTTACTCTTTTCATAGCTGAAAGATTTTTTCTCGTTTTTGATTTAACTGGCAATCTGAATCCTCCTTAAAATGATTATTAAACTATCATAGAAATGCTAAAAAAAGCAATAAAAACTGTAATTATATTCAGTTTTGTGCTTCAATACTGAAAAGCCAGTAATGATCAGGATTTTGCTTTATTTTTTCCTTTAGCTCATCAGAAATCCAGTGGGAATCTTCTTCAAGATTATAAAAATATGTATCGACTCCGAAAAACCCATCAACAAGATGTGTAATGGTATGTAGCATGCTGGTTTTATAACCCTGAGAAATTGTCTGTAGATCTTTCATGGTCTTGATACCTTCTATTTCGAGCTCTTCAATAAGTTCATTCAGAATATGATGATTCTTGAGGACTGCTTTTTCTATCTTTTCCCAAAAAAATGGATGTGAAGGTTGCAGGAATTCCTTTATTAAGATTCGAGAATACCTTACAAGCTGATAGTTTTGAAAGAATCGTAAAGTTTTATTTTTGCAGGAATTGAGATCTGAACCTTTTGCAAGAATCTCATGATAAAATTTTGAATGACCAATATTTTTTTTGCCAATAATGAAATTATAAGTAGTGCCTTTAACCATAATACTAAATACATTACAAATATTTATAAAAATTTTTCAATCATTAGTTACACATGGTAAGCATCACCAATTCCGTGACGTGATCATATAGTGTGTTATTCCGAGCGGAGCGAGGAATCTCGTCTTTGAGATTGCCACGTCGCTTCGCTCCTCGCAATGACAACCCC
>FWPV01015108.1_pt1 | contig 11173 bp, 5 predicted proteins | sample 2228371 | NCBI WGS metagenome assembly FWPV01 (sample SAMEA103939776, study PRJEB20133) | metagenome | reverse complement strand
GCCGGGGTCAGCCCCGAGCTGGTGCGCCTGAGTGTGGGCCTCGAGGCCCTGGAGGACATCCAGGCCGACCTCAAGCAGGCCCTGAGCCAGAAGGTACAGGTATAAGCCCGCTTTCCTCCCGAGAGGGGGCCAACCATGTCTGAAGTGCTGATTCAAGAAGCCTGGGGCGACCACGAAGCCCTGCTGATCAAGCCGCCCAAGAGCCGGGGGCGGGTGCCGCCGCCGGTGCCGGCTCAGGCATTGGTTGCTGGGGGCTTCCGGCTGGAGTACGGCGGCACCTTGCCTGAGCTGCACTTCCGCTACGAGACCTATGGCCACCTGAACTCGCAGTGCAGCAACGCGGTGCTGGTCTTTCACGCCTGGACCGGCTCAGCCCACCTGGCCGGCACCTACACCCGCGAGACCCTCTCCCGCCTGCCCCGGCTCGACCAGGCCTTCGGGCCCGATGGCTGGTGGGACGAGCTGGCCGGGCCAGGGCGGATGCTGGATACCGACAAATACTTCGTCATCTGCGCCAACCACATCGGAAGCTGCTATGGCTCGACCGGCCCCCTTTCCCTCAACCCCGAGACCGGGCGGCCCTACGGCCCCGACTTTCCCAAGCTCACCGTGCGCGATCTGGCCCGGGCACAGTCCAAGCTCCTGGATTTCTTGGGCATCGAAAAGGTGACCCTGCTGGGGGGTAGTCTGGGGGGAATGGTGGCCCTGGAGTTTGCCCTGCTATTCCCAGAGCGGGTGCAGAAGCTGGTGGTGCTGGCGGCCCCTGCGGTGCACAGCCCCTGGGCCAGGGCTTTCAACCGCCTCTCGCGCGAGGCGGTGCTGGCCGACCCTGCCTACCAGGGGGGGCACTATACCCAGCAGCCTTTGGGCCTCCAGCTAGCCCGGGCCATCGCCATGCTCTCCTTCCGCTCGCCCGACTCGTTTCGCCTGCGTTGGCAGCAACACCCTGAGCGGGGGGAAAGCTACGTGCTGTACCAGGGGGAGAAGTTCGCCAAGCGGTTTGATGCCAATGCGTACCTGGTGCTGTCTGAAACAATGGATACCCACGATGTGGGACGGGGCCGTGGTGGGGTAGAGGCTGCCCTTAGCAGGCTCAGGAGCATTCCTGGCTTGTTTGTGGGTATCAATTCCGATCTGCTCTACACGGCCCATGAGGTCCGGGAGATGGCCCTGCAGAGTGGAGGAATCTACCGCGAGATTCATAGCCCACACGGACACGATGCCTTCCTCATCGAGACCGACCAGGTCGAGCGCATACTGGCCGACTTTCTGTGATGCTACCTAGCTAGTCCGATACTAGATTCGATTCATTCTGCACCAAGTCCAACAGATGTTCCAGCTTGGCCCGATTAGTCTTTTTTGAAAACTGACCCGAAGCAGGTCTGGGTTGCAGGAAGGCATGTATTGTAATTCCACCCCCACATCAACCTTCACTTTGGCTTTAAGCCAGCATGGCGCAAAACAGCAAACCCTGACCCACGGCTCGCCAGCGAGAGTGCTACTGCCAGGAGGTCGAAGGCCGGTGTGGCTAGTTCAAGATTGTTCTGCTCTTTAGGTCGTCTTACACCAAATCTCATTCAAGGTGACCCCTAAAGTTAGGATAGGGGAATGAGCCGAAGGATTGCCCCAATCGATTGGAGCGAAAGCGTAGAGGAGTTGGAGGAACAGAATAGAAGGGAGAAGCACCTGGAACGACGTAAACGGCTGCAGGCGATGTGGCTGGTACGTCGAGGCAAAGATGCGCAGGATGCGGCCAGAGAAGTGGGGATTGGACGTAAAACCCTCAGCAGGTGGCTGGGCTGGTATCGGAGCGGAGGGTTGGGGGAGGTAATGAAGCGCGTACCGGGCTGGGGGGTCAAAGTCCGTCGAGCCTGGCTGGAAGAAGGCCAATAGCTGGAACTGATGGCGGAGAGTGCCAAAGGAAGCTTTCGCACCTACGAAGAAGCGCGGCAGTGGGTGCAACAACGCTTCGGGGTACAGTACAGCTATAAAGGCCTGTATGGGCCGATGGCTCGATGGAAGATTCACCCCAAAGTAGCGCGACCGAGTTCAGCCAAGACCGATGCGTCGGCGCAAGGGCGGTGGAAAAAGGGGGCTCAAAGCCCTGATAGCCGATGAACTCAACCGACTGGGTAAAACCATGGGGGATGCCCTGGCCCAGATTGGCTTTAGCGATGAGATGCGGTTGGGACTGCTGGGTCAGGTTCGACGGGTGCTGGCGCCTCGTGGGGTGAAGGTGGTTCAAAGGGTACAGCGGGAATACCAGTATGCCTACCTGCTGCTGGCGGTGATACCGGCCATCGGCCAGTTGAGATGGCGTTGGATCCCGCGCATGAAACAAGACCACCTCAAACCGGTCCTGGAGCAATGGGCATTGGCGATCAATGTTTGGGATGGGGCGGGGGTCCACCGGGGTCGTAGCCTATGCGAGCTTTCGGGCAGTCGTATCATTCAACCGGCCTATTCGCCCGAGCTCAACCCTGCCGAACGGGTTTTTGAGGAGGTCAGGCGGGCCATCGAAGGCAAGGTGTACCCTTTGCTGGAGCACAAGCGCCTGGCTGCCGAGCAGTTTCTCACCCAGCTTGCGGCTGACCCAACCAGGCTCAAGCGGCTTTGCTTCTGGCCTTGGATTCAAGAGGCTTTATGTGTTACCTCGTCGTAGAATTGGTAGAAGTTATCCGCGTAGCGGAGGGCGATACCGCCCCTTGGAATGCGGACGCTTGTTTCGCCAAGACGCCTTTTACGCCGACTGAAAGGAGATACCAGTTTCGCCGGCCATAGGGAGGGGTGGAGTGAGGTGGGGTGTGCTCCAGGATTCAGGCTGCGCCGCGCGCAACGCAATCAGGCCTCTTGCACACCTTCTGCCGAACCTGGCCCGAGTCAGCCAACACAAGCTGTTTCGAGCTGGCCTGGGGGTTCTGTACTCCTCAAACATTCACCTTGTGCTAAACTTTTCCCAGCAGCTTGAGATTCAGGGTGCTGTTGCATCTGTGTGTGCAGATGTGCTACAGTATAGTTTGTGTTTTGTGGTCTGCACTTCCGGTGTGTTCCACAAAAAGCGTAAGAATCAGCCGCCGCAGGGAAGTTTTTCGCCTGCGGAAGAACCCTGTTAGCTTACGAAAACCCCCCCAAGGCCCAGAGCAAGCCGTTTCCGTGCCTGAAAAGTACGGAGGAGAGCCCACGGGTTATGAGGTGTTTTGATGAAGATAGAGCGGTTTGGCAAGATCACAGAAGTTATTCCCCTCCCACCCCTCACCGAAATCCAGGTTGATTCCTTCACCAAAGCCTTACAGGCTCATGTGCCTGCCTCCAAGCGGGAAGCCACCGGTCTGCAAGCGGCCTTCAAAGAGACCTTTCCTATTGAAGAAGGGGAGAAGGGGCGGGGCCTGGTGCTGGATTTCCTCGAGTACCGTCTGGGCGACCCACCCTTCGACCAGGATGAGTGCCGGGAAAAAGACCTCACCTACCAGGCCCCTCTTTACGCCAAGTTGCTGCTGGTGCACAAGGACACCGGTTTGCTCAAGGAAGACGAGGTGTTTCTGGGCGACCTCCCCCTCATGACCGAGGACGGTTCGTTCATCGTCAACGGGGCCGACCGGGTAATTGTTTCCCAGATTCACCGCTCTCCAGGGGTTTACTTCACCGCAGACCAGGCCCGACCGGGTCGGTATGTGGCCTCGGTCATCCCGCTGCCCAAACGTGGCCCCTGGATTGACCTCGAGTTCGAGCAGTCGGGTGTGGTGGTGATGAAGGTCAACAAGAAGAAGTTTCCCCTCGCACTTCTTCTCAAGGTGCTGGGCTTTACAGCCGAGAGCCTGGGCAAAGAGCTGGCAGCCTACCCCGACCTGCTACCTGGACTCCTGGAAGCCCAGTACCGGGGTAATAAGGCCCTCGAGATGGGCGTGGATGAGGCCCTGCTGAAGCTTTTTACCGAACTGCGACCCGGTGACCCGCCCAAACGTGACAAGGCCATTACCTACCTGCACTCCCTCTTGTCCGACCCCCGCCGCTACGACCTGGGCGAAGCCGGCAAGTACAAGGCACAGCAAAAACTGGGCATCCAGCTCTCGGGCCGTATGCTTATCAAGTTCGAGAACGGTGAGTTCAAGGACGAGGGCCTTCTGGCCGTGCTCAAGTACCTCTTCGCGCTGCAAAGTGGCGAGCCTGGCTACGAATATGACGACATCGACCACCTGGGCAACCGCCGCATCCGCACAGTGGGTGAGCTGCTGGCCGACCAGTTCCGGGTGGGCCTCTCGCGTCTGGCTCGTGGGGTGCGCGAGCGGATGCTCCTGGGCACCCCCGAGAGTGCGACACCGGCCAAGCTGGTCAACAACCGCCCGCTGGTCGCAGCCATCCGGGAATTCTTTGGGCGTAGCCAGCTTTCCCAGTTCAAGGATCAGACCAACCCCCTCTCGGAGTTGCGCCACAAGCGGCGTATTTCGGCTCTGGGGCCGGGCGGTCTGACCCGCGAGCGCGCCGGTTTCGACGTGCGCGATGTGCACCGCACCCACTATGGCCGCATCTGCCCCATCGAAACCCCCGAAGGTGCCAACATCGGCCTGATTTCTTCACTGGCTTCCTTTGGCCGAATCAACGACCTGGGCTTCATCCTCACCCCTTACCGCAAGGTGGAAAAGGGCAGGGTTACCGACAAGGTAGAGTTCATGACCGCTACCGAGGAAGACCGTTACGCCATTGCCCAGGCCAACACCCCCCTCAAACCCGACGGGCACTTCGATACCCAACAGGTGGTCGTGCGCAAGAAGGGTGACCCTATCGTGATGCGTCCTGAGGAAGTCGAGTACATGGACGTCTCACCCAAGCAGATTTTCTCGGTCAACACCAACCTGATTCCGTTCCTCGAGCACGACGACGCCAACCGGGCCCTGATGGGTTCTAACATGCAAGCCCAGGCGGTGCCCTTGCTGCGAGCCCAGAGTCCGGTGGTCATGACCGGAGTAGAGGAGCGGGTGGTGCGCGACTCCCTAACCTCGCTCTACTCCAGCGTGGATGGGGTGGTGGAGTATGTGGATGGTTCCAAAATCCATATTCGGGGCGAGGATAAGGGTCTTTACGAGTTCAACCTGCGCCGTTTTACCCGTTCCAACCAGGGCACTGCCCTCGACCAGCGGCCCCGGGTCTCTAAGGGTCAAAAAGTCAAGAAAGGTGATCTTCTTGCAGACGGCCCTGCCTCGGAAGAAGGTCGCCTGGCCCTGGGCCAAAACGTACTGCTGGCCATCATGCCCTTTGATGGCTATAACTACGAAGACGCTATTGTGATCTCGGAAGACCTCCTGCGCCGCGACTTTTACAGCTCGGTGCACATCGAGCGCTACGAAATTGAGGCCCGTGACACCAAGCTTGGCCCTGAACGCGTTACCCGCGACATTCCCAACCTTTCGGAGGCTGCGCTGCGCGACCTCGACGAAGATGGTGTGGTTCGCATCGGGGCCGAGGTCAAGGCCGGTGACATTCTGGTAGGCCGTACCAGCTTCAAGGGCGAGACCGAGCCGACCCCTGAAGAGCGCCTGCTGCGCAGCATCTTCGGTGAGAAGGCCCGCGATGTGAAGGACACCTCACTGCGGGTTCCACCGGGCGAGGGCGGAATCGTGGTGCGTACCCTGCGGCTGCGCCGGGGCGACCCTGGGGTGGAACTAAAACCAGGGGTGCGCGAGGTGGTACGGGTCTACGTTGCCCAGAAGCGCAAGCTACAGGTTGGCGACAAGCTGGCCAACCGCCACGGCAACAAAGGGGTGGTCTCCAAAATTCTGCCCCCCGAGGACATGCCCCACATGCCCGATGGGACTCCGGTAGACATTGTGCTCAACCCGCTGGGTGTTCCCAGCCGTATGAACCTGGGTCAGATTCTGGAAACCCACCTGGGTCTGGCTGGCTACGAACTGGGCCTGAAGTTTATCACTCCAGTTTTCGACGGTATTGCTGAGGACGAGATCAAGGAGATGCTGGGTAAGGCTTTCGACAAGAAGTGGGAAGCCCGTACCAAAGCGGGTTTCGGCATCGACAACCGCGAGCGGGAGGTGCTGGCCAGAGCGGCCAAACTGGGCCTGGTAGACGGCGACAAAGACCCTGCCGAGCAGCTGCGGGAGGTGGCCCAGCAGGGTAAGAGCGTGCTGTACGATGGCCGCACCGGCGAACCCATCGAGGGCCCGATTGTGGTGGGGGTGATGTACATCATGAAGCTCTACCACATGGTCGAGGACAAGATGCACGCTCGCTCGACGGGTCCTTACTCTCTCATTACCCAGCAGCCCCTGGGCGGAAAGGCCCAGTTCGGTGGGCAGCGCTTTGGTGAGATGGAAGTATGGGCCCTGGAAGCCTACGGCGCTGCCCACACCTTGCAGGAAATTCTGACCATCAAGTCCGACGATATCGAAGGTCGCAACGCCGCTTACGAGGCTGTGGTGAAGGGTGAGGATGTGCCGGAGGCCAGCGTACCGGAGAGCTTCAGGGTGCTGGTGAAGGAGTTGCAGTCGCTGGGCCTGGATGTCGAGACCTACGACGAGAATGCAAGGAACCTGGATATCTTTGAAGGATTGGCCAGCCGCCGATGAGCGAGCAGGACGACAGCGGTTTTGACCTGAGACCTGGGATAAGCGTTCACGGAGTGAACAATGATTAAACGAGAAGTACGCAAAGTGAGAATCGGCCTGGCCGCCCCGGAAAAGATTCGCTCCTGGAGCTATGGCGAGGTTGAAAAGCCCGAGACCATCAACTACCGCACCCTCAAGCCCGAGCGCGATGGTTTGTTTGACGAGCGCATTTTTGGCCCTCAGAAGGATTACGAGTGTGCCTGCGGTAAGTACAAGCGCCAGCGCTTTGAGGGCAAAGTGTGTGAGCGCTGCGGGGTGGAAGTGACCAAGAGCATTGTGCGCCGTTACCGCATGGGCCACGTCGAACTCGCCACCCCCACCGCGCACATCTGGTATGTCAAAGATGTGCCCTCCAAGATCGGCACCCTCCTCGACCTTTCGGCGCAGGAACTCGAGCAAGTGCTCTACTTCGCCAAGTACATCACCATCGACCCCAAGGGAGCCATGCTGGGAGGTGCTCCGGTACAAAAGCGCCAGCTCCTCACCGACGATGAGTACCGCGAGCTGCGCTTTGGAAGGCAGGAGACCTATGCCATCCCGGCGGGTGTGGAGACCTTTGTAAAGGATGGGGATGAGGTCAAAAAAGGCCAGGAGCTTGCCCCCGGCATCGTGAGCAAAATGGATGGGCTGGTGCTCTTTCGCTTCCCTCGCCGCATCCGGGTGGAGTATGCCGACAAAGAACGGGCCAGCCTGACCCTGCCAAAAGCAGCCTGGATTGAGCAGGACAGCTACAAGCCGGGTGAGCCTTTAGCCGAGCTCGAGGCCTCCTACCAGATCACCAGCGACGATGCCGGAGTAGTGGACCTGGAGGAGCTAGGGGATGGGGCTCTGGTCAAGATCCTTGACCCCGAAACCAGTGTGGTCAGCGCCATCTACCTGATTCCCTCCGGAATGCACCTCAAGGTGGGCCAGGGCGAGCTGGTCGGCAATGGCGATGTGCTGGCGCAGGGCAAGGGACAGCTCAAGATGCCCAAAGGTCTAAAGGTGGAAAAACTCGAGGCCGAAACAGCCAAGAAAGAGGTGCATCTGAGCTTCACCCTGGAACGCCCCCGTATAGCTGATTACCCCTTGCAGCCCCACATGCACGTGCTTGCTGCCGAGGGGATGCAGGTGCGCAAGGGCGACAAGCTGGTAGGGGCCATCGAGCCAGAGGAAGAGGTCTTTGCCGAGGCCGATGGGGTGGTGCACCTGCACGAGCCGGCCTCCATCGTGGTGATGAAGGCCAAGCTCTACCCCTTCGAGGACGATGTGGAGGTCACCAACGGCGACCGGGTCTCCCCGGGCGATGCCCTGGCCGATGAGGGCAAGGTGGTCTCGGACATCTATGGCCGGGTGGAAGTGGACTTCATCCGCATGGCCGTGCGCGTCATCGAGAGCTACGATATCGACGCCAAGATGGGGGCCCAGGCCATCCAGGAGCTTTTGAAGGAGATTGACCTGGGGGTGCTCGAGGCCGAGCTGGTGGAGGAGATGAAGCACCCCAGCCGGGCCCGCCGGGCCAAGGCGCGTAAGCGCCTGGAAGTGGTGCGGGCCTTCCGCGACTCGGGCAACCGTCCGGAGTGGATGGTGCTCGAGGCGGTGCCGGTGCTGCCCCCCGATCTGCGCCCCATGGTGCAGGTGGATGGCGGGCGCTTTGCCACCTCCGACCTCAACGACCTTTACCGCCGCCTGATCAACCGCAACAACCGCTTGCGCAAGCTCCTTTCCCAGGGCGCTCCGGAGATGATCATCCGCAACGAGAAGCGGATGCTGCAAGAGGCAGTCGATGCCCTGCTCGATAACGGTCGCCGCGGCACCCCGGTCACCAACCCGGGCTCCGACCGGGCCCTGCGCTCGCTCACCGATATTCTCTCGGGTAAGCAAGGCCGCTTCCGCCAGAACCTGCTGGGCAAGCGGGTGGATTACTCGGGCCGCAGTGTGATTGTGGTGGGGCCCCAGCTCAAGCTGCACCAGTGCGGCCTGCCCAAACGGATGGCGCTGGAACTCTTCAAGCCCTTCCTCTTGAAAAAGATGGAGGAGAAGGGCATCGCCAACAACGTCAAGAGTGCCCGCAAGATGCTGGAGCGCTCCCGCGACATCAAGGACGAGGTCTGGGATGCCCTGGAAGAGGTCATCCACGGCAAGGTGGTGCTTCTGAACCGCGCCCCTACCCTGCACCGCCTGGGTATCCAGGCCTTCCAGCCGGTGCTGGTCGAAGGCCAGTCTATCCAGCTCCACCCCCTGGTCTGCGAGGCCTTCAACGCCGACTTCGACGGCGACCAGATGGCGGTACACGTGCCGCTGTCCAGCTACGCTCAGGCCGAAGCCCGTATCCAGATGCTCTCTGCTCACAACATCCTCTCGCCTGCCTCCGGTGAGCCGGTCGCCAAGCCCGCCCGCGACATCATCCTGGGCCTGTACTACATAACCCAGCTCCGCCGCGAGAAAAAAGGCCAGGGCCTCGAGTTCAAAACCATCGAAGAGGCGCTCAAAGCCTACGATCAGGGCCGGGTGGCCCTCAACGCCAAAATCAAGGTCGCCGGAAAAGAAACCAGTGTGGGTCGCCTGAAGTATGTCTTCAGCAGCGTGGATGAGGCCCTGCTGGCGGTGCAGAGCGGGGTTGTCGACCACCAGGACGTAGTCACCGTACGGCTGGGTAACCGGCTTTTGGAAACCTCGCCGGGCCGAATGCTCTTCCTGCGCATCGTGAGTGAGGCGGTTGAAGATGCCGCGGCGGCGGAGGAACTGGTGAACCTCGAGGTAGCCCAGGAGAAGAACTCCCTCAAGGATCTGGTCTACAAAAGCTTCCTGGTGCTGGGCGTGGAAAAGACCGCCAAGCTGCTGGATGCTCTCAAGTACTACGGCTTTGTGCTTTCCACCACCTCGGGCATCACCATCGGAATCGACGATGCTGTGATTCCTGCCGAAAAGAAGCAGTTCTTGCAGGAAGCCGATGCCAAACTGGCCCAGATTGAGCAGGCTTTCGAGCTGGGTCTGATGACCGAAGAAGAGCGATTCCAACAAATTCTCCAGCTGTGGAGCCAGACCACCGAGAAGGTAACGGGGGCAGTCTTCAAGAACTTCGAGGAGAACTACCCCTTCAACCCCCTGTACGTGATGAGCCAGTCCGGGGCGCGGGGTAACCCGCAGCAGATCCGCCAGATCTCGGGTATGCGCGGCCTAATGGCCAAGCCCTCGGGCGAGACCTACCCGGTGCCGGTGAAGGCTTCCTTCCGCGAGGGTCTGACCGTGCTCGAGTACTTCATCTCCACCCACGGAGCCCGCAAAGGTGGGGCCGATACCGCGCTACGCACCGCCGACTCGGGCTACCTGACCCGCAAGCTGCACGATGTGGCCCACGAGGTCATCGTGCGCGAGGCCGACTGCGGCACCCCCGACTATATCTCGGTTCCACTGCTACAGTTCGACGAAGCCTTCCGCAACAAGCGCTTGCGCAAGAAGAGCGATATCGAGTCGGGCCTGTACGGTCGTACCGTGGCCCGCGAGTTCGAGGTCAAGGGCCAGACCTTCACCGAAGGGCATCAGCTTAGCCTCGAGGACGTGAACCTGATCATCAAGGCGGCGGAAGAGCGCCTGATTGAGGAAGTGCCGGTGCGCTCGCCCCTCACCTGCCGCACCCGCTACGGGGTCTGCCAGCACTGCTACGGCTGGGATCTTTCGGCTGCCAAGCTGGTTTCCATCGGTGAAAGTGTGGGAGTAGTCGCTGCGGAGTCCATTGGTGAGCCCGGCACCCAGCTCACCATGCGCACCTTCCACACCGGGGGAGTGGCCACCGGCACCGACATTACCCAGGGTTTGCCCCGCGTGATCGAGCTCTTCGAAGCCCGACGCCCCAAGGTCAAGGCCGTGATTGCCGAGATCGATGGAACCATTCACATCGAAGAGCACGAGGACAAAACCAGCATCTTTGTGAGCAGCGAGGGCTTCTCCAAGGAATACAAGGTGCCAAAGGAAGCCCGCATTACCGTCAAGGAAGGCGAGACCGTGGAGGCCGGGCAGCCCCTGACCCGTGGGGCCATCGACCCCCACCAGCTGCTGGAAGCCAAAGGCCCCGAAGCCGTAGAGCGCTACCTGACCGACGAAATCCAGCGCGTATACCGCGCCCAGGGGGTGAAGCTACACGATAAGCACATTGAGACCATCGTGCGCCAGATGCTCAAGTACGTAGAGATCACCGACTCCGGCGATAGCCGCTACTTGGAGGGCCAGGTGATCGAAAAATGGGATGTGGAATCGGCCAACGAAGCCCTGATGGCCGAGGGCAAAACCCCGGCGAGCTGGAAGCCCATGCTGATGGGCGTAACCAAGAGCGCTCTCTCGACCAAGAGCTGGCTCTCGGCGGCCAGCTTCCAGCACACCACCCACGTGCTGACCGAAGCCGCCATCGCTGGCAAGCTCGACGAGCTGATCGGTCTCAAGGAGAATGTGATTCTGGGCAAGCTGATTCCTGCCGGTACGGGATCGGACTTTGTGCGCGATACCCAGGTAGTAGACCAGAAGACCCTCAAGCGCCTCGAGGAGGCCCGCCGCGAAGCCGAACAGACCCCAGTGGGCGGTCC
>FWPV01010109.1_pt1 | contig 11173 bp, 12 predicted proteins | sample 2228371 | NCBI WGS metagenome assembly FWPV01 (sample SAMEA103939776, study PRJEB20133) | metagenome | reverse complement strand
GGTGCTACAGCGGTCGCGTGTTCCCGGCGTCCGAAGCGCTGGAGAAGGGCCTGGTGCGCTCGCTGCACGCGCCGGACGAGCTCTTGCCCGCCGCCCGCGCCCTGGCCCGCGAAATCGCCGACAACACCGCCCCCGTCTCGGTGGCCCTGACCCGCCAACTGCTCTGGCGCATGGCCGGCGCCGATCATCCGATGGAGGCGCACAAGGCCGACAGCCGCGCCATCCAGTCGCGCGGTTCGTCCGGCGACGCCAAGGAGGGCGTCACTTCGTTCCTCGAAAAGCGCGCGCCCGTCTATCCGAACAAGGTCTCGACTGACGTGCCGGACATCTGGCCCGAATGGAAGGATCCTGAGTTCCGCTGAGGCGTTGAACGCCCCCTCCGTCGCGTCGCTTTGCGCCACGCCACCTCCCCCGTTTCACGGGTGAGGAGGACTTTCATCCTCCCCCGCATGCGGGGGAGGTGGCTCGGCGCCAATAGGCGGCGAGACGGAGGGGGCGTCGGGCGCGCATTTGCCGCGCCCGCGCTCACCGGCCGTTAATCACGCTCTGGTCTGTTCAGCGCCATGAACGAAGCCGCGCTGACCCCGTCGTTCGATGCGCCCGAGGCCCCCCGGGCCGCGCCGCGCTCGCGCTCGACCCTGCTCAAGCGACTGGCCGACGTCGTCTGCCTGCCCAGCAGCCGGATCAACGCCTTCGAGCGTTCGATGACCGCCGACCTGCTGGTCGAGATGCTGCGCGACGCCAATATCGGCGAGCGCGAGAAGGTGGCGCGTCGCCTGGCCATGCTCAACGAGATGCCGGGCGTGCTGGTGCGTCTGCTGCTGCGCGACGAACTGCCGGTGGCGCGGGCCCTGCTGGTCGATTCCGAGAAGCTGTCGGACGCGGACCTGATCAGCTGCCTCTATCAGGCCACGACCGAGCACCGCCGCCTGATCGCCCAGCGTCGCGGGGTCAGCGAGGTGGTCGCCGACGCCTTGATCGACATGGGCGAGCCTGCGGTCATCGAGACCCTGCTGCGCAACGAGCTGGTCAAGCTCAGCCACCAGGGCGTCGAGAACATCGTGGCCGCCACGCGCGACGCCCAGCACCTGATCCCGCTGCTGCTGCGCCGCGCCGAGCTGCGACCCAGCCATGCGTATGTGATGTTCTGGTGGGCGGATTCCGACGCCCGGCGCACGATCCTCCAGCGCTTCGCGGTCTCGCGTGAGATCCTGCAAGACGCGGTCGGCGACGTCTTCGCCCTGGCCTCGGCCGAGGGCTGGCAGGACCCGCTGTCGCGCAAGGCGCTGCAGTTCATCGAGCGCCGCCAACGCAACCGCGCCGCCATCGCCAAGAGCCCGTTCAATAGTCTCGACGAGGCCGTCGCGGCCGGCGAGGGGGGCTTCACCCGCGAGATCGCCGAGGAGATCTCGTATCTGTCGGGCCTGAAGCCGATGACCGGAGCCAAGATCTTCACCGATCCGGGCGGCGAGCCGCTGGCGATCCTGTGCAAGGCCACCGGCCTGCCCCGCGCCTGTATCCGCCAGCTATGGCGCGGCCTCCGCCGGCAGGAAGTCGACCGCACGGGCGCCACCGACCCAAACCTCGAGCGCGTGCTGACGGTCTATGACGCCATCGCCGTCGATCGCGCCCAGACGGTCCTGCGCTATTGGAACTGGTCGCTGACCTCGGCCCTGACGCCGGCGCTTCTGAAGGCGATCCGCGACGGCGACGAGGGGGCTGTCGACGAATACTCCGCCCCGCAACGCGCGGCGATGCTGGCGCTCTCGCGCGACTTTGGCCGATAAGGTCTGGATATCTCCGATATCGAATAGCTTCCGCGACCGATACTCAGAAAATCACCCGCCCGGTCACACCATTTCAAGAGCCCGCAGGGGACGGTGAACATTAGATCATTACAAATGATCTCTTGATGACCTCCGTGTTGCTCGCTGTGTGCAATCTGGGTATGCACCCCTCAACTGATCTGGGAATCAGCCGGACCAACAAAAAGTTTTGGCGACGGGCGAGGCATATGGAAGATCAATCGGACCTGATCGAGATGACGGCGGGCATCGTTTCCGCCTATGTCGGCAACAACGTCGTTTCGACCGCCGACCTGCCCGCCCTGATCAAGCAAGTGCACGCCGCGCTCGCCAATGTCGGCGCCCCGGCCGCGGAGCCCGCGCCGGCGCCCAAGGAACCGGCGGTGCCGGTCAAGAAGTCGATCACGCCCGACTATCTGATCTGCCTGGAAGACGGCCGGAAGTTCAAATCGCTCAAGCGTCACCTGCGCACCAAGTACGATCTGACGCCTGAGGACTATCGCGCCAAGTGGGGCCTGCCCAAGGATTACCCAATGGTCGCCCCCAACTACGCCGAGGCGCGTTCGAACCTCGCCAAGCAGATGGGCCTTGGCCAAGGCGGTCGCAAACCCGCGCGCAAGGCGAAATAGCCGAGTCGGAACAAAAGCTTGGCCGTTCGCGGCCCTTGCAAAGCTCAGCGCCCGTCGTCCGAACCCGGACGGCGGGCGTTGTCGTTGATGGTTGACTCTCCCCGGGAATCTTGTCGCGCGACATGTTTTTCACTTGCCGCCGATTCGTTCCTTAAGCGATAGTGAATCGAAGTGATTCCAATAGCTTGTTAAGGACTCTGAAGATGTCCGCGCAATTGAGCGCATCGGCCACGGCGGCCCGCGCTCACCAGGAGATGTTCGCCTACTGGGCGTCCCTCCGTCGGGGGGCGAACCTCCCCGCGCGCGTCGACGTGCATCCTGCGAGCATGAAACGGCTGCTGCCGACCGTCAGCCTGATCGACGTCATCGGCGGCGCGCCGCGCGACTATCGCCTGCGCCTGGCGGGCACCGGACTCTACGGGGTCTATGGCCGCGAGATCACCGGCCGCCTGATCGGTGACGTCTACAACGCCGCTGCGGTCGACTACTGGCGCAAGGAACTGGACAAGGTCGTGGACGAGCGTCGTCCCGGCGTCGGCGTCCACAGTCTGGCCTGGCGCGGCGCGCCGCACATGTCGATCCTGTGGCTGCGCCTGCCCCTGGCCAGCAACGGCAAGGACGTCGACATGATCCTCGGCTACGACGCCGTGGTCGGCGCGGCGGTCGAGAGCGGCTCGGGCATCCGGGCGGCCTGAGGGCTGGGGGTCTTCCGCTTTGGCTTAGTAGACGCCGTGCGCTTGCCAACGATCGAGGCGCTGATAGTTCTCGGCAGCGTATCGAGCGGCGGTTCGCGCTGCGGGACTTTTTCCATCCACCGCCTGATACGCGGCCTCGCAGCGCGCGATGGCTTCGCGCGACTCTTTCGGCGATCGCGCGGCAGCCTTCTGCGCGTCAAGGCAGGGTGTAATGGCGATACGTTCAGATGGGCTTAGACGCTCGAAGGCCGCGCGCCAGCGGATTTCCGGCGCCCAATGACTTGCGACGGCTCCTCCCAGAACCAGGGCTAGTGTCGGGGCCAGGAGTATGGCGAAAAGGCCGAAAGTCCACGCGGTGGTAGGGCGGCGCCGGCGGGTCAACACCGCGAGAGTCGCCGCTAAGCCCAGAAGCGCGATCCCCACGCAAAGCGCCAGTTCGTCGAAGCCTTCAGGGCGCCAACGGATCTGGATGGGCGCTGACAGACGCATACCCAGGAGCGTCAGTTGAGGGAGGTTCGGAACAAACGCAGCCAGGATTTGCCAAGCGCCGCAAAGCGCGATGACGATTACATCGAACCAACGCGCGAACTCTGTTCGGATCGATCGTTTCGTCATGGCATCCCAAATCGAACAGCCTTGGGGTGCAGCGATATCGGAAACTATTCAGGCGTGTCTACCCCACCAGGAACGCCTCGACCTCGCGGCGACTGGGCATGGACGGTGCGGCGCCGGCTTTCTGGACCGACAGGGCGGCGGCGGCGTTGGCCATCTCGACGGCTTCGGCCAGGTCCATCCCCTGGGCCAGGGTCGCGGCCAGGGCGCCGCAGAAGCAGTCGCCGGCGCCGACGGTGTCGACCGCCTTGACCTTCTTGCCCTCGACCAGGAACGCCTCGTCGCGCCGCACCACGGCCGCGCCGGCCGCACCCAGCGTGACGATGATGACCTGGTCGGGACGGCTCATCAGCTTGCGCGCCGCGATCGAGACCTCCTCCAGCTTGACCGGATCGCGGTCCAGCTTGGCGTAGGAGGCCAGTTCGGTCTGGTTGACGATCAGGATGTCGGTCAGCGGGAACAGGGCCGCGCCCTGCGGCAGGGCGGGGGCGGCGTTCAGGATCCGCAAGGCGCCCTTGGCTGAGCCGGTGCGGAACAGGGCCTCGATCGCGGTGAGCGGGGTCTCCAGCTGGCACAGCAGCACCCGCTGGCCCTCGATCGGCGTGGCCGAGACCTGCTGGGGCGTGACCATGGCGTTGGCGCCGGCGGTCACGACGATCATGTTCTCGGCGCTGTTGGCGACCCAGACATGGGCCTGGCCGGTCGGCGCGCCTGACAGTTCCGCAACATCGGCCACCTGCACGCCATAGCCGGCCAGCTTGGCTTTCAGGCTGGCGCCGCTGTCGTCGGCGCCGACGGCGCCCATCAGGCGCGTGGCGACCCCCATGCGGGCGGCGGCGACGGCCTGGTTGGCGCCCTTGCCGCCCAGGAACAGTTCCAGCGAAAGACCCGCGACGGTCTCGCCAGGGCGTGGCAGGTCATCGACCCGCGCGACGGCGTCCAGATTGATCGAGCCGAGAACGAAAACGGTCATGGTCTTGGTCTTCTAAAGGTTTATCCGGCGCCGCCGCGCTGGAAGCTTTCGACAAGGCTGCCAGCCACCAGTCGCCATCCGTCCACGAGCACGAAGAAGATCAGCTTGAACGGCAAACTGATCGAGGCCGGGGGCAGCATCATCATACCCATGCTCATCAGCACGCTGGCCACGACAAGGTCGATGACCAGGAACGGGATGAACAGCAAAAAGCCGATCTCGAAGGCGCGCTTGAGCTCCGAGATCATGAAGGCCGGCGTCACCACCTTGAGCGGCGTGTCCTCGGCCGTCTTCGGCTGGGGGATCTTCGACAGGCGGACGAACAGCGCCAGGTCGTCGCGGTCCACCTGGCTGAGCATGAACTGCTTCACCGGCCCGCCGGCCGCCTCGAACGCTTCGGGCAGCTCCATCTGCTGATCCAGCAGCGGCTTGACGCCCGCGTCGTAGGAGCGCTCGAAGGTCGGGCCCATGACGATGGCGGTCAGGAACAGCGCCAGGCTGATGATCACCGGGTTGGGCGGGCTCTGTTGCACGCCGATGGCGGTGCGCAAGAGGCCCAAGACCACCACGATGCGGATGAACGAGGTGGTCATGATCACGATCGACGGGGCCAGAGACAGCACCGTCATCAGGCCGACCAACTGGACCACGCGCTCGGTCAGGCCCGCGCCTGTGCCCAGGTTGATGTTGACGGCCGACTGAGCCATGGCCGCCGCCGGCATGATGGCGCAGGCGAGGGCCGCCAGCACCGAGATCAGCGCGGCGCGCCGCAGATCTTCGGGCTTGGCGCCGGTCACGGATTTGATGAGGTCGCGGATCATCAGGCCACGGGCTCCGGTTCGGCGACGGGGGAGGGGGCGGGCGCCAAGGCGGCGGGCTTGGGCGTCCAGTTCAGCAAATGGCCTTCGCCCAGCAGCACCAGCCGCTCCTCGCCGTCGAGGCTGACCACCACAAGGCGGCGGGTCGGATCCAGCGCCAGGCTCTCGACCACCTTCAGGCGGCGGTCCTGGCGCGTGGCGATGGCGCGGCCGATGGCGTCGGGGCCATACTTGCGCAGCGCCCAGGCCGCCAGACCGATCAGGCCCAGGGTGAACGCCAGGGCCGCCAGGGCGCGGATGAATTCGATGACGTCCATGGGCTCGGGGCCGTTCTCGGCGAGACAACGTGGCGCAGGGAAACGCCCCTACGGACCCTTGTGTGCCTGAGGCTTCTTAATGCCGGATTAACCCTGTTTCTTCACCATGTTCGCATGGGTCCGGACAACATCCCCCTCTTTGGCATGCTCAAGAGCCGCCTCGGTTATCTGACCGAGCGCCAGAAGCTTGTCGCCCAGAATGTCGCCAACTCCGACACCCCGGGCTATCGGCCCAGCGACCTGAAGCCCTTCAGCTTCCAGGCCTCGCTGATGAACAACGCGGCCGGACCAGTCTATCGTGGCGGCCGGGCGGCGCCGACCTCCGGCGTCACCATGATCGCCACCACGCCCGCCCATCAGGGGCGGGCCAATGCGCCTAGCGCGTGGCGGGCGACGGCGGGCGCGGACTCTGAAACGACCCTCGACGGCAACGCGGTCTCGCTCGAGGACCAGATGCTCAAGATGACCGACGCGCGGATGAACTACGACGCGGCGATCAGCTTCTACCAGAAATCCATGACCATGCTCCGCATGGCCGCTCGCAAGCCTTCCGGCTGAGGACTTTAGGCGATGCCCGAGATCAAGTCCCAATCCCTCGCGACCATGGCTGTGGCCTCGTCGGCCCTGCGCGCCCAGCAGGGGCGCATGCGGGTCATCGCCGAGAACATCGCCAACGCCAATTCGACGTCGCGCACGGCCGGCGGCGATCCCTATCGGCGCCAGGTGCCGGTGTTCAAGCCGACCAAGGTGCAGGGCGCCGAGGGCGTGCAGATGCTGCGCGTCGATCCCGACCAGAGCGACTTCAAGAGCGAGTACGACCCCGGTAATCCGGCCGCCGACGCCAAGGGCTATGTGAAGCTGCCCAACGTCAACACCATGGTCGAGGCGCTGGACATGAAGGAGGCGCAGCGCGCCTACGAAGCCAACCTCAACGTCATCGAGACCGCGCGCGCCATGGAGTCGCGCACCCTCGACATCCTCAAGAAATAGGGGCTAGGCCATGATCACCGCGCTCGCCGCCGCCAAGGCCTACGCCAATTCCGGCGCCATGTCGGTCGGCTCCATCGGGTCGATCGGCGGTTCCCAGGACAAGGGCATGGACTTCGGCGATCTGCTGAAGTCGGCCATGGACGGGGCGACCAAGGCCTCGAAGGTCGCCGAGCACAAAATCGCCGCCCAGGTGGCCGGGAAGGCTGAGCTGGTCGACGTGGTCACCGCCATCAGCTCGGCCGAAGCCAGTCTGGAGACGGTGATGTCGATCCGCGACCAGGTGATCTCGGCCTACCAGGAAATCATGCGGATGCCGATCTGACGATTTCTCGTCTGAGTCGTATGGGTTTCGAATACAGCCTGTGATAACGTTGTTCTCCCAAAGGGAGGGCGACCATGAAGACGCTCAAGGTGCTCAGCGTCCACGGCCTGGGCGATCAACGGCAATCCACCTGGAAAGAGGATTGGCCCAAGGCCATCCAGGCGGTGTTTCCCGCCGTGGCGGGACTGGAACTCGAGTTCGAGTTCGTCGAGTACGACGACATTTTCGAAGGCGTGGACCTGTCGGCCTGGGAGGTCGCTGGGGCGGTCGCCAAGCTGGCGGCCAGCGGCGTGACCTCGATCTTCAAGCGCGAGAAGGGCGTCCTGGGCGACGCGCCCCACACCGTCCGCTGGACGGCCGGCTATGTCGTGGCCTGGGTCAATGACGAGCGATTCAAGAAGAAGAGCCGCGCTCGGGTGTTCGAGCGGATCAAGGCGTTCCAGCCCGACCTGATCCTGGCCCACAGCCTGGGCTCGCTGGTCACCTACAACGCCTTCACGCACAAGGACGCGGCCGCGCCGGACGTCGCGCCGCTGCTGGCCCAGGCGACCTATGTGACGTTCGGCTCGCAGATCAACAATCCGTTCGTCGTCGGCAACCTGACCAACGGACGCGTGCAAGCGCTGCCGGTCGCGTTCTGGCACCATCTCTACAATCGCGACGACGACGTGTTCACCGCGCCGATCAAGAACTGGGCGGCGCCGAACTTCCGCCAGACCGACACGCCCTTTGATCTGCCCGGCGTCGGCGACCACGCGGCGGAAGGCTACTTCCAGCACGTGAACACGATCGAGAACGTCTGGCGCCCGATCGGCAATCTGGCGATCGGCGTGCGCGAGTTCGTGGGGCTGTCCGAACAAGTCTCGGGCCCGCCGTCGGGAGTCACCAAGAGCGGCGCCAAGGCGAAGGCGGCCACGGCGGGCGGCCGAGCCCCGCGGCGCAAGGCGCTGCTGGTCGGGATCAATGACTACCCAAATGCGGGCGATCGTCTTGAAGGCTGCGTCAACGACGTCTTCACGATGAGCTCTGTGCTGCAGGAATGCGGCTTCCCCGCCGAGTCGATCCGGGTGTGCCTCGACGGCCGCGCGACCGCCGAGGGGGATCCTCCAGCGGCTGGAATGGCTGATGGACGGGGCGCGTGAAGAAGATGAGCTCGTCTTCTACTACAGCGGCCACGGGGCCCAGGTCCCCGAGTACGGCGAGAACTTCGAACCCGACCGCAATGTCGAGGTGCTGGTGCCGTGGGACTTCGACTGGACGCCTGAACGCGCGATCTCCGACGACCAGATCCACTGTCTCTATGCGCAGCTGCCCTATGAGACGCGACTGGCGATGATCTTCGACTGCTGCCACGCGGGCGGGATCCATCGCAATGGCGGCGCCCGCGCGCGGGGTCTCACCCCGCCCGACGATATCCGCCACCGCGAGCTGCGCTGGGACCTGAAGACCCGGATGTGGGTCCCTCGAGACTTCCGCCGTCAGGGCAAGGGTTTCACGGAGGACGAGGCGCTGGAGACCCGCTATTTCGGCAAGGACGGCGCGACCGAACGGCTGGGGCGGGCGGCCATGCGCCGGACGCTGTCGACCAAGGCGTATGAGGATCGCAAGGCGGGCGATCAGCCGGATATTCCCGCAGGGCCCTATCTGCCCTTGATCATCGAGGCCTGCGGCGAGGGCGAGCTCAGCTACGAGTACCGCCACGGCGCCGTCAGCCACGGCGCCTTCACCTACAGCCTGGCTGCGATCCTGCGCGAGAAGAAGAAGCTCACCTTCCAGGCCCTGGTCGAGCAGACGGGCGCCCGACTGAGCGATCTTGGCTATGCGCAGAAGCCGCAGATCCTGGGGCCCTCGGCCCAGGTCGGCGCGCTGACGCCCTGGCGATAGCCAATCCCGCCGGGCGACCAACAGGCGAAAAAATGGGCCGCGTCCTTGCGGATGCGGCCCAAGTCGTCTTCGGGGGAGAAATACGAAACGCTTACGCTCACAAACTCAGGAAGACCTTCGCGGCGGCGAACAGGCCGCCCCAGACCACGGCGTTCAGCACCGAGGCCACCAGAACGGCGACGCCGAGCGGCCACTGGCGAGGCTCGCGGCGACGGGCGCGCTGCGGCCGGGGATCAAAAGAACGGGTCTGCGAGGCGACGGTCATGAAACGCTCCTTAACCATGACCCCATGGTCGAGATTGACTCGGCCCTTGCGAACGGGACGACCTGTCGCGCGCCGCCTTGTCGCACCTTGACCATGGGATCAACGCGCCGGGGCGCGTTTGGTTGAGCGTCCGCGTTCAGAGAATCCCGGGCAGATCCAGGCTCTTCTCCCGCGCGCAATCGAGCGCGATGTCATAGCCGGCGTCGGCATGGCGCATAACGCCGGTGGCCGGATCGTTCCACAGCACGCGCGCCACGCGCTTGGCGACCGCCTCGGTGCCGTCGCAGACGATGACCATGCCGGCGTGCTGCGAGAAGCCCATGCCGACCCCGCCGCCATGGTGCAGCGACACCCAGGTGGCGCCCGAGGCGGTGTTGAGCAGGGCGTTCAGCAGCGGCCAGTCCGACACCGCGTCCGAGCCGTCGCGCATAGTCTCGGTCTCGCGGTTGGGCGAGGCGACCGAGCCGGAATCGAGGTGATCGCGGCCGATGACGATCGGGGCCTTCAACTCGCCCTTGGCGACCATCTCGTTGAAGGCCAGGCCCAAGCGGTGGCGATCCCCGAGGCCCACCCAGCAGATCCGCGCCGGCAGGCCCTGAAACTTGATCTTCCGGCCGGCCATGTCGAGCCAGTTGTGCAGGTGCCGATTGTTGGGGATCAGCTCTTTGACCTTGGCGTCGGTCTTGGCGATGTCTTCAGGATCGCCCGACAGCGCCGCCCAGCGGAACGGCCCGATCCCCCGACAGAACAGCGGGCGGATATAGGCGGGTACGAAGCCGGGGAAGTCGAAGGCGTTGGTCACGCCTTCCTCCAGCGCCATCTGGCGGATGTTGTTGCCGTAGTCGACGGTCGGCACGCCGGCGGCCTGGAAGTCCAGCATGGCCTTCACATGCGCGGCCATCGAGGCCTTGGCGGCTTCGGCGACCTGCGGCGGGTCCTGGTCGCGCATCGCACGCCAGCGCTCCAGGCTCCAGCCGGCGGGCAGGTAGCCGTTGATCGGGTCATGGGCGCTGGTCTGGTCGGTGAGCAGGTCGGGGCGTACGCCGCGCTGGAACAGCTCCGGAAGCAGCTCGGCGGCGTTGCCGAGCAAGCCCACCGAGATCGGCGTCTTGGCCGCGCAGGACTCGGTGATCCACGCCAGGGCCTCGTCAACTCTGTCGGTCGAGCGGTCCAGATAGCCGGTGCGCAGGCGCATCTCGATCGACGAGGGCTGGCACTCGATGGCCAGGCACGAGGCGCCGGCCATCACCGCCGCCAGCGGCTGGGCGCCGCCCATGCCGCCCAAACCCGCGGTCAGCAGCCAGCGCCCCGAGAGGTCGCCGCCATAGTGCTGGCGGCCCATCTCGACGAAGGTCTCATAGGTGCCCTGCACGATGCCCTGGGCGCCGATATAGATCCACGAGCCGGCGGTCATCTGGCCGTACATGGCCAGGCCCTTGCGATCGAGTTCGTTGAAGTGCTCCCAGCTGGCCCAGCGCGGCACCAGGTTGGAGTTGGCGATCAGCACGCGCGGGGCGTCGGCGTGGGTGCGGAACACGCCGACCGGCTTGCCCGACTGCACCAAGAGGGTCTGGTCATCCTCGAGCCGGCGCAGGGTCTCGACGATCTTGTCGAAGCTCTCCCAGTCGCGGGCCGCGCGCCCGATGCCGCCATAGACCACCAGCTCTTCCGGCCGCTCGGCGACGTCGGGGTGCAGGTTGTTCATCAGCATCCGCAGGGCGGCTTCGGTCAGCCAGGATTTGCAGGTGCGCTTAGAGCCCGTGGCGGGGCGGATGACGCGGGTGGTGTCGCGGCGGGTCATGCTTGGGCTCTCTTTGCGGGGCCGTCCTCGTCCTTCGACAAGCTCAGGATGAGGACTACGGG
>FWPV01006161.1_pt1 | contig 11173 bp, 3 predicted proteins | sample 2228371 | NCBI WGS metagenome assembly FWPV01 (sample SAMEA103939776, study PRJEB20133) | metagenome | reverse complement strand
TCTGAAAATAGCCAGGGCTTTATCATTCTCGTCATAGTCCCCCGCTGCTGCTGCGAGCGGATCGCCAGGTGCTGCTGCGAGCGGATCGCCAGGTGCTGCTTCGAGCGGATCGCCAGATCCGCGTTTTATGACCCATAGCCGTTGAAAACGGAGAACTCACGTTTCCCTCGGAGCAAGCCTGAGAAGACCCTAGAAAATAGCTCTCCTACAGATTTGGGTGTATAATTTTTCATAGAAGCGCAGCTTGCAGTACCAGTTTGACTGATTCAAAAATGCATGGCATATTATGAGAATGTATAGTAGTTAGACGCCTTGTGCTATCGCTGAAAGATTTTACCGCAGAGCGCTGAGTTTTTCTGGGTCTACAAAACAGAAACAGGATGAATTTTATGAAGTGGGATTGGTGGCACGCCCCAGGTTCGTTCGCCCTTGAATTTCCGTTAGAAATACCCAGTATCATTCTATCGGTCATTTACCTCTGTTTCCTCATCTGGATGCTATGGACGCGCCGCGCGGACTTTAGGAGAATGAATCCAGAGGATCGGTTATTTTTGATCCTGGCGCTCCTGCTCGTCTTTCCCGCCCAGCGACTGTTTATCCTCTATCGCACAGAACTTAAAATCCTGCCGGCTTCTCCGATAAGTGTCTTGCCGTGGGCCCCAACCGTGTCCCTGGCCGGGCTTTTCGTGGCAGCCTTAAGTGCCGTTCGCCTTGGTCCAGGGCCGGCGTTCCTCGTTAATCTGGCCATCAGTCTGACATGGGCGTGGTTTGGCCCCATGACCTTCACCGATATGCTGGCCCTGTCAACATGGGGATACGCGGTCGGGTACCTTCTACATCAATCCTATAGAGGTGAATTATATGATGCCCTCCGCCGCCCTGTGGTCGCGCTGCCAACCGCCATCCTCTTGCCACTGTCCCTCTTATCTCTAAGCCGGCTGGTGGCCAACTTGCCGCCGGGTGGTTTACTGGCAATTGATTATGTCGTTGCGATCTGGAATAACGAATTACCTTTGTGGCTCATCGCCACCATCCCACTGGGAATCCTCTTCCAACTGTTTTTCCTCAACCCTCGATGGCGCGCCTTTCAACGCGCCGATGTCATGTCGATTTACAGCAAATCCTTGCGTGCGCGACTCATCATCCTCATCATTCCACTGGTTTTGCTGAGCATCATTCTCTCCGTGGCCGCCGTCACTGCTCGCGCTATTGCGCTGGCCCGCGATCAAGCGCTCGACGAGATGCGCCGCAGCGCCGAAAACGCCGCCAACAGTATCACCTATTTTCATTACTCGGGGCAAAACCTCATTGCGACTTTCTCCGAGGATCCGGCACTGCTTAGCGATGACCACCAACAACGGGTCGGCGCCCTGGAAGCAGGTCGCCAGGTCGTCCCTTTTTTCCAAGAATTGCTGTTCGTTGATCCCAACCTTAAGATCACCGAGGCCATTCCCCAAGACGCACAGAGTTTAGGATTGACACCGGATGAAATAGCAGCTCTGGAACGTGCACGATCTCCCGTCCGCTTCTCACCGGTTACCCACTTGACCCGCCTACCCTCAGGTGAATACGGCATTACGCTGATCGAACAGGTCTTCAAAGATAAAGATGATATGAATCAAGCCCCGGTGGGTTTCCTCCTCGGCAGGGTCAATCTTGACTTAAACCCTGAAATGCAACGCGCCTTGAACGCGCTCCAATCTGCACGCGGCTCAGGTGCCGGGTTTATCCTGGATGAGAATGGCTATATCATCGCCCATCCCGATCCAGACAACGTGCTCAAGCCGTGGAAGGCTAACGAAGAGGCGCTGCTGTATGCGGAACACATCGGGCGCGGTATAGCCTATGAAGACATCGCAGCGGCCGGCTATAGGATTTTGATTTATATGCTCAACGTCGAGGGAACACCCTATAGAGTTGTGCTGCAGCTCCCCTACACCACGGTTCTGGAAACGGCCACCAAGATCTCCAGCCCGTTGTTGTTCGTACAAATCTTGACCGGCTTGCTCCTCTTGTTCGCGATTCCCTTCTTTGCCACCCGCATCACCCAGCCGCTCAACACGCTCGCAGAAGCAGCTAATCATATCGCGCGGGGCAATCTCGCCGTGCCGGTCAACATTTCCGGCGAAGATGAAGTCGCCCAACTGGGCAATGCCTTCGAACAAATGCGAGTGCGCCTGCAAGCCCGCCTCAACGATCTTTCCCTCTTACTAAATGTCGCCCAGAGCGTTTCGGCAACACTCGATCTGGAACGAGGCGTGCCTCCTATCCTCGAAGGCGCCTTGGACGAGACAAACGCGATCGTAGCACGGTTTATCCTCCTCGGCAGCGGAGAACGGCCCCAACGGGTATTCAGTGTCGGTGATGATGATGGCAAGTTAGCCGAATTCGACCGCGCTTTCGTCACCGTTCTCACCCGTCGCCGTGAGCCTCTCATCATTCACGACACCACCCAGCTCAGAACGACGACGCTGACCGGTGACAAATTGAAGAGTGTCGCTATTTTCCCTGTTCGCCCCCAGAACAGCACCGTCGCCGTGTTGTGGGTAGGTTCCGATAAGAAAGACGCCTTCGACGAAGCACGGGTCAACTTTCTCTCCACGTTGGCCAGTCAAGCGGCAGTATTGGTCGAGAATGCCCGCCTCTTTCAAGCCGCAGAGGGAGGACGACGCCGACTGGCCGCGATCCTGGCCAGCACAACCGACGCTATTTTGGTGACCGATGCCGAAAATCGGCTCTTGCTGACCAATCCGGCGGCACGGCGGCTGCTGAACCTGGATGAATCGGCTTATGGGTGCGCGCTCAACACCCTGCCCCTGCCCAAACCGCTCACGCATGCCCTCAGCTCGGGCAAGGACGAACAGCAACAACCGTCTGTTGAAGTTCCACTTGACGATAAGCGCACCTTCTATGCCAGCATTGCCCCGATCATAGGCCCTGAAGGCAGCACATTGGGGACGGTGGCCGTCATGCGCGATGTGACCCACTTCAAGGAACTCGATGAGATGAAGTCAGATTTCGTGGCTACGGTGTCGCATGACCTCCGCGCCCCTCTGACATTCATCCGTGGATATACGACCATGCTGACGATGGTCGGTGATTTGAACGATAAGCAGCGCGATTATCTGGATCGCATTCTTGAGGGCATTGACCAGATGAGCACGCTCATCGGGGATTTGCTGAACTTGCGCCGCATCGAGGCCGGAGTGGGTATTCGGCAGGAGCCTTGCCATTTGGGCCTCATCCTGGTTGAAGCCGTAGATACCCTGCGCGCACGCGCCGCGGCCAAGGGCATCACCCTGCGTTTAGAGCCAACAGAAGGAGTACCGACCGTCATCGGGGACCGCACGCTGCTACGGCAGGCCGTGAGCAATCTGGTTGACAATGCTATCAAGTATACGCCGGCATCCGGACACGTCAATGTAGGATTGGAAATCAATCAACAGGAAGCCATCATCCACATCACCGACACCGGCATCGGCATTGCGCCCGAAGATCAAGTGCGGCTTTTCGAGAAGTTCTATCGTATTAAACGTCGGGAAACCGGCAACATTCAAGGCACCGGCCTGGGTTTGGCATTGGTCAAATCCATTATCGAGCGTCATGGAGGACGTGTATGGGCGGAAAGTGTCCTTAATCAAGGGAGCACTTTTTACATCGCCCTTCCCATCCCCAAAGAGGTCACCCAATGAACCGTTTTCGATGGGCGGACAGCCATATCGTTGTGTTGTTCACTTCAAAAGGTATCGCAAAGATATAAAAGAAGGTATAAAAGAAGGTATAGATGAAGATTAAAATCTGGGGGGCGCGCGGTTCTATTCCTGCACCTCTTAATTCCGAGCACATCGAAGCAAAACTCTATCAGGCGATTCTGGGAATGCCGCCTCTCAATACCCAAGACCCGGAAGCAGTGCGAACCTATATCAAAAAACTCCCCCCCCTGGTGCGTGGCACGGCCGGCGGAAACACCCCTTGTGTTGAAATGCAAACCTACGGACAGGAATTTATCCTGGATGCCGGCTCCGGTCTGTATCCTCTCGGTTTAGAGTTGATGAAAGGTCCCTGTGGTAGAGGCGAAGGGACCCTGCACATCTTCATCAGCCACGGCCATTGGGATCACATTCAAGGCTTCCCCATGTTCAACCCGGCTTTTGTGAAAGGCAACCGGATTTTTATTTACGGCGCGCACAATTTGAAAGAGATCTTTGAGATCCAGCAAACCCCTCCGACCTGGCCGGTGAAACTCTCCTACATGCAAGCCGATATTCAATTTGTAAAGGTCGAGCCGGGCCGTCCTCTCTACATCGACAAGGTGCGCGTAGAAACACTCAAAAATGCCCATCCCGGCGACGCATACAGCTATCGCTTTGAAGACCAGCACAATGTCCTCGTCTATGCCAGCGATGCGGAGTACAAAAAACTAGAGGATGATGTCGTCAATCCTTACGTCACGTTTTTCCGTAAAGCGGATGCGTTGATCTTTGATGCCATGTACACCCTCCAAGATGCTTGGGTCATCAAGGAGGACTGGGGACACAGCTCCGCCATGATCGGGGTGGACCTTGCCCACGCGGCCGGGGTGAAACATCTGATCCTTTTTCATCACGATCCATCTTATTCCGATGCTGTCATTGAGCAGATTCACGCTGCAGCCGTTGAGTATCAGGCTCAGCGGGGTTTCCCAAGCGAGCTTGAGATCTCTGTCGCCTGCGAGGGTATGACGTTCGATTTGACGCCGGCCGGCGCAGTTGATCTGCAGTTCACTTCCAACGGGGAGACGGCAATTGTGACGCCCACCAGCATCTTCGACGAGCACGGTATTGACGAACTGGCCCATCAGCTCACCCGTCTACGTGATACTTACTCACCCAGCAGCTCGATCATTGATCTCTCCCAGGTGGAAACATTGACCACGGCCGGCCTCAAATCTCTGGTGGCCTTCCGTCAGCAGTGGGGCGGCAAACCAATTGTCCTCACTGCACCGTCAGAAAAAGTGAAGCAAATCATCAAACTGAGCGGTTACGGGGACTTCTTCACAATTTACCCAACGCTGGAGGCGGCACTCGCGGCCGTACAAGCCCGCGAAGCGCTCAACCTGCCCGGCCAGATCATCAAAAATCGCTATCGCATTGAGGCCAAGATCGCCGAAAGCCCACTCGGTACGCTGCTCAAGGCCACCGACATCGAAGAAAACAAACCGGTTGTCGTTAAGGTCCTCTCATCGGCCTTCAGTGCCGAGACGCTCGAGCGATTTATGCACCAAACCCAGCAGATCGTGGCCTTAGATCATCCCAACATCGTCAAGGTTTATGCCTGGGACAGAGAGGAAAATTATGTATTCAGCGTAGAGGAATACGTTCCCTACCCGACATTGCAAGACTTCCTGGACCGGCAGAAGTCCGCCCCAGATAACGTCAAGTCGGCCACGCCGTTCGAGCAAATATCCTCACAATTTCTGGCCATTGCCCTGGATACCATCCAGGCTCTTGAATACACCCACAGCCACGGCGTCATCCTGGGCGATTTGAAGCCCCAAAATATCTTTATCACGCCGCAAGGCGCGCGCTTGACCGGTCTCGGACTGGGGCGTCTGGAGGAAGGGCGCAATTTGTTGAATACTCCCCAGTTGTTCCTGACGGCCGATTATCTGGCACCGGAGCAAATATTAGGACAAACACTCGATGCACGCACCGATCTGTACGCCTTTGGGATGATCTTGTACCGGCTTTTTACCGGACAGCTCCCCTTTGAAGAACCCGCCAAAAGTGCCGCCCCGCTCTCGAGCGAGAGCATCGAACAGATGGTTATGCGCAGTCGTCTCCGCTATTCGCCCCGCCGGCCACGGACTTTGAATACCCATATCTCGACCTCACTGGAACACCTGATCCTCAAACTGCTAGACACAAATCCCAACAACCGTTATGCGAGTGCTCAACAAGTCCGGCACATCCTCAGCAATTTACTCAGCGATATGGAATATGCAAGCCGCCCCCGCACGCGCGTCCTGGTTGGGCGTGAAAAGCAAGTCCAGATCCTGCGGGCCTGTTGGGAAGAAGCCCTCAACGGACACGGGCAACTGGCTTTCATCTCCGGCGAACCGGGCATCGGCAAAACATGGCTCGCCCAACACGTCGCTGCACAATGTCATCCGCCGGTCCTGTTGATCGGACATTGTGAAAATGCAGAGGATGGCTCTCCTTACCGTCTGTTCACCGAATTGCTGCGCACTTACCTGAGTACCGTCCCCCCGGAGTTCTCCGATGCCGAAGCCCGCCAACAACTCGGAAATTTCGCATCGTTGATCCCGCAAATCCATCAAATGCTGCCTGATTTGCAGATTTCACCGCTCCCCGACCCCAAGCAAGAGCAACTGCGCTTGATGAGCAGCCTGACCCAGTTCATCCGACACGCCACCCAGGAGCGGGCCTGGTTTCTCATTCTTGAGGACCTGCAATGGGCCGATCGCAGTAGTTTGGAATTATTGCTCTACCTGGGTCGCCATTTGCCCACCATGTCCCTCTTCATCGTCGGCACCTATCGAGATAACGAAGTGCAGCGAGGACATCCGCTACTCGAAACCCTGCGAGGCTTACGCAGTTATCCAAGTTATCGCCACATCGCTCTCGAACGGCTCACCCCGGAAGAAGTAGGTTTCGTTTTGGCCTGCAACTGGCGCAGGACGGTGCCCGAAGCGCTTGTCGAAACCATCTATGAACATACTGCCGGCAATCCCTTCTACATTGAAGAAGTCGCCAAGGCACTGGAGGATGCCGGCATGGTTCCCTCCCCTACAGATACAGAGATTGATAGCGAGTGGTATGTGCGTGCGCAGAAGGAGGTCAAACTTCCCAGAAGTGCGCAGGAGATAGCCGCCAAACGCATCGCGCACTTGAGCGCGGAAACTCAGGAATTGCTGCGCCACGCAGCGGTTCTCGGCCAAACGTTTCGCCTTGACGACCTCCAACGCATAAGTGACCTCTCCGAATGGGAAATCCTGGAGTGTCTGGATGAAGCGCTGGAACATCAACTGATCGAAGAAGTACAAGGGGGACACTTGCTGCGTTTCCGCCAGAAGGATATCCAGGCCACGCTCTATATCCAATTAGGGGCTTTGCGCCGCCGCTTGCTGCACCGCAAGGCAGGTGAGGCGCTGGAATATCGCGCCGCAGGTCAAACCGAGACGATGGCGCAGGAACTGGCTTATCATTTCGGCGAGGCCGGTGAAATCCTCAAAGCCGGCGTGTATGGCTTGCAGGCCGCCCATCAGGCTCAATTAGCGTATGACAACGTGGCCGCCCAACAGAGGTACGAGCGAGTATTAGCCTTGCTTGAGCAGGTGCGCCATGAAGCCGACTATGCCACGCTCGCCCTGTCTGCCCACCAATCGCTGGGCACGGTGCTTAAGGCGACCGGCCAATATGACGAGGCTCTCAAGCACTACCTGGCAGCCAAGACTTTGGTAGATGCACAGCCGCCCTCTGCCGTTCAACACAAACAAGCAGCCGAGTTGTGTTATAGGATTGCCGAAGTCTATCAGTTACGCGATGACTACGACGCCACCTTCACGTGGTTACAAGAGGGCCTCAATGAGCTGACGGACTCCGAGCCCGGCAGCGAAGCCGCCCATCTCTATCTCCTCGGCGCTCAAGCCTACGTCCATCAAAACGATAACGACCAGGCCTTAGCGTGGTGTGATAAAAGCCTGGAAATCACGATGCGCCTACCGTCTGCGCAAGGGGGCAAACTCCAGGGCGAGGCTCTGAACACGCAAGCCGGCATCCACATACGTCTCGGTCATCTGGAGCGGGCCACCCAACTGTGCCATGCCAGCATCCGTGCCTATCAACAAGTCAATGACCCGATCGGTGAAGCCGACGCTTATATGAACCTGGCCCATATCTATGAACGGCAAAATGATTGGCCTCAAGCCGAGCAAGCCTATCAACGCAGTTGGAACATCAAACGTGAAATCGGCGACGTTCATGGCCAAGCGGTGCTCATCGGCAAGCTGGCCGAGCTTTACATCAAACGCGGCCAATGGACAGAGGCCCAAGCACTTTACGAAAAGTTACTCGTGATCGGAGAAAACTTTCACCTTCCATCCGCCGAAGCAGACACCCTTATCAATCTTGCACAGCTTGACATTCGACTGGGAAATTGGGCCTCGGCCCAGCAGGCCCTAGAACGTGCGCAACGCTATCTGGCCGAAAGCAACATCCCGGTGAGGCTGGAACGCCTGTGGGGCGAATTCTACTTGCAAACCGGTGATCTGGAGCAGGCACTTCTTCATATCCAACGCGCCATCGCAGCCACCGAAACCGATGATACATCGCCGGAATACGGCATAGCCCAACGATTACTCGGCGAGATCTACCTGGCGAAAGGGAACCTGCCACTTGCCGCAGAGGCCCTTGATAAGAGCCGGCAAACTCTCCACGAGGCGAGCGACGCATACCAGGTGGCCAAAACCAAACTCGCCTTGGCGCGCCTTGCTTTGAGTCATCCGACCACCCTCACCCCTACAGAAATAGAGAATTACCTCGATCAAGCCATCCGCCTCTTCGAGCAACTAAACGCTTCCACCGACCTCGCTCAAGCATTGGCCCTCAAAAAACACATAGGACTTACGCAGACGCGACCGTTTTTTACCGCAGAGGCCGCTGAGGACGCCAGGAAAGTATAAAATCTCCATGTCCGCTGCGTCCTCAGCCATAAAATTCCATGACACATAAACCATGCCGGCCGTTTTCCGCGCACAACATTGTACTCAAGTACAGGCAAAAATCTGTTCCCATGCCGGATGACAAAGCGGGGAGATGTTCGTACAATGAAAGGTGAAAACCTTCACCACGAGATGTGAAAGACAAATGTGTGGGGGATCAACGGAAGTTTGTCAATGGATTGAACGGATTTTAACGGCTGCCGGAAACGACTACGCGACTCAACGACTAACGACTACCGGACTAACGACTATCAAACCATTTCGAGAGGAGTTCTCATGCGATCCCAAAAATATCCTGCGCGCATCAATATATGGCACAAATTATCACTCGCGCACGTCATAGTAACCCTCGTCGGCGTCTTCTTGGCGGAAATTATGGGGCTCGGCACCCTGGCCCTGCTGCGGGGAAAGATGATCTGGGGGAGTCACATTGTGCTCGTCACCCTCATTGCCGCCCTGTGGGGCTTGCTCTTGGGGGGGATATTGAGCCAACCGCTAAGTCATCGTCTACACCGCACCCTCGAAATCAGCCGGGCCTGGCTCAGAGGGAATTTATCCTTGCGGATTCAAGACGGGCATGACGATGACGTGGGTTTGCTCGCCGAACAACTCAACGCCTTAGCCGAAAATCTCGAAAAAGATGAAGAAGACCTCATTGTCTTGCGAGAGCACAATGCCCGTCTGACCGATCAGGTGAGAGCCTTAGCCGTGGTCGAGGAGCGCAACCGCTTGGCGCGCGAACTGCACGACAGCGTCAAACAACACCTTTTTAGCCTGGCTATGACGGCCAGCGCCATCCGCGACCATTTCGAGGCATTGACGAACACCCCTACGCCAAGCGTCCCTATGGCCGCCGTATCCCGGTTGGCCGAAATGGTCCATGAGGTCGAAAAAGCGGCCCAGAAGGCCCAATACGAGACAACCCGCCTGATCGAAGACCTGCGGCCGGGTAGTTTGCAAGAGCAAGGCCTGGCCGCCGCGCTTAACGACTATACCCTGTTATTCGGTGCTCAAGAGCACATTTTGATCTATCTGGAAGCCCAAGGCGATGATAAACGCCTTCCCCCTGCCGTTACCGAAGCCCTTTATCGTGTGGCACAAGAAGCCCTGCACAACGTTGCGCGCCATGCGCGTGCCACACGTGTGGATGTCAATTTGCACTGCACCATCGGGCGCGTCACCTTGACCATCCAAGATAACGGCGTCGGCTTTGACACCACCCAGCCTACACACGGGTTGGGATTGGCCAATATGCAAGAACGGATGATGAATGTCGGAGGGCGGCTGACAATCGAAAGCCAGACCGGGACCGGCACCGTCGTTATGGCAGAAGTCGAACTACCGACGAGTGGGAGGGTCGCGCCCGCTGCCGGTGTTCCCGCCGTGCACCGCCCCGACTTAAGCATCGAAAACTGGGCCTGGTTGGGCGCCAAGTTGGAGATCCCGGTTGGCCAGACCTGGCCCTGGCTGCCGGCCGACCTGCGCAATCTGCGCGAACCCCTGGTGGAACCGAGCACCGCCCCCTTTACCTGTGTGCGGATTCCGGGCTTTCTGGGACTTGGGCGGGCTTATACTCTCACCATCGGCGGCCCTCAGGGGTTGCTGATACGCATTCATCAAACGACATCAGGGTATGAGTGGGAACTGGATGATGCTTCGTGGGCTCTTCGACGCATCTCCGGCTTGGGCGGCAGAATGGTCTTGCGGCGCAACAAACAGCCGTTAGCTGCCATCCAATACCAGGGACGGCAAATGAACACCTGGAGCGAGATCATCTACGATGGGTGTGGTTATCTGCTGGCGTATGTGAAAGGTGAAGCCCGTACCTTTACCCTCACCGACGAAAACGGTCAGGAACTGCTGCGCTTCCGGGGCGATGAGACATACGAGCTGATGCTCTACCATACAATCGCCTTACCACTCTTGGTTATGGTCACCGCCCGCATCATTGACGAATTGTCCGCCACCACGCCGAGATAGAAGAGGTATTTTGATCTTTTGCTCATTTCCTGCATAATTGATCTATCACCACATGAAAGGAGTGTTACCATGAGAACAATTTACGGCATGATTTACACCTTGAAGCCCTACGAACGGGGCATTCGGGAAACACTGGGCAAATACGATGGCTTTGTTATGCCCGGGCTCAACTTCCAAATCCCCTTCCTTCAGCTCGTCCGTGTCCGCGACATCCGCGAACATACGATGGATATTCCACCCCAACCGGTGATTACCAAGGACAACGTCGAAATTCGCGTGGATGGCGTCATGTGGGTGCGCCCCAAGGCCGATGAGGAATCCATCAAACGCACCTTCTACAACATTGATAACTGGAAACGCGCCGTCATCCAACTGGCGATGACCAACCTGCGTCAGGAATTCGGCGACTTGACGTTGGATGAAAGCCTGGTGGCCCGTGAGAAGATCGCCAACAACCTGCAACGGGTGCTC
>FWPV01015107.1_pt1 | contig 11175 bp, 9 predicted proteins | sample 2228371 | NCBI WGS metagenome assembly FWPV01 (sample SAMEA103939776, study PRJEB20133) | metagenome | reverse complement strand
GGGAAATAGAGGATAAGTTTATAAATATATTAGAAGGGGCAGTGGGCAATAGAGGCGATTTTTATAATGGGAGGATAGTATGGGAAAAGATGGTCAAACCTGTGGTTGTGGATTTACCAAAAGTGGTTGCCCACTGGGCACTCAGTGATTTATTTTCTAATAATCATAAATTTAGAAATGAATATGGTAGCGAAAAGATATACTCGTTTGATATTATGCGTTTGATGGGGGAAATTTACACCGCAGGCAAGATGAAAATGGCGACTGGTCGTGCACGAGTCGCCTCGCTATTGACCTCTGAATCAGGAATATTTGATTATTGTGCGGTGCATTTTGGTGAACACAATATGTTATGTGGCGTAATAAGAGTAGATGAAGATATTGATGATTATAATGAAAATTCAATGATTACACCGTCAAATAGATTTAAAGATATAATCTCCGCTTTTAACCGTTCAGATATGCCTGAGATTGTGAGATTTTTAGACAGGACTTTTAAAGATGCGACATATTCTATGCGAAACATCTTTAAAGATGGTCAAAGGCGAATTTTAGCCCAGATAATGGCGGAGACTTTAAATGATGTTGAGCGTCAATATCGCGAGATTTATGAGGACCATGCACCAACGATGCGCTTTTTAAAGGATATTATGGCACCGGTGCCTTCTACACTACAAACCGCCGCGCGCTTCATCTTAAATAGAGATATAAAGCGAATCGTGGAATCTGATGATATAGATTTAGATAATTTACGCTCTCTATGGCGAGCAGTCGATGATTGGGGTGTAGAATTAGATGAAGATGAAATTGGGTTTACCTTAACCAACACTATAAATCGCTTAGTGGAAGAGTTTAAATCAAATTCAGATTCGCTAATTTCTTTGAGCAAGGTTGAAACTGCCGTTCAAGCCGCTCAATTATTGCCCGTTCGAATTAACTTATATAAAGCGCAAACTTATTGTTGGCTAATTGGAAAGGATAAATTACCCATCCTATCCGGTGAAGTTGAGTTAGATGCTAAGACTAAAGAGTGGGTAAATGTTTTTAAAAAACTTATGGAAAACCTTAAAATTAAAATAAAGAGTGGTTAATAAATAGTCAATAATATGTTATTCTTGATTTTAAAGGTTTGAGGTTTTAATTTTAATAAAAAAATAAAAAAACTACTATGACAATAATAGAAATTTTTCCCCAAATATTACGCATAAAGGATGCACATTTACGGGATAAAGTCGTAAGGTGTTGGGAAGAGGCGCTACGACGCGGGGGTTGGAATTTTGAAGATTTAAATAAGATGCCTTTTAGCCTGCTTACGACGGGTCATAATATAACTTTAGCCAGCCATACTAACGCGGTTACGGACTGTAGTCTGGCATTAGGTGAAATACTTGACCGTAATTATAAACATTTATTTAAAATAGACTTCGATATATTAACTGCAGGGGCAATATTACATGATGTAGGTAAGTGTTTAGAATATTGTAAACAACCAGAGGGGAATTATACGGTAAGTGCGGATGGGAAAATCCGAAGGCACCCTATTTCAGGTTGTGCTTTAGCCGCTGAGATTGGGCTACCTGCATTAGTTCAGCATATAATTGCAGTGCATTCCAAAGAGGGTGATGGTGGATATCGCTCGCCGGAGGCTTGGATTGTGCATTTTGCTGATTTCGCTAATTTTGAACCTTTACGAAGCCGTTAGGTTTTGTTCACTAATAAAAGACATTATAAGGCTGTTTTATTTGACCTTGATGGTGTTTTGATAGATAGCCCTGCGGTTCACGCTTGGGCTTGGGCGGAAATATTTCACCCTTATGGTATTGAAATTCCGCCATCACTTGTTCATAAAGAAGAGGGTCGTAAGTCTGAGGAAATTGCCCGGGTTATAATGATGGAATATGGTCTTAGTATACCAAATGAAGTCTTGAGTGAGATGATAGCCCAAAAAAGGGCAATGTTTCGCTCAGCATTTCAACCGGGATTAAAGAGCGACGCTAAACTTCTTATAGAACATCTTCATAATTTAAACTTAAAGACGGCTCTTGTGTCCGGTTCAGCGAGGGAAAATGTGGTATATGCTATTGGTGATGGGGATTTAGAACTGTTTAACGCAGTTATTGTAGCGGAGGATTGTTCAGCAGGCAAGCCGGCTCCAGAACCTTATTTAACCGCTTGTAATAAATTAAATATATCGCCCAACGAAGGATTGGCGGTTGAAAATGCGCCTTTAGGTATAACTTCAGCGAAAGCTGCGGGTCTAACCGTAGTCGCATTGACAAGCACAATGTCAATGGAAAATCTATGTGAAGCACATTATATTATAGAGTCGCTCAGTGATGTATTAAGGTTGATAATTTAGGTTTGCGAGAGTGGCGGAATTGGCAGACGCGCTGGATTTAGGATCCAGTCCATATTAATGGATGGGGGTTCGATTCCCCCCTCTCGCACATTTTTCTAACTTCTTTAAAATCATAAATCTAACTATTTATAAGGAATCACTCAAACCGTTTAGGTATTATGATATATGTTTTAGTTAAAATGGGCGAGTATGGGTAATTCGGATATAATAAAAGAAGCAGGTGAAATAACATCTATTACTCGTGTAGGGCTGTTTGTTAATATTGGCTTATCTGCGATGAAGTTTGTGGTTGGGTTCTTAGTGGGGTCATTAGCCTTAATCGCTGATGCGATAAATAGTCTTTCAGATGTTATCACGGATTTAGCAGTAATTATAGGTGCTCGTTTAGGTGCTAAACCTGCGGACCGAAATCACCCTTTTGGGCACGGCAAAATAGAAACTTTGGTGGCAGGTATTGTTGATATGGGGGTTATAAGTGTCGGTGTGATAATTGTTTGGACTGCCCTTAAAGCGCTAATTCAAAACTCTGAAGGTCCTACTTATGGGCTTCCGATTATTATTGTTTCATTAATTACTATGGGATTTAAAGAGTGGTTATTCCACCGCACGAATAAAGTTGCTGAACGTTGTCGTTCAAGTTCACTTAAAGGGAAAGCCTGGGACCACCGTTCAGATGTGGGGGTGTCGTTAGTGGTTTTAATTGGTGGTATAGGAGTATCTTTAGGTTGGAAATATGCTGATGCAATTGTTGGATTAGTTGTCGGATTGGTAGTGTTACTTGTTGGATTGAAACTTATATATGAGATAATTTTAGAGTTAACCGAAGGTTATGCGGGTGAGAATATAGAGGAACAAATAAATAATGTATTAAAAACCGTTCCAGAGATTAGAGGTTGGCATAATTTGAGGACCAGACGAATCGGGAGAGAGTTGCTTATGGATATTCACATTTTACTCGACGCTAACCTAACCATTGACAACGCTCATATTATTGTTCGTAATATAGAATCAAAATTATCCAACGAATTGGATTGGCCCATTAGACCTATGATACATATTGACCCGGACAACGAAGAGATTCGTGCTAAGAGAATCGCGGTTGGTGATAAAACATTGAGATAATATGGGAATTCATACTTGTTTGATTTTAGCCTTAGAAACCGCAACTTCAATATGTTCGGTAGCATTGCTATCGAAACCTTTGAGAATCAATAGGATAGATGAATTTAAAATAGATTCTGATGATGTATTTACTCTAAGTGAAATCAGTGAAAATACTATTAAACGGCATAATGAGGTAATTGCCTCACAAACTGAACGATTATTGAGCGATTGTAATTTAGATATAAAGGATTTGAATTTCATAGCAGTTTCAATAGGACCTGGTTCTTTTACGGGACTCAGAGTTGGTTTATCGTTTGCTAAAGGTTTAGCCTTGGGTTTACGAATACCAATTATCCCGGTTAGCACCCTTGAGGCATTAGCCTTAAGGATTTATCAAAGTGTTCCTGCATCGTTTAAAGTTTGTGCTTTAGTTCCCGCTCGTCGTGGAGAGTCGTTTGGGCAAATTTTTCAATGGTCCAACAGCGGTGCTATCGTTCCATTAAGTGAACCTTTTATTATTGATTCTAAACAATTACAAAATATATTAGCCAAAGGCATAATATGTGGGGGTGAAGGGGGCGCTCATATTATGAAAAGTGATGGATTGGATATGGATAATGGACGAATAATTACCGATGTTCAAGCGTCTGCAGTTCAGATAGGGATTATTGCGTCTCGTAGTGTAAACGATGTGGTTTACAATCCGGCGAATTTATATTCGCTGGAGCCACTTTATATAAAGGATTTCATAATAAAGCCTAAAATTGTGACTAATTAATGGATTTATTTCAATTAGGTTTCCTAACCATCGGTATAATAGACCTTCTTGATATTATGGCGGTTACCTTCGTGTTTTATCAAGTATGGTTAATTATGCGCGGAACCCGTGCTACTCAAATGTTTGTGGGTCTGCTCGCTTTGATGGTTACCGGTTCGTTGGCTCAGTTAATCGGTATGAGCGGGATAACTTGGTTAATACAATCAATTGGCGCGGTATGGGTTATAGCCTTCGTTATTTTGTTTCAGCCTGAATTGCGGAGAGTATTAGTCAAAATTGGGCAATTTGGCATTTTGCGTAACTTATTCCAAGAGCGTGAACACCGTGTCGTGAATGCTGTAACTCGCGCTGCATTAGAGTTATCTCGACATCGATTTGGTGGTTTAATGGTGATTCAAAGAACTACGGGAATAAGAGGTGTGATTGAGACGGGAGTTCAATTACAGGCGGAGATTTCATGGGAATTTTTAGTTTCAATCTTTTATCCCCGAACTCCACTTCATGATGGTGCTGTTATAATTGTAGGCGAGACTGTAGTAGCGGCACGCTGTATACTACCACTTTCAATGAATCCTCATCTTGATCCATCTTTTGGAACTCGACATAGAGCAGCCTTAGGTATTACTGAGGAGGTAGACGCGATTGCAGTAGTAGTTTCAGAAGAGACCGGTTCAATTTCCGTGGCGGTCGGTGGGCAATTTATTGCTCGTGATATGGATGAACAACAATTGAAAGACACTTTAACCAGCCTACTTTATCCAAATATTAGACACACTTTATTTCCACGCGCTTTTCTACCTCATCCTCGGAAGCAGAGCAATTGAACCTTGCAAATCATTTAGGTCGCTTTTCGTGGGCAGTTATTACCCGCATTTTACCATTAATAAATGGCTTATTATTGGTAATATTCATAATTCCTAATCTACCGGTTGCGGAGTTTGGTAAGTATTCAATAATTTTCGCGATTGCTACGCAAGTCATTTTTATAAATAAGTCATTTGTGCTAAATCCAATGATTAAATTCGCAGCCGAACCGGGTAAGTTTGATGTTATGGCGAGGACTGGATTTTTCTTGAATGCGATATTTTATATTTCTGTAGGTTGTATTTTAAGTTTGCTAGCACCAATCTTGGCTAAAATGCTCCAAATTGAACCTCGGGATATTATTCTATCGGTGGCATTTTTACCCTTATTCTTTTTACGGGATTGGTCCTTTTGTATCCAGCAAACGCTTTATAGAATGCGAAGATTGTTCCTTTTGGATAGCATATATTATATCGGCTCTGGTGTGGGTTATATATATCTATGGTATTATAAGAAAATAAATTCGGCTACCGAAATATTATATATCAATTTCATTGCTGCTTTTTGCTCTAGTCTCGTGGCTGTGATTATAGGTAGTGGGGTTAAGAATTTGTTTTCACTTATAAAATTGAATGATGCTAAACAAATATTACAATATGGTTATTGGACCATTAAGATTGGTTTATTTAGCAGTTTGATAGCAGGAATAGATTCAATAATTTTAGGTTTTATTTATAATCCTGCACTAGTAGGTGTGTATAATGGTGCTAAAAAGGTTTATCAAATTGTGTCAGCGTTTACTTCAGCGGTGGGTGTTTTGGTAATGCCTTATGTTTCAAGATTGTCAAGCAATGGTCAATACATAGAAGTTAAAGTGTTGTTTGAGAAGATTATAGGATATGTTTCTTTAGGGCTTATTATATGGACAATTTTTATTTGGCTGTCAGCAGGGTATCTATTTGATATATTTTTAGGTGAAGCATATAGAGGTTCTGCCCCAGTTTTAAGAGTTATGATGTTTGCTGCGCCATTCGAAGGCTTATTTATTACTGCAGGAACGATATTATATGGAATAGGCGTAGCGAATATAGCCGCAAATGTATCAGGGTGGGGTATTTTGCTACTTTTAATTCTTTTACCTATAGGTTCTTATATGGGAGCGAGTTATGGTGCGGCAATCGCGATGGTTCTGACACTTGTCATTTGTGGTGTTATGATGTATATAAGAACTGAACATTATTTGAATAGTTCTATTAAAGGGATTTTAAATCGATTGTTAAATGTATTTAAGATGTTGAGATTTACGAAGATAAAATGACCCATAATTCTGGTATATCCGCGGTTGTGGTTACTTGGAATAATCAAAATGATATATTTGATTGTCTGAGTAGCCTGCAAGCCCAAACGAATCCACCTGACGATATTATAATCGTGGATAATTGTTCCAAAGACAGAACTATCTCTTTGATAAAAGAGTATTTCCCTACCGTTTACATTGAAAGACGCTCGCGCAATGAAGGATTTGCCCGAGCGAATAATATCGGTATAAATATAACGAAATCACCTTGGGTTTTGACCGTAAATCCAGATGTCAAACTGTCTACAGATTGGATTAAAATACTATGCGAATTTGCTAAAGATAAGGAGCGAATAGGTTCTTTAGGTGGGGTTTTATGGAAATGGGGGGATAATTACGAAGGAATAGTTGATTCGACAGGTATTGAAATATTTACGAGTCGTCGGGTGCGAGATAAAGATATGGGGGCAACGCGAAGCGATATTTTAACCCATCCTGAGCGGGTGTTTGGTATTTGTGCAGCCGCTGCGTTATATAACCGTGAAATGCTTGAGGATACCGCAATTAACAATCAATATTTCCCTGAACGGTTTTTCTGCTATTATGAAGATGTTGATTTGGCTTGGCGGGCTTGGCGTCGGGGTTGGGAAGCGTGGACAGTCCCATCAGCGCAAGGTTGGCATAAAAGGGGAGCCTTTATACCCACAAAAAGTAGTTTCTCGCGATATCTCACTCATAGAAATCATTTCTGGTTGATACTGAGAAACGATAAAATTTTATCTTTTATTCGTGATTTACCGACAATAATTTTATATGAAGTAATATTGGCGATGAGGGTTATAAGGTATCCTATATTGCTAAAAGCGGTTTTTGAAACCTTAGTTGGTTTGCGCGGAGTTTTAGAAGAGAGACGAGAATTTATTGAAACCAATCACATTCCACCGCCATTTCGCAAGGGTATAGGTTTAAGCAAAAAGGACTGGTTATACGCGATAGGTTTAAATAAATGAAAAAAAAAAGTGAATTTAGTGACCTATATCACTGATATTGACTAAATTAGTTTCTTTCTTATGACTGAGGTTGGGAGAATGGTTGGTCCCCGGCATAAACCCGGCTCAGTGCCGCGCGTTTCCGCCGCTCCACCTTATTAAAGGGAAACTGTTTCAGTTTCCCTTTTTTTTTAAATTAATCCTTATTTCTATTAGAGGCTTCCTTTTTTAGTAATTCTAACACCCCATTAACTCCATGGTTATCCGCATATTTTGCTATTTTACGATAGCCGCCACCATAGATGGGGTCGTTTGACTTTTCATAACTGTTTATAAAGAATTTTCCACGCAAAGAACCCATACGATTAAAAATTAACGAAGAAGCCCAATTTGCACTGCCTTCTTTTAGATCTAAGGGGAGGTTTTCCGCGTTATTTTCGTGTTGCCAAATATGCATTAGTTCATGGGCTATTACCCCCCGCATAAAATCTTCAGGTAAGCCGCTTAGAACGAATATAGTTGCCCGTTCATCCCCTTGAATATATTTACCCTCATTCCAAAAAGCCGCTGCATAAGGGTTTGAGCCGGGTGTGTTTCTGTTGCCTGGCAAACGGTCCGCAGAAACTAATTCTATTCTAAGTCCTAAAGTTATAATAATAATTCCAAACGAAGCCATTTCATCACGAACTCTCTCCAACAAGATGCGCGCCTTTTCGGGATTTGTTACCGATGTCTGCGCACACACCGAACAGATCCAACGATTTTTCTCTAATTCAATTCCATCGCGCGTTACCAGCCGACCACATACCGAACAAATTGGATATTCATAAGAATGCCTGATATGAAAACGATTACCCCAAAAATCGGTGATGGCTGAATCTATTAACGGTTCACCACAGATATCGCAAAGAGGAGCAATATGTTTTGAAAAGCAATCGTTGTGGTAAGATTTGTTCTGATAAACAATGTATTTCTTATCTCGAATAGGTTTCTTACAGTATTCACAGATCGGATTTTGCTTTAATTTTTCAAAACAGGATTTGTGATAGTAATTGCCATTCTGGTCTTTAACATAATCATCCTTTATCGGTTCACCACAAGCGTAACAGCGGAAACATTCAGGATGATAATACTTACCATCAATTATAACGGCTTGTTTGGTTATTAATTTACCGCATACTATGCAAACATATTTATTTTTACTATATAATTCAAAGTAAGATATCAATATAAAGATGCATATTAGACCGATTACCCATTTCCACTTTTTAACTATATTTATCATAAGTATTGTTTATTATTGCTTAATAGCCACCGGGATATAACCTTCATCTTTGGTGGAACTGATATGTCCATTTATTGGATGAACGAAGGTTCTAATTATGCCTTTAGGACAGGGGAATTCTCGCACAGGTTCCCCTTTAGTTACTTCAATCATAAAGTCCGCCCAGATAGGTGCTGCACCTGATGAACCGGTGATACCGACTCCATTAGAAAGAAACATTTGGCGATTATCGTCATATCCTACCCAGACAACCGCGGCTATCGTCGGAGTTGCACCTACGAACCAACTATCCCGATAATCGCTGGAAGTTCCCGTTTTTCCAAATGCCACACCAGTGAAGCCTCTGCGTCTAATTATCGTTCCAGTTCCCTCATCTATTACCCCAGTCAACATATCTATTAATTGATATACTGTTTCGGCATCAAAATGTTCCTCGCTAAACGAGAATTGTTCAACTATTAGTTTTCCACCAGAATCTTCTATGCGATTTAGCAAGCGTGATTCTATAAAAACACCTTCGCGAGCGATGGTTGAAATGGCGGTAGCCATTTCAACCATAGTAATTCCAGTCGAACCAAGTGCAAGCGATAAATGAGGTTCTAAAGGCGATGTGATGCCCATCCGGCGAGCAGTTTCAATAACCTTTGAAGGACTGACTTCATAAATTAATTTAGCAGCAACTGTATTTATTGAATTCTCAAGGGCATACTTCAAGGTCATAGGACCTAAGAATTTTTTAGTGTAATTTTGTGGAGTCCAAGTTCGGTTTTTATCAATCCTTAAGGTTGTTGGTTCATCAATAAATATAGATGTAGGTGAAATAGGTAAATTTTCCAGTGCAGATAAATATATAACGGGTTTAAAGGCAGAACCTGGTGGCCTACGAGACTTTAAGGCTCTGTTGTATGGGCTTTCGATATAGTTTCGTCCACCTACTATAGCCAAAATTTCCCCCGTTGCAACCTTCACTGCAACCAAACCACCTTCCAGACGACCTTTATCTCCTTCAGGTGGAACTTTTAAGTTCAACTCTAAGAGTTCCACTCCAGAGGATACGATTCTCTCGGCTATTCTTTGTATTCGCGCATCAATAGTGGTGTATATTTTAACTCCGCCATAAGTAATTGCTTCTTCATCGATTAATTCCCGGGCTTTTTCTAATGCAGCGTCGACCGCAAAAGAACCTCGTTCAGGGGGGGGTGATACATTAGTAAATGCTAATGGTCGTGCCATTATGCTATCTATCAGATGCGGTTGAATATAGCCCGCTTTTGCCATTCTATATAAAACAGTCCGCTGACGCTCACGCGCGTTAGACGGGTTGGTAAAAGGATCTAAATAAGCAGGAGCATTAGGTAATCCTGCTAATAATGCTGCTTCGTGTAATTCAAGTTGGTGGGCATTTTTATTAAAATAGGTCTTTGCGGCGCGCTGCACTCCATAAGCGTATCGACCAAAATAAACTAAATTGCAATATGCTTCAAGTATCTCTTCTTTACTGAAGCGGTCTTCTATAGCCATAGCCGCTAATGCTTCTAAAATCTTTCGTTCCCAAGAACGTTTAAACGAAAAAAATAGGTTTTTGGTCAGTTGCTGAGTGATAGATGAACCACCGGGTGCTTTATCACCTTCTTTAATATTTAGCCAAAAGGCTCGAATTACCGCTAAATGGTCAATACCTAAATGTTTATAAAATCTTTTATCTTCAGCAGCAATAATCGCATTTATGAAATGGGGTGAGATTCGGTCAAGTGATATATATTGTCGTCCGCCTAATCTACCGAGAAGTTCACCATTATAAGCGTATATCTCAGTAGCGGGGATTGAAGCCAGAATTCTCAAATCATCGGGAAGTTTCGGAACTTGCGGATAGTATTTTATGATGATTACTATTAACCCGATAATCATTACTATAAAGAGAACATTTATTGTCCATAATATTCTTCTTATCATCTATCGCCACCCCCATCTGATGGGTTATCCTCTATTGTGGGTTCGTCACTATTGGTAAAATTGTTATACAGTGTATCGCTTCCTTGCCAGGCTAAAGCAAAAGATAATCTTTCAAATGCTTCTTTAGAAATGGGGTAACTTACAACAGTAAGTCCTTCATTTCCAATTGTTTCAAATCCAATATAAGCAAATTCATCGCTTGAGGATGGCGCAAGTCCCACTTGTAATAGTGGTTTGGGTAGGGAGAGTAATATGCTCGGGTCGGGGAATATAAGATTGCGTTCTGTTTCAGGTAATACAAATAGATAAGTTATAAATTTCTCACCGGGGTATATACGACCAGCAAAAGCGGGGTTTGAGGCTAATCCACCTTTTTGAAGCCGACCTGCACCAATTGTTGCTGTGGTAATAAAAGGCGGTAACGTTAGGTCATATAAAGTGTTATTATATGAATCAAGAAGTAAGACTGTTCCATAATCTCCTCGCTTTTTTACTAAAGTGCGTTGCCAATCGCTTGTATAATAATATGCGAGTAGTTCAATAGATTTGATAATTGTGGTGCGTTGTTCCTCAGTCAGAACCAGATATAGACTAACGAATTTTGTG
>FWPV01015102.1_pt1 | contig 11177 bp, 8 predicted proteins | sample 2228371 | NCBI WGS metagenome assembly FWPV01 (sample SAMEA103939776, study PRJEB20133) | metagenome | reverse complement strand
CTCACCAGGCCTTGCTTGCCCTCGAGGCTGCCGCATGACGATAATTCAAAAAACTGTCCAAGAAATCGGGGGCGGTACACCCGCCATGAAGCACGCCAGAAAGGCCGGCGTGCAGGTCGTCGTGATCGAGCTTCCAGGCAGGAAATTAGCGCCGGATCTGCTGGCTCCCGCGGATCACCACCGCCAGGTACAATGGCCGGAAGGCCCTGGGTCCGCTTTGCCTGATCCAGAAGTGAGCGAGACGCAGGGCGAAGAGGATCCGGAACGGGCAAGTTGATTCGCAGGCGGAATCCATGGTTCGGTATGCAAGATGCGCTGCGGACTGCGCTCTGCGCTCTTGCCCTGGTCTCCTGCGCAGCCGCCCAGCAGCCGCACCCCGCCGCAGACTTCTTGCGTGACTTCGCCGGTGATCAGAAGCGCATCTGGACATCTCCCTTCCGCATGTCGGCCCGGCAGGCGTGGACTCTGGCCTTGCCCCTGGTGGCGGGCACGGTGGCGCTGAAAAGCGTGGACCGGTCCATGGTGGACGCGCTGCCCGGCACTGCGGCGCAGCTGGACTGGAGCCGCCGCGTGTCGCTGGCCGGATCGATGGCTGGCCTTGCCGCGGCCACGGCGGGAACGACGGCCTACGGCCACTATGCGGCGAAACCGGCTTTTTCCCATCTGGGCCGCGATGCTGCCCTGGCGCTGGCTTCCGGGCTGGCCGTGACCTACGCAATCAAGGGCGCCACCTGGCGGGAGCGGCCGGACGCGCCCGGCTCGCGGGGATCGTTCTACTCCGGCGGCGACTCCTTCCCCTCCGGCCACGCGCTCACTTCCTTCGCGGTGGCTGCGGCCGTGGCCGCGCATCCGGGCGCGCCGAAGTGGCTCAGGGTCGCGTTGCTGTCGACGGCTGCGGCGATCAGCATCAGCCGGGTCACCGGCTACCGCCACTGGCCGTCGGACGTCTATTTCGGCGCGTTCTCGGGCGTTCTCATCGGCCGCAGCATTGCGCACGCGCCGCACGCCCGCTGATGCGCCCTGATTCCGGGTGAACCGTTAGGACGCGCCTCCTCCGGTTGCTGCCCCCCTGCGCGAAGCCCTTCCCGCATCATGGAGATCCCGGCGGGTTGCCGGAGTTTCGGCGGCCGTGATAGCATGGAAGTGCCTCGTGGACTGCGCTTCCTCCATAAGAATCAGTCCCAATCCCCGACGGAGCTAGCTTCCCATCTCAATGAGTGCAACTGTATTCCTTGGCAATCTTCCGCCATGGGTCACCGCCGACGACATCAAGGCGTGGCTCGTTGCGGATAACCTGGTGGCCGATTCAGTCAAAGTGATCCGAAACCCGGAGACGCAGGAGTCGAAGGGCTTCGCCTTCATCGAAGCGCCGAACGAAGAAGAGATGCATGCCATCATCAGGCGCTTCGACCGCGCCCCCCTGGAAGACCGGCTGCTGCGCGCCAATCCGGCGCAGCCGCCGAAGTCGAAGACGGGCCGGAGCGCCGCGCCGCGGGGCCAGCAGAGCCAGGGCGCGCCGGCCGTGTCCGGCGGCGAGCAGCGGCGGTCTCGCGGCGGCCGCAAGCATCGCAAGCCCAGCGGGCCGCCAAGCGCCTTCGCCGAGGAACTCGCGAAGGCCCTGTAGTTTTCCCGCTCCCGGCCGGCCCTTCCTGCCGGCCGCGGAGCGGCATGTGTCCCCTCTTTCTCTTCCCCCCGCGTCTCCTGCTATCGTGGAGGTTTCGGCCACTCCACATTCTGAAGGAGCACATCCTCCCATGCGTGTCGTCGCAGGCGTCGATCTTGGCGGAAACGCCGTCAACTACACCTTCCTGACAGCCTCGGAGCAGTTCCTCATCGAGTCGCTCTGCGAGCACCCTTCCCGCTCCAAAGAGGGACCCGCCGTCTGCCTGCAACAGATCCTCGACGGGTTGCAGATGGCGATGCAGCGGGCGGGCGTGACAATGGACGACATCGCCGTCGTGGGTCTGGACACGCCCGGACCGGCCAGCGCGGACGGCGTGCTCAGCGCCCGGGGCTCCACCAACTTCGTCCATCCCGACTGGGCCGGCTTCGACATTCGCGCCGGCCTGGAGGCCAAGACCGGCAAGCCCGTCATCTATCTCAACGACGGCAATGCGGGCGCCCTCTGGGGCCACTACAACCTCTTCGGCGCCCGGTCCGAGGCCACATCCATCTCGGCCATCATCGGCACCGGCCTCGGCGGCGGCGTCATCCTCGGCCAGATGGTGGTCAAGGGCCGCAAAGGATTCGGCGGCGAACTCGGCCATGTGCTGATCCCCTACCAGAGCATTCCCTTCCTGGAGGGCATCCGTCCCCGCTGCAATTGCGGCCGCACGGGAGACCTCGAGTCCCTGTGCTCGCTCACGGCCATTGAAGTCAACTACCTGCCCTACTTCCAGTCGAAGTACCCCGGCCACGAGCTCTACCGGATGGGGGACCTTCACAAGGCGGCTAAGCTGGTCCGCGGCATGGCCGAAAAGGGCGACCCGCTGTGCCGCGAGATCTTCCGCGGACAGGCCCATGCGCTGGGCCTGTTCTTCGACGAGATGGTGAACACGTTCGACCCCGACGCGCTCATCGTCGGCGGCGGCGCCATTGAAACGGGAGAGGAGTTCCAGCGCTGGTTCCTGGACGAGATCCGCGCGGGCATGCCGGAGCAGCGCGAGGAGCAGGCGGACATCCCGATCCACATCATGCCGAACGGGGATACCGCCGGCGCCCGCGGCGCTGCGATCGAGGCTCTTCGCCACGCCCGCCAAAGAGGGCTCCTTTGAGCCAGGCGCGTAACCAAGGGCCGCCTCTTCGCGCTAATCTTCAAGAACGGAATCCACGACCATGATGCGATCCACTCGATTCGCGCAGCGAATTGCGCTGCTCACCCTGTGCGCCATGCTCTCCGCGGCAGCGCAGTCCCCCAAGGCGAAGCGGACCCCGGACGTGCCCTATGTCCCCACCACGGAGCGCGCCGTGGAGGCCATGCTGGAGCTGGCCAGGGTGACGAAGAACGACGTCGTCTACGACCTCGGCTGCGGCGACGGCCGCATCGTCATCACGGCGGCCCGTAAGTACGGCGCCCGCGGCGTCGGCATCGACATCAACCCGGAGCGCATCGCCGAAGCCCGCGAGAATGCGAAGAAGGCCGGCGTGGAGCACCTGGTCAAGTTCATCGAGCAGGACCTTTTCGAGGCCGACATCCGCGAGGCGTCCGTCGTCACACTGTTCCTGCTGTCGAGCGTCAATCTGAAGCTCCGCCCCAAGCTGCTGGCCGAGCTCAAGCCGGGCACACGGGTCGTCTCCAACACGTTCGACATGGGCGACTGGAAGCCGGACAAGGAATTCACGCTGGATGACGACGGGCAGGATTCCTACCTGAGCCACAGGTTTTACCTCTGGGTCATCCCGCAGAAAGCGGCTGCGAAGTGAGCGCGCCGGCAGGCGCTCACTCCGGAACGGTGAAGCTGCCCATCTTCCTGCCCGTGCCGCAGGTCACGCGGTAGCGGTAGGTTCCCGGCGAGAGCGGTGCCAGCACGATCCGGCGCGTCCTCGGGCCGCCACGATCCGCCTCGTCGCCGGCATCGTCGGGGCTGGCGAACTGCGTCGCCGTCACCGCATAGCGGCACGCCGCCAAAGTGGGTGCTTCGTAATGGATCTCCGCCTTGCCCGGCGCGACGAAGACCTTCAGGTTGTACGGCTCGATCCGCGGAATCAGCGCATAGCGCTGGTCATTCGCCCGCAGATGCAGGCCCGATCCTATCCCGATGGCCCGCTGGTAGGCCTCAAGCCCCGAACCCAGGGTCGACCGCACGTCGTAAAACGTCGCCAGCGCGTTCAGCCAGAGGTTCGGGTAAGTGTGCCCCGAAAATACATCTCCGGGAATCCTCCATTCTGCATTGACAGCAGAGGCTGTCGAGTGCGCCGCCGCCTCGGTGCCCCAATATCCCCGGCCGCCAGGACAAACCGTCAGCGTGGTTGTCTTTCCGCTGACGCTCTTGTTGCAGGTGCGGATGTACTCATTGTCAATCTTCCAGACAGCGTTGCTCGGGACGTTCGGGCACCCGGCCGAAGGCATGGCGCAGTTGATCGTGAAGCTCATCGAGCCTGCGCTGATGTCCGCTGTCAACTGCACGGGCGGGTTCCTGACGGCGATCAGCCTCTCCCAGGTGGTGATCAGGCCCTGCGCATCCTGCAATGGCATCCGGTAGTCTCCCGCATAGAGCACCGGCTTGCGGGGGTGCAGCATCCCGTCGATGAAGAAATGCCCGAGCCTGGCCCCGGAGTGCTCGAACAACCGCTTTCCGTTGACGCGCAGCGCCCCGGTCTGCCGCGCCCATCCCAGATGCATCGCCAGATAGCTCACCATCCAGGGGGATGTCTGCGAAAGGCCGTTGTACTCCGGGAAGGAGGGCCAGCCCATCCCTACGAGCGGAAGAGGGTTCTCATCCCAGTAGAGGAGATTGAAGCCCATGCACCACGGAGTCGCTGACCGTCCGACCTGGCCATTCAGCACGAGCGTGTCGCTTGCGGACAACGGAGGCGCTGCCGGATCCTGGATGAGAACCCTTGCGCCGGGAATCCAGTACCAGTCCCTGCCCGTGTCCTGCCCGTAGATCCCGAACGTCCTGTCAACGCCGTTCACCCGGACATAGTTCACGGAATACAATCCGTGCTTGGTTGAGCCGGCAGTGATGTAAAACTTCTTCCGCACGCCATTCGGGCCGATGACATTGGAGCTGTTCCATGTCATGGTGATGCTTTCTGACCCCTGGGTGCCGCGGCAATCGGCTGAGACCTGATCCGCAAACACCCCGTTCCTGACGTTGAACGCCCCCTCATAGGCAGCATCGCTGTTCTTAAGCTTGCTGGCGAAGTAAGATCGCTCCGCACCTTCAGGGCTCAACAGAAACGCCCATATCATCTCCCGCAGAATCCGGGCCGGAATGCGCGGATTGGTGCTGTCATATTGAATGCCCCAGTCGTAGTGCCTGTTGTACGCCGGATTGTCGTACCCCGCCGCCCATGCTGCGGCCGCCTGCAGGGAAAACAGATAGGTCGTCCGGCCTGTGAGAATGTAAGGAACGGAAAACAGGGACGGCCAGTGGGCGACATCCGGCAGCCAGCTGTGAGTCCTTGCAGGACAGGAAGAGCAAATGTACTGTGCCGGATACGGGCCGCTGGTGTCATATTGTCCGGTCCTTCCGTCCGGATGAGCGGAGAGGGATTTGATCCGTCCGAAGGATGGAGTGGACTGATCCTCCGGCCAGTTGAAATAGTTCCTGTAAGCCGGAGTCATGCTCGTTTCGCTTTCCCTGTAGTGGATGGGAATTGTCACGGCGGCATCGCCGGAGCCAAGGATCAGCCGCTCGAAGGCCTGGACTTTCTGCGACAGGGTGAAATTCTGGCTTCCCATCGCATACAGGAATGAGATGTGAAAGCCGGGAATGATCCCGAAGTTGTCGGAATCCCCGGTGCCCGGCATGTCCGTCTTGATGTAGGCGCACGGGTTCTGGTTCGTGCAGCTCCGCGGATCCGGCCTGTCAAAGTCGTCCCGGCCGACGTTGTTCGGCCACGCATTCAAATAGTTGGTAATCTTGGTCGGAGCAATCTGAATGTTGGTGTCGTAGGGCGGCAGGATCCGCGTGGCCACCAGGTAGGGCAGGTTGCGGTCGACGAAGATGGCGCCCGGTTCCGCTCCGCTCCACGCATGGTAGCTCGATGCTGCCTTCGCTTCAAAATCGTAGTTGGTCCTGGAGTACACCGCAGCGGCAGGGTTCCCCGCCAGAAACTCCAGCTTCAGCTTCAGAGTCTGCAGCTTCCGCCACCAGGAGTTCTCCACGCGGAAACCCGTCTCCACGCCGTTCCAGCCGGGGTAGAACGAAAGCTCGAACATGGGGTGGAGGCTGCGATACCTGTCCTGAGAAGGCGCCTGCCAGCTGGAGCCGTCCCATTCCCACCCGAAGTCGTATGTGAACCCGATTTCCTCGACAATGACCCTCGTCACTACGGGTCCGCGCAGCCAGTAGCGCCATGCCCCGGCCCCGATCATGGTCTTGGCGTCCACGGTGTAGGAGATCGAATTGGCCGTACCCCGGATCTGCGCGTTCCAGCCGCCGCCCAGGAAGTTCAGCATCCCGCTCTGATCCAGGGCCGCTGCCTGGCATGTGGCTTCGTTGCCGAGATGGCACGCATTTGAGTCGGGCACGAAGTCCACAGCCAGGTTCCCGTTGGCGGACAGGCTCACCGGGAAGGACACGAACGCGGAAAGGACGCTCCCATCCGGCCAGCGGCTCTTCACGTCAGCCTGCCACGAAGATGCTGGAACGCCGTTGATCCTGGGCCGGGGATATGTCCCCTGAGGGAACTCGCCCTCGACGAAGAGCATGAGGACGGTGTACGGGCGGTTAGCCTGGGGCGCCCCGGAGGTCTCGTAGATGCGGATGGAGTTGTCCAGTCCCCAGACGGATATGGAAAGGAAGAGCATTGCGGCAGGAAGTCTCACCAGCTTTCTCCTCGATCCATCCAGAAGGAAAGGTAATCAAGCTGGATCACCTTGGCGCTGGCAACCAGGGTTTTCACAAACACCTGGAACTTGGCGCCGAAGAGCCAGTTATTGGACTGGGACAGGGTGCACCCGCTCGCGCATACGCTGATTTCGTTGCCTCCGTCCAGGCTCATCCAGACCTTGTATTTCTGGCTTCCGTCGCTGCGGATGCGCAGCACATGCCAGCCCGTCCCCGGAGGGACTCCGGTGTCGTAGGTGCTGCCCCACTGCCCGGGGTTTACAGAGGAGTAAAACATCAAATTCGTGTCCGTGCCGGGAACGAATCGGATTCCGACAGCCGATCCGGGAGGGTCGTCGTTGTTTGTGGCTATGAGACCAAGTGCAAAGAACATATCACTGCAGTCCGCTGTCGACGGGCAGCGAAACCTGGCCCTCAGGTCCCAATTCAGATCCGTATAAAAATACAGGCTGTCACTGGCTGTCGCGTCTATGTTCGAGTGCAGATTCGTGTAAGCCCGTGTGATGGAATTGGCGGTGGCTGCAGTGGGGATCGCGAGGACGCCGGCATTCAGCATGCCGGCGGATGCTCCGGACGGGTTGTTGAAGTTGATGCCGGTGAACCGCTGGAACTTGAATCCGCCTTCATGGTAGGCGGACTCGTTATAGCTCACACCGCCAAAGTCGGCAAAGCGGCTGATGTACCGGAGCTCGGGCTTCCCATCTGACCCTGCTCCGCCGCCCTGCACCTGCGTCCATGTGTTCGCAGCCGTGCAGAGATGGATGTTCCGTCCCGGATCAGCGTCGGTCTTGAAAAACGCCTGCCCCACGCTGCACGCTCCCGGCAAAAAGGGCCCCGCCTTCATCGGCGCCGTGGACGACGCCCCGGCAAAATCCACGATGGCCGCTGTCAGCGTCCCCAGCACCTGAAGGCTCCCGTTCACCGTGACGGCCGTCAAAATGGCTGCGGATGCCAGAAGGGCCCCCGCGGTTGTCCACCATCTTCTCACAGTCATTCCTCCTCAATACCCTCGGATCACGCGCACTCCGTAGGTCAGCCCGTCCGGAATGGCCACCGCCGCCCCGGTGAGATTGCATAGCCTCACGACTGCCGTGTCCGCTCCGCTGTAGATCATTCCCACGATTCCCGCTGGCAGGTCGTATGGCAGCCCCGCCGCCACCGTTTCCCCGGGCGTCGCGCCGTCTGCCTGGATGCTCTGCTCCACGCACGTGTTCGCCGCCAAAGTGCCGAAGGTCAGGCTCGCCGAGTAGAATGCCTGGCTCGCCACGCTTCCTCCGGATGCCAGCCGGACCGGGTCCGCTGCGGTTCCGCTGCCTTCCAGCCCCGCCCCGAAGTACACCGTCCCTCCGCAGGGGCCGCTGGTGCCGTCCGCGCGAACGCAATCCCCGCCGCCTCCCGCCACCAGCTGCATCACCCCGCTCGCCAGCCGCACGACGCCGCTGCCCGCCGCTCGCCTGAGAACCTTGCCTGTCGTTCCTGAGAACAGCGCCAATTCGCCGTCCGCCGCGCCGGCCGGCCCGCTGACGTCGCCGCTGCCCGTGCCGCAGGGCGCTCCCGCCGACACCAGGTTGCCGCTGGCATCGAACTTCGCACAGTCGTTGGCCGCCGCGGTCCCGCTGAACAGTTGCAGCTTCGTCCCCGTCCCCTGCAGCGCGGAAGGCGCGATCTGGCTCAGCGCCAGCTGCCCGGCGATCTGGCTGAAGCTGTAGTCGCCCGCCTGCGCCGTCACCGCTCCGGTCCGCCCGAACACCGAGCTCACCGCCCCGCCGCCGCCTCCGCCGCCGCCCGTCGCGTTCACCACGCACCGGCCGGACTGCGGCACGGCGAAGGTCACCTGCACCCGGTTCGCGTCCACGACCCGCACCGAGTCGGCGATCACCGCATGTCCGCCAGGATCCGTGCATCCCACCAGCACGCTCTGCCGCCCCAGATTGTGATCCAGGTTCACCGTCGTCGCGCTGGTGAAATCCAGGGCGAAATTCTCGGCCCCCGCCCCGCACGGCGCATTCGCGGAGACCAGATTCCCGTTCTCGTCGAACTGCGCGCAGTCGCCTGCCTGCACGGTTCCGCCGCCGAACGCCTGCAGGATCGTCCCCGTTACCTGCTTGCCCGTGATGCCGCTCAGATCCGGCAATCCGTGGCCATGCGGCGCTGCCGCCACCCAAACCCCGGATCCGCTGCAGAAGTACAGCCCCGCCGCGGGGCCGGAGACAACTGCCACAACCTCTCCAGCCACGCACGCCGCGGGCAGCGCCGCCACCGCCCTCGCCGGTTTCGTCTGGGGGAATCCGCTGAAGTCTGCCTGCCGGCTCTGTGATGGCAGGTGCACTGTGCTCTGGCCCCAGGCTGCTGACATCCACCACAGCGCCAGGCCCGTCTTCCACATCGCTCGCTTCCGCACCGTCGTCCCTCCTGCGTTGCCGCCCGGTCACCCGTCCGCAACCGGCCCGCAGGCTAGGCCCAGGTGGAAGCACCGTCCCGGCCTCGCGACAGAATCCGCTCAAAATGAAGCGGAAACATTTCCTGCTTCCCTTGTCACGGCCATCCCCCCGTTCGCTCCGCCCGGGCCGCCGTGCTATGCTTTTAGATCGATCTGGCCTGCCTTTGATGGCCTTTGCCACAACCCGATCTGGAGGCGATGCTGCAACCCGGCGACGAACTACCTGATCGCGCCTCCAAGCCTGATCGGCCTGCCGGAAAGGGCGCCGAACCCATCCGCCTGCTCCTGTTGGCTTACGCGTTCCCCCCTTCCGGCGGCATTACGGTCATGCGCGCCCTCAGCCTCGCGAAGTACCTCCCGGCGCAAGGGTTCCACGTCCGCGTCCTCACGCCGCGCAATGCCGCCACTCCCGTCCGCGACCCCGGACTCCTGGCGCACATCCCTCCTTCCGTCACTGTTCATCGGGCTCTTACGCCGGAATTGCCTTTCTACCTTCGCAAGCGCCTCTGGGATCTCGTCGCCCGTCCCGGAAAGGAATCGGAGCCCTCCGCCGCGCCGGCTCCCCCTCCGCGCTGGAAATCCTTCCTCTCTGAGGCCGCCCGCCGCATCTTCTGCCCCGACCCGCAGGTGGTCTGGGTCCCGAACGCCATCCTGGCTGCACGCCGCATCGTCCGCCGCCATCGCATCCAGGCCGTCCTCGTCACCGCCCCCCCGTTCTCGGTCTTCCTGATCGGCAACGCCCTCAAGCGCTCTTTCCCTTCCCTCCGCCTCATCTCGGACTTCCGTGACGAGTGGCTCCGCTTTTACCTCACCGACTTCGAGTTCCTCCGCAGTGAAGCCATCCGCCGCCGCGCCGAGCAGATCGAGCGTCAGACCGTGTCCCTCTCCGACCTTGTCGTCGCCGTCACCCGGTCTTCTCTCCGCGAAATCCGCTCCCGTTACCCTGAGCAGCCGGACTCGAAATTCGCCGTCGTCCCCAATGGGTACGATCCCGATGCTCTCCGGCCCCTGTTCGGGATCGGCGCTGCACCTTCCGGGCCGCGCGACAGGGTGATCGTCACCCACATCGGCACCGCCTATCGCACTGCCTCCCCCTCCTGGTACTTCAAGGCCCTGGACGCTTTGCCGGAGGATCTCCGCTCCCGCATCGAGACCCGATTCATCGGCAGAATCTCGGAGACCGAGCAGGACCTGCTCGCTGCCCGCGGCAGCGCAGTCAGGGTATTCGGCTTCCTGCCCCAGCAGGAGGCGCTGCGCTGGATCGCCGAGACAGACTACCTGCTCCTCACCATGACGAACGACTTCAGCCTTCCCGGCAAGCTGTTCGAGTACCTCGCCTCGGGCAAGCCCATCATCGCCCTTTCGCCGGCTGGCGGCGAAGTCGACCGCCTCATCGCCGAAACCGGCTCCGGGTGGTGCGTCCCCTACGACGACACCCCCGCTGTCCGCGACGTCCTTGCCCAGGCCGTGCGCCTCGCTCTCGCCGGCCAGATTCCGTTCCGCACCAACCGCGACGCCGTCGCCCGCTTCGAGCGCCCCAGGCTCACAGCCGCCTATGGCCGCCTCATCCGCGAACGGCTTTTCGCCGATGGAATAGACTGAAGGTTTGACGCGCCTGCCGGCTTCCCAGCCATGCCTGAATTGACTTCATTGCCGCCTTCTGCTTCCGCTCTCGTCGAGAAAATCCGCTCCCGCTCCGCCCGTGTGGGCGTCGTCGGCCTGGGCTACGTCGGCCTGCCCCTTGCCGTCGAGTTCGCCAAGGCGGGCTTCCACGTCACTGGCGTTGACGTCTCCGAAAAGAAGGTCGCTGATATCAACGCCGGTGCCAGCTACGTCCAGGACGTCCCCTCCGCCCACGTCCGCGCCCTCGTCGAAAAGGGTCTCCTCCGCGCCACGGCCGACTTCGCCTCGGTCAGCTCCCTCGACACCGTCAACATCGCCGTTCCTACGCCCCTGCGCAAGACCAAGGATCCGGACATGAGCTTCGTCGTTTCCGCGGCTCAGTCCATCGCCCGCTTTATCCACCCGGGCATGCTGGTCATACTCGAATCCACCACGTACCCCGGCACGACGGAAGAACTGCTGCTCCCCATGTTCGAAGCCTCCGGACTCAAGGCCGGCCGCGACTTCTTCCTCTGCTTCTCCCCGGAGCGTGTCGATCCCGGCAACCCGAAGTACCAGACGAAGAACATCCCCAAGGTCGTGGGCGGCATCACGCC
>FWPV01014515.1_pt1 | contig 11180 bp, 11 predicted proteins | sample 2228371 | NCBI WGS metagenome assembly FWPV01 (sample SAMEA103939776, study PRJEB20133) | metagenome | reverse complement strand
TCATCGCGAAGGAGACGACGATGGTTCTGCGAATGACAGGCGCCAGCTGGCTGGCCGCGATGATGCGGGTCGAGCGCGAGGAGAGCGGCGAACTGAACGACGACGCCTGGCTGCTGTTCGGCCCCAGCGACCCGGCGGTGATCGAGCCCCGGGAACCGTCTTCGGACGAGTAGCCGCCCTACCCCGTAAACGGCCAGAACCAGGCGATCAGCCACGGCGCGACCAACAGGATCAGGATCGTCAGCGGCGCGCCCAGGCGCGCATAGTCGCCGAAGCGATAGCCGCCGGGCCCCAGCACCAGCGTGTTGCACTGGTGGCCGACCGGGGTGAGGAAATCACAGCCCGCCCCGACCGCCACGGCCATCAGGAACGGATCGGGCGACAGGCCCAACCGCTGGGCCACGCCCATGCCGATCGGCGCGGCGATCAGCACGGTGGCGGCGTTGTTCAGGAAAGGCGTCGCGGCCATGGCCACCGCCATCATCGCCGTCAGGGTCGCGATCGGCGGCAAGCCGTGGAAGGCGCCCGACAGCCAGCTGGCGATCAGGTCGGCGCCGCCGGTCTTTTGCACCGTGTCGCTGACCGGAATCAGCGCCGCCACCAGCACCAGCACCGGCGCCTCCAACGCGGCGTAGGCCTCGCGCATGCGCAGCGCGCCGCAAGCCACCACCAGCACCGCCGCGCCGAAGAAGCCGCCGGCCACCGGCACGACGCCGGTCGCGACCAGGGCCATGGCCACCGCCAGGATGATCACCGGCAGTAGGGCGTGACGGACCCCGCCAAGCCGCACCTCGCGCTCGGCCAGGGGCAGCAGGCCCAGGGCCTGCAGGGCCGCCGGCAAAGACTGCTCGCCCCCTTGCAGAACGAGTATGTCGCCCGCCCGCAGGCGGATCGTCGCCAGGCGTCCGGTCATCCGCTGACCGCTGCGCGAGACCCCCAGCAGGTTGACGCCGTGGACGTGGCTGAGGGTCAGGCTGCGGGCGGACTCGCCGATCAGGTCGCTTTCGCCGCCGATCACCGCCTCGACCACCCGCACCTCGTCGGTCGGCTCGTTCATCGCCACCGGCCGGTCGGCGTCGCTGAGCCGCAGCTTGGCCGCGACGATCAGCTGGTTCAGCTCCTGCTGCTCGCCCTCCAGTAGGAGGATGTCGGCCGGATGGATCTTCAGGTTGGAATGCGGCGACTCCAGCCGCTTGCGGCCGCGCAGGATGGCGATCACCGAGACCGCGCCGTCGGCGGCCTTCTTCAGCGCGCCGACGGTGTTGGCGTGGAAGCTCCAGTCGTCGGGGACGGCGACCTCGGTGACATAGGCCTTGGCGGCCAGGGCCGCGTCGACGTCGATCGCCGCCTGGCGCGAGCTTGGCAGCAGGCGGTAGCCCACTGTCAGATAGGCGATGGCGATCAGGGTCAGGATCCCGCCGACCGGCAGGAAGTCGAACATCTTGAACGGCTCGCCCAGCGCCTCCTGGCGCACCTCCGAGACGATGATATTGGGCGAGGTGCCGACCAGCACCGCCAGGCCGCCGACCAGGGAGGCGAATGCCATCGGCATCAGCAGGCGACCGGGCGACACGCCGGTGCGCTTGGCGATCTGCAGGGCGCTGGGCATCATCAGCGCCAGGGCCCCGACGTTCTTGGTGGCCATCGACAGCACCGCCGTCGCGCCGGCCAGTACGGGAACCTGGCTGCGCTCGTCCTTCAGCTTGGGCAGCAACGGGGCCATGACCATGTCGACGAAGCCGCTGCGGGCCACGGCGGCGGACAGCACCAGGGCGCTGGCGATGATGATGACGATATCGTTGGCGAAGCCGTCGAACGCGGCCTTCACCGGGATCAGGCCCAGCGCCATGCCCGCAGCCAGCGCGGCCAGGGCGATCAGGTCATAGCGCCACCGCCCCCAGATAAAGGCGATCACGGTCGCGCCGATCAGCGCGAAGGCCAGGCTCTGCTGCAATGTCACGAAAGGGGTTCCCCGAAGCTACGCCTCGGGGAAACGAGCGAGGGCTGAAGGGGTTCAGCGGGATGTGACGGGTGGCGCGCGGAGGCCGGGTTTGCGGAGGGGGGGCTTAAGGCCGTGCACGACCCATACTTGCCCCCTCCGCGCCTTCGGCGCTCCTCCCCCCGAGGGGGAAGAAGGGGACGCACCTTCTGCCCCCTATGGGGGCGGACGACCGTGCGAAGCATGGTCCGGTGGGGGCCTGCGGCCTGTCCGACTTCCACCCTTAGCGGACTGGCTGCAAGTGCCGCATCCGCCCCTGCCGCCCGCCCTAGACCAGCGCCTTACGCGCCGCTTCCCAGTATTGCGCGCCGGTGACCAGGGTGACGGCGGTGGCCAGCCATAGCAGGCCGTGGGCGATGAGCGTGAAGCCGCCCACCAGGCCAGGCTCGGGCGGAAGCTCAAAGGCGCTCCACGAGGCCAGGATCATCTCGGCGCCGATCGCCACCAGCTGCAGGGTGGTCTTCCACTTGGCCAGCAAGGTCACCGGCAGCTTGACGCCCTTGCCCGCGCCGACCTCGCGCAGGGCGCTGACGGTGAATTCGCGGAACAGGATCAGGCCCGCCGGCAGCACGACCATGGCGTTGGGGCCCAGCGCCATCAGGCCCAGCAGCGCGCCGCAGACCAGGATCTTGTCGCCGATCGGGTCGAGGATCGCGCCCCAGACGCTGACCGCGTCCAGCTTTCGGGCCAGCCAGCCGTCGAAGAAGTCGGTCACCGCGGCCACCACGAAGGCGTAGAAGGCCCAGCGCTCAAGGCGAAACTGGGTCTCGGCCGTCAGCTGTTCGCTGACATAGGGCACGGCCCCGGCCGCCGCCGCCAGGGCGATGAACATGAACAGCGCCATCACGAGGCGCGAGCTGGTCAGGATGTTGGGCAACGCTTTCATGCGGGTTTCATAACGCACAAACCGGGGAAAGGGATACCGGGGCGCTAGGCTCCGCCATGCGTCAACCGAGATGAGGGATTTTTCGGACGCCGGGCGCGACTCGCTCGGATATACAAATCCAGAGAGCGACGAGGCGCTCTTGTCGACGCGGGCGCGCCAGGCATGCCAGGGCTCGGAACGGCGGAACACGGTCTGCGCCAGCGCGTCAGCTCGGTGCGTGGCCGCCTCGTGCTTCTGACCGTCAGCCTGCTGATCCCGGCCCTGCTGGCGATGGGATTCCTGCTGGCCAGCGCCGACCGCGAGTCGCGCGGGCGCCTTTATCAGCAACTGGTGACCACGGGCCGGGCCCTGAACGGCGCCGTCGACCGCCAGGCCGCCACCGGAATCTCGGTGGCCGAAACTCTCGCCACAGACCAGGCCCTGATCGACGGCGACTGGGCCGCCTTCCACGCCCGGGCGCGCCGCGCCATGGAACGACGCTCCGGGTGGATCGTGGTGGCCGACGCCAACGGTCAGCAGGTCATCAACACGCTGGCGCCTTACGGAAACCCACTGCCGCGCATCCAGCGCACACGCGAGGAAACCGAAGCCTTCTCGGCTGGCCGCAACAAGGTTTCGGACCTCCTGGAGGGCCCGGTGGCCGGCGAGCCGGTGATCACTGTCGGCACGCCGATCACGGTGCAGGGCCAGTTCTATGTGCTGTCTTACGTCGTGGAATCGGCCTCGTTCGCCTCGGTGTTCCGCCAACAGCGCGTGCCCGACACCTGGGTGGCGACCCTGCTGGACAACAAGCAGCGTGTCATCGCCCGCTCGCGGCTGAACGAGAAATTCACCGGCGCCCAGGCCTCGGCCGACATGACCGAGAACCTGCGCCACTCCACCGAGGGGGTGAACAAGAGCATCTCTCTGGAAGGCGTGCCGACCATGGTCGCCTATACTCGCTCGCCCCAGACCGGCTGGACCCTGGTGGTGGCCATTCCGCGCAAGGAACTGACCAGCACGGTGAACCGCTCAGTGGCGGTCGGGACCGGGATCTTCCTGCTGCTGCTGGTGCTGGGGGTCTGGCTGTCGCTAGCCTATTCGCGACGCATCAACCGCGACATGCGGCGTCTGGTGCAGGACGCCTCGGCGATCGGACGGGGCGAGATATTGCGGCCCGCCCCGCGCGACAGCCTGGAAGAGATCGCCGCCGTCCACGCCGCCCTGCTGACCGCCTCCCAGGAGCTGAAGGCCCGGGAAGACCGCCAAGGCGTGATGATCAACGAGCTGAACCACCGGGTGAAGAACACCCTGGCCACGGTGCAGGCCCTGGCGCGCCAGACCTTCGCCAAGGTCGACGGCGCGCCGCTGGGCGTCTTCACCGACCGCCTGATCGCCCTGTCCGGCGCCCATGACCTGTTGACCCGGACCGGTTGGCGCGAGGCCGACATGGCGGCCCTGGTGGCGGCCAGCCTCAGCGCTCATGTCGACAGGGTGGACCGTACGGGGCCCACCGTGGCGCTCGCCCCACACACGGCGGTGGGTCTGTCGATGGTGTTCCACGAGCTGGCCACCAACAGCGCCAAGTACGGCGCGCTTGCGGTTCCCGGCGGCCGGGTTGACCTGACCTGGCGGCTTGATCCGGTGACCGATGTGCTCTCGTTCGTCTGGCGCGACATCGGCGGGCCGCCGGTGACGCCGCCCACCGCCCTAGGCTTTGGCACGCGCCTGATCGAAAGCTCCATCCGGCGCGAACAGAAGGGCCAGGCGCGGTTTGACTTCCAGCCCGAGGGCCTGGTGTTCGAGGCCTCGCTGCCGCTGCCTGAGGCGGTGCGCTGGAGCAATCCGCTCTGATGCCCGCTTCGCCGGCCGACGCGGCCGCCCTGCTGGCCGCCTTCATTCGGGACGAGCACCTGCCGCCCGCCTTCGCCGCCCTGGCCGAACGCCTGCATCAGCCGCTGGCGGCGCGTATTGCGGCCTGGTCCGAGGCCGCCCGCAGCGGCCAGCCGCTGGTGGTCGGCGTGTGCGGTCCGCAGGGCTCGGGCAAGTCGACCCTGGCCTTGCTGCTGGCGCGGTTGCTCGCCGCGCGGGGACTGCGGACCGCCAATCTCTCGATCGATGACCTCTACCTGCCGCGCGCCGCGCGAGAACGTCTGGCCCGCGACGTCCACCCGCTGCTGCGAACGCGCGGGGTTCCGGGCACGCACGATCCGACGCTGGGCTTGACGGTGCTGGACGCCCTGGCCAGGCCGGGCCCCACGCCGCTGCCCCGCTTCGACAAGGCCGCCGACGACCGCGCGCCACAGGCTGACTGGCCGATCTTCGAGGGCCCAGCGGATGTCGTCTTGCTGGAAGGCTGGTGCGTGGGCGCGCGCCCGCAGCCCTCGGCCGATCTGCTCTCGCCCATCAACGCCCTGGAGGCCGCCGAAGACCCCGACGGCGCCTGGCGCGCCTTCGCCAACGACGCCCTGGCGGGCCCCTACCGTCCCCTCTTCGCGCGGCTGGATCGCCTGGTGCTGCTGACCGCGCCGCCGTGCGAGTCTGGCGGGGCGAGCAGGAGGCCAAGCTGCGGGCGCGCCTGACGGCGGAGGGCCGCGACGCCGGGCGGACGATGGACGACGCCGCCCTCGACCGCTTCCTGGCGCACTATCAGCGCCTGACCGCATGGATCGCCCACGATCTGGCCAACAACGCCGATGTGGCGGTCCGACTTAACGCCCACCGCTGGCCCGTGGAGACGCGCGGCTTATAGTGGCCCCGCCATGACCGCCTACTCCAACGCCGAGATCGCCGCGCTGGCTCAGCGCCTGCTGGACCACAGCCTGCCCAAGGCCGAGTGGACCCACGCCGCCCACCTCACCGCCACCCTGCGGCTGGTCCGCACGCGCAATGCGGGCCTGGAGCGCGACCTCCCGAACATCATCCGGACCTACAATGTCGCGGTCGGCGGGGTGAACGACGACCAGAGCGGCTATCACGAGACCATCACCCAGGCCTATCTGGCCGCCATCCGCGCGTTCGCCGCCGCCCTACCGCCCGGCCTGGACGACGCCGAAGCCGCCCGCCAGCTGCTGGAGACGCCTCTGGGCGACAAGGATTGGCCGCTGACGCACTGGTCCCGCGAGCGCCTGTTCACGCCGGAGGCGCGCCTGGGCTGGGTCGATCCGGACTTGAAGCCGCTCGAGCACACGCCGGCGCGCTGAACGTCGGTTTCCAAGGGATTTGCAATCGCGGCCATGGAGGTCTATATGTGACATGTGAGTTATGCTCAATTTCAGCATAACCCCGACGTCGGAACCCGATCGCAACGATCGTGACGGTCCGGCGTTTTTTGAGGCCCTGGTAATGCTCACTTTGAGCATAACGGAGAATCAGATGGCTGACGGCTTCGCCGCCCCCAACGTTTTCAAGGGGGAGTTCACGCCCGAGATCGAGGCGCAGACCGCGTCGATCTGGGAGAAGGTCAAGCATCACGTCACCCCGATGGAGTGGCGCGTCCAGGCCCCGCTGATCGTCGAGATCAACCGCCTCAAGCGCGAGAAGAACGCCGCGATCCTGGCCCACAACTACATGACGCCGGACATCTTCCACGGCGTCGGCGACTTCGTGGGCGACAGCTTGGCGCTGGCCAAGGAAGCCGCCAAGAGCGACGCCCAGATCATCGTCCAGGCCGGCGTGCACTTCATGGCCGAGACCAGCAAGGTCCTCAGCCCTGAAAAGAAGATCCTGATCCCCGACCTGAAGGCCGGCTGCAGCCTCGCGTCCTCGATCACCGGCGCCGACGTGCGGCTGATCAAGCAGCGCTATCCGGGCGTGCCGGTCGTCACCTATGTCAACACCACCGCCGACGTGAAGGCCGAGACCGACATCTGTTGCACCAGCGCCAACGCCGTGCAGGTGGTCGAGTGGGCGGCCAAGGAATGGGGGACCGACAAGGTCATCCTGATCCCCGACGAGTTCCTGGCCCGCAACGTCGCGCGCCAGACGGACGTCAAGATCATCGCCTGGGCCGGCCACTGCGAGGTGCACAAGCGCTTCACCGCCCAGGACATCGCCGACATGCGCGCGGCCTGGCCGGGCGCCGAAGTGCTGGCCCACCCCGAGTGCCCGGCCGAGATCCCGGAAGCCGCTGACTTTGCGGGCTCCACCGCCGCGATGAACGACTATGTGGCCGCCAAGAAGCCGGCCCAGGTGGTGCTGATCACCGAGTGCTCGATGGCCAGCAACGTCCAGGTCGAAAGCCCGGCCACCCAGTTCATCGGCCCCTGCAACATGTGCCCGCACATGAAGCGGATCACGCTGCAGAACATCTACGACGCCCTGGTGCACGAGCAGTACGAGGTCACGGTCGACGCCGAGGTGCTCGACCGCGCGCGCCTGGCCGTCCAGCGGATGATCGATCTGCCGCCGCCGGCCGTCCCGGCGCGGTACGACCTGGTCAAGGCTAAGCACCATGTGGATGTGGAGCTGATCTAGCCTTTGAAACTGTCATCCCGGCCAAGCGCGAAGCGCGCCGAGCCGGGACCGCGGCAAGCGCCCGCACTCCGACGATCCCGGGTCTTCGCCCGGGATGACAATCGGAGAGCGGAGTGGAGCGTAGAATGATCGAACGCATCACCTTCGAAGGCCCCGTCATCCTGGGCGCAGGCCTGGCCGGTCTCACCGCCGCCCTGTCGGCGAAGACGGCGCTCGTCCTGTCGCCGACGCCGCTGGCCACCGGCTGCTCCAGCGCCTGGGCGCAGGGCGGCATGGCGGCGGCGCTGGCGGGCGAGGACTCTCCGGCGCTGCACGCCGCCGATACGATCACCGCCGGCGCGGGCCTGTGCGACCCCGAAGCCGTCGAGCTCCTGACGCGCGAAGGCCCCCAGGCCGTGCGAGATCTCGCGGCCCTCGGCGCGCCGTTCGATCGCAAGGCTGACGACAGCTTCGTGCTGAGCCTCGAGGCCGCCCACTCGGCCGCCCGCGTCGCCCGGGTCGGCGGCGACGGGGCCGGCGCGGCGATCATGGCCGCTGTTGTGGCGGCGGTCCGCGCGACGCCGACCATCGAGATCCGCGAAAACGCCCGCGCCCGCAGGCTCCTGCAAGACGCGACCGGCCGCATCGTCGGCGTGCTGGCGCAGATCAACGGCGCCCTGGTCGAGATCCGCTCGACCGCCGTGATCCTGGCCACCGGCGGCGTCGGCGGCCTCTATGCGGTGACCACCACGCCCGCCCAGGTGCGCGGCGAAGGTTTGGGCCTGGCCGCTCTGGCCGGCGCGACGATCGCCGATCCGGAGTTCGTGCAGTTCCACCCCACCGCCATCGACATCGGCCGCGACCCCGCCCCGCTGGCCACAGAAGCCCTGCGCGGCGAGGGCGCGATCCTGCGCAATGCTGATGGCAAGGCCTTCATGGCCGACTACCACCCGGCCAAGGAGCTGGCGCCGCGTGACGTGGTGGCCCGCGCCCTGCACGCCGAGCGGGCGGCTGGTCGCGGCGCGTTCCTGGACGCCACAGCGGCCGTCGGCGCGCACTTCCCGCACGAGTTCCCGGCCGTCTTCGAAGCCTGCATGAGCGCCGGGATCGACCCGCGCCGGCAGATGATCCCGGTCACCCCCGCCGTGCACTACCACATGGGCGGGGTGGCCACCGATCTGGACGGCCGCACCAGCCTGCCGGGCCTCTACGCCGCCGGCGAGTGCGCCTCGACCGGCGTGCAGGGCGCCAATCGCCTGGCGTCCAACAGCCTCTTGGAAGCCGCCGTGTTCGGCGCTCGCGCCGGCCGCGCGGCGACGGCCGAAGGCGTGGCGGGCGGCGAACCAGTGAGCCTGGACCCTCTGCCCGACCTGCCTGAGCCCGCGCTCCAGGGCCTGCGCCAGGCGATGAGCCGGGACGCGGGCGTGATCCGCGACGCCTCGGGCCTGACCCGCCTGCTGGGTCAGCTGGAGGCGCTGGAGGCCGCGCACGGTCCCTGCCCGCCTCTGGTCGCCGCGCGCCTGATCGTCGACGCCGCGCTCGCGCGCCAGGAAAGCCGGGGCGGTCACTACCGCTCTGACTTCCCCGCAACGGCCGAAGCGGTTCGCACCTTCGTCGTCCGGGAGGGGACGGCGGCCCCGCGCCGTCAGGCGGCGTGAGGCGCTCGCCTGCGACGCGCCAGCTTGACCGCGATCTTCGCGCCCACCGCCAGCAGGATCAGCGCCAGGGCGGGAAGGGCCAGCATCGGCATGGACTTCAGTCGACCGACATAGCTGTTGGTGAAGACCAGCAGGATCGCCAGACCGCCGACGGTATGCAGGCCTTTCCAGCGGGCCGGGCCCAACCAGCGGACGGCGGCGTCATGCGACGTCACGGCCATGGCCGCGACCAGCAGATAGACAAAGCCCCCCGCATAGACGGTGATCATCGGCGCCTCATGCCCGAAGACCTGCAGCGCGATCAGGATGAACACCAGGTGCGCGCCGTGAGCGGCGGCGAACGACAGCCCCACCGCGCGCCGCCGGCGCAGCAGCGCCGTACGCCAGCCGCCGGGGAAAAGGCTCGCCCAGGCCGACGCGGTCCAGGCCAGCAGGAAGATCGGAAAGGCGAAGCGAGCTGTCAGGCGCGTAGCCATCAGCGCGCCGTCATAGGTCCAGCCGCCCCCCGCAGCAAAACCGAGCGCGCCGACCGCCAATCCCGTCAGGAAGGTCGCCGCCACGAGGGCGGGCGTCGAGATCCTCATGTCGTTTTCTCCCTGGATTCTGCACGCTTTCGCGCTTGTCATACCGAGAGTATGAGGAACATACCGTGAGTATGACGTCAAGCCATCCACCGCTCACCAACCGTCAGCGCCTGGTCGCCCAGGCGCGCGCCATGTTCGCCGAGCGCGGCTTCGAGGGGGTCTCGGTCGACGAGATCGCCGCCGCCGCCGGCCTGACGAAGGGGGCGGTCTACTACCAGTTCAAGGACAAGACCGACCTGTTCCGGGCGGCGTGCGACGCGGTGCTGGCCGATGTGCGCGACCGGGTCGAGACCGCCAGCATGGGCCAGTCCGCCCATCACCTGGACGAAATCGTCATCGGCGCGGACCGCCTCTACGACGCCTATGACGCGCCCGACGCCCGCCGCCTGCTCCTGGTCGACGGGCTCACCGTGCTGGGCGTCGATGGCTGGATCGCCCTGCAGGAACCGGTCGGCGTGGGGCTGATCGCCCACGCCTTGGGACACCTGGCCGACGAGCGGCTGATCGAGCCCGACGTCGTACCGGCGCTGGCCCACCTGCTGTTCGGCGCCTTCGTCCAGGGCGTACTACGGATCGCCGCATCGGCCGATCCGCAGGCCGCCGGCGTCGAAGTCCGCCGCGCCACCCGCACCCTCACCCAAGCTCTGCTGTCGGGCGCCGGCGCGCCCCTGAAGGAAACCCAATGGCTGCCGTTGCCTTGAGCCCCCTCGACGACCTCCTCGTCCGCCCGATCGTCGACCTGGCCCTGGCCGAGGACCTGGGCCGCGCCGGCGACATCACCGGCCAGGCCTGCATCGACGCGGACGCCCGGCTGTCGGTGGCGTGGGTCAGCCGGCAGGACGGCCGGGTCTCGGGCCTGTCGTGCGCGCGCCTGGCCCTGGCGGCGATGGACCCGACCGCCCGCTTCGAGGTCGTCACGCCCGACGGCGCCGACGTGACGCCGGGCGCGGTGCTGGCCCGGGCCGAGGGCAATGCGCGCGCCGTACTGATCGCTGAGCGCACGGGGCTGAACCTGCTGGGCCGGATGTCCGGGATCGCGACCCTGACGCGCTCTTACGTCCGCCTGGTCGAGGGGACGGGCGCCAACATCGTCGACACGCGCAAGACCACGCCGGGCCTGCGGGCGCTGGAAAAGTACGCGGTGCGCTGCGGCGGCGGGGTCAACCACCGCTTTGGCCTGGATGACGCGATCCTGATCAAGGACAACCACGTCGCCGCCTGCGGCGGGGTCGGCGAGGCCGTGCGCCGCGCGCGGGCCCACGCCGGCCACCTCGTCAAGGTCGAGGTCGAGGTCGACGGTCTGGACCAGCTGGAGGAAGCCCTCAAGCACGGCCCGGACGTGGTGATGCTGGACAATTTCAGCCTGGCCGACCTGCGCGCCGCCGTCGCCCTGGCCAAGGGCCGGGCCGTGCTGGAGGCCTCGGGCGGGGTGAACCTGACCACCGTGCGGGCCATCGCTGAGACGGGTGTGGACGTGATAAGCGTCGGGGCGCTGACGCACTCGGCGCCGGTGCTGGATATTGGGCTGGACGCGGTCTGAGAGGCGGCGCGACAGTTGCTCCCCCGCGCTGCGGGGGAGCTGTCACGGAGTGACTGAGGGGGCGAGCTGGACGAACGCC
>FWPV01015099.1_pt1 | contig 11182 bp, 7 predicted proteins | sample 2228371 | NCBI WGS metagenome assembly FWPV01 (sample SAMEA103939776, study PRJEB20133) | metagenome | reverse complement strand
GTTCCAGAAACCCCCCTTCCGCAAGGCGGCGAATCATCTTCGCTACCGCTTGCATCGAAGCGGCAACAGCTTCCGCAAGCGCTGAAACCGCGCGCGCCTCAGCGCGCGGACCTGCGGCGCGGGATTTTCTGCGCCGGGCCCAGGCCGGGCAGCGGCAAGGCCGTCTTGTATTTCACCTGTTTCAGCGCAAAGCTCGATTTCAGGTTGCCCACCCCGGGTATCTTTGCCAGGAAATCGACGATGAAGCGCTCCAGCGCCTGCACGTCGGCGACCATCACCCTCAGCATGTAATCCGAATCGCCGGTCATCAGGTAACACTCCATGACCTCCGGCCGCTCAGCGATCGCCGCCTCGAAGGTCTCCAGCGCCTTCTCCACCTGTCGCTCCAGCCGCACCTGGATGAACACCGACACCGTCAGCCCCAGCCTCAGCGGATCGAGCAGCGTCACATAGCTGCCGATCAGTCCGCCCTCCTCCAGCCGCCGCACCCGCGCCAGACAGGGCGACGGCGACAGGTTCACCGCGCGCGCCAGTTCGACGTTGCTCAGCCGCGCGTCATCCTGCAGCCGGGCGAGGATTTTCCAGTCTGTTGCATCCAGATCAATCGAGCTGGACTGTACTTTCGGCATTATATGCCTCATAAATGTTAATTTTCAGCATTATATGCTTAATTAATGTTTAAAAACAAGCATATACGAAACCCCATGCCGCGCTCCTGCGCGTAGCATCCTGGGTGTGGCGCGCGAGCCCGCGCGCGGAGGAAATCCCGATGACCGATTTGTCCGAACTGGCCGCCGCCTTCTGGCGCGTGATGCCCGCCGATCCCGATCCCGTCGAAACCCGCGAGTGGCTGGACGCCTTCAATTCGCTGATCGAATCCGGCGGCCGCGAACGCGCGACCTACCTGTTGCGCAAGCTGCTCGACGAAGCGCGTGCACGGCGGGTACCGATGCCGCCGGTGCTGAACACCCCGTACTGCAATTCGATCGCGCTCGCGGAACAGCCGCAGTTTCCCGGCAACCTCGACATCGAGGCGCGCATCTCGGCGCTGGTGCGCTGGAATGCGCTGGCGATGGTGGTGCGCGCAAACCGCGGCGCCGCCGAACTCGGCGGCCACATCGCGACCTACGCCTCGATTGCCGACCTGTTCGAAGTCGGCTTCAACCATTTTTTCCGCGCCGGCCAGAACGGCGATGCGGTGTTTTTCCAGCCTCACGCTTCCCCCGGCATTTATGCCCGCGCCTGGCTCGAAGGCCGCTTGAGCGAAGACCAGCTCGACAATTACCGCCGCGAAACCGGCGGCACCGGCAGCGGTCTTTCCTCATATTGCCATCCCTGGCTGATGCCGGATTTCTGGCAGTTCCCCAATGCCTCGATGGGCCTGGGGCCCGTCAATGCGATCTACCAGGCGCGCTTCATGCGTTACCTCGAGCACCGCGGGATCCAGAAAACGGCGGGACGCAAGGTCTGGGCCTTTGTCGGCGACGGCGAGATGGACGAACCGGAATCGCTGGCCGGACTGTCACTGGCCTCGCGCGAAGGCCTGGACAACCTGATTTTCGTCGTCAACTGCAACCTGCAGCGGCTCGACGGGCCGGTGCGCGGCAACGGCTCGCTGATCCAGGAACTCGAAGGCCTGTTCTCCGGAGCCGGCTGGCATGTGATCAAGCTGCTGTGGGGCTCGGAGTGGGATCCCCTGTTCGCGCGCGACGCCGACAATGTGATCCTCAAACGCCTTCACGAAACGGTCGATGGTGAATTCCAGAAGTACGCCGCCACCGACGGCCGCTTCAACCGCGAGCATTTCTTCAACAAGGATCCCGAACTGCAGGCACTGGTTTCGCACCTGTCGGACGAGGACATCGATCGCCTGCGTCGCGGTGGTCACGATCCGGTGAAGATTTACGCCGCCTACCACGCCGCAATGAACCACCGCGGCCGGCCGACGGTGATCCTCGCCCAGACCAAGAAAGGTTACGGCATGGGCCACTGGGGCCAGGGCAGGATGGGCGCGCACCAGCAGAAGAAGATGGAGGACGACGCCCTGCTCGCCTTCCGCGACCGCTTCGCGCTGCCGATACCCGATGCCGACGTCAAGGCGCTGAAATTCTGGAAACCCGCTGACGACAGCCCGGAGATGCGCTACCTGCATGCGCGACGCACCGCTCTCAGCGGCTACCTGCCGGCACGCATCACCACCGCGCCGAGGTTGGGGCCGCCGGCCATCGGAGCCTACTCGCGCATCACCGAAGGTTCCGGCGCGCGCGAAGAGTCGACGACCATGAGCTTCGTCAAGATGCTGGCACAGATGCTGAAGGATCCGGCGATCGGCAAGCACATCGTGCCCATCGTTGCCGATGAGGCGCGCACCTTCGGCATGCAGTCGCTGTTCCGCCAGGTCGCGATCTATTCGCCCTTCGGCCAGCTCTACGAGCCCGAGGACCGCGACGAACTGCTCTATTACAAGGAAGCGCAGGACGGTCAGATCCTCGAGGAAGGCATCAACGAGGCCGGCGCGATGTCATCATGGATCGCTGCAGCGACCAGCTACAGCGTACACGGCACGCCGATGCTGCCCTTCTACATTTTCTATTCGATGTTCGGCTTCCAGCGCGTCGGCGACCTGATCTGGCAGGCCGGAGACTGCCGCTCCAGGGGTTTCCTGATAGGTGCCACCGCCGGCCGCACCACGCTCTCCGGCGAAGGCCTGCAGCACCAGGACGGTTCCTCGCAGCTGATCGCATCCACGGTACCCAACTGCCGCGCCTGGGATCCGGCCTATGGCTACGAACTGGCGACGATCATCGAGGACGGCACGCGGCGCATGCTCGAGGCGCAGGAGGACATCTTCTACTACATCACCGTGATGAACGAGAACTACGCACAGCCGGCGATGCCGGAGGGCGCGCGCGACGGCATCCTGAAGGGCATGTACCTGCTGCAGTGGAAGCCTGACGCCGCGGTGCAGCTGCTCGGCAGCGGCACCATCCTGCGCGAGTCCATCGCGGCGGCGGAGCTGCTGCAGCAGGATTTCGGCATCGCCGCCAACGTCTGGAGCGTCACCAGCTGGAGCGAGCTGCGCCGTGACGGCATGGCCTGCGCCCGTCACAACCGGCTCAACCCGAAGGCAAGGCCGCGTCAACCGCATGTGGAAGCCGCGCTGGCCGCACAGGCCGGGCCGGTCATCGCCGCCTCCGACCATGTCAGCGCCGTACCAGATCTGATCCGGACCTGGGTGCCGCGGCGTTATGTCGCGCTCGGCACCGACGGTTATGGCCGCAGCGACACCCGCGAGAAGCTGCGCCGCTTTTTCGAGATGGACCGCCACCACATCGCGATTGCCGCGCTGGCGGCGCTGGCCGAAGACGGCGGCCTCAGCCGTGAAACGGTCGCGGACGCCATGAAACGTTACGGCGTTGCGGCAACGGCGACCGCGCCCTGGGACGTCTAGGCAGGCTTTCAGCTCAGGCGCGGCGCCGGCGTGGCGCAGCGCCTGCCGGCTTCTTTCGATGCGTGCGCGGCCTGGACGGCGGACGTTTGGCCACCTCCCGCGGCTTGACCTCCGGCAAGGCACCGATGCCGCCGAGAAACACGTCGATGATGCCGGCCGCGTCGGTTTTCGCCGGGCGATGCTCAGGATCCATGACCCATTTGCTGATCAGGCCGTTGAGCATGGCATGCAGGCCGATCGCCGTCTGGTGTGCATCAAGTCCCGCGGGCAGCTGGCCGCGGGCGATCGCCGCGACCAGTCCCTGCTCCAGCCGCGCGAGGCAGCCGGCCTGCATTTCGCGAAAACGCTGCCAGACCTGCTGCATCTCGTCGACGTACTCGCATTTGTTGAACACGATGTGAAACACCCGTCGTGCCTGGGCATCCCCTGAAGTCCGCTGCAGGATGCCAATCAGCATGCTGCGTATGCTGCCCAGCGGATCCTCATCCTTGCCGGGATCAATCTGGCAGGGCGCGTCCTCCATCGGCATGGTGACCCGCGCCACCATCTCGCAGAACAGGTCAGCCTTGTCCTTGAAATGCCAGTAGATGGCGCCGCGTGTCACCGACGCAGCCTTGGCAATGTCCGTCAGCGAGGTGCGTGACACGCCACGGGCGCTGAATACCCTCTCTGCCGCATCAAGAATCTGGTTGCGGGTCTCGACTGCTTCGTCCTTGGTGCGCCTGACCATGTGTCTCCTGGAGTCTGGGGGCCGTCGCCGGCCTTTTGTCATGAAACTGCACTTTACATACATTCATGTCTGTATGTAAACTACTGCGCTGTCAGAGATGCTGCCGGCATAACCGGCGCGCAGCCTTCAGGGAGCCCAATAACATGAACGCATTGCCATTCCGCCGCCGCCTCGTCACCGCCGCAGCGGCCTCTTTAGTTCTGGTACTCGGCGCCTGCGGACCTGCCGGAGGCCCTCCCGCCGGCGGCTTCCCGCCACCGCCTGTCAGCGTGATGGTCACCGAGGCGCGCGACCTGCCGGTCACCCTGGAATACACCGCACAGACCGCGGGTTACCGGGAAACCGAGGTCCGCGCCCGTGTCAACGGCATCCTGCTCAAGCGCAATTACCGCGAGGGGGGCACCGTGAAGCAGGGCGAATCGCTGTTCACCATCGATCCCGCCTCCTTCCAGCTGGCGCTGGCGCGTGCAAAGGCAGATCTCGGAGTCGCCGAGGCGCAATTGCAGCAGGCGCAACGCGAACTGGCGCGGCTGAAACCGGTGTACGAGTCGAAGGCGGTCAGCCAGAAGGAATTCGACGACGCCACCTCCACCGAGCGCATCGCTGCAGCACAGGTCGAAAGTGCGCGCGCCCGGCTCCATGAAGCACAGCTGAATCTCGAATGGACACGGGTGGAATCTCCGATCACCGGCGTTGCCGGCCGCGCCGCGGTATCCGAGGGCACCCTCGTTTCCGGCCCCAGCGTGTTGCTGACCACTGTGACCCAGACTGACCCCATGTATGTCATCTTCGGTGTTTCGGACCGCGATACGCTGGCCTTGCGCCGAGATGCTGAAGCGGGCCGCATCCGCCTCCCGACCGACGGCCGCATGAAGGCCACGCTCAAACTCGCCGACGGCAGCGAGTACTCGCGCCCCGGCGTGGTCAATTTTGTCGACGTCCGCGTCAATACCGAGACCGGCACCACGGAAACCCGTGCCGAATTCCCCAATCCCGGCAACCTGCTGCGCGCAGGCGAATTCGTGCGCATCATCCTGTCCGGCGCCGTGCGCCCGGGTGCGATCGTGGTGCCGCAGCGCGCGGTACTCGAGGGGCCGACAGGAAAATTCGTCTATATCGCCAGCGCCGAGTCCAAGGCCGAGCCGCGTCCGGTTGAGGTCGGCGCCTGGACCGGAGACGGCTGGATCATCACTTCCGGCCTGAAGGCGGGCGAACGGGTGATCATCGACGGCATGGCCAAGATTTTCGCGCCTGGCACCCCGGTCACCGTTACCGATCCCGCTCCGCAGAAAGCCAAGCCGCAGCCGCCCGCGGAGCCTGGCTCCAAGCCCGCCGCACAGAAACCGGCGGATGCGCCGAAAAAACAGTCCTGAGCCGCAGTGACCGGACAAACGGACCGAGGGACTGAGCCATGATTTCACGCTTCTTCATCGACCGGCCGATCTTTGCGGCGGTGCTTTCCATATTCATCGTCATCGCCGGACTGGCCTCGATGCGTACGCTGCCGATCGCGCAGTACCCGGAAATCGCGCCGCCGGTGGTCACCGTGCGTGCGGTTTACCCCGGCGCCTCGGCGCAGGTGCTGGAACAGACCGTTGCGGCGCCCCTGGAAAACCAGATCAACGGCGTCGAGAAAATGCTTTACATGAGCTCGACCTCCACCGCCCAGGGCGTGGTCGAGATCCAGGTCACCTTTGACATCGGCGCGGACGTCGACACCGCCGCGCTCAACGTCAACAACAGGGTCAAGCAGGTCGAGCCGCGGTTGCCGCAGGAAGTCCGCCGCCAGGGCGTCACCGTAGAAAAGGGCTCGTCGTCCTTCCTGCAGGTGATCGCCTTCACCTCACCCGACGGCCGCTACGACGACCTGTTCATCTCGAACTACGTGACGCTCAACGTGCTCGATGCGCTGAAGCGCATCCCCGGCACCACCAACGTGCAAATCTTCGGTGCCAAGGACTACGCGATGCGCATCTGGACCCGTCCGGACCGCATGGCGCAGCTGAAAGTCACGCCGGGCGACCTGCTGCGCGCGCTCAACGAACAGAACGCGCAGTTCGCCGCCGGCAAGATCGGCCAGTCGCCGACCGGCGGACCGCAGGAGCTGGTCTACACCATCACCACCCAGGGCCGGCTTTCAGAACCCGCGGAGTTCGAAAACATCGTGGTCCGCGCCAACTCCGACGGCTCGCTGCTGCGCCTTCGCGACGTCGCACGCGTCGAACTCGGTTCCAAGGACTACGAGTTCATCGGGCGCGTCAACGGCAAATCGGCAACCCTGGTCGGCATCTTCCTGCAGCCGGGCGCCAACGCGCTTGCCACCGCCGATCTCGTCACCGCGGAGATGGGCCGCCTGAAACAGCGTTTCCCGCCGGGATTTGAACATTCCGTGGTCTACGACACCACGCGCTTCGTCGCAGTGTCGATCCGCGAGGTCGCGAAGACACTTGCCGAAGCGATGCTGCTGGTGTTCCTGGTGGTATTCGTGTTCCTGCAGAACTGGCGCGCGACACTGATCCCTTTCGCCGCTGTGCCGGTGTCGCTGATCGGCACCTTCGCCGGCCTGCTGATGCTCGGCTACTCGATCAACACGCTGACGCTGTTCGGCATGGTGCTGGCGATCGGCATTGTTGTCGATGACGCGATCGTCGTGCTCGAGAACGTCGAGCGCATCATGCGCGAGGAGAAACTCAGCGCACGCGAAGCGGCGATCAAGGCGATGAAGGAGGTCACGGGTCCGATCATCGCGATGACGCTGACCATGTGCGCGGTATTCATCCCCATCGCCTTCCTCGGCGGCCTGACCGGCGAGCTCTACCGGCAGTTCGCGGTGACCATATCCATCGCCGTGCTGTTCTCCGCAGTCGTCGCGCTGACACTATCCCCTGCCCTGTGCGCTTTCATGCTGTCGCAGGGCCATCGTGAACCGGGCCGCTTTTTCCGCTGGTTCAACAACTGGTTCCGCCGCATGACCGGCCGTTACGTCGACGGCGTGACCTGGATGCTGCGCCGCGGCGGCATCGCACTGCTGCTGTTCATCGGCATGGTGGCGATCACAACCGGTCTGTGGCGCGCCACGCCCGGCTCGCTGGTGCCGGACGAAGACCAGGGTTACTACATTGCCGCGGTGCTGCTGCCGGACGGGGCTACCCTGGAAAGGACCGACAAGGTCGTCAGCGAGGTGATCGAAGCGATCAAGTCGAACCCGGCCAACGAATACGCAGTCGCCTTCACCGGGTTTGACTTCCTCGGCGGCGGTTTCCGCAACAATGCCGCGACGATCTTCGTCACCCAGAAACACTGGGATGAACGCGAGGTCGCCACGCCGCAGCTGGTCGGGGAGTTTTTCATGAAAACCGGGCACATCAAGGAGGCGCTGGTGCTCGGCTTCAATCCGCCGCCGATCTTCGGCCTCGGCAACGCCGGCGGCTTCGAGTTCTACCTGCAGAACCGCGGCGAAGGCGGGCCGAAGCGGCTGGCCGAAGTAACGCAGCAATTCCTCGGCGCCGTGGCCCAGGATCCGATGTTCGTGCAGGTCAACACGCTGTGGCGCGCCAACGTGCCCCAGCTCTATGTGCAGACCGACCGCGAGAAGGCAAAGACGCTGGGCGTCCCCGTCGACGAGCTCTACAACTCGCTCGCCGCGACACTGGGCACCTACTATGTCAACGACTTCAACAAGTACGGCCGTACCTGGCAGGTACTGATGTCTGCAGAGCCCGGCTACCGCAAGCGCCCGGATGATGTCGGCGCCGTCTACGTGCGCTCGGATCGCGGCGCGATGGTGCCGCTGTCCTCGCTGGCAAGGGTCGACTACTCCTCGGGCCCCGACACGCTGGACCGTTTCAACAACCTGCCGGCGGTGAAGATCTTCGGTTCGGCCGCGCCCGGCTACAGCTCCGGCCAGGCCATCGCGCGCATGGAGGAAATCGCCGCGAAGACGCTGCCACCCGAATTCTCCTATGACTGGAGCGGCGCCTCCTTCCAGGAGAAACGCTCGGGCGGCACCGCCGGCATCGCGCTGGGACTCGCGGTGCTGATGGTGTTCCTGATCCTCGCCGCCCAGTACGACAAGTGGTCGCTGCCGCTGTCGGTGCTGCTGGCGCTGCCCTTCGGCACCTTCGGCGCGCTGGCTGCAGTTTGGCTGCGCGGCTTCACCAACGACGTCTATTTCCAGATCGGCCTGGTGACGCTGCTCGGCCTCGCGGCGAAGAACGCGATCCTGATCGTCGAATACGCGGTCTTGAAAAGACAGGAGGGCTACACCACCGCGGCAGCTGCCATCGAAGCCGCAAGACTGCGTTTCCGCCCGATCCTGATGACCTCGCTGGCCTTCATCCTTGGCGTGCTGCCGCTGGCCCTGTCGACCGGCGCCGGCGCGGGCGCACGCCATTCCGCCGGAACCGGTGTCATGGGCGGCATGCTCGCGGCGACCTTCCTCGCGATCTTCTTCATCCCGTGGTTCTACAAGCTGATTGTCGACCGCAAGCTTTCGGACCGGCGTTCGACCGCCGAAATCGAGGCGGAAGTCGAACACCATCGCCAGCAAAGCCTGAGTGCAGTGCGCACGCCGCATCACGCCACCCCGGCCAAAGGGGAAGAAAATGCATAAACATTTGTTTTATATATTATTTTTTTCCACCCTGGCAGGCTGCAGTGTCGGCACCGAATATGTAAGGCCGAATGCCGACCTGCCTGAAGCCTGGAAGGCGGCACCTGCCGAAGGCAAGCCGGTGGCGGCCGGGCGCTGGTGGACGATCTACGGCGATGCGACGCTGGATCAACTGGTCGAGGAGGCGCTGGCCAACAACCAGGACCTCGTGCTCGCGACAGCACGCCTCGACGAAGCGCGAGCGCTGGCGCGTGTCGCCGACGCCGAGCAGGTGCCCTCGGTCGATGCCGCCTTCCAGCGCGACCGCTCACGCCGCTCCGACAGCACCGCGACACGGGTACCGGGCTCCCTGGAAAACAGCAACTATCGTGCGCAACTCAATGTGTCCTACGAACTCGACCTCTGGGGTCGCCTGCGCAGTTCGGCAAAGGCCGCGCATGCGGAACTGCTGGCCAGCGAGGCTGCCCGTGAAACCGTGCGCCTGGCGCTGACCGCGCAGGTGGCGCAGTCGTACTACGCACTGGTTGCGCTCGACGCGCAGGTCGCCGATACCCGCAAATCGCTCACCCTGCGCCAGGACAACCTGCGGCTGCAGCGCATCCGCTCGGATGCAGGGCTGATCAACGACTTCGAACTGCGCCAGCTCGAAGCGGAGGTCGCCGCGGCCCAGGCGCAGCTGCCGGCACTGGAGCGCCGCCGCAGCTCGGAAGAGCTTGCGCTGGGCGTGCTGCTCGGCCGCAGTCCGCGCGCGCTGATCAACGAAGCCGTGTCACGCAGCAAGGACAGCGGGCAGCTCGCCACTCCGGTAGTGCCTGCCGACCTGCCTTCCGACCTGCTGCTGCGCCGGCCCGACATCGTTGCCGCCGAACAGCAGCTGATCGCAGCCAACGCGCGCATCGGCGCCGCGCGCGCCGCGCTGTTCCCGCGCATCGGTCTCTCCGGTTATCTCGGCAGCGAAAGCGCGGCCCTGTCCAACCTTTTTTCGGGACCGGCGCAGATCTGGAGTATCGGCTTCGCTCTGGCACAGCCGATATTCCAGGGTGGCCGGCTGTTCGGCGAAGTCGAGGCAGTACAGGCACGGGAGCGCCAGGCACTGGCCCGGTACCAGAAAACGCTGCAAACCGCCTTCCGCGAAACCCATGACGCGCTGATTGCGCAAGCCCGCGCGCGCGAGATTTTCGACGCCGAAAGCGCACGCGCCAGGGCTCTCGCCGATTCGTTGCGGCTCGCGCGCATCCGTTATGAAAACGGACTGACCAGCCAGCTTGAGGTGCTCGATGCCGAGCGCAACCTGCTCAGCGCGGAACTGAACCGCAGGGATGCGCTGCGCGCCCAGCGCGCAGCAGTGGCCGACGTGGTGAAGGCGCTCGGCGGCGGCTGGACCGGACTGCCGGAAGGCAGAGCGACGGCGCAGCGTTAACCGCGCAGCAGCGTGATAAAGTGTTTGCGTGTCCGTTCGCCGCCGCGGACGGCGTGAAGGCCAACCCCGGAGGCCATGCATGAAAATCGAACGCATCCACCACTACAACATCCGCTGTGCGCCCGGCGACCTGGCGCCGATCGAGAAATTCTACGGTGAGGTGCTCGGCTTCAGGAAAGGCTACCGCCCCGACTTCCCCAATCCCGGCATCTGGCTCTACTTGGGCGACCACCCGATCCTGCACGTCAGCGCACGCTGCGTGGAAGGCTTTCTCCAGCGCGACCATCACGGCAGCGTCGACCACATTGCCTTCCAGTCGCAGGGCGCGGACGATTTCATGGCGAAGCTCGAGCGCATGAACATCCCCCACGAAAGGCAGAACGTGCCCGAGGCGGGTTACCAGATTTTCCTGCGCGATCCGGTCGGCACCCTGCTCGAATTCAATTTCCCGCAGCACGAGGCACCCGCCGCCGTCGGCACTGGAACCCTCGCTCCGCGGCAGACTGCAATCGCGCGCTGAGGCGTTCAGCCGGATTCAGCTGGCGGGAGCGCCCCAGCGTCCACCGAAAAAGTGCTCGGCCGCCGGCTTGCGCGCCCTTGGCTTGAGCTCTTTCTTCAGCGTTTCCTCATCCAGGACATCCGGCGCCGCCTGGTAGCCGACGGCGATCATCGCCATCGGCATGAAGTCATCGGGCACACCGAAAGCCGCCCGCACCTTGGGAATGTCGAAGCCGCCCATCTGGTGGGAAACCAGCCCCTGCGCAACGGCTTCCAGTGACAGCGCCAGCGCCGCCATGCCGGTGTCGTACTGCGCCCAGCGGTTGGGCTGACCGTTGTGCTCGAAGTTGGGGGCTGCGCAGGCGAGGAACAGCAGGGGCACGTTCTTGCACCACTTGCGGTTGTTTTCCGACAAACAGTCATAAGCCTGCTGCCAGCCTGCGGCATCCTTTGCGCGATCCCACATCAGGA
>FWPV01015090.1_pt1 | contig 11186 bp, 10 predicted proteins | sample 2228371 | NCBI WGS metagenome assembly FWPV01 (sample SAMEA103939776, study PRJEB20133) | metagenome | reverse complement strand
AATATTGCCTAAATATCATTCATCATAAAGTTAGGTTGTCAGCATAATGACCTTTAAAAATTTCAAAATTTTTAAAAAAGAGATAAACTAATAGTTTTAAAAAGTTAATTTTATGCAAAAAGTGAAAGACAAATTAGTTGCTCTAAAAGCCTGCTTCGCTATCTTCTTTTACGAGGTAAATTTTGCCAAAAAACATAAAACCTTTCCTATTAAATAAATTTCTGTTTTTTTATAAAGTGAGTTTTTGAATAAAACTGTGATTAAATAGAATTTGCCTAAATTAAATGTAATGAATCTTTTTATGAAGTTGTGGATTTGCATTTTTAATGTCAACGGGAGGGCATAAGGTTTTTACTGCATTTTATCAATAAGTTTTATGATAGAAAACTGACAAAATATAGTATTTGAAATTATTCATTTTGTATAAGTAAGTAGTATGTGGTATTATGTTTAATAACCATATTAAAGTGGTTTTGATAAAGGAAATCAATAATGAAGTTAGGAATTATTGGATGTGGGTATGTGGGTTTAGTAACTGGTGCAACTTTTGCAGAATTAGGGAATAATGTTGTTTGTGTTGATAAAGACAAAAAGAAGATTGAAAGTTTAATATGTGGAAAAGTTCCTATTTATGAGCCGGGTCTTGAAGAAATTATAAGAAGAAATGTTAAGGAGAAAAAATTAACTTTTACAACGAATATAAAGCTTGCAGTGAGAGTGTCAGAAATAATATTTATTACTGTTGGGACTCCAGCTAAGGAGAATGGAGAAACTGATTTATCTCAAGTTAAAGAAGTAGCCATTGAAATTGGGAAGAATCTTAAGGAAGATAAAGTAGTAGTTAATAAAAGTACTTCTCCTGTTGGAACAGGAGAAATGGTAAGAGAACTTATATATAAATACAAGAAAAAGAATATTAAATGTGAAGTTGTTTGTAATCCTGAATTTTTAAGGGAGGGCTCTGCAATTGCTGATGCAATGGCTCCAGATAGAATAGTTTTAGGCGTTCCGAATAGAAATGTTGCAATGAAATTGATTGAGCTATATTCAGTGTTAGAAAAACCTATGATAATTACATCTGTAAGAAGTGCTGAAATGATAAAGTATGCATCAAATGCCTTTTTAGCAATGAAAATTTCCTTTATTAATTCTATTGCTAATTTATGTGATAAAGTAGGTGCAGATGTTGAAGAAGTTGTTAGGGGACTTGCCCTTGATAAAAGAATAAGTCCTCATTTTTTAAAGCCGGGTATAGGCTTTGGAGGCTCTTGTTTCCCTAAAGATACTGAATCTCTTTATTTTACTTCACAAAAATATAACTGCAGTCTCGGGTTGGTTAGAGAAACAATTTTAATAAATAAGGAACAACCAAAAATATTTATAAATAAAATGAAGACAGTATTAAAAAAACTAAATGGTAAAAGGGCTGCAGTGCTTGGATTATCTTTTAAACCAGAAACTGATGATATAAGAGAAAGTGTTTCTCTTGTAGTGATTAGACTTCTTCTTGAGGAGGGAGTTTTTGTAAATGCTTATGACCCTATAGCCATTGAAAAGTGTAAAGAGGTTTTATCGGGTGTGAATTATTATGATGATGTCTATCAGGCAATCAAAGGTGTTGATTTTATAGTTATAGCTACTGATTGGAATAAATTTAAACAGTTAGATTTTAAAAAAGTTAAAAGTTTGATGAAGGGTAATTTCATATTTGATGGTAGAAATATATATGATCCTGCTATAATGAAAAAGTATGGTTTTAATTATTATTGCATTGGTAGACCTCCTTGTAATTAAATCTTTGCTGTTATGAAATTTTTTAAATTTTTAGCAATTTTTTTACTGACAGTATGTTTTTGCTACCAGGTAAGTGCTGTGGAGATAGTAAATGTTACTTTAGAAACTTTCATTAGTTATGATAGACTTACTTTTTTTACGAGTGGATATTCTGTGCCTCTGTATGAATTTTTTTCTAATCCTCCAAGATACTTAATAAGATTTAAAAATTCTAAGATGTTAAGCTATGTGGAAGAAAATTTGGATTCCCTGTCTGGAAATGTTATTGAAAGGATTGAAATGGATAAAACAGTTGTAGATGAAGTGAATCTAACGATATTTTTTAAAACTAAGACGGTTATTAAATACAGGGGATTTTATTTTGACAGATGTGTATTTGATTTTTTTGCAACTAATACTGCAGGCAAGGTGAAGGATGTTGTTATCACCGCTGCTAAGGAAGAAGAAATTTTACAACTTCTTAAAAAGGATGAAGAAGATTTTATTCCCAAAAAAGAAGAAATTAACGAAGAGGAAATTGGATTTAGCACTAGTGGTTTAAAGGAAATCTTTGAAACAAAACCGGATGTAAAAGAAGTAACTACACAATTAATTTCGCTCAGTTTTATTGATGCTGACTTTAGAGATGTAATTACGGCAATATCAAAGTTAGGAGATTTAAATATTATTATTGATGATGTAATTTTCAAGGATGTGAATTTAAAGATGGGGGAGGAAGTTAAAGGCGAGTTAAAAGTGGATGAAAAGAAGGACGAGGAAATGGATACAACAACTCTTAATCGGCGCAAGGTAACAGTTAATTTTAAAAATGTTCCTATAATGGTTGCTTTAGAGTTAATTTTAAAATCTCAAGGATTGTGGTATACAACTTTTTATGGGAATATTTTTGTTACTTACAAGGAAAAAATAGAAAATGAGTTTTCTGAAATAAGAATGGAAAAGATTCAAGTTGAGTATGCAGATGCTTATTCTATCAAGAAATTATTAGAAGAAATGAAGTTAATTCATCCACCCATAAGTGTAGAAGTATATAGAGAGGAGAAAGCAAAAGACAGTAAAAATAGTTCATCTCTTGACATTGCTTCTCAGTATGCTGAAAGACAGAGTATTTCAGCATTCAGGACTTCGGAAAGATCTGTTCCAAATGATGAAATTGTTACAAGTAAGGGCTGTGTTTTGATTATTTATGGGACAAAAGAATCAATTGATGAAGTAAAAAAAATTGTAAGTCTAATTGATTTACCTCCCAAGCAGGTTTTTCTTGAAACTGCCATAATTGAAATTTCTGAAAGGGGGATAAAGGATTTAGGTTTAGCTGAAACACAAATAAACCCGGTTACAGGGATGCCACAAGAGGCTATTGAATTTCAAAAGGATGGTATTTATGGGGAATTTAAGGCAAGCAATGTAGAAAATGAAGGTGGATTTACAATTTTTTCAGGTAAATGGGGATTACCAGATAACTTTAATATGATTTTAAAAACTTTGATTCAAAATAATGAAGCAAAAGTGCTAAATAGACCTATAATAACAACAACAGATGGACAGCCCGCATTAATTGAGGTGGGAAATGATGAACCTATAATAAAAAGAACAACAAGCATAGAAGCTGGTATTAGGGTTTATGAATCTGATGTTAATTTTAGAAGAGTAGGAGTGAGTTTATTGGTTACTCCAAGGATAGATTCATTTAATGAGATAACACTTTATTTAAATCCAGTTTTAAGCGAGACTCAAGAGGTGCTTCAATTTTATTCTTCAACCGGAGAAATGACATTGAGAACCCCAGTTGTAGGTGTTAGAGAGGCTAACACAATCGTTAGAGTAAAAAATGGGGAAAGTGTGATAATTGGAGGACTAATGAGAGAGGAAAAAGTAGAAAAAGAAACCAAAATACCTATATTGTCCAGTGCTCCGTTAATAGGAGACCTGTTTAAGAGAAAATATAAAAGTTCTGAAAAAAGTGAAATCTTCATAATTATTACACCTTTCATAAAGAATGATTTACAAACAATTCCATCTTCTCCTATATTGAATTAAGAATGCTTAAAGAAATTGGCATAATTGATATAAATCAGTATTTTATCAGAGTTGTTGTAATTACATTTAATAGCATAAGTGATAATTTTGTAATACAAAAAGTTGCAATAGAAAGAGCTCCTGAAAATTCGGTGAAGAATTCCGTAATTGTTGATAGTTTAGCAGTTAAAAATAGCATATTGAAACTAATTAGACAAAATAGAATTAAAACAAGAACTTTTTATCTTACCGTTTCCGGAAGATATACTTATACAAAACCTTTGGACATTCCCCAGTTAGAAGATAGCGATATTTACAAAGCTTTAGACCTTCAAATAAGAAATTTAATACCTATACAAAAAAATGTTGTTTATGATTTTTTAACACTTTCAAATTTATCTTCAAAAAATCAAAGAATATTATTGGTTGCTTTAGAAGAAGAAACAATAATTTCCAGATTAAATTTATTAAACACTATTAAGTTAAGCATAAAAGGAGTGAATGTTTCTTCCATTTCATCTGCTCATCTTTTTCAAAATAAATTATATGAAAATAAAACTATTGCGATTATATTTGTTTCTGATATTTCAACAGATGTTGTTGTTATAAAGAAAGGGAAGATAAGTTTTATTAGAACCATCCAAATAGGCTTAAATGATTTTATAAATTCAATTTCACAGAAAAGAAAAATTACAGAAGGCGAGAGTTTTAATTTATGGCTTAATTCTTATGCAAATTTTGGCGTGACAGATAGTGATGGTTTTAAAGAAGAAGTGTTGCCAGTTATAGAAAGTATTTCTTCGGAGATTGAAGAATCGATTTTATTTTATGAAAATCTACCAGAGGGAGAAGTAATTGAGTTGGTAATTTTATGTGGTGAAATATCGCGCTTTATAAATCTTGATTACTATTTGCAAAGTAAGTTAAGCAAAAAAATTGTTTATTATAAATTGAGTGATTATATAAGTTTAAATAAAGATGAAATTGCAGAATCTATTTTTGCTCCAGTTAGTATGGAGTTTTCCCATTTGATTGGGCAGGCAGTTTCTTGTTTATCTGATGGTAAGGTAGGTTCAATAAATTTATTGCCAAGAGAGTTTGTTAAAAAAGAAAAGGAATCAAAATTTGCTTTAATTAACATTTTCCTTTTTGTTTTATTTTTATCTTGTTTAGTAGCCCATTTTTTCTATACCTATAATAAACTTAAAATATCTGAGAAAAAATTAAAAAATTTAGAACTAAAAATAAAAGGAATGGATATGTCATATATTGAAAAGCTTGAAGAAGACAACAAGAACTTAACTCATAAAGTGAAAGCTTTAAGGATTCTTTACTTAGATGAAATTCCTATAAAACATATTGTAAAGGAAGTGGCTATCCTTATTCCCCAAAATGTTTTCCTTAAAAGGATGGAAATGGAAAAGGATGGGAGTTTGTTAATTGATGGTAGGGCAGAAACTCAAGAAGAAGTAGGATTTGTCCTTGAAAGTTTAAAAAGTTCAAAGTTTTTTAAAAATGTGTCTTTGATTTCTACTCATAAATTTCAGGATGAGAATGGAAAGGAATATACAAATTTTAAAATGGTTATTACTTGTAAAATTAGAGCGGAATTAAGCAAAAATAATGAAACTAAAAATTAATTACTTATTACTTTTTGCTTTGATAATTTCTATTTTTTTATACTATCCTGTATTCAACTCAATTAATGGTAAATTGAAGAAAACTTTATATGAGATTTCGCACAAACAAAAACTTGAGATTAATAATAAAGAAAGATTAGCAAAAAGCCAGAAACTGTATGCGAGTAATAGAGAATTGTTTACTGAAATATATAAAGTTTATGAAAAATTACCTAAGTATGATGAAATAAAGCAGATTATTACAGATTTAGAATACCTTGCCCGAGAAAATTCTATAATGATTAGAGAAACATCTATAGAACCATTCCAAAAATATTTTAGTAGTTTTTCTTGTCCTGAAAGTGAAAATAATATAAGTGAAGAAGGGTTAAAAGAATTAGTTTATTGTGAATTTTTACGAGACATTGATATGAAGTATGTTGAAGAAAATTTTGGATTAACACATATAAAATTAGTTTTAGAAGGGTCTTTTGAAAATTTACTTAGGTTTTTTAATGCCTTACAAAGAAATGTTTACTTTTTGCCTATTGAATCAATAACTATTAGTAGGAATGAAGAAGGAAATAAGAAAATAAATTTTTTCATCAACCTTAAATTAGTGTTATCCTTAAAAGATTTTTGGCATTTTTTAAAAATTGAGTATCCTTTTATTAATGTTTCTAAATATAAAAACTTATCCAGTGACACTTATTTTGAACAGTTTTTAACTAATTCTGAAGGAAACCTGAATGAAAGTTTGTTTAAAAGTGAAGTTATAACAAGAAATAAAGTTAATAAAGAAGAAAAAGCAAATATACCACTATTGCCAACTATCTTTGATAATAAAGAGAAGGAGGAATATGAATCGGATAAAAAGATATTTGTTTCAGAGAGTTTAGAAAACTTTAAGCTTATTAAACCAGAATTTGATAAAAGGAAGGAAGTAATAATTAAACCAAAATTTAAAGAAGAAAATATAAGAAAAATAGGAGATGTTTTAAATAAATTTAAAGTTTTAGGAACAGTAAGATATGAAGGAATTGGTTATGTGATTGTTAGAAAAAAGAACAAGTTATATATATTAAGGGAAAATGAATTGATTGATAATGTGAAAATAAATAAAGTCTTACTTTCTTCAATAGAAGTGGAAATTGAAGGAGAAAAGTTCAATTATGAATTGGAATAAGTAAATGTCTCCAAAAAGAAGTTCATTAAAAAAATTTATAATATTAACTTTCTTACTTTCTGCTTTAATTCCTCTAATTATAATCAGTTTATATTCATTTATAATGATTAGGAATCAGATTTTAAGAGAAGCGAGTATGAGGTTACATTCAAATCTTGAAATTGCTTCTTTATTACTGGAGTTGAAGAAAGAGGAAGTGATAATTATATGTAGAAATATTGCTTCTGATGAATATGTAAAACAAATGATTAAGTTAGGACTCACTGAGTATTTAAAAGCCCGCTTGCATCAATTAACCTTAGAGACGATGAAAGAGGAAAATTATTTTTACTACATTTTAGATAATAATGGAAAAGTTTTAAGCAGTTCAAATAATGAGATACTTATTAAGTTTATAGATGACTATCTTACTTATTTGGAGAGGGGAAATGAAGCAGTTGCAATTGAGCATATAAATAATAAGAATATTTTTCAAAATGATAAGGAAGATAATTTTGTAATTTTAGCAGGGATTCCAATTTTTTCTTTTATGGATGTTTCAATAGAAAAAGACAGTGAAAAACATAATAAGATATTAGGTTTTATTTTTTCTGGCTATATTTTTAATGCTAATGATCCTTTAATAAAAAAAATTTCTTTAAAAACATCTTCAGAAGTAAAATTGAAATTTAGGAATAGTATTCATACAAAAGAAGAAAAAATTTCAAAAACAGATCAGATGAAAGAATTTAAAAAGGTAGTTCTTGTTGAAAGAGAAAACTTAGTAGGGTATTTACCACTAATGAATATCTCAAGGGAATGCATTGGTTTTCTAAAGTTAGTTTTACCAAGGGGTATGGTTTTAGAAGTTGGGAAAAAAATAATCTTAAATTTTATTATTTATTTCATATTCACATTTATTGTTGCAATAATATTGGGGCTTATTTTTTTGCGTCAGATAATTTCTCCAATAAATTTTCTTGTAAAGGGAGTCGAAGAAATAGGAAAAGGTAATCTTTCTTCAAAGATAAACATAAAAAGGGATGATGAGATAGGAATTTTGGCTGAAGCTATTAATAACATGACTTTTCAACTACACTCTAATTTAAATGAAATAATTAAATCGAAACAGCAATTAGAAATTTATTCTAATAAGCTAAGTGAAACTATAAGTAGGTTAGAGAAGGCAAATAAAGTTAAGGATACATTTCTTTCAACCGTCTCACACGAATTAAAAACCCCGCTAACAACGATATTGGGCTATGTATCTTTATTATTAAAAGAAATAATGGGTAAGTTGAATGAAGAACAGAAAGAAGCGATATCTAATATTGAAAAAAAGGGTAAATTTTTAAAAGCATTAATAGGAGATTTACTTGATATATCGAAAATTGATGCTGGCAAGCTGGAATTAAATAAAACAAAATTCAAGGTTGAGAAAGAATTAAATTCAATAAGAGAAATATTTAATGAAAGTATAAATGAAAAAAAATTAAATGTGAGTGTTGAAGTTGATAAAAATTTAGAGGTATTTGCTGACAGGGAAAGATTTTCTCAGATTATGATTAACATAATTGGTAATGCAGTTAAATTTACGCCAAAGAATGGTTTTATTAATATTACTGCTTATGAAACAGAAAGTTCTACCTGCATAGTTATTAAAGATAGTGGAATAGGCATTTCTGCTGATCAAAAGGAACTTATATTTGAAAGATTTTATCAAGTAGCAAACAAAGACAACAGAGAATATGGAGGAACAGGATTAGGTTTATCAATTGCTAAAGACTTAACTGAATTACATTGTGGAAAAATTACTGTGGAAAGTGAGATTGGAAAAGGGAGTAAATTTATAGTTGAATTTCCCAAAATTGATATTAATTAGCCAGGTGCAGTTCTTAAAAAGCTTGGTATTTCTAAGTCCTCTTCATTTTCTAATGGTTTTGTAAAAATTTTATGTTTACTTCCAATTGCCGACACTTTAGAATCTTGAGTTATAAAAGAGTGTTTTGCTTTAGGAATTCCACCAAATCCAGTTGCAAGAATAGTAACTTTCACTATTCCCTGAAGAGATTCATCTATTACTGCTCCAAATATGATATTTGCATTTTCGTCTGCAACATTGGAAATTATTTCAGCAGCTGCATTAACTTCGACTAAAGTTAAGTCTTTGCCACCAGAAATATTTAACAATATACCTTGAGCTCCTTCAATGGAAGATTCTAACAGTGGGCTATTAATGGCAGATTCAGCTGCTTGGACAGCTCTATGTTCACCTTCTCCGATTCCGATTCCAATTAAAGCAGAGCCTGCTTCTCTCATTATTGTTTTAATATCTGCAAAATCAAGATTTATCAAACCAGGTATTGTAATTAAATTGGAAACTCCTTCAACCGCTTGTCTTAGAACATCATCTGCAATTTTAAAAGATTCTGTTAGTGGAGTGTGGGGTTCAACAACTTGCAGTAACTTGTCATTAGGTATTGTAATTAAAGTATCTACTTTATTTTTTAATACTGCTGCTCCTTCTTCAGCAACAATATGCCTTTGTTTGCCTTCAAATGAAAATGGTTTTGTTACAACTCCAACAGTCAAAGCCCCAAGTTCTTTAGCTATTTCTGCAAAAATAGGAGAAGCACCTGTTCCAGTTCCTCCACCTAACCCTGCTGTAATAAAAACCATATCAGCTCCTTCTAATGCTTGTTCGATTTCATGTTTACTTTCTTGAGCTGCTTGAAGTCCTACACCTGGGTCTGCTCCAGCCCCTAAACCTCCTGTCGCTTTGGGTCCAATTTGTATTTTGTGTCTAACTGGTGATAACATTAATGCTTGAGCATCAGTATTAACAACAATAAAATCTACTCCCCTTAAACCACTTTCTACCATTCGGCTTACAGCATTACACCCTCCACCTCCAACTCCCATAACTTTAATTTTTGCAAATCTTTCAATTTCAGGATTAAATTCTTCCATTTTATCCTCCTTTTACAAATATATTTACTCGAGGAAAGTTTTTATTTTGTAAATTGAAAAAGAAGTATTTATTTCTCAATGTTTTGATTTTTTGTTGTTTCATTTTCAAAATTTATTTTTAATTGATAAACTTTACTATGATAATCTCTTGCATTTTCAATATCCTCATCAAGCCACACTCTCCACCCACGACCGTTTCTTCTTGATACATCCTTTATTTTCCCTTGACGAATCCACCTTAGTAGAGTAGCTTTGCTTATGTTTAATAAATCTGCAACCTCTTTAGTTTTATATTTTTTCATAATTAAAATAACTATTGTTAAATATATTTAACTATGATAAACTATTTTGTCAAGTAAAATTTTATTATGTATTTAGAAAAAATTATTGGGAGTAAAACAAAAATAAGAATTTTATATACATTGATTTCTAATCCGGATTGCCTTTTTTTTGAGAAAGAACTTGCGGTTAAGTCTTCTGCTTCAATTTCTGAAGTTAATCGGCAAATAAAAGATTTTATTGATTTTGGTTTAGTTCTTTTAGAGAGAAAAAAAGGGAAGAAGTATTATATTATAAACAAACATCATTTCCTTTTTAGCCCACTTCAAAATTTATTTAAATATGCAGAGGAATAATTAGATTCTAATGTCAACTCTGTTAAAATTTTGTTCAAAATTTGTTTGCCTTGCTAATTCTTCTTGCTGTTGGAATAATCTTAATGTATCGAACACTATATTTCTTGTCATTTGAAGATGATAGTGAGCTATTGCAACTTCACACCATACCACATCTCGTTGGTAATTTACGGGATATATTACACTCACTATTAGCACCTTCTTTTATAACTTAAAGTCAGATGGCTTTAGGGTAGAAATGAAATCTCTAAATCTTTTTATTTCTTCATCGTCATCTTTTTGTTCAATAATCCCAGCCTCTTTAATTATTTCTTCAGCAACAAAAATAGGAGAGCCTGTTCTTAATGAGAGTGCTATTGCGTCTGATGGGCGAGCATCAATTTCATATAATTTTGAATTGTTTGTTAACATTAATTTTGCATGAAATGTTCCGTCTACTATAGAATAGATTTGAATCTCTTTTAATTTGACATTAAGTTTTTCAATAATTTGTTTCATTAAATCATGGGTCATAGGTCGCGGGACAGGGATGTTTTCTATTGCAAGTTGTATTTGTGTTGCTTCAAAAACTCCAATCCATATTGGTAAGTAGGTAGATGAAGATATGTCTTTTAAAAGGACAACAGGCATCTTAGTAACCATATCAATTCTAACTGACCATACCTCCATTTGTTTCATATTTTATGTCCTTAATTTAAATTTTATTTTATCAAATTTTTCCACAGAAAAGCCACCAAAGAATTTTTAAGTTCCGCAAGCGGGTGAATTTTTCTTACCAGCTTCTCTGTGTTTTCAAATTATATCAGTAATTCACTCGTTATTCAATCAATAAGTCAAAAGCATTGAAAAAAACTTAAGTTAGCCTGCCTGTAAAGCAGGAATTAAGATTTTAAGGCTTTTGCATAAAAAATTTTTTAATTGTCTTTTTTATTTCTTTTTTTTTTATTTTATCAATAAAAGTTGTAAAATCAACAATTAAATTTA
>FWPV01015089.1_pt1 | contig 11187 bp, 9 predicted proteins | sample 2228371 | NCBI WGS metagenome assembly FWPV01 (sample SAMEA103939776, study PRJEB20133) | metagenome | reverse complement strand
CCCTGGTGCTGGTCATCCGTGCTTCGGCCTTTCAGCGCCTGCTGCTCTATGAAGCGGCTTACGGTTTCACCCGCCTCCGGACCTATACGTTCATCTTCATCCCCTGGCTGGGGCTGCTGCTGCTGGCGGCGATCGTCCTCGAGCTGATCCGCCAGCCCGGCCGTTTTGGTCCGGCGCTGCTGCTGGCTGCGGTCGGCTTCGGGCTGACCGTCGGCGCGGTCAACGTGGACGGTTTGATCGTCCGCCAGAACGCGCAGCGCGCAGCGGCGGGCGAGGAGCTCGACGGCGTTTATCTGACCACCCTGTCGAGCGATTCGATCCCGGTATTGGCGGATTTCTTCCAGCAGACGTCCCTGCCCGCCGGTATCCGTGCGGAGCTCGGCGCGGTGCTTGCCTGCCGCCAGGCGCTGGAGGGGAGTCAGCCGCCGCAAAAATGGCAGGAACTTTCGATCAGCGCGATTCGCGCCGAAAATCGGATGGAGCAGATCAGCGCAGAATTGAGGGCGTTCCCGGTATGGATGGAAAACGGCGTCTGGCAGGTGCGCGTGGAGGGGATTCAGCGTAATTGCTTTGGCGAATTGAGGATTGATTAACCCGCTGAAAAGATTGTACTTCGGCGGGTCAGACCTGCGCACCTGCACAATGGCCCTTATTGGATGACCGCATCCATGCGGGCGCGCAGCGCGGAAATGCGCTGGCGTAATGCTGCGATCGTCGCGCCGACTTTTTCGATCCGGTCCTGCTCGGCGCGCACATAGCGGGTGTAAGGGGCAACATTATCCTTCAGCCTGGAAACTGCGTCTCTGGATTCTTTGGTAAATTCGGCGGTCAGGGTGTCTACAAGATTTTTCCTCATGGCGGACATCTTGTTCTTGAAGTTTTCCTTGGCCTGTTTCCGTTTGTAGGGGATGACAAAAAAGCCGACCACAGCCAGCACGCCCGCCGCGACCGTTCCGGTGATGTCTAGCGCGGAGGAGAGCACCGCGGTGGTGACCAGGGCGCCGAGGCCCACTGCGCCTGCCTCGAAAAGCGCGGTTTGCGCCACCGCCGCCTCGACGCTGGCGGCCAGAGCGCTGGCTTCCTTGGTGCGGTCGTAACTGTCAATGATCGTTTTGGCGCTCTTCCCGACCGTGTCGATCAATTCCCTCCGACGGTTTGACTGGGGGCTGCCGCTGACGCCGACGATATGGTCGAGGCTGAGGGCCTGCCGGCGCTGCAGGTAGGCCATCACCTGCTGCCATTCACGCAAATCCTTATCCACCAGCCAGTCGATCACCCGCTGGACCTGCTCCTCGATTTGGGCAGGGACGTCGGCCAGGACCTCTTTTTCGAACCTCGCGCGCACTTTGTCTCCGCGCACCAGGTTATGGATATTGGTCAGGCGCAGGGTGTTGTCGAAGAAATCCAATCCGCGCATTTCAAGGCGCTGAAGGATGGTTTCCAATTCCGCCAGGCGCGGAGCGAGTTCGCTCTGCAGGTCGCGCTCGTAACCGGCAACCGCCGCATCGATGGAGCCGACGGTTTGCTTGTCTTCCTTAAGGTCCTCAGACTGGGAATGGATCGATGTTTCCATCTGCCCGAGTATATGTTCTGCGACCCCGAGGGGGTTACTGAATTTGAGTTTGAGCCGGGCTGAATCATCCAGCGTACGGGTGATGTACTTTTCCAGCTCGTCCAGCCCGCTGGCCGCCCGCAGTTGCAGCCGCCGTCCTTCGACGAGCTCGGCTGCGGCGCGCTGGGCCTGCCTGGCAGAAACCATGAACAATTCCGGAGCGCCGCCGAGAATTCTCGCGGTGTGCGTGAGAAGGAAGCTGCGCACCTCTTCAACTTCGTTTTCGAGGATATCGGTTTTATTTAGAATGAATACGATTTTCTTTTTCCAGGCGAGAATTTTTTCAAGGAACTGGCGTTCGCTCTCGGTCATCGGCCGGTCTGCCGAGGTTGTGAACAGCACCAGGTCGCTGCGCGGGACCAGCTCCTCGGTCAGCCGCTCGTGACGCCGGATGATGGCGTTGGTGCCCGGCGTATCGACGATGTTCAGTTCCTTGAGGAGCGGCAGGGGGTACGTGTAAACAGCAAAGTCCTCGTCCACGACCTGCTTTTCGGTCTTCTCACCCCATTTGACCAGCGTAACCTGCGAGGTGGTCGGCGTGACGCCCTCGGGGAGCACTTTCTCGCCAAGGATCGCATTGACCAGCGCGCTTTTTCCCGCGTTGAACTCGCCTACCACCACGAGTAGAAAAAGCTCGTCCAGCTGCAGGATGGCTTTTTGCAATGTCGCCAGTTCATCCCGAGGGGCGCCGATTTCGGTCAACTTGAGCAGAATGTCGGAAAGCTCTTCCTTTTCCTCGCCTAGCAGGCGGGACTGCTCATCAGTCAGCATGGATGCGCGCATACGGGCTCCTTCGGAACGTACCAAATCATGAAAGTACCGATAAACCTGAGGCCATTTTCAACCAATTATAAGCCGTTGCTATCGAGCGGAAAGGGCGCCGTCAGCTGGTCAGCCGCTACTGACCCGCGCCGGCGCCGCGCAGGATTTCCTGCACCCTTGCTTCCAGCTTCTCCAGGTCGGGCACCTCGAACGAGGAAAAAATCACCCCGTCCACAACCACCGACGGCACCGCGCTGCCTTTATTAATGAGCTGCCTCATCTGCAGGCTGGCTCGCTTAGGAGCGCGCTCCTCTTCGCTGTCAGGCTCCTCAAGCCGAAATTCGTCGGGCATGAAGTCGACTCCCCGCTTGAACACCACAAGGCGCAATTCATCGGGGTGGCGTCGGACGAGCTCTTCGAGAGTTTTAACTGTTTCCTGGCATTTGCTTGTGGGCGGCGTAGCAATAAGCGCTTCCACGACGATTGCTTTACTCATTGTTAATACTCCTTGATCGGTCAAGATCTGACCGATATTTCTTGTGAGAGTTTCGCCAGCAGACGGAACAGGGCATCCCGGAAGCCAGCAGTGCTGGATTCAGTCAGCAGTCTGGTCTGCGCCTCCTGCAGGGTACAGCTGGCGAGCGCGCGTTCCAATTCTTCCAGCCTCTGCCGGTCGCTAAGCAGCAGGTCGCCGCTAATTCTGACCCTGCGGATGATCTCCCCTTCCAAATCGGCAGACAGAGAAACGACGCCCTCTTCTATCCGCTCGGCAACCGTGACATGATATTCCGCCTGGGAACCAAAGTTCCACTCATCGGTGCTGTATTTGGCCGCTAACAATTCAGCAGCCAGGGCCTGCTCTTCGGGGGTCAGATCGCCGGGGACCAGATGGACCCCGAGCACCTCGCCAACATGGCTGGCGAAGCGCCGCATGACCTCGCGGGTGTCCACTTCGCGCCCCAACTCGCGCGACAGGGACGTTACGCGTTCATTAATTGAGCGAGCCGATTTTCCGGCAAACTTCAACGCCGGCGGGGTTAATGCGCGCTCCATCTTGTCAAAGTCAATGTTAACCAGAAACGTGCCGCTTTGAACGAAAGCGCTGTACCAGGTCAGCTGAGCTGAGCCGTAGATTTTCCGCTCGCTGACCAGCAAATCATTTCTGCCCTTAAAACAGGCCTCCACGCCGTAGTCAGCGCATGTTTGAATGGCCGGGGTTGCGAACAGGCGATAAAGCTCCGCATCGCTTTGCTCGAACCAGTCTCGCCGGAAAAATGCCGAGTAGCAGAAACTGCCCATTTCATGATAGACCGCCCCGCCGCCGTTTGCTCTGCGCACGATCTGGATGCCGTGAGCCTTACAGTAATCCACATCCACCTCGGACCATGTGTCCTGGTATACACCCACAAAGACGGCTGGCAACACCTGGCGCATACGCAGCGTTGGCGGCGTACGACCCTGGTCGATAAGCCGGGCTAGCGCTTCTTCCACAGCAAAATGATGGCGCGCCTCGTGAATCTCATCGCACAATAACCGCCACTCAGTCTGCATAATAGCGACAGCGCTCCTTCTTGCATTCCGCATTGCGGGCAGCGAATTCACAGCGGGGATTGACCGGAAGATTGATATTCAACTCGCGCTTAAGAAAATGAGAGGCGGTCTCCAGAGCCAGGTAGACACTCTGCTTGCAGCAGCGCGGACCGCCCGCTTCAGCGATCGCCAGGAGCGTTTCGGCGGTGGCCTGCAGAGCCAACGACCGTTCCCGATCCTTCTGGAAAGTGGCGCCTAATAGAATCGACACCAGGGTGCCAACGCCAACCGCAGCGCCGCATTCACCGCGGGTGCCGCAAGCCCCCAGCGGGATGCCTTTGGTACGCTCGATGGCTGTTGCCAGTCTGCCTGGCTTGAGCGGATACAGCCCGTGGTTGCTTAACGCAGCCAGTGCTGCTGGCGCGACCAGAATGTGGTGCTGTGGGCTGTGCATGACCGACATCGGGTGCTTCATGATCAGGTTGACCATCACGGCGGGATCGGTTTCGTCAGTAGCCTCACAGACTCTTACCACTACCTGCGGCCAATCTGACAGCTGGCACTCCTCGCAAATATGGTGTCCATTTGGGCATAAATACTGCGCCTGGGTCTGGCGGCGGCAAAACGTACATTCCGCCAGGACATCCGCCTGCTTTAGTTCTGCCCCGCACACAGCACAGAAGTACGCCATCCTTCTTCACTCCGCTTCAGGTGATCAGCGCTCACACCCCTGCTCCTGCGTCAGATGGTTTTGCTCCGGGGCAACGATAATAATCTGCATGCCCTGCTTGTCTCTATCTGAGTATCCAGGGGTAAGAACTACAGATCCGTTGAATCTCTATAAGTTATTATACCTTTTCATTATTTTCTGGATAGTTCATCCCATCACAGTTTATCGACCTGCACCAGCCGCGTCAAAGAGCATCGCGGATTTGATCGCGATCCTCAACAATTCGGGCGATGACTAAAAATCAGCGGCCTGGACCTCGCAAACCTTCCCACGAAGAGGACGCCCCAGGTTGTGCGTTAACCATCTGTGAATCTGCCAGACTCCACGCACCCTTGTTATAGGTGGTAGAATCATCCCATGCTCAAACGCTGGCAATTCTGGGTCGGGATCGTCATCAGCGGAGTGTTTTTATATTTAGCCCTCAGGGGGCTGCATCTGGTCGAGGTCTGGCGGGCGCTGCAAACCGCTCGGTACTGGTGGCTGCTGCCGGGCATCGCGGTTTACTTCGTCGGGGTTTGGGCGCGGGCCTGGCGCTGGCATTACCTGCTGCGCCCGTTGAAGCGCATCCCCACCCAGACCATGTTCCCGATCGTGACCATTGGCTACATGGGCAACAACGTCTTCGTCGCCAGGGCGGGCGAGGTGCTGCGCGCAGTGATCCTCAAAGACCGCGAAGGCGTGCCGGTCTCGGCCTCGCTGGCGACGGTGATCGTCGAGCGCGTGTTCGACGCGGTGGTCATGCTCGGCTTCGTCTTCTTTAACCTGGGCGAGCTGGGCAGGCTGACCCAGAACTCCGGCTTCATCGGCAATATTCAGCAGCTTGCCTTGTGGGGGGCGGTCCTTTTCATCGGCGCGCTGGCCGTCTTTCTGCTGGCGGCCATGTTCCCCAAGGCGACCGAGAAAATCGTGATGGATGTGATCAACCGGGTTTTGCCGGGGCGCTGGCGGGAGAAGGTGGGCGGGATCGCCCTGCGCTTCCTGACTGGATTGGAGTCGCTGCGTTCCCCCAGGGATGCGCTGATGGTCCTGTTCACCACCGTGGTGATCTGGCTGCTGGAAACCGGCAAGTACTGGTTCGTGATGCACGCCTTCGATTTCCAGGCCAGCTTCTTCGCGCTGATGCTGATGAACGGCATCGTCAACATCGCCACCACCCTGCCGGCCGCGCCGGGTTACATCGGCACCTTCGACGCGCCGGGCATCGCTGTGCTGGTGGCTTACGGAATTCCTCAGGCGGTGGCGACGGCCTACACCCTGGTGCTGCACGCGGCGCTGTGGTTCCCCATCACCGCGCTCGGCGCGTATCACTATTTCAGGCAACCCCTACGCTGGGGCAGGGACGTGCAAAAAATCGAAGAGGCCGGGACGGCGACCCGGGTTTGAAAGGAAGGAACATGCGCATCGCAGTCATCGGAGCGGGCATCGGCGGCATGGCGGCGGCCTTCGATCTGGTCAACGCCGGGCACGAGGTCGAAATATACGAGGCGGCGGCTCAGGTCGGCGGGCTGGCGGCCGGCTTCAAGGATGAAAAGTGGGACTGGTCGGTCGAGCATTACTACCACCACTGGTTCCAGACCGACAGGGACATGCTCGGGCTGATCCGCGAGCTGGGTCTGCAGGATAAGGTGTTCTTCCCGCGCCCGAAGACGGTCGTATATCACGACGGCAAGTTCTATCCGCTCGATTCGGTGCTGGCGGCGCTGACCTTTCCGGGCTACAACCTGATCGACATGGCCCGCTTCGGTTTCGTCACCGCCTACCTGCGCTACCTCGCCGCCTGGCAGCCGTTGGAGAAGTACACCGCCGACGAGTGGATGCGCAGGTGGTACGGCGAGCGGCTTTACACCGTCATGTTCGAGCCGCTCCTCCAGGGCAAGTTTGGCCCATATTATAAGGACGTCAATATGGCCTGGTTCTGGGCGCGCTTCAAGGCCCGCTCCACCCGCCTGGGCACTTACGAAGGCGGTTTTCAGGCGTTTTCCGACCAGTTCGCCGAGATCCTGCGCGCGCGGGGGGTGAAGATCCACCTCTCCGCGCCGGTGGAGGTCATCGAACCGACCGAGGGCGGGGACCTGCGCCTGAGGACCGCAGGAGAGGCGGCGGCTTACGACCGATGTCTGGTCACCGTCGGGCCGGGGCTGCTGGCGCGCCTGGCGCCGTCACTGCCGCCCGAGTATCTCCAGGGTCTGCTCAGCCTGAAGAGCATGGGCGCGGTGGTGCTGGTGCTGGCCCTGCGCCATCAGCTTTCAGAGGAGGGTTATTACTGGTACAACCTGCCGAAGAGCGCCGGCTACCCCTTCCTGGCGCTGGTCGAGCACACGAACTTCGTTTCCCCGCGCCATTTCGGCGGCGATCACATCGTCTACGCCGGGGACTACCTGGAGACCTCCCATGAGTATTTCAGCCTGAGCAAGGAAGAGCTGCTCGAACGGCTGATGCCCGTGCTGCCGAAATTCAACCCCAGCTTCCAACCCGATTGGGTGCGCGCCAGCTGGCTGTTCCGCACGCCCTACGCCCAGCCGGTGCCGCTGGTGGATCATTCGGGCAATATCCCCGACATCCGCACGCCGATCCCCGGGCTGTACTTTGCCAGCATGAGCCAGGTTTATCCGTGGGACCGCGGGACGAACTTCGCCGTGCAGATCGGGCGCAAGGCCGCCCGACTGATGCTGGCAGAAAGCAGCTGACGCCCCTTGGAATCTTAAAGAATCGTTCCGCTGCGAGTTCCCAATTCATGCCAGTCCAGCGGCGATTTTCAAGAATTAACCCCAAACATTCTTTTGAATTAATGCCCACCTGTAGGGTTTATCTGTCATATTTAGAAGGATATCGCTATATATAGGGGGCGATCAATTGAAGGATCAGCAATTGTGGAGTAAGGCAATTACTAATTTAGGCCCCACCTCGACGGCCGATTGCACAGGTTTCTTTAACATTAGAAGGCTTAAAGATTCCAGAATTTTTAACCGGGCGTATGCTATCCGACTTGTTCTCACCTTGCATTTTTGTTAGAATAGCTCAGAAGATACGGGAACCCGTTTGCGGTTCTTCACTCCGCAAACCTAGTTGAGCCGAACTGGATAGATCCAATTGAAACCCACTGCCGCCCTCAGTGGGTGTGGTTTTCTATTGCATTCCGCCAATAAAAATTCCATGGAGGAGACGAAGTGATGAATGCACAGCAGGCCTGGCAGGCTACCCTCGGTCAATTGCAGATGGAAATGCCCAAAGCGTCCTTCGACACCTGGGTGCGCAACGCGGAGCTGATCCAGCACAACCAGGGCATTTTTACCATCGGCGTGAAGAATGCCTACGCCCGCGATTGGCTGGAGAGCCGTCTGCTGAGCAAGATTCAGCGCCTGCTGACCGGCTACATGGAAAATCCTCAAAACGTGAAGTTCGTCGTCTGGCACCAGGAAGCCGAGGGGGAGGCCGCGCTGGGCGAGGATAACCGCCCGGCCCTGGAGAACAGCCATCCCGAAAGCCGCTCGCTGATTGGACGCTACCGCTTCGAAAACTTCGTGGTCGGGGCGAGCAACCGCATGGCCCACGCAGCCTGCATGGCGGTGGCTGATGCGCCAGCCCGCGCGTATAATCCGCTCTTTCTCTACGGCGGGGTGGGGCTGGGTAAAACTCATCTGCTCCACGCCATCGGCAACGCGGCTGCCCAGCGGGGGCTGCAGATTTTATATGTCTCCTCGGAAGAATTCACCAACGACCTGATTCACTCCATCCGCACCTCGAACACCGCCGCCTTCCGCGAGCGCTACCGCAACAGCGACGTCCTGCTGATCGACGACATCCAATTCATCGCCGGCAAGGAGTCCACTCAGGAGGAATTCTTCCACACCTTTAACGCGCTGCACAATAACGAGAAACAGATCGTCATCTCCTCTGACCGCCCGCCCAAGGCAATGGTCACTCTTGAAGAGCGCCTGCGGTCGCGATTTGAGTGGGGGCTGACGGTGGACATCCAGCCGCCGGATTTTGAGACGCGGATCGCCATCCTGCGCTCCAAAGCCGAGCGGGCCGGGCGGGAGGTCTCGTTTGAAATCCTCAACACAATCGCCCGCCAGATTCAATCCAACATCCGCGAGCTGGAAGGCGCCCTGACCCGCGTCCTGGCGTACGCTGATCTGAGCGGCAAGGCGCTGACGGTAGATATGGTCAACGTTGCGCTGGCGGACATGCTCCCCCAGCGCACCACGCTCGATCCGGCCCGAGTGGTCAGCGCCGTGGCGAGTTCCTTCGGGGTGAGCAAGGAGCGCCTGCTGGAGCGCGACCGCTCGCGCGAGGTGGCCCTGCCGCGCCAGGTGGCCATGTACCTGCTGCGCGAGGTCGGCAATGTCTCCCTGCCGCAGATCGGCGAGGCGCTCGGCGGGCGCGACCACACCACGGTCATGTACGCCTGTGAAAAGGTGGCCGACCTGATCGAGCGCGACGACCGCCTGCGCCGCCAGGTGCTGCAGCTTCGCGAGGAACTATTCGGGCGCGGGGCGAACGATTAATCGGATCCGACCTGTTCATGCCGGGCGGTTTTCCTGCTGGGGATAGGATAACCGCCCGGTTTTTTTTTCGCTGAACGGGCGGGCATTTTCCAAGCCGGGAGAACCAGCTCTCTTGACAGGCCAAAGGTTAGGCTGTACAATGCTGGTTAAGAGGTTTGCAATACAAACTGGTTTGTGAGGATTTTGCCATGCAGGAAAACCTTCAGGAATGGTCTCAGCGCCCCCAGCGCTACTGGTACGTTGACGGGCTGTCCGAAATCGGCGCCGGCGCCGTCATCTTCTTTTTTGGGCTGTTCAGCGCGGTCGTCGGACTGCTGCCAGCCGGCGGTTACAAAGGCCTCCTGCTGGGCATCGGCCAGCCGGCGCTGGTGATCGGGCTGGCGGTGCTGGCGCGCTGGGCTGTGGCCCGGTTAAAGGACCGCATCACCTACCCGCGCACCGGTTACATCGCCTACCGCCGGGCTGAACCGCGGAAACGGATTGGCGGCATCCTCCTGGCGGCGGGCATTTCCGCCGGCATCGGATTGGTGGTTTTCATCTCGCGCAACTGGTTAAACCTGCGCTGGCTCCCGGCGATCACCGGCGGATTTGCGGCCCTGTTGACGCTGCTCATCGCCCTGCGGATTCGCTTGCCGCGCTTTTACCTTCTGACCGGGTATACCCTCTTCGTCGGAGTGGTGACCGGACTGCTGAGGTTAGCCGACCCGTACGACACCGCGCTGTTCTTCGGCGGCCTGGGAATCGGCTGGATTCTTTCCGGCGCCTTCACGCTGGCCGGCTATTTGCGCCGAACAAAGCCCGCCGACCTGCCGCTGGATGAAGGGGAGGCTGGATGAGCAGCGACCTGCGCTCGTTCACCGAGGTCGACCGGTTGCTGCACGAGCCTGCCCGCCTGATGATCGTCACCCTTCTGGCAGCGGTCGCTGAGGCGGATTTCCTCTACCTCCTCGGCGAAACCGGGCTGACCAAGGGCAATCTTTCGGCTCACCTGGCCAGGCTGGAGAACGCCGGTTACGTCGAAATCCGCAAGACATTCCGCGGCAAAATCCCGCAAACCCTGCTCCGGCTCACCCCTGCCGGGCAGGAAGCTTTCGAAGAATACCGAAACCAATTACAGGGCATTGTTCAGCGCCTTTCGAAAACTGGATAGCCGATTTAGTGGAGAGGCCGTTGAGATCAAAGCCTGCAGTTTCTCACCAGAAGAGGTGCACCATGAAACCAACCGCAATTCGAACCGAACGTTTGAGCCGCTCTTTCGGCGCGGTCCGCGCCGTGGATGAGCTTTCGATCGAAGTGCCGCATGGAATCGTCTTTGGTTTTCTCGGCCCGAATGGGGCCGGCAAGACCACCACCATCCGCCTGCTGCTCGGCCTGCTCGAGCCGGACGGCGGCAGCGCAGAAGTGCTCGGCTATGACACCCGCAGCCAGGCGGATCAAATCCGCGAGCGCTGCGGAGCGCTGCTGGAGCATTCCGGCCTGTACGAGCGGCTGAGTGCCGAGGATAACCTGAATTTCTACGGCCGGGTCTGGCATATAAGCGACGCCGAGCGCCAGGCGCGCATCCGCGAGCTGCTCGGCGGGGTCGGGCTGTGGGAACGGCGTAAAGAGCAGGTTGGCAGCTGGAGCCGCGGGATGAAGCAGAAGCTGGCGGTCGCCCGGGCGCTGCTTCACCGTCCGCAGCTCGTCTTTCTGGATGAGCCGACCTCCGGGCTGGACCCGGTAGCCGCGGCGGCCCTGCGCGAGGATTTGCAGAATCTGGCGCGCACCCAGGGCGTAACCGTGTTCTTAACCACCCATAACCTGAGCGAGGCGGAAAAGCTCTGCCAGCAAGTGGCGGTGATCCGCCAGGGGCGCTTGATCGCGGTCGGTTCGCCCGACGAGTTGCGCCTGCGGAAGGGCGGCCCGCGATTGGAAATCGTCGGGCGAGGCTTCAATGAAACCGCGGTCAGCGCCCTGCGGCAGCGGTCTGAGGTCGCCCGGGTCGTTCAAAACGATCACCATCTCGAAATCCAATTGACTGGCGAGGTGGACACCTCGCCGCTGGT
>FWPV01015086.1_pt1 | contig 11187 bp, 10 predicted proteins | sample 2228371 | NCBI WGS metagenome assembly FWPV01 (sample SAMEA103939776, study PRJEB20133) | metagenome | reverse complement strand
CCGGTGGGGCTGCTCGACAAGGCCAAGGGACTGGTCAAGGGGAACAAGGCCAAGGTCGACCAGGGGGTCGACACGGCGGCTGAGCTGGCCAAGCAGAAGCTCCCCGATCAGCACGACGAGAAGGTGGATCAGGCCGCCGAGACGATCAAGGACGCTGTCGACAAGCTCGACGACTGAGCGCCGTCGTAGGGGACCTCCGGACCGGGAGGGGTGGAGCTGAGGGGCTTCGAACCCCTTACCTCATCCATGCCATGGATGCGCTCTACCAATTGAGCTACAGCCCCTTGCGGAAGATGCACGATACCAAGGCCTGTCGCCCCGCGGCAACGCAGCTGCGGGACGACGGCTGCGATCCCTCAGACGACCACGTTGACCATGCGTCCCGGTACGACGACGAGCTTGCGGAGTTCCTTGCCGGCCACCACCGCCGCCACCTTCGGATCGGCGAGGGCGGCCTGGCGGTAGGTGTCCTCGGTCGCATCCACCGGCACGACCACGCGTGAGCGCACCTTGCCGTTCACCGACACCGGTACCTCCACCGTGTCGTCCACCAGCATCGCCGGGTCGGCGACGGGGAACGGCTCCCGGGCCAGGGAGGTGTCGTGTCCGAGCCGTGACCACAACTCCTCGGCCAGATGGGGGGTGAGCGGAGCGAGCATCAGCACGAACGGCTCGGCCACCTCACGGGGGAGGCCGCCGAGGCGCTGCACCAGCGGCACCAGGTGGTTGTTCAGCTCGGTGAGCTTCGCGATGGCGGTGTTGAACCGGAGGCCCTCCATGTCGTCGGCGACCCCGGCGATCGTCCGGTGCAGCAGCCGGTGGGTGTCGGCGGGCGCGGCCACGTCGAGCACCCGCAGGGCGCCGGTCTCCTCGTCGACGAAGTTGCGCCACACCCGCTGCAGGAACCGGAACTGACCGACCACGTCCCGGGTGCTCCACGGTCGCGAGGCGTCGAGCGGGCCCATGGCCATCTCGTACAGGCGCAGCGTGTCGGCGCCGTACTCGTCGTACATGTCGTCAGGGGTGACGGCGTTCTTCAGGCTCTTGCCCATCTTGCCGAACTCACGCCTGACCGGCCGGCCCTGGTAGGTGAACGTCCCGTCGGGGTGCTCCTCGACGGCGGAGGCGTCCACGTAGGCGCCCCGCTCGTCGGTGTACGCGGCGGCCAGGATGTAGCCCTGGTTGAACAGGCGGCGGAACGGTTCGCAGCTGCTCACGTGACCGAGGTCGTAGAGGACCTTGTGCCAGAACCGCGCGTACAGCAGGTGGAGCACGGCGTGCTCGACGCCGCCCACGTACAGGTCGGTGCCGCCGCAGTCACCCTCGAAGGCCGGTCCCATCCAGTACCGCTCGACCTCGGGGTCGACGAAGCGCTCGTCGTTGGTCGGATCGAGGTAGCGCAGCTCGTACCAGCACGACCCCGCCCACTGGGGCATGACGTTGGTGTCCCGCCGGTAGCGCTTCGGGCCGTCGCCGAGATCGAGGGTGACCTCGACCCACCAGTCGAGCCGGTCCAGCGGGCTCTCGGGGTCGGAGAACTCGTCGTCGGGGTCGAAGGTCCGGGGCGAGAACTGGTCGGTCTCGGGCAACTCCACCGGCAGGAGGTGCTCGGTAAGCGGGATGGCCGAGCCGTGCTCGTCGTAGACGATCGGGAACGGCTCACCCCAGTAGCGCTGGCGACTGAAGAGCCAGTCACGCAGCTTGTACTGCACCGTGCCTTCGCCGCGGCCGACCGACTCGAGCCAGGCGTTGATGACCCGGATGCCTTCCTCGGTGGTGGTCAGACCGTTGAGCGAGACCTCGTCGTTCGCGCTCTGGACGTACGGTGCGTCACCCACGAACGCCTCGGGCCACTGCGACGTGTCGAGGGTCGGCTCGAGGCCACGGTCGGCGAACCAGCTGTCGGGGGGCTGCTGGATGGCAGGGATGGGCAGGCCGAAGGCGCGGGCGAACTCGAAGTCCCGCTGGTCCCCGCAGGGCACGGCCATGATGGCGCCGGTGCCGTAGCCCATGAGCACGTAGTCGGCGATGAAGACCGGGATGCGCTCCCCGTTCACCGGGTTGACGGCATACGAACCGGTGAACACCCCGGTCTTCTCCCGGTCCTCCACCTGCCGGGCCACGTCGCTCTTGGACTGGGCCTGACGCCGGTATGCGCGCACCTCCTCGACGTGCTCCGGCGTGGTGAGGGCGTCGACCATCGGGTGTTCGGGGGCCAGCACCATGAAGCTTGCGCCGAACAGCGTGTCGGGTCGGGTGGTGAACACCTCGATGTCCCCGGCGTCGGTGGCGAAGCGCACCCGCGCGCCCTCGGACCGGCCGATCCAGTTCCGTTGCATGAGCTTGATCGACTCGGGCCAGTCGAGCAGGTCGAGGTCGCGGATGAGCCGCTCGGCGTAGGCGGTGATGCGCATCATCCACTGGCGCATGTTGCGCTTGAACACCGGGAAGTTGCCCCGCTCGCTGCGACCGTCGGCGGTGACCTCCTCGTTGGCCACCACCGTGCCCAGGCCCGGGCACCAGTTGACCGGGGCATCGGCGATGTAGGCGAGGCGGTGTCCGTCGAGCACCTGCCGCTGCTCGAGCGGGCTGAGCTCGGCCCACGGGCGGCCGTCTGGCGTGGGCCGGGCCCCCGAGGCGAACTCGGCTTCGAGCTCGACGATCGGCCGGGCCCGGTCCCGGACGGGGTCGTACCAGGCGTTGAAGATCTGCAGGAAGATCCACTGCGTCCACCGGTAGAAGCCCACGTCGGTGGTGGACACGGACCGGCGCAGGTCGTGGCCGAGCCCCAGCCGGCGCAGCTGGCGGCGCATGGTGGCGATGTTGGCCTCGGTGGTCACCCGGGGGTGGGTGCCGGTCTGGACCGCGTACTGCTCGGCGGGCAGCCCGAACGCGTCGAAGCCCATCGTGTACAGCACGTTGAACCCGGCCATGCGTTTGAACCGGGTGTAGACGTCGGTGGCGATGTAGCCGAGTGGGTGGCCGACGTGCAGCCCGGCGCCGCTCGGGTAGGGGAACATGTCCAGAACGAACAGCTTCTGGCGACCGGCCAGTGCCTCCGGGTCGGCGAGCGGACCGGCCGGGTTCGGCACCTGGAACGTGCCTTCGGCCTCCCACCGGTCCTGCCAGTGCGCCTCGATCCGGGCGGCGAGCGCAGCGGTGTAGCGGTGGGGCGGGGTCGCGCTGGTCGAAGGGGCCGAAGGGGCGGACATGGGTGCAGAGCGTAGGTTGTCGTGCTCCGGCGCACCCGGTTTACGCTCAGGTAACCCCTCCGCCCCGAAACAGGTCCAATTTCGCCGATGTCACATCCCACGCCGATCGCCACCCGACTCCAGCAGGCCGCCGAGCGCAGCGGGAAGGGGACCTGGTTCATCTCCTCCCACGGCCGCGAGCGCGTCGAGTGGGGCAGGCTCCACGAGGACGCCCGGGTGGTCGGCGCTGCGCTCCAGGCCCGGGGCGTCGAACCCGGTGACCATGTCGCCATCCTCGGCCCCACCACACGGGGCCTGGTCACCGCCATCCAGGCCTGCTGGCTGATCGGTGCCGCGTCGATGGTCCTCCCGCTCCCCATGCGGATGGGCAGCCTCGAGGAGTTCGTCCACCAGACCCGGGTGCGCATCCGCAACGGGGATGCGAAGCTCCTGCTGATCGACGAGCAGCTGGCGGCGTTCTACGAACCGGCTCCCGGTGACCCGCCGCTGGTGCCGCTGGCCGACGTGCTCCCCGGGGCGCCCGGTGCCCCCTCACCCGAAGCGGTGGTGATCCCAGCGCCCGACCCCGAACGGCTGGTGATCCTCCAGTTCACCAGCGGCTCGACGAGTGAGCCGAAGGGCGTGATGCTCCCCGACCGGGTGCTCGGCTCGAACCTCGACGCCATCATCGAAGCCGCGAGCATCGACCCCGACGTCGACGTCGCCATCTCGTGGCTACCCCTGTACCACGACATGGGGCTGGTCGGGCTGCTCGGCACGTCGATGACCACCGGCATCGACCTCGCGCTGGCCGCACCCCAGGACTTCCTCGCCCACCCCGGCGGCTGGATGGAGTGGATCTCCACCTACCGGGGTACGGCCACGGCAGGTCCGAACTTCTCCTGGGTGCTCGCCACCCGGGCGCTGAAGCGGATGAGCGGGCTCGACCTGTCGAGCATGCGGATCGCCCTGAACGGGGCCGAGCCGGTCGACCCGAACAACGTCGAGGCGTTCGTGGAGGCCGCAGCCAAGCACGGGTTCCGCCGGGGCGCCGAGTTCCCGGCATTCGGCATGGCCGAGGTCGCCATCGCCGGCACCTTCCCGCCGCCCATGCGCGGGCTGGTCACCGACCCGGTCGACCGCACCGTGCTCGAACATGAGCGGATCGCCAAACCGGCCGACCCGGGCCTGCCCACCACCCGCCGGCTGCCGCTGCTCGGCCGGGCGGTGCCCGGGCTCGAGATCCGCGTCTGCGATCCGGCCACCGGCCAGGTGCTGGCCGACCGCGAGGTGGGCGAGCTGGAGATCCGGGGCACGTCGGTCACCCCCGGCTACTACAAGCGGCCCGACGCGACTGCGGCGATGTTCCGGGGCGAATGGCTCCGCACCGGCGATCTCGCCTACCTGCTCGACGGCGAGCTGGTGCTGTGCGGCCGGATCAAGGACGTGATCATCGTCGGCGGGCGCAACATCTTCCCCGAGGACATCGAGCGGGCCATCGGCACCATCGAGGGCGTCCGGGCCGGGAACGTGATCGCCTTCGGCGTCGAGGGCTACAAGTCCAAGGAGTCGGTGGTGGTCGTGGCCGAGACCCGCGGCGGCGACCTGGAGAAGCTCCGCAAGGCGATCCACCACCGGGTGCTCGAGGTGAGCGGGGTGCCGCCCCGTGACGTGATGCTGGTGCAGCCGGGCACGCTGCCCAAGACGAGCTCGGGCAAGCTCCAGCGGTCGCTGTGCCGCACCCGGTACCTGGAAGAGGACCTGCAGCTCGCGTGACCGTGCTGCGCGAGGTGCAGCGCCCGTCGGAGGGGCCGCTGCTCGCCGTGCTCACGGCGTTCGTGATCGCCGGCGTGTTCGCCTGGTTCGCGCTGCTCCGCCAGGTGGTCTGGGACCGTCCGGCGCTGCCGATCTGGGACCGCGAGCCGGTCAGCGACGGCGTGCTGGTCGTGATCTGGGCGGTCGTCGGCGTCCTGCTGCCCTCGGTGTTCTGGCTGGTCCGTCAGGTGACGGTGGTCGACGACCGGGGCGTGACCCTGCAGCTGCGTCCCTGGCGGCGCACCGTCATCGCCCACGAGCGGATCCGGCAGGTCCAGGTGGTCGATCTCACCCGGGCCGAGCTGGCGGCGTCGTTCCGGGGCCGGGACCGGCGCTGGACGCTGGGCCGCCACTCCGGGGTCGTGCTGTCGCTGACCGACGGCACGAACGTGTTCGTGGCCTCCGAGCGACCCGAGGCGGTGTCAGCGGCCATCTACCGGGCCAGGTGACCCGGTCAGGCCGCCTTCATGTCGGCGAGCACCCGCTTCCAGCGTTCGGGGTCGCTCTTGTACGGGGCGTAGAAGCTGATCCGGTGCACGACGTCGCCGTACCGGCGGTGGAGCTCGGGAGCGATCCCCTCGGGCTCGGCGACCACGGCGAAGGTGTTGAGGATCTCGTCGTCGATCAGCGCGCCCATCTCCACCCACTTGCCCTGCTTGGACAGCGCGTTGAGCTCGTCCTGGAGGCCACCCCACCCGTGCAGTTCGAGCACGCCCCGGTAGGCGGGCGTGGAGCCGTAGAAGGCGATCTGCTGGCGCGTGCCGGCCGCGGCCTGGGCCATCTCGGCCTCGTTGGTGCCGGTGACCACGAACGACGGCCCGACGATCTCGAAGCCCTCCATGGTCTTGCCGGCCTTGGCCCGGCCCCGGGCCAAGGCCGGGATCGTCACCTCACGGAGGTACTTCTCGGTGGTGAATCCGTGGCACAGGAAACCGTCGGCCACCTCGCCGGCCACCTCGGTCATCAGTTCCCCGACCCCGGCCAGGAACACCTTGGGTGGACCGAAGCCCTCGAGGTCACTGGCGTCGGGGGTGAAGAACGGGGTCATCAGCGTGTGCGTGTAGAACTCGCCGCGGAAGTTGAGGTCCTTGCCGCCCCGCTCGTACCAGCACGCCCAGATCTCCCGGGTGGCGAGGATCAGCTCGCGCATGCGCGCCGCCGGGCGGTCCCACGGCATGGAGAACCGCTTGGTGATGTGCGGCTTGATCTGGCTGCCCAGCCCGAGGATGAACCGTCCCTTGGAGAAGGCCTGCAGATCCCACCCGATGTTGGCGAGCAGCATCGGGTTCCGGGCGAAGGCCACCGCGATCGACGTGCCGAGCTCGATGGTCGAGGTGTGTTCGGCTGCCAGCAGCAGCGGGAAGAACGGATCGTGACTGGTCTCGGCCGACCAGACCCCCGAGTAGCCGGCCTCCTCGGCCTCACGCGCCGCCTGCGCGGCCTTGCTGAGATCGAACCCGATGCCCCCGTCAACCTTCATGACCCGACAGTACCCGCAGCGTCCTGGGTGACCAGACTCGTGGCATGCGACGAGGACTCATGCTGGCGCTGGTCGTGCTGGTCGCCGCGTGCAGCGGCGGGGGAGACGACGGGGCGGCGACGCCGGGTTCGCCGCCGACGACAGGCAGCGTCGCGGTGGGGGGCCCGGCGCCGTCCCCGGTGCTCGGTCAGCCCATCGAGGACGGTGCCGGGCTGGTGATCGGCTACGTCCCGGCCGAGTACGGCCTGGCCGGTGTCCAAGGATGGCCGTTCGACGCCCGGGAAGGCCGGCCCCGGTCGCGGGCGGTGTTCCTGAACGGCCCGGGAGGCCAGGTCGACGTGGTCGTCGCCGCCGACACCCCGTTCGCACCGCCGGCCGGTGCGACACCGACGACCGTCGCCGGGCGCCCGGGGTACACCACCGAAGATCCCCGGGCCGTGGTGTGGGATGCGGGCGGCGGGGTGGTGCTCACCGTGGCTTCACCGGGACTGCCGCTCGAGGAGCTGGTCCGGATGGCCGAGGCCGTCAGCTACGACCCGTCGGCCGACCGCCTGCCCGAGGCGGGCGGCTGATCCACCTCAGCGCTCGCCGTCACCGTGCTCGCGCAGGTACTGCTCGAGCTCGCCGGCGAGTTCCTCGCCTGACGGCAGCGGGGCCCCCGGCGGGACCAGCGGTTCGGCGGGACCGGCCGCCTCCGCGTCGTAGTCGGCCTCCATCCGGCGGACCATCGCTGCGTGCTCGGCGGAGTTGCCGACCAACTGGTCGATCTGGTGCTGCTGGGTCGCCGCCGCCGCCCGGAGCCCCTCGGTGGGCAGCGCCAGGCCGGCCACCCGGTTGAGCGTCTCGATCAACGCCAGCGCAGCGGCGTGGTACGGCATGCCGGTGGCGTAGTGGGGGACCTGCGCCCAGATCGACAGGGCGGGCACGCCCCGCTGGCCACAGCGGGCCTCGAGTGCCGCGGCCAGACCGCCGGGCAGGTCGAGCGCCGCCGGCACCACTGCCACCCGTTCGGCCAGCGCCCGGTCCGGTGAGGTGGCCACCACCCGTGACGGCCGGGTGTGGGGCACGGCCACCGGGTACGCCCCGAGCCCGCAGACGAGGCGCACACCGAGCTCGGCGACGAGCGCCTCGCAGGTGTCCAGGAACCGCTGCCAGTTGCTGTCGGGCTCAGGGCCGTGCAGGACGAGCAGCTGCGTGCCGGCGGGATCGACGCCGCGGTCCAGGGCGAGGCGCGGCCAGGTGAGCCCGGTGTTGACCCCGTCGCGCAGGTGCAGCGTGGGCCGCCGGGCCCGGTAGTCGACGAAGGTGTCGGTGTCGAACTCGGCGACCGGCTCGGGATGGACGGCGGCCAGGATCGTCTGGGTGGCGGTCAGGGCGGCGGCTCCGGCGTCGATCCACCCCTCGAGGGCGACGACGAGCGCCGGACGGTCGAGCGGCGGGTGGGGAAAGCGCCGGATCGGCTCGGTCACCATGACCGCCCGGTCACCGCAGGCGCCCGGCCACCGCAGCGGCCTGTGTTGCGCACCGTTCCACCTGGAGGCGGAACCCGTCGAAGGACGCGGCGTCGCGCTGGCCCATGGCCCCGCCCAGGTAGCGGGCGTAGACCCCTTCGAGGATGCAGGCGAGCTTCCAGTAGCCGAACGCCACGTAGTAGTCGATCGATGCGAGGTCCCGGCCGGACACGGCTGCGTAGTGGGCGAGCACCTCGTCGACGGGGGGGAATCCCTCGACGGTGGTGGGGGCGCTGGCCAGCCCGCCGTCGAATTCGCCGACGCCGCCGTAGTACACGGCGAGCAGACCGACGTCGGCCAGCGCGTCGCCGAGCGTGCAGATCTCCCAGTCGAGGACGGCCACGATGCGTCCGTCGTCGTCGACCATGCAGTTGTCGAGCCGGTAGTCGCCGTGGACGATGCTCGTGCCGCGCTGCTCGGGGACCGCGGCCAGCAGGATGCGGTGCACCTCGTCCACCTCGGGCAGTTCCCGGGTCTTCGACTGCTCCCACTGCCGGTGCCACCGGCGCAGCTGCCGTTCGATGTAGCCGTCGCGGCGACCGAGGTCGCCGAGCCCGACGGCGTCGACGTCGACGCGGTGGATGGCGGCGAGCACCTCGGCCAGCTGCAGGCCGGCGATGCGGCGGGCCGCCGGTGACAGCACGAGCTCGGCTGCCGCCCGGTCGCGCACCACGTGCCCGTCGACGAAGGCCATGACGTAGAAGGGCGCGCCGTTGACCTCGGGGTCGTCGCAGAACCCGAGCGCCGGGGGCACGGGGACCTCGGTGGGGCCGAGCGCGGAGATGATCCGGTACTCCCGGCCCATGTCGTGGGCGGTGGCCAGCACGTGCCCGAGTGGCGGCCGGCGCAGGACGAAGCGGGAGCCATCGGCGCCGACGACGCCGTAGGTCAGGTTGGAGTGCCCCCCGGCGATGAGCGTGAACTCGAACGGGGCGATGGCGCCGGGCACGTTGCCCTCCAACCACGCCGTGACCCGCCCCACGTCGATGCCGCTCGGTGCCCCGCTCATCGTCGGACACGATACGGGAGCGCCCCGCCAGGGGCCGACCCGTCCGGTGGTCGCTCTGACCGGGGCCGGTAGGGTGTCGGCCATGGCCATCGACGTCACCGACGCCACCTTCCAGACCGAGGTCATCGAGCGGAGCAAGGAGGTGCCGGTCGTCGTCGACCTCTGGGCTGCGTGGTGCGGGCCGTGCCGGATGCTCGGGCCGATCCTCGAGCGGGTGATCGCCGAGCAGGGCGGCCGGGTGGTGCTGGCCAAGGTGGACGTCGACGCCAACCCGCAGATCGCGGCTGCGTTCCGGGTGCAGTCCATCCCTGCGGTGTACGCCGTGCGCGACGGTGCGGTGGTCGACGGGTTCATCGGGGCCCAGGGCGAGCCGGCCGTGCGGGAGTTCGTGCTCCGCCTGCTGCCCACCGCCGAGGAGGCCCGCATCTCCGAGCTGATCGCCGCCGGCGACGAGGCCTCGCTGCGGGCAGCCCTGGAGATCGATCCGGGCAACGAGCGGGCGGTCATCGCCCTCGCCGAGTTCCTCGCCCACGACGGCCGGGGGGAGGAAGCCCTGCAGCTGCTCGCCCGCATCCCCGAGTCCCCCGAGACCCGCCGGGTGGCGGCACTCGCCCGGGTGGGTGACGGGCCGGTCGACGACTACGACGAGCGGCTCACCGCCCTGCTCGAGCGGGTGAAGGAGGATGACGCCGCCCGCCAGGAGTACGTGGACATCCTCGAGCTGATGGGTCCGAACGACCCCAGGACGGCGCAGTACCGCAAGAAGCTGACGGCCCGGCTGTTCTGAGCGCGCAGGGGAGCGCCGTGCCGTTCGAACGCCACGACGGCTACCGGGTGTGGATCGGCGGACCGGTGCCCCGGGGGGCCGACGGCATCACCCTCGGCCGGCTGGTGATCCTGCGGCGGGGTGCCGAAGGCTCGGCCTACCTGCGCCAGCACGAGCTCGTCCACGTCGCCCAGTGGCGCCGGTACGGCGTGATCGGGTTCACCGTCCGCTACCTGGCGTCGTACGTGGCCGGCCGGCTCCGGGGCTACCCGCATCGCGCCGCATACCGGCGGATCCCGCTGGAGATCGAGGCTGACTGGGTCGCCCGGCGCCAGCTCCGGGCCGCCGCCCGCGCCGCCACGCCGACCCGCACGCCGCGCTCGTAGACTCGGCGGCGGCTTCCCCCGAGCGTTCGTCCGACGCGCCGGAGGTGGCCGTGGAGGCTCTCGAAACCCTGCAGTCGCGCGCCCGCGAGTGGCGCGCCGTCGTGACCCCGGTGCGGGTCGTGACCGCCGTGACGGTGGCGGCCGTCGCCGCCTGGGCGCTGTGGTGGCTGGTCCGTCCCGGTCCGCCACCGGTGGAGCTGTCGTTGCCCCGGGTGGGCGAGCCGGCGACCGGGCCGGCGACGCCGACCACGCCACCGGCCCCGCCGGCGGCCACCGAGCCCACGGCGTTCGTCGTCCCGGTCGACGGCGCGGTGCAGCGCCCCGGCGTGTACCGGCTGCCCGGTGGGGCACGGGTGATCGACCTCGTCGAAGCGGCCGGGGGACCCACCGCCGACGGCCTACCCGAGGTGCTCGGCCTGGCCGGGCTGCTCGTCGACGGGCAACGGGTGGTGGTCCCCACCGCCGACCAGGTCGCTCCGACCTCGTGGGTGCCGGTATCCGGCGCTGCAGATGCCACGGCCGGCGGGCAGCCTCCGGGCTCGGCGACGGCGGGACCCCTCGACCTCAACCAGGCCACGGCAGCCCAGCTCGAGACGCTGCCCGGGATCGGCCCGGCCACGGCGCAGGCGATCGTGCGCCACCGGGAGGCCAACGGGCCGTTCCGCTCCGTGGATGCCCTCATCGAAGTGCGGGGGATCGGACCGGCGAAGCTCGAGGCCATCCGTGACCTGGTGCGCGTGTCGCCCGCCGGTCGGTAGGTGGCCCGGCCCGGCACCCGGTCGCTCAGCCGGCCAGTGCCGTGGCCGCCAGCATCCCGACCAGGCCAGCCGCCACGCCGGCCCACAGCGCCACCACCAGGCGCCTGAACTCCCGGCGCCAGTCCGACCAGTCGGCCACCGGCGAGCGGGTGGCCCGGCGGGCCGCCCACGATCCCAGACCCACCCACACCGCGGCGCTGGACACCACCGCAGCGCCCTCGAGCACCGGGCCACCCCGCCACGGCAGGCCCAGCGGTGCGGCGGTGGGCAC
>FWPV01013390.1_pt1 | contig 11188 bp, 7 predicted proteins | sample 2228371 | NCBI WGS metagenome assembly FWPV01 (sample SAMEA103939776, study PRJEB20133) | metagenome | reverse complement strand
GGCCTCTTCGGCGCTGCGCATATCCGGCTCAGTCACTACTTCGATCAGCGGTGTGCCGGCGCGGTTTAAATCGATTCCGCTCATGCCGGCAAAGTCTTCGTGCAAGGATTTACCAGCATCCTCTTCCAGATGTGCGTGGTGAATGCGAACGCGTTTTGTTCTGCCTTCGCCCAGTTCCAAATCCACAAAGCCAGCCCCGACAATTGGTTCGGCAAGTTGCGTGGTTTGATAGCCTTTGGGTAAATCGGGGTAAAAATAATTTTTGCGCTCAAACACCGAGCGTTTGCCAATCTCGGCATTCACTGCCAAACCAAACATGGTGGCAAAACGAAATGCCTGTTCGTTGGCAACGGGCAGGGTGCCGGGCATAGCCAAATCAATCGCACAAGCCTGGGTGTTTGGCTCGGCACCAAACGCCGTGCTGGCGCCAGAGAAAATTTTGGTTTTGGTCGCGAGTTGTACGTGAACTTCCAACCCGATTACAGTTTCCCATTGCATTTTTTGTTCTCCTCTTTATTCAATGCCAGGGGCGGTTTGTTGGTGGAAGTTGGTCGCTTGCTGGAATTGGTGCGCGGCATTCAGCAGTTGTGATTCCGCAAAGAAGTTACCAATCAATTGCAAACCAACGGGTTTGTTGTCCACCAGACCGCAGGGAATAGAGAGTGCAGGCAGGCCGGCAAGGTTAGTGGCAATGGTGTAAATGTCTTCCAGGTACATGGCCACCGGATCTTTGGTTTTGGAGCCAAATTGGAAGGCCGGGGATGGCGATGTAGGGCCGATAATTAAATCCACCTGTGCAAAGGCATCCATAAAATCCTGCTTGATTAAACGGCGAATTTTTTGTGCTTTGCTGTAGTAGGCATCGTAATAACCGGCGGAAAGTGCGTAAGTGCCTACCAAAATACGGCGCTTCACTTCATTACCAAAACCCTCGCTGCGCGAACGCATGTAAAGGTCGTTCAAATCCGTTGGGTTTTCGCAGCGGTGACCGTAACGCACGCCATCAAAACGCGACAGGTTGGCCGAACATTCTGCCGGGGCAATCACGTAATAGGCTGGCACCGCAAGATGGGTGTGCGGCAAGCTGACGCTGTGAATGCTCGCGCCCATGCTTTCGTAAACTTTAATCGCTGCTTCCACCAGCGCGGCGGTTTGCGGATTTAATCCTTCACCAAAATATTCTTTGGGTACGCCAATACGCAGGCCGCTTAATGGCTTGTTTAAATCGGCGGTGTAGTCCGGTACCTCGCGCTCAACGCAAGTGGAATCTTTTGCATCAAAGCTCGCCATATCGTTTAACAAAATCGCGGCGTCTTCGGCGGTGCGCGACAAAATACCCGCTTGGTCAAGGCTCGAAGCAAAAGCAATCATGCCCCAGCGCGATACGCGACCATAGGTGGGTTTAATGCCGGTTAAGCCGCAGAGTGCCGCTGGCTGGCGAATAGAGCCGCCGGTATCCGATGCTGTGGCGGCGGGCGCCAAATGCGCCGCTACGGCAGCGGCGGAACCGCCGGATGATCCACCGGGAACACAGTCAGTCGCCCAGGGGTTTTTTACCGGGCCGTACCAGCTGGTTTCATTGGATGAACCCATGGCGAATTCATCCATATTGGTTTTGCCCAGCATCACCACACCGGCATTCAAATAATTTTCAACGATGGTGGCGTTGTAGGGGGCGATAAATTTGTCCAGCATTTTGGAGGCGCAAGAGGTGCGCACACCGGTGGTACAGAAAATATCTTTGTGGGCGATAGGTACACCACACAGGGCGGGTGCACTGCCAGCGGCCAGACGGGCGTCGGCAGCGGCAGCTTGTTGCAGCGCCAGTTCAGGCGTCACAGTGATGTAGCTGTTGTAGGTTTGATCCAGACGCGCAATGCGGTCGAGATAGTGCTGGGTAACTTCGGTACTGGAAAAGTCCTTGTTGCGCAGGCCTTTGACCAGTTCGGCAATGGTGAATTGATGCATTGCAAATTCCTGAGATTTTTTTGTAGGAAGGGCGGGCAGGTATTGATACACCCGCTATTCGATAACCTGCGGCACCAGATACAAGCCGTCTTGGGTGGCTGGCGCAATCGCTTGAAATGCTTCGCGTTGATTGGGTTCGGTCACTAGATCGGCGCGCAGGCGCTGCACGGCATCCAGCGGATGCGCCATGGGCAGCACACCATCGGTATTAACAGCCTGTAATTGGTCAACCAGTGCCAGCACATCGGAGATACTTTTGGCGGCTTCGTCAGCGGCCTCATCGGTAATCTGGATACGCGCCAGCTTGGCCAGCTTGGCGATATCGGAACGGTCTACAGCCATAGTGGTATAAGCTCCAGCAGATAAAAAGCGAAAATGCGGCTAAACGGCAGTTATCCTGCGCCAAGTCGCTGAAAAATGGGCGCCCAAGGTATCACATTTGGCGAGTGCTCTGAATCCCTGTTGCGGGCTTGTGCGGCTTGCTGATTAGGCTGCGCAAAAAACATGCTGGTGGCTTAACTGAACTTTTATCCGATGAATCCCTCTTTATTGAAACATGGCCGCCGTTTTTTGCAGATTTTTTTATTTTTTAAAGCCAAATCGACTCGGATAAAAAATAAAAATTCACATATACTGCGCGCTTACATTTTTTTGCATGGATCTCCACCCTGTGGAGCTGATGAATCAGGGAACTTGGCGCACTCTGCCAATGATAAAGAGCCAGAAGCGCGCCGCCGTCACCACTGGCATCAATAATTTCAGTATGGCTGTCTTCCGGCTGCTGTTACCGAACACCTATTCCAACACATTTATTTAAGGCCTCGTCTCGTCATGATGAAACTTTTGCGTGGAGCATTTTCCAACGACTTGTCTATTGATTTGGGTACAGCAAATACCCTGATTTATGTCCGCGGTCGCGGTATCGTTTTAAATGAGCCCTCAGTAGTGGCGATTCGTCACCATAACGGCACCAAGATTGTGGAAGCAGTAGGTGTGGAAGCCAAGCGTATGTTGGGCCGTACTCCCGGCAACATCACGGCCATTCGTCCATTGAAAGACGGTGTGATCGCCGACTTCCAGGTCACCGAAAAAATGCTGCAACACTTCATCCGCAAAGTGCACGAAAATTCCTGGTTTAACCCTTCTCCTCGCGTATTGATCAGTGTTCCCTGTTTATCTACCGAAGTAGAAAAGCGTGCGATTCGCGAGTCAGCACTGGGTGCGGGCGCCCGTGAAGTGCGTTTGATTGAAGAGCCCATGGCGGCCGCGATTGGCGCTGGTTTAAAAGTCGCTGAAGCAAATGGGTCTATGGTGGTGGATATTGGCGGTGGTACTACTGAGATCGCCGTTATCTCTTTGAACGGTGTGGTTTATTCCGATTCTGTGCGTATTGGCGGTGACCGTTTTGATGAAGCCATCGTGAACTATGTGCGTCGCAACTACGGCAGCGTGATTGGTGATGCGACTGCTGAGCGTATAAAGCAAGAAATTGGTTGTGCTTTTGCGGGCAGCGAAATCCGCGAAATCGATGTGCGTGGTCGCAACCTGGCAGAAGGTGTACCGCGCAGCTTTACCCTGAGCAGCGATGAAATCCTCGAAGCCCTGCAGGACCCGCTGGCAGGCATAGTGCAGGCAGTAAAAAGTGCGCTTGAGCAATCACCACCTGAACTGGCCTCTGACATCGCCGAAAGCGGTGTGGTATTGACGGGCGGCGGCGCACTGCTGCGCGACATCGACCGTCTGTTGTCCAACGAGACTGGCTTGCCGTTTATTGTTGCCGAAGAGCCGCTTACCTGTGTGGCCCGCGGTGGTGGTATTGCGCTGGAGATGAACGACAAGCGCAATATTGACCTGCTCTCGTCCTGATAACAGCGGGGCGACTGGCGCGGTTGGCGCTGGCGCTCCACCTGCACAGGAGATATAGCCATTAAACCGCTCTTCAATCGAGGCTCTTCTGCCGCCAGTCGCGCTTTTCTGTTCATTCTGATCATGATGGTGCTGGTGGTGGTTGGGCTTTATACCGACCGACTAGAGCCCTTGCGTGAAAAGCTCGCGCAATTTGTCACCCCTTTCTATCAGCTCACTGATGTGCCCAGCCGTGTGAATGACTGGCGCAAAGATACTTTTGTTTCGCAAATAGACCTCAAGCTCGAAAACGATACCCTCAAAACCGAGTTGCTGATCCATCAACGTAAATTGCAACAAATGGCTTCGCTGGCTGCGGAAAACGTGCGTCTGCGTCAATTGCTCAATGCCAGTCAAACCCTGCAGGACACGGTGCTGATCACCGAGCTTATTGGCGTATCACCCAACCCTTTGAGTCACAAGGTGATTATCAATCGCGGTGCCAAAGACGGCGCGTTCAAAGGTCAGCCAGTGCTGGATGCTTTTGGTTTGATGGGGCAGGTGATCGAAGTTGCTGAGCACTCCAGCACAGTACTGCTTATTTCTGATTCCACCCATGCAATTCCGGTGCAAGTGAATCGCAATGGTGTGCGAGCAATCGCTGAAGGCACAGGCGACCTCAATAGTTTGAGTTTGCGCCATGTCTCGGCTAATACTGATATCCGCGCCGGGGATTTGCTCGTGAGTTCCGGCTTGGGTGACCGTTTCCCGGTGGGCTATCCAGTTGCTGAAGTTCTTGATGTGGTACGTGATCCCGGTAAGGCCTTTCTGACGGTAATCGCCAAGCCTATGGCGCGTCTGGATCGCAGCCGTCACTTGTTACTGGTGTTTGCTGACCGCGATCGCGCGAGTGTGCCCGGCGCTCTTTCCCTTCCCGACGATGCTGATGGAACCCCCTGATGCCAGCCTCGCGTCTTAATCTTTATGCGGCAGTAGGTATCAGCTTTCTGGTGGCGCTGGTGCTGTCGGTTTACCCTTTGCCCATGGATTGGCGCTGGTGGCGCCCCGAGTTTGTATTGGTGGTGGCTATTTACTGGGTGTTTTTCATGCCACTCACCGTCAGTTTTAGCTTCTTGTGCGCGCTTGGCCTGTTTCAGGATCTGCTCGAAGGTGTGCCTTTTGGGCAGCACAGCCTTGGCTTGGTGATAGTGGCTTATATTTGCATACTCTCTTACCAGCGCGTGCGTAACTTTCCCCTGTCGCGACAAGCGGCTTGGGTGTTTGTATTGGTTGGCATCGCCCAACTGGTTGATAACTGGGTGCAAGGCATGGCAGGGCGTCCGCTCTCTGGCGTCCAGTTTTTGTATCCCGCCTTTACCAGTGCGCTGATTTGGCCGCTGTGTTGCGGCGCCTTGAACCGCTGGACCCATGGTTTTCACCACTAGCGGTCGTGGCTGAATTACACACAATAATATTGTCGCCCCTAACTTGGGTGCAGGAGAATTCAGGGTGAAACCAGTGATTCCTTCGCTGTATCTGGCTTCCCAGTCGCCGCGCCGGCGCGAGCTGTTGCGACAGATTGGTGTCCAACATGCCGTCATCAACGCCTCAATCCCCGAACAAGCCGCTGCCGGTGAAACCGCGCTGGATTATGTCCAGCGCCTCGCGCGGGACAAGGCTGCAACCGGTTACGCCCAGCTAATCGCGCTGAACCTTCCTTTGGCCCCGGTATTGGGGGCTGATACTCTCGGCTTGCTGGATGGCCAGATCCTGGAAAAGCCACTGGATAAAAACCATGCGCTGGCGATGTTGCGCCAACTCTCGGGGCGGACACATCAGGTGATCACCGCTGTTGCCCTGCACAGTGGTGATTGTCAGGCGTTGCGGGTATCCACCACAGATGTCACTTTTCGTGAATTGAGTGATGAAGAAATAGCTGCCTACTGGGAAACTGGTGAGCCGCAGGATAAAGCCGGCAGCTATGCAATTCAGGGGCTAGGTGCGGTTTTTGTCAAAGAGATTCGCGGCAGTTACTCCGGTGTAGTGGGTTTGCCGATTGAAGTGACCTGCGAGTTGCTGCGCGAGTTTGCGGTACCTTGGTGGACGCCCCTGGTGGTGGAGTAAGGCGTATGAGCGAAGAGATTCTTATCAATGTCTCGCCGGTGGAAACCCGGGTCGCACTGGTGGAAAACGGTGTGGTTCAGGAGTTCTACATAGAGCGCAGCCACGGCGAAACCTATGTTGGCAATATCTATAAAGGTAAGGTTGTGCGTGTACTGCCGGGTATGCAGGCGGCGTTCGTAGATATTGGTCTTGAGCGCACCGGGTTTATCCATGCTGCCGATATGATGCCAGAGCCGCCGGAAGGCGAGGCGCGGCGCGGTGAAGTGCCGGATATTCGCACTCTGGTGCGCGAGGGCCAAACCCTATTGGTGCAGGTCGCCAAAGACCCTATCAGTACCAAGGGCGCGCGTTTGACTACCCACCTGACCCTGTCGTCGCGCTATCTGGTGTATATGCCCAACTCGTCCCACATAGGTGTATCTACCCGTATTGAGGACGAACCCGAGCGTGAGCGTTTACGCCAAGCGGTTGAGGCGGCTGTTGCAGGGCAGGGCATCAGTGGCGGTTTTATTGTACGCACTGTCGCTGAGGGCGCCGATGCCGAAGCAATCAACGCCGATATACCCTTCCTGTGCCAGCTTTGGCAGGATTTAACTACAAAATTGCCCAGTCTGGGGGTGCCGGCGGAACTTCATCGCGATATGCCGCTCTATTTGCGCGCGCTGCGCGATATGGCGCGTGCGCCGATTGACCGGGTGCGCGTAGATTCACGCCTGACCTGGCAGCAGATGCAAGAGTTTGCTGCCAAATATGCGCCCCAATTAGTGGAGTTGATTGAGTTATACAGCGGTGACCGGCCGCTGCTGGAACTGTATGGTGTGGAAGAGGAGATTCGCCGCGCGCTTGAGCCGCGAGTACCGCTGAAATCCAATGGCTATTTGATTATCGAGCAGACCGAAGCCATGACTACGGTGGATGTAAACACCGGCGCTTTTGTTGGCCACAGAAATCTGGAAGAGACGATTTTCAAAACCAATCTGGAGGCGGCAACGGCAATCGCGCGCCAGCTGCGGTTGCGCAATCTGGGCGGCATTATCATTCTCGACTTTATCGATATGAAAGATGCCGAACACCAGCGGCAGGTGCTGCGTACTTTGGAAAAAGCGCTGGAAAAGGATCACGCCAAGACGCGTATCACCGGGGTGTCTGAACTGGGATTGGTGGAGATGGCGCGCAAGCGTACCCGCGAATCCCTGGGGCAGTTGCTCTGCGAACCCTGCCCGGTGTGTCAGGGGCGCGGTCAGGTGAAATCGGCCGAGACCGTGTGTTATGAAATTTTCCGCGAGATTCTGCGCATGGCCCGCACTTATGACAACGAGAAGTTTTTAGTGTTGGCATCGCAGTTGGTGGTAGACCGTTTACTGGATGAACAGGCAACCTACGTCGCGGATTTGGAAGCTTTTATTAGCCGTACTATAGAGTTCAGGGTTGAGGCGCTCTTCCATCAAGAGCAGTACGATATTGTGTTGGTTTAACCTGTTCTTTTGCCTCCCTGGAAGTTATTGCGCTGATGAAACGCACCCTGCATAAATTGGTGAAATGGTGTTACCTGCTGATTGCGCTGGCGCTGATTCTATTGGCGGTAGTGGTGCAATCCGGGCGCAGCTTTTCGCCGGTGCTGGGCAATTACAATCAGGATATAGCGCTCTACCTCTCCGAAAAACTCAACGCCAAAGTGACCATAGGTGCAATTCAGGCAGAGTGGAACGGGCTTAAACCTAGCCTGCTGGTGAGCGACCTGCAGATACACGACCCCGCTGATCAACCGATTGTCGCTATCGGCGAGGCGCGCATGCGCTTCGATATTCTCAAGTCCCTGAGCAATGCACGCCTGGTCTGGAGCCACTTGGGCCTGAGTCAGGTAGAGATGGATTTTCTCCAGACTGCCACAGGTGCCTGGCGCGTCGCCGGCCTGCCCGAGCTGCGCGGGAAAGATACCAAAGGAACCGATATCAACAGTTTGCTTGATATGTTGTTGCTATCCACGCGTATTGAGCTTCAATCCAGCCGTTTCCGTTTTACCTTCACCAGCGGCCAGCAAATGCTGTTGCAGTCTCCCTATGTGCTGCTTGAAAGTGCTGCTGATTTTCATCGTCTGGCACTGCAAATTGATGTCGACGGTCAGCCGCGCAGTGTTTATCTGGTGCTTGAGGGCGAAGGCGACCCGCGCAAACCGGCCCGTTTCCGCAGCAAGGGTTATTTGCAACTAAATGGTTTTCCCACCGGGGAGCCGGTCGCGGCGGCAACTGCATTCTTACTCGGCGATGCCGGCAAATCGGTAATCCAGAGTGAAGGCAGTCTGGATGCAAATATCTGGTTCGAGAGCCGTAGCGGCGGCAAGGGCTACGACCTCTCTGGCAGGCTGGATTTGCAGCGCCTGTCGGTGCCGTTTGCCAATCGCCGGCTGGTGCTGGATGACTTCACGACTGATCTGACTGGTTACTGGCTGCCTGGCGGAGAGTGGCGGTTGGGCCTGCAGGCGCTGAAAGCGGCGGTGCAGGATCAGCAGATAGATGAAACCAATATCGCCTTCTCGGCCAGCGGTTATAATCAGCCGGTAAAAGTGAATATGGATAGTCTGGATCTCGCCGGATTTAACCAAATAATTTACCGTTCCGGTGTGTTGCCGGAGGATGGACGATTGGCCGAGGTTTTGGCGAGCCTGTCGCCGCGCGGTGAACTGCGCAACATAGTGCTGAGTTTGCCGCCCAAGTCTCCCGCCGAGTGGCAGTTGAGCGCCAACCTCAATCAACTCGCCGTGGGAGCCTGGCGTGGTGTGCCCGCGCTAACGGGGGTTGATGGTTATTTACAAGCCGGACAAAAAGGTGGTTTTGTCGACATTGATAGTCGCCAAGGATTCTCTATGCATTACTCCCCCACCTTTGCCGGGGCAATGGAGTATGACCGCGCCCGCGGTCAGGTCGCCTGGCACCTGCAGCGCGACAAAAATCAGATTTACGTCAATAGCGGCCTGCTCGAATTCCAAAAAGACGATGAACTGGCGCGCGGCTATATGTGGTTGGGCCTACCCTGGCAGCGCAATACCGGCAACATCGATCTCTATCTACAAATTGGTGGCCAGCGGGTCAACGCCAGTCGCTACCGCACCTATGTGCCGCAGACTTTGCCCGAGTCGTTGCGCAAATGGCTGGGTGAGAGTTTGGGGGAGTCCAACCCCGGTATTGCCAATCGTGTTGGGTTTATTTATCGCGGCACCCTCAACACCCGCAACCCAATGGCGCGCACCGCGCAGTTGGCGCTGGATTTGGAAGGCGTGTCGTTGGACTACCATCCCGGCTGGCCCGCATTACGCGATGTTAAAGGACAACTGTCGGTGAGCGATGTACATGTAACTGCACTGGTCAGCAGCGCCAGACTGCTGGAGAGCCAGATAGCGCAGGCAGGTATCAGGGTAAGCCCGCGTACACAGGGGCGAGGCTCGCTGTTGCAGGTGAGCGGTGAAGTAACAGGGCCGGCAGCCGACGGCATAAAGGTGCTGCGCGAAGGTCAAATGCGCCAGTATCTGGGTAGCAGTTTGGATTCCTGGTCGATGCAGGGCGATATGCTGGCCCGCCTGGATCTGGATATACCCCTGGGCAGCGGCGAGCAGAAGCCCGCCGATGCCCGCCAACAGGTAGATGTAGACCTGCAAGTGCCGCTTTTTGAATTGCAGAACCTCAACCTCAGTGTTGGTGAGCTGAGCGGCAATATCAGCTACAACAGCGCCAGTGGTATTGCGAGTAAGGACTTGCAGGGTACTTTTTTTGGCGAGCCGCTGTTAGTGAGTTTGGTCAGTGATAAGGCCAAGGGTGCGAATAAAACCCTCATAGATATGCAGGGCAGGGTGGATGCCGAGCAATTAGCACTTTGGAGCAAACGCCCCGAAGCCTTGTTTCTTAAGGGGGTTATGCCCTATGAAGCGCGGGTAGAATTAAATCACCAGATCAGCGCCAGCCAGAGTAATACCACCGGTGATGTGCCCCCCAGTCCACGCGAGTTTGCCTCCCGCGCCTTTGCCAGGGTCACGCTCAGCTCCAATCTCGCAGGGGTGGCGGTAGATTTACCCGCACCTTACGGAAAAGCCGCCGATGAAGAACGCCCGCTCAAGTTTTCCCTGTGGCTACAGGAGCAGCAGTCGCAAATCCGGGTGGATTACAACCGTGAAGTGCAAGCGCTGTTGCGCATGGATCGCGGCAATAATAACCAGTTGTTGAATGCGAATATCGCGCTGGCTGAGGATGCCCGTTTAGGTGATAAAGCGCAGTTTTTGGTATCCGGCTTTCTGCCGGGAATTGATCTGGATGCCTGGAAAGCTGTGCAAGCGCGTTACCTGAGGTATGCCGAGCGCCTTGCGCCCGTGGTAGTGCGTCCTTTGGCCACTAATGCCAGCAGCAACCCGGTTGCCCTGGCGGATGATCAGATTGGCAAGGTTGCCGGCCTGCCGTTTTTGATTGAGTTGGTGCTAGGTGAGTATCAACTCGGCCCCATGACTCTGGAAAACCTTGCAGTTACAGCTATGCCCGTTGCTGCGGGCTGGCAATTGGCGGTGCGCAATCCGGTGGTTGAAGGTGACCTGTTTGTTCCGACCAGCTCTTTTGTTGCGATGGATGTAAACCTGCGCCGCCTGTCCTTGGATTCAGTCGCTCTGGGCCTGAGCCAGCCAGCCACTGCGGAGAGTTCGCCCTCGATCAATAGCGCTGCGCCTGACGCTCCCGAGCCAAGCCCCTCTGAAACAGCGGTGGCGAAGGTGATTGACCCGCGCCGTTTGCCGCGCGCCAATATCAATATTGAATCGCTACTGCTGGATAACAAGGATTACGGTACCTGGTCACTCGCCTTGCGGCCCGACGATTTGGGGGTGGTGATCGACAAAATTCGCGGCACTATTCGCGGAGTGACGGTCAGCGGTATAGACGATAACCCTAATGAACCGGAACTGGCAGGTGCGCGCTTGATATGGCACAACACTGGGGTGGGCGTGCAAACCCGCTTTATCGGCCGTTTACGCGCGGGTGATATGGGTGCAGTGCTGCGTGATTGGCAAAAACCCGACATGCTGGAAAGTACCGCAGCCAGCTACGACGCCGACCTGTTTTGGCCCGGATCGCCCCAGGATTTCAAGATCCTCAATCTGGGGGGGGAGATGACTATTGCGATGGAAAACGGTCGTTTTAAACGCGATGCCGGTGCAGGCGAGGGTATTTTGCGGCTTATGTCGATCCTCAACTTTGACTCACTCGCGCGGCGCTTG
>FWPV01015084.1_pt1 | contig 11189 bp, 9 predicted proteins | sample 2228371 | NCBI WGS metagenome assembly FWPV01 (sample SAMEA103939776, study PRJEB20133) | metagenome | reverse complement strand
CGTCGGTGAATCGGCCCCGCGGAAGGTTCAGAATCTTGAGCCCGCGAAGCTGGCCGATGGCAGCCAGCGCCGCATCGTCGACTCCTTCCCCGCGAATCCGCAGATGGCTGAGGTTGGCCAGCCCGCTGCCACCGGCACCGTCGTCGGTGGACCCGGGGGCCGGCCCGGAGCCGTCGTCGCGGATCTCGATCCGCAGCTCGGCGCCCACGGTGACGGCCACCTCGGCCCGGCTGGCCTGTGCGTGACGGGCCACGTTGGCGAGCCCCTCTCGCACGACGGAGAGGACGTCGTCGGCCAGGTCGGGGTCGATGACCGCGTCGACGGGCCCGTCGATGGTGACCCGCGGGTGGAAGCCGAGGGCCCGGGCCGCCTCGTCGGCCACGTGGGCGATCGAGGTGCGCACCGAGCCGGCGACCAGGCGGGGTGGGCGGAGCTGGAAGATCGTGGTGCGGATGCGGCGCATGATCTCGTCGAGCGCCTCGACGGTCTCGGTGATCCGTTGCGCGACCTCCCCGTGGGCGTCGGCAACCACCGACTCGAGCCCGATGCCCAGGCCGTACAGCTCCTGGATCACGTCGTCGTGCAAAGCCCGGGCGATGCGCTCGCGCTCCTCGGCCAGCGCCGACGCCGCCTCCATGGCCCGGAGCTCGGCTTCGGCCTCACGGCGGCGGTGGACGTCACGCACCACCGCCACCAGGTGCGGGCGGCCGTGGAGACGGACGCGCTCCACGGTCACCTCGACCTCCAGCGTCCGGCCGTCCCTGCCCTGCAGGGTGGCGCTGGACGCCGGGTCCATGGTGTCGCCGGTGGGGTCGGTGAGCGCAGCGTGGCGGCGCCGGCGGTGTTCGTCGGCGATGCCCGTCGGGACCAGCAGCTCCATCGGAGCGCCGACGAGCTCGTCGGCGGCGAAGCCGGTGAGAGCGGTCAGCCGCTCGTTGACCAGGGCGATGCGCCCGTCGGGGTCGACCAGGACCAGGCCGTCGGGGAGGGCCTCCAGGAGTGCCGCCAGCTCTTCGAGCAGCAGGGCCGCCGGCGTCATCGGGACCTGCTCGGGCACGCCCCCATCGTGCACCGTTCCCCAGGGTGGTGCCAGCGCGCGCACAGCGCGCGCTCAGGGGGCAGGATGACCATGGTCGTCCGAGTGGAGCGGAGGGGAGGGGCGGGGATGCGCCGTCGCTGGTGGTGGGTCGTCGCAGGGGTGGCCGCCGGGGTGCTGCTCGCCGTCGGCGCCCTCGTCGTGTACACGCAGTTCATCCGGGAGGACGCCCCGCCCGAGTTGACGTTCCTCGACGTCACCACGACGACCGCCCATGCCGGCACCGCCGACCCCACCGGCCCCGCCGGCGCCACCACGGTGGTGGGGGGTGGCCCGGCGACGACGGCACCGGTGACTCCACCGGCCGACGGGGTGGACGGTCGATGGGTGACCACCGAAGGGTCGACCGTGGGCTACCGGGTGGTGGAGGACTTCGTCGGCGGGATCCAGAACTTCGAAGCGGTCGGGCGCACCACCGCGGTCGACGGCGGGATCACCATCGATGGCACGACGGTGCCCGTCGCCGAGTTCACCGCCGATCTGCGGACGCTCCGCAGCGACGACAGTCGCCGTGACCGGCAGGTCCAGGGCCGGATCCTCGACACGGCCGCCCACCCGACGGCCACCTTCCGGCTGACCCAGCCCATCGAGTTCGGTCAGGTGCCGGCCGAGGGGCAGGAGGTGACCGTGACGGCCACCGGGGAGCTCACCCTGCGGGGCGTCAGCCGGCCGGTGACGTTCGAGGTGCGGGCCAAGCTCGACGCCGACCGGGTGCAGGTGCTCGGCCAGATCCCGATCGTGTTCGCCGACTGGGGGATCCCCAACCCGAGCAACCCGATCGTCACCACGCGGGACGAAGGGGTGCTGGAGTTCCTGCTGGTGCTCACCCGGGCCTGACGCTGCGCCGGCTCCGCAACGGATCAGCGGTTCAGCTGTCCGACGGTGACACCGGCACGAGCGCCGGCCCCGGGATCGGGGTGTAGGTCGTCGACGTCGTGCTCGAGCTCGAGGTGGTGCTCGAGCTCGAGGTGGTGGTGGTGGCCGCCGTCGACGAGGTGGTCGGCGCCGCGGTCGTGGTGGTGGCCGCGGTCGTGGTGGTGGTCGCCGTCGGGGTCGGGGTGAGCCGCAGCGTTGCCGTGTCGTTCGACGACCGGGTGTCCCCCGGGGTCGTGACCCGGGCGCTGATGGTGATGGGCCCGGCGTCGTCGGGGAAGCTCAGGCGCAGCCACACCACCCCGCTCGACGTCGAACTCGGCCGGCACACCGCCGTGGTCTCGGTGGTCGTGCAGCTCCACGACCAGCTCCCGGTCTCGATGATCTGGGCGTTGCCGGTGATCGTGACCGTCAGGGCGGTGCGGGCGAAGTCGGTGACGTTGGTGGCGTTCAGGTCGAACGCCACCTTGGCCCGGCCGCCGGCCGGGGTCTGGACCACCCGGGCGAACAGCGACAGGTCGGTGGCTCGGGTGGTCGGAGTGGTCGACGCCGGTGGGGTGATGACCGGCAGGGAGCTCGTGGTCGACGGCCCCTCGGTCGGCTGGGCCGGGGTGATCGCCCGGGAGGTGACCGTGGTGCCCGCCACCGTCGTCGTGGTGGTGGCACGGGTGGACGTCGGGGCGACCGTCGGGTCGGGGTCCCGCACCGGTGGCGGCAACGTCGGCACCGTGTTCTCCACGACGACGCCCTCGACCGACACCTCGGGGACGGTGCGCACCACCGACCGGCCGACCGGCGCCGGGGTCGAGCCGACGGTGGTGTCGGCCGACGGCTCGAGTGAGGTGGCGGTGTCGACGATGGCCCCGCCGGCAGCGGAGAACCAGCCGCTGCCCGCAGCGGCGGTCGTCGGTGGTTCGCCGGGCTCGGCGGAGGGGGCGACCGGCGCAGCAGCGACCGGCCGGTCCACGGCCTGGGGGACCTCGTCGGCCTGCCAGGTGACGCCCACGGCGCCGACGGTGGCGGCGACCGCCACGGTGGCCGCAGCCGACGCCGCACCGAGCCCGGGGTTGGCCTGGAACCAGCGGGCGATCGATGCGCTGCGGGAGCCGATGCGCTCGGACACGGCGGTGGCCAGGTTGGTGACCGTGCCCCACCCGATGCCGGTGGAGACCTCGGTCAGCGCCGCGACTCCGAGCACCGCCGGGACCAGCACCCGCCGGAGGCTGACCTCGACCTCGGACAGTTCGGCGTGGATGGCCTGGCAGGACGTGCACGACTCGAGATGGGCTTCGATGCGGGCCCGGTCGCGGGGGCTCACGGCGTTGCGCACGTAGGCGCCGAGCTGCATGACCACCGGCTCGCAGGCGCCCGACGATCGCTTCGACAGGTGCGCCTGCAGGTAGGCCTGGCGGAGCCCCTCCCGGGCCCGGTAGGCGAGCGCGGCCACGGCGTTCGGCGAGAGGCCCAGCACCGGTGCCAGCTCGGACGCCGGCCGGCCCTCGACCTCGGTGTGCCACAGCACGGCCTGCCACCGCTCCGGCAGGGTCCCGAAGGCATCCGCGATCAGCCCCCGCTCGACGCTGTCCCCGAACGGGTCGCCGTCGGACGGGGCCTCGGGGACGTGGTCGGTCAGGTCGACGCGGCCCTCCCGTCGGGACCGGTCGATGACCGTGTTCCGCACGCACTGCAGCAGGTACGGGCGGAAGGCCTCGGTCGGCCCGTTCCCCTGGCGGAGCGCCTTGAGGACCCGGGCGAACGACTCGGCCACGACGTCATCGGCGTCGGATCGGGAGCGGCACAGGGCCCGGGCCGCCGCGTTGGCTGCCGGGGCGTGCCGTTCGTGCAGGGTGGCGAAGGCCTGCTGGTCGCCCTCCCGGGCGCGCACGATCAGTTCGGCGTCGGTAGGCGGCGCCAGCGGCGTCGCTCGACGATGTCGCATCGCTCCTCCTCGCTCCCGGAGCGGACGGGAAGGGTGGGAGCGGGCGGGGGGTGAGGTTGGGGGTGTCGCCCGCCGGTGAAAGCTGCGGCGGCATTCTTCCACCTCCTGCCGAAGGATGCGACCGGAGAACGGCATCTTTTTGTGACGACTCCACCACGATCCGCGTCATCGGGGTGCCGACCCGCCGTCTCGGGGGGCGTGAGGTGGTTCAGGCGACAGGTGGGATCGGCCAGGGTGCGGGGCATCGCCCGCTCCTGGGCGCAGGTGGTCACCGACGCCGGCGGCCCACTGCCGGCGGTGTTCCTGGCCGGCCCGGCGGCCGAGGTGGTGGCCGCTGCGGGGCAGCCACGCATGCTCCCCGACGCACTCGTCAGCTTCGGCTGGTACCACGGTTCGCTGGGGTGCGCCCTCGGCGACCTGCAGGACTGGGTGGCCGCCCTCGGGGCGCTGGTCGAGCCGGCCGAACGGGCTGCGCTGAGCGGGCCGTCGGTCGCCGTTCTGCTCGCCGAGGGCTGGAGCGCCGGCTACCGGCCGGCCGCCGACCGCACGGCCTGAGCCGCAGGATCACTGCGGCCTGTTGACCGGGTCCGGCCGCTGCCGAGGCCCGGGCCTCGAGTTCGGGCACCGAACCGCCACCGTCAGCTGGCCGGGTCTGGAACGCGGAGGATCGTGTTGCGCGGTGACCACCAACCCGAGCGGCCGACCTGCTCCGCCCGCCCGAGCGTGTCCCGGATCAGTGGTGCGTTGCGGGCGAGGAGACGGGACAGGGCGGCGAGGGTGGAGTGATCGTCGACCGCAGGCGTCATCGGCGGCACGTGGTCGATGGCCGTGGACACCAACGCAAGCGTGCCCCCGTCCTCGCGGACGACCTCGAGCACCCGTGACTGCTGCGGCCAGTCGATGAGCGACGCCGAGGTGATCTCGGGGAGGCGGCGGTCATCCTGCTCGTGCACGACGATGGCGTGGTGGTGGACGTGGCCGGCGAGCCACATGATCACGCGCCGCTCAGCAAGCACCGTCCCCAGCACCTCGTCGGCCAGGACCCGAGGCTCGGTACCCGGTGGATGCCACGGGTTCATCAGACACCACGACGGATGGTGTGAGGCAACGACGAGGTATGGCTCCGGAGCGGCTCGCAGGGTGTCCCGCAGCCAGCTGAGCTGGTCCCGGTCGATCGATCCCTCCCACCCGCCGTGGGGGTTCACCGTGTCGAGGGCGACCAGGCGCACCTCCGAGGTGAGCGGCACGGTGAACGCGGCGCCTGGACCGCCGAGGCGGCGTGGTCCCTCGAACCTGGCCAGGCGACTCGGTAGCTCACCTGGCGCCAGCAGACGGCGCCGGATGTCGGGTACGACCGGTTCCGTCGGGGAGGTTGGGGTGTGCGGGTACCGAGCCGGCCCCGTTCGGGGAACCGCCTCGAGCACGACGAGGGGAGTCTGCCCCGGCGCCAGATCGATCACCCGACGCCCGCCGACTGCGAGGGCGCCGAGCGCGTCGTCCGCAGGGACGGTCCCTTGGAGCAGGGCGTCATGATTGCCGTGCACCCCATACGCCGGCACCTGCAGGCCGGGGGAGCGCACGGGTCGGCGGGCCGCTTCGAGGAAGCCCTCGACGTAGGGGAAGCCGAAGGTGTCGACCCAGATGTCGGTGCGGCCGCTTCGGTGCCCCTCCGGGTGCCACACGTAGGGGCTCCAAACGCTGTCGGTGGCGCCGACCCAGCCACTCGAGTCAGGGTCACCACTTGTGGGGAGTACGTAACCGCCACCCACCACACTGAGGTACCAGTCGAGCTCGTTGGCTTGTGCGTTGTCGACCAGGTCGCCCGTGAGCACACAGGCATCGACGGGCCGGCCGGTGAGCGGGCCGCCGGCGAGCCGGTTCACGGCCTCGACCATCGCCACGGCAACCGGCACCGTGAGAACCTCCTGCGGGCGGTAGGTCCCGATGTCGCCGAGCATGCGCCGGTAGGGCGCTCCCGGGTGGCCGTGACGATCGAGGTACTCCTGGCGCGCAGGGGACTCGGCGTCGCAGATGTGGAGATCGGAGAGGTGCACGATGGTTGCGATCGGCTCACCTTCGGGCGACAGGCCCTCGTGGGCCGCACCGGCGGCACGCGCAAGTTCCACCCACCCCCGATCGTTCGGACGTCCCCCCTGGAGTTGCTCGTCTGCGGTGGTGGGGTTCACGCGACCACCGACACCGGCCCGTCGAGTTCGAGGCCGATGAGATCGCCGACGACCAGGTGGGCTGCTGCGGCTGACGCCACGTCCACGACGATCCGACCCCATGCTGTGCGGCACTCGACACGCGTGAGCGGGCCGAGGAAGGACAGCCCGGCGACGGTTGCAGGCGTGCCGGAACCGCCGGCTGGGACGAGGCGGATGTGTTCGGGCCGCACGTGCACCTCAGCGGTAGCTGGGTGCACGCTGTCGACGGTGCGACCGAGCACCTGCGCTGCCCCGCCTTCGCATCGCGTGACCGGCACTCGGTTGCTCGTCCCGAGGAACGCAGCGACGAACGGGTCCGACGGACGGCTGTAGACGTCGGCGGGGCGTCCGACCTGCACCAACCGCCCGGCCGACATGACCCCGATGCGGTCGGCGATCGCCATCGCCTCGTGCTGGTCGTGGGTGACGAACAGCGTCGTGATGCCGAGCTCGCGTTGCAGGCGCCGGATCTCGTCTCGGAGCTGCTCGCGCACGGCGGCGTCGAGGGCCGACAGCGGCTCGTCGAGCAGCAGGACCGGTGGTTCCGTTGCGATGGCGCGGGCAAGGGCAACCCGTTGCTGCTGGCCGCCCGACAGCTGGTGCGGGTACTTGTCTGCGTGCGCCGAGAGCTGGGTGAGCGACAGCAGCTCGTCCACCCGCGCCCGCTGGGCTGCGCCCTTTACGCCCTTCAACTGCAGCGCGAAGCTGATGTTGCGGCGTGCGGTCATGTTCGGGAAGAGGCTGTAGGACTGAAAGACGATTCCGAAGCCGCGCCGCCGGGCGTCGATGCCGAGCACGGACATTCCCCCGACGCACACGTCGCCGGCGTCTGGTTGCTCGAAGCCGGCGAGGATGCGCAGCGCCGTCGTCTTACCGCAGCCGCTCGGGCCGAGCAGACACACCAGTTCGCCTGCGCGCACCTCGAGCTCGAGGGCATCGAGCGCAAGCGTCTCACCGAACCGCTTGGTGATACTGCGGAACACGACGTCGGTCATCGATCAGATCCCTGCGGCGTTGAACGAGAGCCCGCGTCGGCGCAGGAGCGCCACGGTCCCGCCGATGGCTGCGGCGGAGAGGAGCAGAACCACGAGCGCAAGGCCCAGACCGGCCCGTGGTGCACCACCCTGGAGCACCACGAGGTGCGTCGGCAGCGTCTCTTTGAGCAGGAGCGACGCGAACGCGAACTCACCGAGCACCGTCGCCCCGGTCAAGGTCGCGACGGCGAGCAGTGAGGAGGCGAGGTTGGGCACCACCACTCGGAGGAAGAACGTCGGCAACGATCCGCCGAGGCTGCGGGTCGCCTCGTAAAGGGTCCGAACGTCGAGGGATCGCAGTCCGGCGTCGAGCGCGCGATAGCTGAACGGAAGTGCCCACAGGGTGTAGAAGGGCACGAGCGACAGCGGCGACGCAAGGAACCACGGTGCCGCACTGCGGAACGTGCTGGCCACGCCGACGACGAGCGCGATCGGGGGGACCACCCACGGGGTGAGCGTCAAGACGAGGATGAGCGGGCGCATCCGTGGGGCGCGGACCTCGACGTAGGTGGCCACCGGGACGAGCAGCACGAGCGTCAGGAGGATGGACAGGCCGGCGAGCGTCAGGCTGCGCTGGGCCGTCTCGATCGTCTTCGCGTCGGTGAGCCCGTCGACGACGTCGGCGACCGACCAGCCCTCGAAGAGGTTGCCCCAGGTGAGACGCACGACGGGGATGCGCTGCAGGGCAAAGCGTGCCATGGCGAGCAGCGGAACGAAGAAATACACGCCGAGCAAAGCGAGGAACAGGACACGGCCGGGGCCAAGGCGCGCACGCCGGATGCCACTCATCGTTGCGTCCACCGGCTGACATGGCGCTGCAGCGCAGAGATGGTCAGGAGAGCGACGATCAGGAGCAGCACCGTCCAGGTGACCAGCGCATACCCCAGATCCTCCTCACCGGAGATCACGTTGCCCTGGAGCACGAACCGGATCTGGAGCGGGACGAGCTGGCCGGCGCCGTTCGACAACGCATATGCCGTGGCGTAGGCGGAGAACGCGTTGACGAACAGGAGCACGAACCCGGCCAGCAGCGAAGGGGCCAGCACCGGGAGTCCGACATGGCGCCAGAACGCCAGACGGGTCGCGCCGATCGACGCCGCCGCCTCCTCCCAGGTGCGCCGGATGCCCTCGACCGCTGGGCTCATCACGAGGTACATGAGCGGGATCTGGAAGTACAGGTATACGAATACCCAGCCCGAGAAGCCGGTGATGTCGAAGCCCGTCGCTTGCAGGTCCCATCCCAGCTCCCGGAGGAGCTTGGTGACGAGGCCCTGCGTGCCGAGCGCAGCGACGAAGGCGAACGCGAGCGGGATGCCCCCCATCTGCGAGGCCACGGCCGCCCACCCGTCGACCGCCGAGCGGAACCAGCGGGGCCGGTCGATCCCCCGCAGGGCAAGCGCAACGGCGAACCCGATCATCCCGCCGATGAACGCCGACAGCGCAGAGAGCTGGATGCTGAGCACGAACGACCGCCGATAGGGGCCGCTGACCGCCCGTCCCAGCGAGGACAGTGACAAGGTGCCATCAGGGGTGAGGGCACGGATGACGACCACCGCCATCGGCCAGACGAGGAACACCCCGAGGTAGATCGCGAACGGTGCGAACACCAGCAGCGGGCCGAACCACGAGGTCACGGCTCGCCGCCGGGGTTCCGAGGCCGGTGCCTGGACGGGACGTAGGGCACCGGCCTCGTGCGGTGCGAACTCTGCGAGTTGCCCCACACCCGACCCGGTCATCGTCTGCTCAAAGGTCGGCGACCATCGGGCCCCACTTCTCGGTGAGGGTCGCCTTGGCCTTGTCGATCTGCGCCTGCGTCGGGAACTCGATCTGGGCGAGGATGTCCGCTGGCGGGAGCTGCGAAGCCGCTTCGTCGGAGATCTTGCCAGCCTCGAGCAGCGCAGCGTACCGAGCGGGCACGGCTCCGCCTTCGAGGTAGCCCATGGCTCCTTCGTCACTCACGAGGTGCTCGATCCAAAGCCGGGCCGCACAGGGGTGCGCCGCTTTGGTCACCACTCCCTGGGCGTAGTACGAGCCGTAGACGCCGTCACTCGGCACGTTGATCGCAAGCTCGAAGCCGACCTCCTCGAGCTGCGGCTTCAGCGCCGGGAAGTTGTACGTCCAATCGAGGGCGATCGGCACCTCGCCGGACAGGAGGGCCGCTGGCGTCACGTCGATCACCTGCAGATTGCCACTCTTGCGAAGCTCGGAGAAGTACTCGATACCCGGCAGGATGTCGTCGAAGGACCCACCATTGGCCAGCGATGCCGCCATCACCGCAGCGAATGCTGCACCAGCCTCGCGAGGGTCACCGTTCAGGGTGACCTGCCCCTTGTACTCCGGCTTCTTCAGGTCGGCCCACGTGGTCGGCACGTTCTTGACCAGGCTCGTGTTGGTGGCGATCGCCATGACGCCGTAATAGGCGCCGACCCAGTGGCCGCCCGGGTCCTTGAGCGCCTCGGGGATCTCGTCCCAGGTCGAAGGCTTGAATGGATCCAGCAACCCTTCGTCGATCATCTGCTTGGTGAACGACGGGCCGACGTCGACGGCCTCAGGCATGTCCGGCTGGTTGCGCAGGGTCTTGATCGCAGTGATCTCGTCAGCCGAGGAGGCGTCGGGATTGGCGACCGGTGCGTTGATCCCGTAGCGGTCGCGGAACGAGGCGAGGATCCCCTTGTAGTTGGCCCAGGTGTCAGGCAGGGCGATCAGGTTCACCTGCCCCTCGGCCTTGGCGGCGGCGACGAGTCCCTCCACGCTGCCGTCGCCACACTCGGCGGCGCCCATGTCGACGACCATCGCCTTGGCTGGCTCACCAGAGCCGCCACCTGCGGCGGTGGTTTCAGCGGGTGCAGCGACGGTCGTCACCGCGGTGCTGTCGTCCCCGCCGCACGCAGCAGCGACGACGGCGAGACCGACCAGGGCGGCGAGCAACGAACGGGATCGACGTGAAGTTCGCACCCAGGACTCCTGTGGTTGGATGGCTGTGGGGGTGCGCCGACCGTACGAGCGGCCGGTGAACGACGAGCGAGCACCGGTGGGCGTTCCGTCAACGCCGGGGCGAACAGTTCGAGCGTCCGGAGGCCGGAGGGCGGTCACCCAGAGCGTGACCGCCCCCGGTTGAACGCGTTCCGTTCGCTGCCGATCAGTCCCCCGTGGCGCTCCCCACCCCGCCGATCCTGTTCGTGCGCCCCGCCGACCTCGCCGTGCTGCTCGGGGGGCTCGAGGGCGAGGCCGAGGCCCGGGCCCTCGAGTTGGTCCGCCGCTACGACTGCAGCGACTGGGGCCGGCGGTGCCGGCCCTACGAGCTGGCCGAGACCCTCTACGTGCTGGACCTGCTGGACCGGGTGCTCACCGGCGACGAGCGGGCGTGGGCGGCCGCAGGCACGTCGCTCGATGTCGGCGCCCGCCACTGGCCGTATCTCGCAGCGCTGCGGACCGCGGTGCCGGGTGCCTGGGACGGTGTGGAACTCGAGGGGCGCCGCCGCTACCGGTCGCTGCAGACGCGGGAGAGCGTCGCCCGGTGGCGGCTGCGGGGGCTGGCCGGCTGCCGGTTCGTGACCGGGTCGGTGACCTCGCTTCCCGGGCCGTACCGCCTGATCACCTGGTTCCTGCCGTTCGTCACCCTCACCCCGCTGCGGCTGTGGGGCCTGCCCGAGACCGAGTTCCGCCCGGTCGAGCTGCTCACCCACGTGTGGTCGACCCTGGCCTCCGGGGGCCTGCTGCTGGTGACCAACCAGGGGCCGGACGAACACGCCGAGCAGGGCCGCCTGTTCGAGTGTGTGGGGATCGCCGCCGACTCCCTGGGAGAGCTGCCGGCCACGCTCTCACCGTTCCGTCACCGCCGGTTCGGATGGCTGGCCCGACGGCCGGGGTGACCGGCACGCCGCCAGGGCGCCCGCCCGGAGGCCCCGCTCGGCAAGGTCGGCCAGCGCCGCCCGGACCGCAGCGACCGTGACGGCGCGGTCGCCGCCGCCGTCGGTGAGCTCCACGATGTCCCCAGGGCCGGCGCCGGCGACGAGTGCGGCGAGCGTGTCCTGACCGGG
>FWPV01013998.1_pt1 | contig 11189 bp, 8 predicted proteins | sample 2228371 | NCBI WGS metagenome assembly FWPV01 (sample SAMEA103939776, study PRJEB20133) | metagenome | reverse complement strand
CCTATTTGGGAATAAGTGAAAATAAATTTGTTAATATTTACACATTCTTATGAATTCGTAAAGGATTTAGTTGAGGAGGTTGTAATATTAAAAGACGGAAAGTTTCAATAGAAATTTTTATAAGATAATAAAAAAGGAGAAATTATGAATTTAAAAGATAAAGTTGCAATTGTAACGGGAGCAGGAAGGGGAATAGGGAGGGAGATTGCCCTTTTGTTTGCAAGAGAAGGGGCACGGTTGGCTATTAATTCGCTCCATAGTGAAACTGTAAATTCGGTTGTTAGAGAGATAAAAGATATAGGTTCTGAAGTTTGTGGGTTTGTTCTTGATGTGTCAAACTCTTTAGGTGTTAAAGAAATGGTTCACGAAGTAAAAGAGGTTTTTGGTAGAATCGATATACTTGTTAACAATGCTGGTGTTATTAAAGACCAATTTCTTGTTAGGATGAAAGATGAAGATTGGGATAGGGTAATTGAAGTGAACTTAAAAGGGGCTTTTTATTTCTGCCGTGAAGCGAGCAGAATAATGATAAGACAAAAATATGGCAAGATTATTAATATTACTTCCATAGCAGGAGAAACAGGTAATATTGGGCAGGCAAATTATTGTGCTTCAAAAGGTGGTATTATTGCCCTTACTAAAAGTATGGCAAGAGAATTGGCTCGATATTCAATAAATGTGAATGCGGTTTCAGGAGGTTTTATTGAAACTGATATGATATCTAATATGGAAAAAGTAGTAAAAGATAACTTGATTAGTATGATTCCACTTGGAAGAGTTGGGAAACCTATTGATGTAGCAGAAACAGTTTTGTTTTTGGCTTCTGACAGGTCTTCTTACATTACAGGCCAGGTTATAAGAGTTGATGGAGGATTACTTATGTAAAATCGTCAATCCGCTTCAAAAGCGGATTTTATATGGTTGATTTCTACTTTTGAATCTTCTCCAATATATACTCCAAAGACATCAAATTGGAAATTTTTATTTGCTAACTTTTTCGTTTTTATATAAAACTCCGCTACCTTAACAATTTTTTTGATTTTTGAATTTGTAATAGATTCTTCTGCTTGCATAAAATTGGGATTTGTTATGCTCCTTACCTCTCCAAAAATGATGTCGTTTCCTTTTCTAAAAATGATGTCTATTTCTCCTATAGGGCACCTAAAATTTGAACAAATTATTTTATATCCAGATTTTTTTAAGTATTTTTGAACTGCACGCTCAGCTAACTTGCCGGTTTCAGTTTTATTATATCTTTTCATTCGTTATAAATGAAACTATTAAATCACCAACTTCAGTGGTTTTTAACCCACTACTTGTTGATAAATCTTTAATATATCCTTCTGTTAACGATTTAATAACTGCTTTTTCAATTAAAGTGGCACCATCTATTTCTCCGAAGTGAGTGAGCATCATTTGTGCAGCACAAATTGCAGCCAGTGGATTAATAACATTTTTACCAGCATATTTTGGAGCAGAGCCATGAATTGGTTCAAACATAGAAACGCCTTCTGGATTTATGTTCCCTGAAGCAGCAATTCCCATCCCGCCTTGAAGAACAGCTCCTAAATCGGTTATAATATCTCCAAACATATTACAGGTAACAATAACATCAAAATTTTCAGGGTTTTTTACCATCCACATACAAAGGGCATCAACATAAGCATGGTCTTTTTTTATATCAGGATAATTTTCGCCTACTTCCCAGAATGTTCTCTGCCATAAATCATGCGCATAAGTTAGGACATTTGATTTATCGCATAAAGTCAGTTTTTTTTTGTTATTTCTTTTTCTGGTAAATTCAAATGCAAATCTTATGCACCTTTCAACACCTTTTCTTGTTGCAATCATTTCTTGAATTGCAACTTCGTCTGGAGTATTCTTTTTAAAAAATCCACCTAAGCCTGCATACACATCTTCTGTATTTTCTCTTACAACTACAAAATCTATGTCTTGTGGTCCTTTGTCTTTAAGTGGAGTCCAAACATTAGGATAAAGTTTTATAGGTCGAAGATTTATGTATTGGTCAAGTTCAAATCTTATTTTTAGTAAGAGTCCTCTTTCTAAGATTCCTGGTTTTACTTCAGGATGGCCAATTGCTCCTAAATAAATTGCATCCATTTGCCTAAACTCCGAAATGGCTTCATCAGGTAAGATTTCACCAGTTTTTAAATACCTCTCACCTCCAAAATCATATTTTGTAAAATTGAATTTTGTTCCTAATTTTTTTGAAATTGAATTAAGAACTTTCAACCCTTCATTTATTACTTCAGGACCTATTCCATCGCCCGGTATTACTGCAATGTTGTATTCCTTTATCATTTTATCCTCCCAGATTTTCAATTGCTAAATTAGATAAGTTAAATTCTATCATTAAAAATTATAGATTGACATCAAAAAGTTATTTATTAGAATTTTATAATATTTTATTTTTGAGGGATGTTAAAATGGGAATAATTGTTCAAAAATACGGTGGAAGTTCAGTTGCAACTATTTCAAAAATAAAAAGAGTGGCAAGAAGAGTAGTAGAAACTAAAAAGATGGGATATAATGTGGTAGTTGTGGTTTCTGCTATGGGAAAAACTACAGACAAATTGGTAAAGTTGGGTAATTGTATTTCAAATGATTTACCTGAACGGGAGATAGATGTACTTTTGTCAACAGGTGAGCAGGTATCTATAGCTCTTTTATCAATGGCAATAAATTCATATGGCTATAAATCGATAAGTTTGACAGGCTGGCAAGCAGGAATTAAGACAGATTCAAAACATACTAAAGCGATAATAAGAAGTATTGATGCAAATAAGATAATTTCCTACTTAAAAAAGGGTATAATTGTTGTTATTGCAGGATTTCAAGGAATTGACAGTAAAGGAGAGATAACAACGCTTGGGCGAGGGGGTTCAGATACAACTGCTGTTGCTGTTGCGGCAGCAATTAATGCAGACCGTTGTGATATTCTAACTGATGTTGATGGTGTATATACCACCGATCCAAGAGTTGTTAAAAATGCAAAAAAATTGCAAGAAATAAGTTATGATGAAATGCTTGAATTGGCTACTTTGGGAGCTAAAGTTTTACATCCAAGAGCTGTTGAATGCGCAAAACACCATTCGGTTTTGGTTTATGTTGGAAATTCTTTTAAAAAAACGGGAGGTACATTCGTGAAAGATATAAAAGGACTCGAAAATAAACAACTTGTAAGTGGAATCGTTTCAGATGTGAACATTGCTAAAATCTCTATAATGAATGTTCCGGATAAGCCAGGAATTGCTGGCACTATTTTCTCTGCGTTATCAGAAGAGAATATAAATGTTGATGTGATTATTCAAAATGTTGCAAGAGAGGAGAAAAATGATATTTCGTTTACTGTAGCAAAAGCTGATTTGAAGAAGGCATTAAACATTTTAAATGATTTAATTTCAAATGTTCTAAAAGGAGCAGGAATAATTTCAGATGAAAACATTGCAAAAGTTTCTATTGTTGGAGCAGGAATGATTCAAAATCCAGGTGTAGCTGCTAAGATGTTTAGAGTTCTGGGAGAAGAAGGAATAAACATTGAAATGATAAGCACTTCAGAAATTAAAATTTCATGTGTTATTGAAAAGTCATTTGTTGAAAAAGCTGTAAAATCTTTGCACAAGGCGTTTTTTGATGTAGTTTAATCTGTGTTTGTTTGTAAATTTAGTTTTTTTATTGTTTGCATAACACTGACCTGTCTAAAATCCTCAATATTATTGATTCTGAATTCCTCATTTAACTCATTGTCAGAATAACAATATCTGAGAAATAAAACTTATGAATCGCTACTAAAATGGAAATAGTGTTGTGATTTTTACTTCTTTTCGAAAAACATTTTACGATTAGTTTGAAACTTTAAGTAATTTTTTTTATGTTGACATTATTTTATATTAAGTTGTATAATTCGACTAAATTATTCGATTTATTCAAAAAATATAATTCAAAAATTTGTAATGCAGAAAGATATTAGAGAAAACATAGTAAAATCAGCTCAAAGGGTTTTTGCTAAATATGGTTTAAAAAAAACAACAATGGATGAAATTGCTCGTGCATCTCAAAAAGCAAAGAGTTCGATTTATTACTATTTCAAAAGTAAAGAAGAGGTTTTTCAAGCAGTTATTGAAAAAGAAATTGAGTCCTTTAAAGATGAGTTAACAATGGCTATAGGAAAAGAAAATTTACCTCAAAAAAAACTTAGGGCTTATGTAGTCTCAAGATTAAAAGGATTAAGACATTTAGTTAATTATTATAATGCACTTAAAGATGAATATTTTGAGTATTATGGATTTTTTGAAAAATTAAGAAAAAAATATGATGAAGAAGAAGTGAAGATGATTCGTGGTATTTTAAGAGAAGGTGTAAAAAAGGGAGTTTTTGTTATTAAAGATTTAAATTTAACAGCTAATGCTATTGTTATTGCTTTAAAGGGGTTTGAATCGCCTTGGATTAAAGAAAAAAATTATTCTAAAATCGTAAAGCATATCGATAAATTATTTGAAGTTTTTTTTAATGGAATATTAAAAAGATGATTTCCTTGGTAAAGGAGGAATTGGCTTATGAAATATTCAATAAAATTAAGTTTTTCAGTTATTTTGGGTATTTTGATAATTGTTTTTTATTTTTCTTGCTGTATTTCAGAAGAAAAAACGGTTGTTATCACTATTGAGAATGCAATTGAAATTGCCTTAGAGAATAATAGAGAATTAATTGAAGCAAAACAAAATTTGCCAGCATCATTAAATAGGTTAAGAAAAGCCAAATCAGCGAAGGGATTTACCTTAAAATTACAAGGGCAATATTCTATAACAGAAGAAGGAATAAATTTTACTTCAATTGATCCAACTCCTAATTTTGTTATGTTAACTGATGGCAACCAAAATCCAGTAAATCTAATTAATATTCAGACAAATCAACCTTTAACCCTTATTAATCCTCAAACTGGTCAACCTTTTTTAAATCCTCAAACTGGTCAACCTTTCACAAATCTTATAACAGCACCTGCTTGGCCTCCTAAAACAATAACTGCTTCTTTTGCAGACAAAGAGCAAAAAAATTTGGTATTAAACATATCTCAACCCTTATATACTTTTGGCAAAATCTCAGGAGGAGTGAAAATATCGCAACTGGGCTATGAAAGTGACATTTTGAATGTAGAGAAGATAAAGCAGAAAGTTATCTTAGAAGTTAAAAAAGCATATTATTATCGATTATTGGCAGAAGAGGGGGTAAAAGTTTCAGAAGAAGCATTAAAACAAGCAGAGGCACATTTAAAAGCCTCGAAGGACAAATTTGAAAGTGGAGCCTCTCCAAAGTTTGATGTTATACGAGCAGAAGTTGAAGTGGCTTCTGCAAAAGAAAAATTAATAACCGCAAAGAAAGGTTTGGAACTTGCCAAAAAAGCATTAAATAACGTGATTGGAATGCCGCTTAACAAAGAGTATGAAGTTATGTTTTCAAAATCCCCTGATATCATACAGGATTTAAGTTTAGAAAAATGTTTAAATACGGCAATTGAAAAAAGAATTGAGTTAAAACAGATAGAGTTGGGCATAAAGCAAGCGACTATAGGGGCAAAAATTGCCTCTCTTAGACCATCATTTGTCTTTCAGGCAAATTATGGTCTTGTAGGAACAGGATCAATGTTTGCAAAAGAAAATGTATGGACCGCAATGATTATGGGCGAAATTCCAATATATGATAATGGCAGTGCTCATTTTCAGGTTGCAGAAGCAAAGGCAAATGTGGAAAAATTAAAAACTACAAGAGAAAAGGCTCTTGAGGGAATAAAATTGCAGGTTGAAAATGAGTTTTTATCTTTGAAAGAGGCAGAAGAAAGGGTAAAAACTTCTACGGCTATTGAAAAAATGGCAAAAGAGGCTGTCAGAATGGCAGAATTAGGTTATAAAGAGGGAGTTACTTCAAATATTGATTTAATCGATGCGCAAACATCTCTAACTGGTGCGGAAATGAATAAAGCAAAGGCAATATTTGATTTTGAAATTGCAAAGGCAAATCTTGCTAATGCAATTGGAATCTATGACTTTGCTGAATTAAAATAAATCTTTTTAATGAGGAGGAATTTTTATGAAGAAACTGATAATTTGGATAATTGTTCTTGGGGTCGTTGGTTATGGAATGTTTGTTTTTTTGAAAAGTAGTAAGAAAGAAGAGGAAACAGAGGAAATTGTTATTCCTGTGAGAATCGAAAAAGTGGAAGTTAATGATTTTGTTGAATGGTTGAGTGGTAGTGGAACAATTCAAGCAGAGAGAGAAGCGAATGTATCGGCCAAGGTTGGTGGTCGGGTTGAAAAGATTTATGTTGATGAAGGAAGTTTCGTTAATCAAGGGCAAGTATTGTTGGAGTTAGAAAAGAAAGAACTAAAGGCTGGAGTTGAACAGGCAAAAGCTGCAGTTGCTCTTGCTGAAAGTAGACTTCAACTTGCTTTGGCTGGTGCAAGGAAACAGGAGAGAAAATTAGTAGAAAATGCAGTTGAACAGGCAAGAAAAGGCTTTGAGATAGCTGAGAGCAATTACAATAGAATGAAAATTTTGTTTGAAGAAGGAGTTGTCTCTAAACAACAGTTTGAAATGGTAGAACTAAATTATAAAGTTGCAAAAGAACAATTTGATTCTGCGAAACAACAACTTAGTCTTGTAGAAGAAGGTGCAAGGGAAGAAGATATTAATGCAGCAAAAGCAGGTGTAAATCAAGCGAAAGCAGCGTTGAAACTTGCTGAAACAATGCTTGAAAATGCAATAGTTTATGCTCCAATTAGCGGAGAAGTTAGTATGAGGTCTGCTGAAGTTGGTGAACTTGTAGGTGCTGGAATGCCGATTTTTACCATTGTGGATAATAGAAAAGTTTATGTTGAGATTACAATTAATGAAAAAAACATTAAAGATGTAAAAAAGGGGGCAAAAGCAATTGTAGAAGTGGATTCTGTTGGAGATAAGAAATTCTATGGCGAGGTTGGAGAAATAAATCCTTCAGCAGATCCATTGAGTAAATCATTTAAAGTTAAAATATATGTTTCAAATCCGGAAAGGAATCTAAAATCAGGCACATTTGCTCGAGTAAATATAGAAACTCATTTATACAGGAATGTTATTTTAATTCCCCGAGAAGCTGTTCAATTAAGAGGGAAAAGAAATGTTGTTTTTAAAGTTGAAAATAATATTGCTAAGGAAATTGCTGTTAAACTCGGACCATATAATCAAAGTAAAATAATTGTTCTTGATGGGTTAAATAAAGATGATGAAATAGTTGTTTCCGGACAAGACAAATTAGGTGAAGGGATAAAGGTAATTATTTCAAAGTAAAGAGAATATCAATTTTACGCTCTTGAGTGATGTAAGCTGTTTTCTTATAATGAAAGTTTTTGAGTAATTTTTAAGAAGTGATTAAAGTGGAGGTGTTTTAATGAATATACCTGAATTTTCTGTCAGGCGACCCATTACTATACTTATGATTATAATTACAATTTGTGCTTTGGGGCTTGTGGCATTTAGGAATTTAAAATTGGATTTTATGCCTGATATAAAGTTTCCAATGATTGTAGTAGCAACACCTTATCCAGGTGCAGGTCCAGAAGAAATAGAAAATTTTGTATCTAAGCCAATTGAAGAAGCTGTAGGAACTGCAAAAGGGATTAAGTCAATTAAGTCTTTTTCACAAGATAATATTTCTGTTGTGCTTGCAGAATTTGAATGGGGTCAGGATATGGATGCTGCTTCTTTTGAAATTAGAGAGAAAATAGATCCTGTACTTGAAGATTTGCCAGATGGTTGTCACAGGCCATTTTTAATAAAGGCTGATGCTACCACAATGATGCCAACAGCTATTTTAGGCTTTTATGGACCACAGGATTTAAGACAACTAAAAAAGTTTGCAGATGATGTTTTAAAAAGAGAATTAGAAAAGGTTGATGGAGTTGCTGCAGTTACGGTAATGGGAGGTCTTGAAAGAGAAATTAGGGTTGAACTTGATATAGAAAAACTTAGAGCTTATAACATCCCAGTAAGTCAAATAGAGCAGATATTGAAGGCGGAAAATGTTAATGTTCCAGGGGGTGAAATTACTGAGGGCTTAAGTGAGTTTCGAGTAAGAACAATGGGCGAATTTTCCTCTGTTGATGAGATAAAAAATATAGCAATTGGAATGAGTGGAGGGAGTGGAATTTCTTTGTCTTCTATTCAAAAAATGCTTACTTCACCTCAATCAATGGCAAATATGCCTGCTCCTAAACCAATTCTTTTAAAGGATGTTGCTGAAGTAAAAGATTCTTTTAAAGAAGTTAAACAATTTTCCCGTTTACAAGGAGAAAATGTAATTACATTGATAGTAACCAAGGAATCAGTTGCTAATACTGTTGATGTGTCAGATGCTTTAAAAAAGGCGTTGAAAAAAATTAAAAAAGAAATACCCTCTGGTTCACAAATTATTATGGTTTATGATCAGGCTAAGTTTATAAGAAGTTCAATTTCAAATATTTCCTCATCCGCAATATTCGGTGGAATTTTGGCAGTGATAGTTGTTTTCACTTTTATATATTCTGGTGCTTCCACATTGATTATTGCTTTTTCAATTCCCTTTTCGTTTATTGCAACTTTTGTGCTTATGTATTTTGGAAATATGACACTTAACCTTATTACACTTGGAGGTCTCACTCTTGCAGTTGGTAGATTTGTGGATAATTCAATAGTAGTATTAGAAAATAATTATCGTTTTCTTGAATTAGGAACATCCCCAAAGGAGGCTGCAATAAAAGGTGCTTCAGAAGTTTTGGGGGCTGTTTTTGCCTCAACCCTCACAGGAGTTGCTGTTTTTTTTCCTATTATCCTTGTAACGGGCATGGTTAAGTATATTTTTTCACCAATGACATGGACCGTTGTTTTTGCATTGTTTTCCTCTCTTTTTGTTTCAGTTACTTTTGTTCCGATGATTTCTTCAAGGATTTTGAAAAACCCAATAAAAATAAGTGAGAGAAATAAAATTATTTTTGCTTGGGAAAAAGTTATAAAGGGTCTTTCTTTGGTTTATAGAAAAGCTATTAAGTGGTGCCTTTTAAATAAGTTCCATATTGTTTTTTTAGCAATCTTAATTTTGATGGTTACGGTATTCCTTTTTTCGATATTAGGGCTCGAATTTTTCCCAAAAATGGATACAGGACAAATAATGATTGAAGTAGAAACCCCAATTGGTACCTCTGTTACCCAGACAGAAAAAATTGTAAAGGAATTAGAAGATTTTGTCAGCAAAATTCCTGAAGTAAATTTAGTAATGGTAAGAGGCGGAGGCTCTGGGGAGGAATCTTCTGGTATTATGCAATTGAGGTCTGGTGGTAATACTGCCAATTCAGGTGTTATTCAAATAGATTTGAAAGATAGAAAATATAGAAAAAGAACAACAGACCAAATTAAGGATATTATCAGAGAGAAGTTTAAAACTATCCCAGGAGCAACATTTAAATTTACAGAAATGTTTGGGCAAATGTCTGAAGCACCTGTGGTTATAACAGTTCGAGGGAATGATTTAAATGTTCTTACCAAATTAGGAGAAGAGATTGCGGAAAAGATAAAGGTAGTTAAAGGAGTTTATGATGTTGATTTAAATTGGAGACCAGGAAATCCCGAATATCAAATAAAGGTTGATAGAACTAAAGCAGGACATTTAGGTCTTGTTGTGGGTCAAATTGCAATGGCTGTTAGAAGCCTCATCAAAGGAAATGAAGTTTCTAAATTTCGAGAAAGAGGAGAAGAATACGATATTACTATAATTGCAAGAAAAGAAGACCGTGATTGGGTAAAAAATATTGAAAATATTGTGATACAATCACCTTTGGGAAGTCAGATCCCTTTAAGAGAACTTGCACAGATAAAACTTGCAAAAGGTCCATCGGAAATTTCAAGAGATAACCACTGGAGATCAATAAAAGTTCTTGGAGATAAAAGCAAACGTCCTTTAGGAGATATTATTAAAGATATAGATAAAATCATTAAAACTATTTCAGTTCCAGAAGGTTATGTAATAGAGTATGGAGGAGAAGAAGAAGACAGGAGGGAAGCATTTGGCGGACTTTTTATCGCTATGATTATGGCAGTATTTCTCTTGTATATGATACTTGCAGCTCAATTTGAATCATTAATGCAGCCTTTCATAGTAATGCTTACTATTCCACTCGAATTGATTGGAGTTGCTGTTGCTTTATTGATAACAGGTAAACCACTTGATATTATGGCTATGCTTGGGATATTAACCGTTACAGGGAATGTTTTGGGTATTTCAATTGTTATGATAACATATATAAATCAGTTGAGAGAGGAAGGAATGGACAGGGATACTGCAGTTATTGAAGGAGCATCAATTAGATTGAGACCAATACTTATGACAACATTCACTACAGTTTTTGGTGTGTTACCATTGGCTTTAGGAATTGGAGAAGGTGCTGAAATGTGGCAAGCTTTGGCGTTGGCAATGTTTGGAGGATTAGTAAGTGCCCTTTTCTTAACTTTGTTTATTATTCCTGTAGCATATGTAGTCTTGGATGATCTTGTAAAAGTTTTTAGAAAAAATGTTGCATAAATAATATTTGAACTAAAATTATTTCGTTTTGCTATTTGTTTAAAGTCGGAATGGCGAAAATCTTTATTAAAATAATGTTGTATAGTGTTAAATAATGAGCAACTTCCCTCGATTAAATGGTGATATATGCAGAATTATGTTTCTGCCTACAGATTTAGCTTGTTGAGGGTTATATGAAATTAAGCAGAGTTTATCTTTCTTTGGGCTCAAATCTTGGAGAAAGAAAAAAAAATTTATCACTGGGGATAAATGCCATAAAAAAAATTATTTATAAAAACATAAAAGTATCATCGTTTTATTACACTTCTCCGTTGGAAGTTACTAATCAGCCCGATTACATTAATTGTTCAGTCTTTTTGGATACTTTTTTATTGCCACTTGGACTTTTAAAAAAGATTAAGCAAATTGAGAGAGAACTTTCAGGTGAAAAGCCATATAAATACGCTCCAAGACTATTAGACATTGATATATTGTTATATGACAATTTGACAGTAAGGGAGAAAAATTTAATTATACCACATCCAAAATTATTGGAAAGACTTTTTTTTATTATGCCCTTAATTGAATTAAATAGTAAGTTGTGTTT
>FWPV01015080.1_pt1 | contig 11190 bp, 10 predicted proteins | sample 2228371 | NCBI WGS metagenome assembly FWPV01 (sample SAMEA103939776, study PRJEB20133) | metagenome | reverse complement strand
TATCATACGTGTGGTGTATACCACACCTTAGAAAGTTTCAATCCACGCACCCGCGTGGGGTGCGACTGCAGCATATCTAATATAATAAAAATTAATATGTTATATAAACGTTTCTGCGAACCTCGATGCTGATGTGCTTATTCAACAATTGGTCTTTCAAAGAGCAGTTTCTTAACTTGTTGATATTTAAAGAAAAATAAAAAATGCGAACTTCTTGGCAAGCGATGTTCGATACTGGTTCGCAACAATATTAAATTATAATCACGCCTTCCGGGTCATAGGTCTGTTTTGCTCCTACATGTTCCACTTTACGTTTCCAGTTCGACCCTAAAAAATAAAAACGCAGGCTATCCTTTTCTGTTTCTATAATGTCAATTAATTGTTGTTTTAATTCAACCCATTGAGCCGGTTCAACCAGACATTCAAAAACAGAGTTCTGTACCCTCTGCCCGTAATTTGTGCAGACTTTTGCGACATTTCGTAAACGCCGTTTTCCCTCTTTTGTTTCAACATTAACATCGTAAGTTACAAGTACCATCATATTATCTTTACCTTTCCACTTATTATCGAAACTATTTCCATATAAATGGCGGATATTCCTCGAGATCCCCTCTAAGATAACGTGCCAGAAGTCGGGCCTGAATATAAGGCAATAAACCAATCGGCACTTTCTCTTTAATAAAAGGATGTTCGAGTTCTTCACGTTTTCTTTCCTGATACGCCTTGATTATCTCTTTTTTAGTTTCTGTTGTTATTTCAACTGCACCTGATTCGGTTTTTTTAAATCCATTGGGCTTAACTTGGCGCCTGTTGATTAATGTTAGTACAAGCCTGTCTGCAATAAAAGGCCGAAATTCTTCCATTATATCTAGCGCAAGAGAAGGTCTTCCAGGGCGATCTGCATGAAGGAATCCAGCCTGAGGATCGAGTCCCACCGCCTCGCAGGCGCCGATACAGTCGTGCGCAAGAAGCGTGTATACAAAAGACAATAGGGAATTTACGTTGTCAAGAGGAGGCCTGCGGCTTCTTTCAATAAACTTAAAATCTGCCTTTTGCGCTACGATTAACTTGTCAAATACCGAAAAATATGCATACCCGGCCTCGCCTTCTTTACCCCGGACGAATTCAATATCCGGATTTTCTCTGCGTAACTTCTCAATTATATTCCACAAATAATCCGCACACCTGCTTAATGCCGCCGAGCTTTCACTTTCGCCGTTGTCACGCACGGCACGCATTAATACAGTTCTGCAATTGGCCACCTTACCCAAGACAAACATTTTTGCAACAGCAGCCGCCTTCAAAGGATCCTCCGAACGTCTGTACTGCTCTTTACGTAGTAAAATATTTCCGGATACGGGCCCGGTTATACGAGCCGAAAATTTCCCCTGTTCGCTTAAAAAGGAAACCGTAACCCCTCTTTCTGCACAAAGTTCCATTAAGGGCGGCGTGAAACCAATTCCGCCTATGCAGACGATTCCTTCGAGCGCGACAACCGGCACCTGCATCTTAGTTTCTTGCTCCACGCGAACCACCACTGTTTCGCCTTCGCGGCACAGGTACGAGCCGGGAGTGGTAACGTACAGGGTGTTGAGAAGGTGTTTCATGGGTAACCTGTTAAGGCCGATGTATCCGTTTAGACCTCACCCCCGGCCACTCTCCCAAAGGAGAGGGGAGAGAGGTGCACGAACATGAAAGCCGGTTCCTGCACTCCTGTGCAATGGCAAATAGAACATTTGATAAATCGGAAAACACAGCGTCGTTTGTAAACCGAATAGTGTTTATACCACGCGAAATAAAGACTTCCATTCGATGTTTGTCGATTTCCTTTTGTTTCTTTTCAGTATGCACACCGCCGTCGACTTCAATCGCGAGTTTGGCGGCTTCGCAATAAAAATCCGCGACAAAGCCCTCGATCACCTGCTGCAGCCGGAACTTATACCCGCCGCATTTACGATTACGCAAATGTTTCCACAACAATGCCTCGGCAGACGTCATGTTTTTGCGAAGCCTGCGTGCAACGCGCAGTTTTTCCGCCGTGACGTTCTGAAGACGAGTAAGACCGGTAGAAGAACTCATTGTTTGTTCCTTTTAGGCCGTTTTCACCTCCTCCACCTTCTCGCGCAAAGAGAAGGGGAATACCTAAAAAATTTTCCTGCGCCCCTCTCCTTGTGGGAGAGTGGCCGGGGGTGAGGACACTACGAAACAACCTATTCAAACAGTTTCTCCATATATTTCCCCACACTTTTTCTTACCCCCGGCATGCACACATCAACCAGCGAACAATTCTCGCACCGCTTTTCGTACACCGCCGGCGGCGTTTTTCCAGCTTCGATGAGTAAGTGAAGACGACGCGCAAGTTCCCTGGTCTCATTTCGCAGCTCCGGCGTAAAGCTCACCTCATGCCTTTTATGCTGCGAGCCGTAATACAACGCCCCGGCCTCGATCCTGCACCCAAGCATCTCCTCAAGACACATCGCCTGGCCGCAAAGCTGCACCTCGTCGCACAAGTCTTTCTTAGGCTTGCCGCGCTTGTATTCCACCGGGAAAGGCCGCCATACCCCCCGTTTGCCCGGCAATGAAACGCCGCCTTCCTGCACACGATGAAACTCCACCACATCAGCCACGCCAGTCAACCCAAGCTCCAGCGACCGCAGCTTGAGTCCTTCCGATCTATACACATCTCCCCTTAACTCAGACTCCTGCCCATGCACCCGCTCGTGAAGCAGCCTGCCCTCCGCCGTAAGCCGGTTCTCATCCCACACCTGTTCGATATGAATGAGCGCACATTGCCGCTCGCAAAAAGCAAGGTGCTGGAGCGCGGAAAGGGGAAGAAGGGAGGATTCTCTATACATACCATACGACCTCACCCAAAGAATAAACGGATGAGGTCAAAACGGTATTGCCGTTTTTTTCGTTTTGACCTCACCCCAACCCCTCTCCCATAGGAGAGGGGCATAGAAAATATCAACCAACAAAATCAAATTTTCCTGATTAAATCTTCTCCTCTCCTTCCACCCCGGCCGGCAAGCCGGCCTTATTGAACTCGATCGCATAATCCGCAAACGACCGGGCCGGTTTAGACTGGTCGGTGCGTTTAACCGTCACAAGGTCGAACAGCTTATGGGCTGGAGCCGAGCCGATGTCCGACGAATGCTTGAAAACAATAAGCTTTCGCGCACTCATCTTGCCACGGGCAGCCGAATGGTCATGCTCGAACATGTTGGCAAGCGCTTCCCAGAACAGGTTAAGATCGTCGTCGGAAAAACCGGTGCGCTTGGCAAAGTTGGCGGAGATATACCCCTCGGCGCGGTACAGGCCGTAGGGGACAATATGCTTGCGGCCCATGGTGCGATTATCGCCGGACTGCTTTTCCGCTTCGGCCTGCGTGGCAACAGCCATGCGGGTGATGGAAAGCTCGAGAGGAGTGATGGGATCGATGCTGCGGGCAAAGCTGAATTGAACAGGCCCGGTGACCTGGCCGCAGTTTACGCCAGTGGACATGACAGCACCGAAAGTGCGCACATCGTAAAAGTTTTCGCACATCCAGATGCGCGCTTTTTCGACCTCATCGCCGGAGCCTTTCCTTTTTTTCTCGTCTTTTACTTCGGATGCACCTGTCTCTTTATGTGCTTCCTCGTGGAATTCGTTAAGAACCGCTTTCTCGAGGATATAAATCCTATGTGGTGGATTATTTGAATTTTTCATCAAAACATAATTCCTCACCTTCCTCTTCAAACACACATCCGTCACAATCCCGAAGTTCGTCTCCGGATCAATCCTCGGCATGTTACCCGCATCAGGGTCGCCGTTGGGGTTGCCGTTCTCGACGTCGAAGAAGTACACGAACTCGTACCGGTTCTTGATGGCCTTGTCTGCTATTGACATAAAAACTCCTTTTGTTAAAAGTTGATTTTCATTTTTTGGATTTATTAATGATAAACTCCTTTATTTATGCTATAGAAGAAATGCTTTCATGTTTTCTGAAAAGATCATTCCTCTGATGGTAATAACCAATTGCAAACATACCCTGTTCTTCAAGTGGAAGATGTGCCGGTGTACTGTCTGGATCCAGCATATCCACTACTTCTGCAATAAGTTTAGAATAATAACCCCCATGTTCTCCTTTACTAACATGGTAATTATTAAGACGAAACAGAATGGGAAACACAGAACGCGGCGTTGCCATTGCAGAGGCAAAATAGCGGTCTTTTATGGTGGCATTGAGCTTTCCACCGGCCGCATCTTCCTGGGCCTTTTCGAATATCGCGAATAATCTGCCCAGCAGATAGGGTACGTCTTTTTTTGTTTTATCCAATGACACAAGCACCTCCTTTGAATGGTTTCTCACCAGGCATGCCTTTATAAGAGACATGCGGCGATAGTTGATTTTGTATTGATGTTTATCTGAATTGTCCTGTTCAGCCCGTATGCGGTTGATGCAGGCGGCAAGCAAAGATTCCGGGAAATGTTCGCCGGTCAGTATTGAACGCATGACCGCGCCTCCGAGAAGCGGGCTCACATTTTCGCTTTTTTTCTCCTTAGGCCCTGGCGCAGTTTCGCAAAGCAACTGCCAGAGGGCTGGATACTTTTGCTCGTCCTTGTACTGGGTTTCGATCTCCATCTCTCTGAAATACCGGTGCAGTTTCTCAGCAAGCTCCGACACCGAGCTCTGAAGCCAGAACCTGACCGCAAGCCGCGAGGCGTTGGGAGCAAGGCCGAGGATGTAGAACCGGCTATCGCCTGAAATGGCCGGATCATTGAATCTCCCTTCGCGGACGCAATCGAGAAATGTGCGTACCCGTTGCGTGGTGTCGAAGTCCAGCGTCATCTGTATGCCCTCTTCGTCTTTCGCTTTTTCTTCGGGCGGATTGAAGAAGTAGAACAGCGATTCCTCCATGGCGTGAGGCTTTTCGGCCCAGAAGACGACCGTTGTGTCGCCGATGAGCATCTTTTGCCGGCTTTCGAACCGTAATAGGTAGTTAAGCGCGGTAACGTATTCAAATGCGGCCCTTTTCCCCACCGGCGCGTTGTAATTCTGCCCCTTGCCGTAAGAGGTGAACGAATCCAGGTTAAAGCCGACGAGCGTGAACTCTGCTTTCATTGATTTAATGCTTTTCGGCTTTATCATCCCCTTGATGGCGTTATGAAGCCGCGCTACCGCTGTTTTTTCGCCGCTGACAAGACATTGTGCTTCAACGGCCTCTTCATCCGGTTCCTCCAGTTTCTTTTTTATAAGTTCACGAACTGCCGGACGTTCATGGATAAAACGATTCTCGCCCGATAACTTGAATACCACGTTCTGACCTGCCATCTCTTCGTGATATTTCAGTTCTTTGTACCGATTTGGCGACCATGAAAGAAGAAACTTTGTGATGGCGACGAGGCCTTCATCGTCGCTGCCGTTGGCGGTTTCGAGGTGGTTTCGCTTGAAATCGTCGAAATATTCTTGAGCTACAATAATATTTTTGTTCTTATCAACTCCAAAACCAAAGACATAATCCGTTTTATCCCATAAAAAATTGGCAGCAAGTCCAGAAGTGCGTTTGCCTTCACGCAACTTTGGAACCGACATTATCCTGGGAGTTTTCCGTTTATCGCTTGTGTCTAGGGGATAAACGTCCTGCAGAACGCCGTCATTATTTATCTCTGCGACCCATCCTATTTTTTCGCTGCTGAATCCGAATTCCGGCAACCCTTCAACTTTTTCTGCGGCAAGCCGTTGGTAATATTGTTGCAGACTCTGCAGTATCATCCCTTCACCTCCTCGCTTTCAAACGGGGGTACGGTTATTATCCCGTCCACCATTTTGGCCTTAAAAAACCGTGGAGCGCATTTTTCGGTGCACGAATGGCGTCCATCCTTGTCGTTGCCGGCAGGATCGTGGGCGATGTCGTGCAGCATCCATCCGAGGTCGCGTTCGCCTTTAAGCGGCGAGGCGGGGATGGCCCCTTCCAGCAGCTCAAAGTGCGCCGGGAACTCCCTGCACCCGAACACCGGCTGGTGAAAGCACTGTCCTTTTTGTGCACGGCGGGTGAAGACTTCATGGTGGCGGCCCGGATTGTCGTCCGGCGAACCGGTAAATTCGTAATGGGCTTCGATTACATATTCGACATCCTGGAGTACCATTGCCGCGCGCTGCTGGCGGTCTTCTTCGATGTATGCTGCGGGCGATTCTCCGGCACCATTCATGGCCGCTGTGATGTTACGAGCTGGAATCTTCGACGACAGCTCATTCCGCCGGATATTCGTAAACCGTATCGGCTTGAGCACATGAATCTTGTCCACCACCCATCGTATGGCGTGTTGCCAGTAAATGGCTTCGAAAATCCCGCGCGCGGCAGAGGGCGTCATGACGTCGTAGCTCACCCTCTCGACCTTCATTTCGGGCCGGGTGAAGCACGCATAATCACCCCAAACCCGCAGTTTAACGCCAAAGGACATGTATAACCTCCTTTCATCAGATAATATTCGAATCAGGCGACCGGTAATAAGGGTCGTCTATGTCTAAACCGAGATCGTCGTCATATAAATCCATATTGTCCAGATAATACATGTTTTCGGTAACAGGTTTTATCGAACCGGCGTCTGCCAATCTGTTAAAATCCTTTTCATAGATGGAAACGCTATACTGCTGCGCTTTTCTGAAAATGGTCTTGCTCATGACGCCTGCTTTCAGTTGCCTGATGATTTCTTTTGCATCATTGTCATATTGGATCACGACCGGCCGCGTTTTGTCCGGAATCAGCCTGAATTCTTCGCTGATTTTTTTGAATGGAAAATTGGCCGATTCTGAGCCTTCGCCGATTTGTTCCAGGATTTTATGTTTATCCAGAGCTTCACGTCCCTCAGTCCAGAACAGTTTTTTGAAATACTCCCTGATTGTGGCTAATTCCATGATGTTTCCATTGAATTCACGTTCAATGGCTCGGGTTAGCTGCGCCTGCCGGCGGAACAGTTTCGGGGGGCCGTCAGTGAATTCAAACACCAGCACCTCGCCCTTGGTTAACCTTCCCTCCCTATTGCAACGTCCCGCGGCCTGATGGATGGAATCAAGGCCCGCAATTTCGCGCAGAACGCAGGGGAAATCGAGGTCAACCCCGGCTTCAACGAGCTGTGTACTGACAACGCGGCAGGGAGAGCCGTCTGTGGCCGACAGGATCGTCCGGATTTGGTCCAGTTTTTTGTTGCGGTGTACTGGACACATTGCTGCGCTCAGGTGAAAGATATTTTCGCTCCGGTTGCATGCTTTGAAGAGGTCCCGAGCCCTGGTTCTGGTATTGACAATACAGAGCACGCGCTCCCTTTCGAGTACCATCTGAGCGACTTCTTCCACTTCCAGGGTTTTGTCGCCTGTGGACAAGATTTCGGTTCGTTTCAGCTTTGCGGCGAGTGCTACAGGATCACGTATAATCTCCCGCACGTTTTCAAGCCCGTCTTTGAACTCGTCGTTTACGGTAATAGCGGGCTGTGTCGCGGTGCATAGTACTACGCTCGTTCCATAGCGGCCGCTCAACTCACGAATCGCTTCGATAACCGGCAGGAGCAGGTCGCGGGGCAGGTTCTGCGCCTCGTCCAGAATAACCACGCTGCGTGCGATGTTGTGCAGTTTCCGGCACTGCGACGGTGAATTGCTGAACAGCGACTCGAAAAACTGTACACTCGTGGTGACGATGACCGGAGCGTCCCAGTTGTCGGTTGCGAGGGTCTCGAAGATGCTGGTTTCGTCTTCGCTTTTTTCTTTGGAAACGAAATTACAATGGTGCTCGATCACGGCATGTTCGGGCAGATACTTTTTAAATACCTGAGCGTTCTGTTCGATGATGCTGGTGTAAGGTATGACGTAAATCACACGGCTGAGGTTGTTGCCGTTATGCAAGGCATGTTTTAGTGCAAAGGCAAGTGAGGAAAGTGTTTTCCCGCCGCCGGTGGGCACGGTGAGGGAAAAGAGCCCGGGCTCGCGTTCTGCCGCTGCAAGACATTGCTCCAGAACCGATTTCCTGACGCGGTTGACCTCGGTCGGTTCGGCGGTTTCGACAAAAGCGTTGAGTTTTTGAAAAAAATGGGCAGCGCATTGGCTTAATGCAGGATAGGCTTTTCGGGTCTCCGACTTGTTTTTATCGTCGAAAGCCTCGGCGTCGAGCCGGTCGGAATCAACGAGGCATGAAAAAATCATCCGTATGAGAAAGGAAAGACCGAATGCGCAATGGGTTTTATCTCGTCGATTGCATAAGAATCGGCGCAAGCTATCTGACGTGAGATCCGGTCGTTTGAGTATATCTGCCGGACAATCCTGAATCGGCTCAATCTTTTTTACCAGTCTGTTCTCCAGACACGCTGTTTCCTCCGAAATCCCGTCCGGCAGTCCGCTGTGGTGGCCTGCGATGGCGTAGGCAAGCAGGCGGCCGATGTAATAGTCGCCGTTTTTCTTTTCGCAGAACGTTGTTTGCGCGTGCCGGGCACCGGCGGTCGAATGGTCTACACGTAAGGCTTCGTCGTTGAGCCTTTGCTGGAATTTTTCCGAATATTTTCCGATGTCGTGCCAGCAGCCGGCTATTTCTGCGAGTGGGTTAGAAAAAAAATCTTTTGCAAATTCGGCAGATTTGTTTACAACGTTTTGCAGGTGTTGGATCAATGTCTGTCTTGGTCTGGCAAAAAATATCTTTTTCATAACATTGTTAATTTTATATGAAATTATGGTATGATATATCAATTATACCCTCTCTCACTCTCAAATCATGAGAGTGGAATTAATTTTCATATAATTTTTTCATTTTTTCTATGTGATTTTTTACTGTATCCCGAAGTTCGGGAGGTTCTATTACTTTTGCCAGTTCTCCCCATCGTAAGACGTCCATTATGAGTTCTGTTGGGTTTCCGTAGGGAATTGTTAGTCTGAAGGTATTTTCTGATATCCATTCTTCTTTTTGTTGCGGGTGCCATTTTGAGTTTGAGACTTCCCGTGCCGCGATTCCCGAGAATTCTATAATTGCGGTTTTATTTGCCGGGCCGGTAAAGATACCGTAAGATTGAGCGAAGAAGTTTTCGAGGTCTTTTTGCGGGATGGTTTTGTATTTTGTTTTCGAAAATTCGGCCGACGAAATTCTGCTTAGAGCGAAAGTACGGAGGCTGTTGCGCAGATGGCACCATGCGTCAACGTACCAGTTGTCGCGGTATCGGACGAGAGTCTGTGGTGATATAATGCGTTCGGTTGCCTGTTGATTTTCGAGGGTGGTATGGATAATCGAGACGTTTTTGTGTTTTATTATTGCCGACGCGGTTTTTCTGAAAATTTCCGGGTCGCAGTTTCTGTTTGCGATAGGTATTATCCTTATTGACTGACGCAGTTTTTCCAGCGACGTCCCTTGCTCTTTAAGAATATTCCGGATCCGGTTTCTGATCGGGGTAAGCAATTGTGTAAAGTAGCCTTCGCCGAGATTTTCTATTGTTGAGTCAAGGGCCAGCAGTGCCTCGAGTTCGTTTTTTGTAAGCCACAAGCCGGGAAGTTCATAAGTGCCGTTTTCGGCCTGATCGTACCGGTAGCCGCGGTATTGGGCGTCGAACACGATTGGCGCGCCCATTCGATTTTTCAGGTAGTTGCGCACGCGGTGGAACGTCGCTTCGCTGCACTGGAGCTCGTCGAGAATTTTTGTGAGCGGAACGCAGTATTTGCTGCTCTCCAGCAGGCGGTGGAGGCGCACCACCTTTTCCCATTTATCCGCATCGGGCATGTTGTTTTATTTCCTCGCGAAGGGCGGCGCAAGGCCGGCGTGTGGCGTTTACGTTTCGATTCCGGCCGCGCGCTTCAGTTCCCGGTAGATCCGCGTTACGCGCTCCACCTGACCCTTGGCGGGGAACCGCTCGTAGAACCCGTCGCAGCGAAAATCGCGGCGGAGCTCCTGCCACGGCCCGATCAGGCTGCGCCACTTATCGACGTCGTAATCCTCGAGTTCGAACGCGGCATCCGAAGCGCAGTCGGCAAGGACGCGAACCATTGCCTTGATGGTCACTGGTTTGGTGACCATGTAGTCCTTGTTTCCCCATGCGTCGCCCCAGACCGTCTGGGCGGCCTTGAAGAAGTCGCGTGCCGCGGCGTAGAACCGCTCTGCAAGGCCGCCGATCTCGGCGCTCCGCTTTTCGAGCGACTTTTCCGACGCCGTGACCCAGCGGTGGATCTCGTTGAACAGCTCGGCCTGGAGGATCCACTTTTCCTGTTTGCTCCTGCCGCCGAGCCGGTTGATGCGGTACCGGAACGGACTGTCGGCTGAGCTGTAGAGCTTTTCCACAATGCGCGCGGCGAGTTTGCGGTCGGGCGACGCCCAGGTTACCTTTTCGTACAGGTCGATGAGGTGGCTCTTGTTGATGCGGGTGGGCGTGGAGTTGATGATCACGAACATCTCGGTGGCGAAATCCTCGGTCTTGCCGTCGAAGATGATGCACGGAACATACAGGGAGGACGCTTCCTCCTTTTTTTCGTTGAGGTAAAACCGGAGCGCGGCGAGCCGGTGCTGGCCGTCGATGATCAAAAACTTCCCCGTTGGCTCACGCAGGTTACCGGCGTTTTGCAGCGAACCCAGCGGCTCGAACTCAAGCCGTTCGCTAGTAAACAACAGGACCGTGCCTGGAATGGGAGGCTGGCTCACCGCGGTATCGTAAAAGTTCTTGATCGCCTTGATCTTCTGCCGTGAAAGCGTGCGCTGGAACGCCTTGTCGGTCTTTTCGATCTTGGCGATAAAGGCGGCGATCTCGTCCTGTTCGGGTAGCTCCTCGGCGTAGATCGACGTGCCGTCGCCGTAGTAGCGGCTGATGAACCGGACCTTCTCAAGTAGGTCTTCGGCGGGATAAGAAACGAAATAAAAAAGCGCGTCCTTCTGGCGGATCTGTGTTGCGAGCATGTGGTATAACCTCCTGTATTAGGTCTGTTTTAATATAATAAATAACGTTCTCAAAACATAAGAGCCTTTGTTGTTTTTATTCCATTTTTTTTGATAATTCCCTGTGTTTTCTGCCTTGTCAAGTTCTAGAATATGTTTACATTATTGGTATCAGTCATTTTCCTTTTTTGCCGCTTTTCTCTTTTATTGATAAGTTTTGATATGTTTATAAATATAACCGTCTGATCTCCATTTACTTCTACCTTCGGGCGGCTGTAAACAAGGGCAAGACAGTGCCCCACCCCGCCCTAACCCC
>FWPV01015079.1_pt1 | contig 11190 bp, 8 predicted proteins | sample 2228371 | NCBI WGS metagenome assembly FWPV01 (sample SAMEA103939776, study PRJEB20133) | metagenome | reverse complement strand
CCGCGTCATCGCCCCCAGCGGCAGAGAATCCAGAGCCGCCAGCTCGTGCCACTGGCACCCGTCCAGCGAGCGGCGCATCCGCCCGTGCCAGAGTTCGACCTCGTAGTTGTGGTGCGTGATGGAATGCCGGAACCGTCCCAGCAGCTTCAGGGAGCGCTCCGGGCCCAGCTCCTCCACCGAGGGCAGCTCCCAGAATCCAGCCAGCCGCCGCCCGTCTTCGGGGCGCCGCCGCAGCAGCAGCCGTCCGCGGTCCACGATCAGCGCCAGCCGCAGCGCCACTCTCTCCGGCTGCCTGCGCCGGGCCTTCACCGGCAGCTCCGCCTCCAGTCCGCGGCGGCGCGCCTGGCACAGATCCTGCCACGGGCACAGCAGGCACTTCGGCTGGCGCGGCAGGCACACGGTGGCGCCCAGCTCCATCAGCGCCTGGTTGAAATCTCCGGGGTGCGCCGGGTCGAGCAGAGCCTGCGCCTGCTCCTTCAGTCTGAGCCGCACGCTCCCCGAGGCGATGTCGCCCTCTTCCGCCGTCAGGCGCGCCATCACGCGGGCGACGTTTCCGTCGAGCACGGCCACAGGCTCGCGGAAGCAGATGGAGGCCACCGCGGCGGCCGTGTACTCTCCGATGCCCGGCAGCGCGCGCCACTCCTCCGCCGTTTCCGGAAAGCCGCCCCGCGCGCAGATGGCTTCGGCGGCGCGCTTCAGGTTGCGCGCGCGGCTGTAGTATCCCAGCCCGGCCCACAGCGCCAGCAACTCTTCTTCGTCCGCTGCGGCAAGGGCCTGCGGCGACGGAAAACGGGCGAGGAAACGCTCGTAGTACGGGATCACGACGGACACGCGCGTCTGCTGCAGCATCACTTCCGACACGAGCACGCGCCACGGATCGCGCGTCCGCCGCCAGGGCAGGTCGCGGCGGGCCGAAGCGTACCACTCCAGCAGCAGTTGCGCAGGACGCCGGGGATTCCGCATGCGGTTGTTACAATGATGAGGGATTCCCCCTCGCGCAGGCAATTTCCCTCGCATGACGGACCGCGGCGATCTTCTCAGAATTCGCGGTGCGCGGGTCCACAATCTGAAAGGCGTTTCGCTGGACCTGCCCCATAACCGCCTCACGGTGGTCACTGGAGTTTCAGGCTCCGGCAAGTCGTCGCTCGTGTTCGACACGATCTACGCCGAAGGCCAGCGCCGCTATGTGGAAAGCCTTTCGGCGTATGCGCGCCAGTTTCTGGAGCGGATGGAGAAGCCCGCCCTCGACGAGATCGACGGCATCGCGCCGCCCATCGCCATCCGCCAGAAGAACACGACGCGCAATCCGCGCTCCACGGTGGCCACGGCTACGGAGATCTACGATTACCTGCGCCTGCTGTTCGCGCGCGCCGGCGAAACCTGGTGTCCGAAGTGCGGCATCCGCGTCGAGCGCGACACCGTCGATCCGGTGGCGCAAAAGATGCTGGCGCAGCCCGAGGGCTCGCGCTGGTATGCGCTCTTTCCGGTGCGCACCGCGCCCGGCGCGAAGCCGGATGCCCTGAAAGACCATCTGGCCGATCTGCGGCGGCGCGGCTTCACGCGGCTGTACCAGCAGGGGCGCGTGTTCGAGTTCTCCACGCCCGAGTCCCTGCTCGAGATCGACTTCTCGCAGCCCTTCTTCGTGCTCGCCGACCGCCTCGTGATCCGCGAGGGGCAGAAACAGCGCATCGTCGACACCGTGGAGATCTGCTATCGCGAGGCGGGCGAGGTGATTTTCGAGCAGGCGGGCGAAAGCGAACCCGCGCGCCTGCGCTTCTCCGAACAGTTCGCCTGCAGGAGCTGCGGACGCGAGTTCCCGTCTCCGGAGCCCTCGCTGTTCAGCTTCAACAATCCCTGGGGCGCCTGCCCCGTGTGCCAGGGCTTTGGCCGCACGATCGACTATGACATGGATCTCGTCGTGCCGGATCCTTCGCTGTCGATCGCCGAAGGCGCCATCGAACCCTGGAACCGCCCGCACTACGAGTGGGTGCTCGAAGACTTCGCGCACCGGCGCAAACGCGACGTCCGCCTCCGCGTGCCCTATGCCGAACTGACGCCCTCCGAAAAGGAGATCGTGCGCCAGGAGGTGCGCGAGTTCTTCCAGGAGGTCGAGCGCAAGAAGTACAAGGTTCACGTGCGCGTGTTCCTCAGCCGCTACCGCGGCTACGCCACCTGCTACGCCTGCGGCGGCGCGCGCCTGCGGGAAGAGGCGCTGAACGTCCGCGTGGGAGGCCGGTCGATCGCCGAAGTCGTGCGCATGAACATCGGCGAGGCGCGCCGCTTCTTCGACGCGCTCGAGCTCGGCGCGGAGCAGGCGGCCGTGGCGTCGCGCCTGCTGGGCGAAATCCGCCAGCGGCTGGCTTTCCTCGACAACGTGGGGCTCGATTACCTCACGCTCGACCGGCTGACCATGACGCTCTCCGGCGGCGAGGCGCAGCGGATCCAGCTGGCCACGTGTCTCGGCTCGCGCCTCGTGGGCGCCATCTACGTGCTCGACGAGCCCTCCATCGGACTCCATCCGCGCGACACCGCCCGGCTGATCCGCATCCTTGAAGACCTGCGCGACCTGGGCAACACCGTGCTCGTCGTGGAGCATGACGCCGATGTCATGCGCGCCGCCGATCACATCGTCGACCTTGGCCCCGGAGCGGGCGAGCTTGGCGGGAATGTGGTCTTCGAAGGCACGCTCTCCCAGATGCTGAACGGCGCGGGCGGCAGGCGCGTCGAGACTCTGACGGCGCGCTATCTGCGCGGCGAGGCGCGCACGTCCCACAAGAACGCGCGCCGCGCGCCCGACCCGGCGAAGCGGCTGCGCTTCCTCGGCTGCCGCGCGCACAATCTGAAAGACATCGACGTCGAGATCCCCCTCGGACTGATGACCGTCGTCACCGGCGTCTCCGGCTCCGGCAAGTCCACGCTCGTGCACGATGTCATCTACCGCAGCCTCCTGTCTCGCTACCAGAGGGATCTCGCTGCGCCTCAGGACGACGCGGAGATGGACGCCTCCCTCGGACGGCAGACCTGCCGCCGCGTCGAGGGCGCCGCGCTCGTGCGCGGTCTCGTGCTCGTGGATCAGTCGCCCATCGGCCGCACGCCGCGCTCCAATCCCGTCACCTACACCAAGGCGTTCGACCCGATCCGCGAACTCTTCGCGGCAACCCCGGAAGCGCAGAAGCGCGGTTACACGTCCGGCTACTTTTCATTCAACGTCAGCGGCGGCCGCTGCGAGACCTGCCAGGGCGACGGCACGGTGACCGTGGAGATGCAGTTCCTCGCCGATGTCGAACTGGTCTGCGAAGACTGCCGCGGCACGCGCTACAAGCCGCAGATCCTCGACATCCGTTACAAGGGGCTCAACATCCACGAAGTGCTCCAGCTCACCGTGCGCGAGGCCATCGCGTTCTTCTCCGGACAGGCGAAAATCGTTTCGCGGCTGCAGCCGCTGGCCGACGTCGGCCTCGGCTATCTGCGTCTCGGCCAGTCGGCGACGACGCTTTCGGGCGGCGAAGCGCAGCGGGTGAAGCTGGCCAGCCACCTCTCGCAGAGCGACGTCTCCGGCCACCTGTTCCTGTTCGACGAGCCCACCACCGGCCTGCACTTCGACGACATCGCCAAACTGCTGGACGCGATGGACCGGCTCGTGCTGCGCGGGGCCAGCGTTCTCATCATCGAGCATAACCTGGAAGTCATCCGCCACGCGGACTGGATCATCGACCTCGGCCCGGAAGGCGGCGAGCGCGGCGGCCGGATCGTCGCCGCCGGCCCGCCCGAGGTCATCGCCGCCTGCGGGGAATCTCATACCGGCCGTTTCCTGCTTTCGCTGCTCGGCGGCGCACAGGACTGAATGGCGGCGGCCCGGTTCTCCCGTGGCGCGCACCGCGCGCGGACGCTTTGCCCGCCGCCGCTACACTGGAATCGAGGGGTGCCGTGATTCCGCTGCTTGGAATGGACGCCGAAGAGCTGCGCAGCGTGCTGCCTGCGGAAGAACCTGCGTTCCGTGCGCGGCAGCTCTATGATGCGCTCTACCGGCGCCGCGTCTCTTCGTTCGCCGGAATCACGGAGTTTCCCGCAAAGCTCCGCGAGCGCATGGCGGCGGAATCGGTCATCGGCCACCTGGAGCGCGCCGCGCGCTTTGACAGCCGCGACGGCACGCGGCGCTACCTGCTGAAACTCGCCGACGGCAAGACCGTCGAAGCCGTGTTCATGCCGGAGGAAGCCCGCGACACGCTGTGCATCTCCACGCAGGTGGGCTGCCCCGTGGACTGCAGGTTTTGCCTGACGGCGCTGATGGGACTCGAGCGCAATCTCACCGCGGGCGAAATCGTGGGCCAGGTGCTGCACCTTGCGCAGGACAACGATCTGTGGGCGCACGAGAAGCGCATCAACATCGTCATGATGGGCCAGGGCGAGCCGCTGCTGAATCTGGCAGCCGTCCTCAAGGCCACGCGCCTGCTGTGCGATCCCAAAGGACTGAACATCAGCCCGCGCCGCATCACGGTGTCAACGTCCGGCATCATTCCGCGGATCGCCGAACTCGGCCAGGCCGAACCGCGCCCGAAGCTCGCCATCTCGCTGAATGCCTCGACGGAAGAGCAGCGCCGCGAGCTGATGCCCATCACGCGCAAATACCACCTGCGCGACCTGATCGAAGCCTGCCGCGCCTATCCGCTGCGCCCGTGGGAACGGCTGACGTTCGAGTATGTCCTGCTGAAAGGCGTCAACGACAGCGACGCCGACGCGCGGCGTGTGGTGAAACTGCTCGCGCCGCTGCGCTGCAAGGTGAACCTGATCGCCCTGAACCCCGGACCGGGCATTCCGTATGAAACGCCCGCGCCGGAGCGTGTCGCGGCGTTCCAGGCGATCGTGAAGCGCTCCATCCCCTGCTTCATCCGCAAGCCCCGCGGGCTGGACATCTATGCCGCCTGCGGGCAGCTGAAGCGCATGGAATCCGGGCTTGTGACGCTCGGCGCCTGACGGAGCCGGCTACTCGTCGCGCAGCACTTCCAGCGGGCGGTGCGAGAGCACGCGGACTGAAGCCAGCCACCCTGCGCCGATGGCCAGCGCCATGGTCAGCAGCGTCGTCACCAGATTGGCGCGCCATTCGGGATCGAAGCGCGCGTCGAGCAGCCGAGTCATCAGCAGCCGCGCGAAGCCCGTCGCCAGTGCGCCTCCCAGAAAGCCCGCCGCGCCACCCAGAATGGCGAACTCCACCGAAAAGATCGAGACCAGCGTGCGCCGCCGCGCGCCCAGCGTCTTCAGCACCGCGGACTCGCGCACCCGCCGCAGGCGCGTTCCGGCCACGGTGGATGCAAGAATGATCGCGCCCGCGAGAATCGCGAAGCCCGCGATGAAGCGGATCACCAGCGATACCTGATCCACGACGTCCTGCACGATGTTCACCACGTCGGCAGCGTTGATCACGGTCACCGACGGGAAGCGCCGGAAGCTGTCGCGCATGAACACGGCGACCTGCCCGGGCTGCACGCGCGCCGTCGCGTAGTACTGCACGGGCAGCCCGGCGAGCGCCTTTTCGGTGAAGACAAACTCGTCGCTGGCGCCGCGCCGGACGCTCTCAAAGCGGTGGATGGCCGCCACGCGCGCCTCGAACCGCCTTCCCGTGGCCGTCCACTCAAGCACCGAGCCCGGCTCGATGCCCCAGCGCTTCGCCGTGTTTTCATCCACGCTCAGCAGGGCTTCCGCGCGCCCGTCTTTCCACCACGCGCCGCGCAGGATGCGCATGTCCTCGGGCATCTCCTCCATCCATGTCACCTGGCGCGTGAAGTTGCGCCGGCGGCGCCGCTCTTCGCCGGGCGGAGGCGGCAGTTCGTCGAGCGGCGTGCCATTCACCTTTTCGAGCCGCGCCGCCACCGTCGGCACGAGCTGCGCGCGCCCTTCGATCTCCTTCCGCGAGGCCAGGAACTCACGCACCGCGTCCGCGTCGCGCGGCGTGATGTTGATCATGAACACGTTGGGCGCGCCCTTCGGCATCGCCACCATCACTTCTTTCAGAAGCGAGTTCTGCACCAGGTAGACGGTGAGCGTGAACATCACGCCCACGCCCAGCGCCACCAGAATGCTCGCCGCGTGATTGCCCGGCCGGTAGAGGTTGGCCATGCCATGGCGCAGCCACAGCGGGAACCGGACGGGCGTGTGCGCCATCAGCCAACGCAGCGCGCGCAGCAGCAGCCACGCGATGCCGCCGAGCAGCGCCAGCGCCACTGTCAGCCCGCCCGCGAACCAGGCGCCCACCTTCGCCGAGCCCGCCAGCCACGCGGCCATCGCGCCCAGCCCGGCTAGGATCAGCGCTCCCGATCCGATGGACGGCAGCAGTCCGCGCAGCCGCGTGCGCAGCGGCGGCTTCGACTCCGGCATTTCGCGGCGGAAGATCAGCGCCGGCTTCACGTCGCGGATGGCGAGCAGTGGCGGCACGGTGAACAGCAGCGCCACCAGCAGCCCCGCGCCGATGCCTTCCAGCGCGAACGCGCCGCTCCAGGCGATGCTCTCGAACTGGAAATACCGCCGCAGCAGCAGCGGAAAGGCCCACTGCACCATCGCGCCCACCGCCAGGCCCGCTACGCCTCCCGCCAGGCCCAGCAGCGCCGCCTGCAATGTGTAAATGCGGATGATCTGCCCCGAGCGCGCGCCGATGCATTTCATGATCGCGATCGTGTCCAGCCGCTGCTGGATATGCGAATGGATCGCCATGGCCACGCCCAGCGCCCCGACGATCAGCGCGATCATCGACACCAGGCTCAGGAACGTGGTGGCGCGGTCCAGCGCCCGTGTGATGAACGGGTGCGTCTCGCGGTAGTCCGTGATCAGCGCCTCGGGGAACGCCTTGCGCAGCGAGTCGCGCAGCTCCTCGATCCGCAATCCCTCCGCCGGCAGCTTCCACAGGAGCCGCTGCGAGGCGCGCGAGCCGAACACCAGCAGCCCGGTGCGCTGCAGCCCTTCGCGCGTGATCATCACGCGCGGACCCACGTTGAGCGAGCCGGTCATGCGGTCCGGCTCGAAGCGCACGACGCCCCAGACGCGGAACTCGGCGTCGCCCAGCCGCACGCGCGACCCGGGCTCCAGGTTCAGCCGCAGCATCAGATCGTCGCTGACGGCGATCGTTTCCGCGGTCAGCGCTTCCGCCAGCGGCGCTTCCGGCTCCAGCCGCACGCGCCCGTACCACGGATAGGTCGAGGGATCGACAGCCTTCACGCTCACGAGCACGGGCGGCTCGTCCGCGCCGCCCGCCATCATTGAAACCGTCTCCGTGATCCGCGACAGCCGCGCGCCGCGCCGCTCCCATTGCGCGATCACCTTCTCCTGCTCCTCCGTGGGATCCCCGAACTGCCGGATGAGCAGGTCCGCCGCCATCAGGGTGCGCGCTTCCTTCTTCAGCGAATCGTGGAAAGCCGCCGAAAAGCCGCGCACGCCGGTCAGCGCCCCGACGCCGGCGGCGACCCCGAAGACGACGAACAGGAACTTCGGCGCGGCAGCCCGGGCTTCGCGCCACGCCATGCGCCAGGCGGGAGTCTGGAAGAGTTTCATGCCGCCGCCCGCCGTTCGTCGCTCAGGATCTGCCCGTCGCGCAGCGTGATGATGCGCGTGGCGTGGGAGGCCAGTTCGCGGTCGTGCGTCACCAGCACGAGCGTCGCGCCTTCGCTGCGGTTCAGCGACAGCAGCAGCTCCAGAACGTGGCGCCCGTTGACCGAATCGAGGTTGCCCGTCGGCTCGTCGGCCAGCAGCAGCGGCGGCTTGCGGATGAAGGCCCGCGCCAGCGCCACGCGCTGCTGCTCGCCGCCGGACAGCTGCACCGGGTAATGATCCAGCCGCTCTTCCAGCCCGACGGTCTTCAGCAGCTCCCGCGCGCGCCGCTGCGCGGCGGCCAGATCCTCGCCCGCCAGCTCCGCAGGCAGCAGGACGTTCTCTTCGGCCGTCAGCGTCGGAATCAGCTGATAGCTCTGGAACACGAAACCGATCTTGCGCCCGCGCAGAACGGCCAGCGCGTCTTCGTCGAGCCGCGAGATCTCCTCGCCCTCGATGCGGATGGAGCCGGACGTGGGCGTGTCGAGCCCGGCTACCAGGCCCAGCAGCGTGGATTTCCCGGAACCGGAGGCGCCCATGATGGCCACGAATTCGCCGCGGGCGACGTCGAAGCTGATGCCCCTCAGGATCTCCACGCGGTGCGTTCCGGTGTCGATCGTCCGGGTGACATCTCGGAGGGAAAGAACAGGGGCAGTCATTCTGCGTTCAACTCTGTCCTTTATGATGGCAAGAGATGTCCCGCCGCTGTTGGGTTTTTGCGCTCCTCCTGCTGTCGGCCTGCAGCCGGCCCGAGCCGGAGCGGCGGCAGCCCTCCGCGGCCGCGGCCCCGGCCCAGGTTCCGTCGAAAGCGCAGGAAGAGAAGGCCGACACCCGGCCCGTCATCCTCGCCTTCGGCGACAGCCTCACCGCCGGCTACGGAGTGGAGCCGGGCGAGAGCTACCCGGATCACCTCCAGCAGATTCTCGACGAGCGCGGCTACGCCTACCGCGTCGTCAACATGGGCATCTCCGGCGACACCACCGACGGCGGCGTGTCCCGGCTGGACGCGGCGCTGCTCGTCAAACCGAAGATCGTCATCCTCGAATTAGGCGCCAACGACGGGCTGCGCGGGCTGCCGCTCGAGCGCACCCGCGCCAACCTCGACCTGATGATCAACTCGTTCCAGGGCGAGGGAGCGAAGGTGATCCTGGCCGGCATGACCCTGCCGCGCAACTACGGCGCAACCTACGTGCGCGATTTCGAGCGGATCTTCCGCGATCTGGCCAGACAGCGCGGCGCGGTCCTGATCCCGTTCTTCCTCGAAGGCGTGGCCATGAATCCGGCGCTCATGCAGGAAGACATGCTCCACCCGAACGCCGCCGGATGCCGCAAGGTCGCCGAGCTCGTCTTCCGCTACCTTGAACCCCTTCTGGCCCGATAGTCCCAGCTTTCGGGCAAATCGCCGGCCCCTCGTTCCCGGCCTCCACGCGCCCTCCGTTCGCGGCGCGGAATCCGCCGCGGCTTGCCCGCAGCGCCGGCGATGTCCCGCACGCTCCGCGGGGCTCCCTACAATGGAAATACGTCCCTCATGGCAGAAAATCCCCCTTTTGAAGAACCGCGCCTGGCGCTGAACCGCATCTACACGAAAACGGGCGACTCGGGCGAAACGCTGCTCGCCAGCGGCGAGCGCGTCCCCAAGGACGCTCCCCGCATCGAGTGCTACGGCACCGTGGATGAACTGAACTCGTTCGTCGGCGCCGCCGCCGTCACGGCTTCGGAGCTGACCCCTGCCGCGCCCGCGCTCGCCGGACTGGTCCGCACGCTCAGGCGCGTCCAGCACGAGCTGTTCAATCTCGGCTCGATCCTCGCAACGACGCCGGAGCGCGTGCACCCCCGGCAGGCGCGGATCACCGAAGCGGACGTCGCCGCGCTTGAGCGCGACATCGACAGCGCCAACGCCGTGCTCGAACCTCTCCGCAGCTTCGTCCTTCCGGGCGGCTCGCGCCTCTCGGTCGAGCTGCACGTCTGCCGCACCGTCTGCCGCCGGGCTGAGCGGCTGCTGGTCACAGCTGCGCGGCAGGAGCGGATCGACCCCGTCAATCTGCGGTATCTGAACCGGCTGAGCGACGCGCTCTTCGTCTGGAGCCGCTGGGCCAACGTGCAGCTGGGCGTGCCGGAGGTCCTGTGGTCGCCCAACGAGAGCGCCTCGGCGCAATCGCAGGGCGCGCAATAGCGGATCAGAACAGCCCGGCGGATCAGAACAGCTCGCGCAGGTCGGAAAACCGCTCCACCACCACCAGCCGGCCCGGCCCCGGCCTTCTCAGCTGCGTGCGCTCCAGCGTCCACGTGCGCGCGTGCGGCACGAACACGGCATTCAGCCCCGCTTCCAGCGCTGGATTCACGTCGGACTTCGGCGAGTTGCCGATCATCCACGTGCGCGCCGGATCCAGGCCCCGCTCCCGCACCAGCGCTTCGTACGAGGCGCGGTCCTTCTCCTTCACGATCGCCGTGTGCCGGAAGTAGCGGCCAAGGCCGGAGCGGTCGATCTTCATGCGCTGCTCGTCGGGATGCCCCTTGGTGAACAGCGTCAGATCGTGCCGCGCGCTGAGCTCGGCCAGCGTCTCCTCGACGCCTTCGATCAGCTCGAGCGGCTGCTCCAGAATGCGCAGGGCGAAGCTCTTCACCGTCTCCAGATCCTCGGGCCGGATCTCGCGCTCGGCCAGCTTCTGATAGCACTGCTGCAGATTGCGGCCGAAATTCAGCGACCCGTAGCCGTGAATGCGGCTGTTGGCCAGTTCGATTTCGTCCAGCACGGCGCGGATCTGCGACGCGTCCAGGCTCGAGTGGGAAAGGAACTCGACGAATTCGTCGAACGCCTGCTCGAAGTAGATGTTGTTCTCCCAGAGCGTGTCGTCGGCGTCGATCAGCAGAAACTGCGGGCCCTGCATGCGTCGGTGCTATTCGGACTGCGGGTAGAGATGGCGCCCGTGGCCGTTGGAGCGGACCACCTTCTCCATGGCCTGCCGGATGCGCTCCTTCTCCGCCTGCCGGCGGAGGTGGTCGCGCACCGCCTCCAGCCTCTCCCGTTCGCTCTGCATCTCGATCAGCCGCTGGCGGAAGTGCAGGTCCGGCGAGAGATCGGCCAGCAGGAAGCTGAGCTGCGGATGATCCAGATCGGGAGGCTCGGCCTCCGCTTCTTTGGCCTTCACCAGATCCAGCCACGCAGCGAGCGCCTCCATCACGAGATCGCGCCCCGCCGGCGGTTCATCGAAGTCGTCGAAAAAGTGCGCCCTGCCGCGCAGGAAGCTGCGCCCTCCCAGGACTTCCTGCAGGGCGAAACGCCTGCGGCCCACCGTGGCGATGTCCATGCGGCCGTCCTCGTACCGGCGCAGCACGTCCTCGATCGAAGCCGTGCAGCCGATCCGCATCAGCCCGCCGCCGCGCGCCTGCACCACGCCGAACTCCTGACGGAGCTCCAGGCACTCCGCGATCATCTCCTTGTACCGCTCTTCGAAAATGTGGAGCCGCAACTCGCAATGCGGGAGGAGCACCGTCTCCAGCGGGAACAGAGGCAGCATCTCCTCCGGCATGCTTGTATTATGGCTCATACGGACCGTTGAGCCCGCACATGCAAGCAAAGCGCTACGTCCGCCCGGCCACGCATGCAATCAAAGG
>FWPV01015078.1_pt1 | contig 11191 bp, 9 predicted proteins | sample 2228371 | NCBI WGS metagenome assembly FWPV01 (sample SAMEA103939776, study PRJEB20133) | metagenome | reverse complement strand
AGAACAAGCTAGACAGCATGTTTTACTCAAAAATAGCATCGAGCCTACTCAAAAATAGCATCGAGCCTACATTAACGCAAATAACATAATACCTACTCAATCAATCTACATACATAATCCATATTCAGATTACCAAGCTATATTTTTTCACAAATGTCTTATAGAAATGGTATAATCTTCAATCGATTAAATCATAACCTGATCTCCAGTATACCACCAGACATTCCCTCTTGAAGTTTAACCATCAAGCGAATGCCGGTAGTTTCAACAGCATTAAAGGTGACATGATTAAATTTATCCTTCTCAACTCCATATTTTGATGCACCTGTAACTGGTCGCCATTCATTACCATCAAGCCATTGAATTTCCCATGATTCTGGGACACGACATCCGCCTTTACCCGTATCATCAAACCAATAAACTTCAACTTGTGATACTCTTCTAGGCTTCTTGAAGTTCAAGCTGATCCATTCATTAGTGCCTTTATGGTCCCACCAGGTAAATCTTGGAATAGAAAGATCATCAGAGCTTCTTGGTATAATATTATCCATAACTGCCCGCAAACTACCATTAACATGTGATGCAGAAAGGTCAGCATAAACGAAATCGGTTAATAATGTAGTTTCAGGTAGCCATACAATCATCTCGCCGGGTTCCCGGTTGTCCCAAGCATAATAGGGGATTGCTTTGATGCAAATATTATCATCCTCAGGTGCATAGTTATATAGCTTGCCATTCCAATCGAAATCTTTTCTTCGTAGAGCAGAACCTTTGATGGTGACAATGCCCCCAAGAAGATCGGATTCAAAGCTAGCGGATAATTTTGCATGGCGTGGGAGCGCAATATCCATAACAGAACCGTTGTTATCTACTCCTTCAAGGCAATAAATAATCGGACCGCGTTGAAGTGCAACTCTTCCAATATCGGCATTAACTTTTGGGCTTGCTATTACCCTTTGTATCGACATCGGCATTTCAAGCTCAATAACATCATCCTGTTTCCATTCACGGCTTATCTTTAAATAACCATTATCGCTAGAATTTGCAGACAGGGTCTGTCCATTAACAAGCACTCTTGCATTATCACACCAGCCTGGAATGCGTAAGTTAAGATCAAAACTGGATATGGATGAAGGTTTTACAATAATTTTCACATTACCTGACCAGGGATAATCAGTTTCTTGTTTTATTTCCACTTTTTTCCCATTCAGATTTATCGATGCCTGATTTCCAGCATATAAATTTACCCAGATACCATCCTGTGAAGTAGCATAAACATATCCACTTATCTGTGGAATAAATCTGACCACATTTGTTGGGCAACATGCACATCCAAACCATGGCTGTCGGTGATGATTACCACGGCTAGCTAATGGATTAACATAGAAAAAGTTTGCACCATCAAGTGAAACACCAGATATAGACCCATTATAAAGGACTTTCTCAAGTAAATCAGCATACTTAGATTGTCCGTGCAGTATTCCGATCTTATGATTCCAAAAAGCCATACCAATAGCAGCACAGGTTTCAGCATAGGCTGTTTCATTAGGAAGATCGTAAGGCACAGTGAATCCTTCATTATGTGCGGAAGGTCCTATCCCACCTGTTATATACATTTTTCGCTCAGTTACATCATGCCAGATGCGATCCATAGTTGCAATTAGTGTTTCATCACCTGTATATTTAGCAATATCTGCAACTCCTGCATAAAGATACATTGCACGAACAGCATGTCCGACTATTTCGCTTTGCTCTCTCACCGGTATATGATCCTGATTATAATCTTGACCAGAACCTTTCTTATCTATAAAGAATTTAGCTAAATTAAGGTATCTTTTTTCACCAGTGACTTCATAAAGCTTTACCAATGCAAGCTCAATCTCTTCATGTCCAGGAACGCCAATAAGCCTATCTTCACCAAATATGCTATCAATATAATCAGCAAATCGAATTGCAACATCCAGAAGGTTCCGTTTTCCTGTGGCACGATAATGCGCTACTGCTGCTTCAAAGAGATGACCAGCACAGTATAATTCATGCATTACAGGAAGGTTAGTCCATCGTTTATCAGGTTCAACCAATGTAAAATATGTATTCAAATAACCATCTTTCTGTTGTGCAAGGGCAATTTTCGATATTAGATCATCAAGATATTCATCCAACTTCGGATCAGGGTATACCGATAATGTATAAGCAGCACCCTCAATGACTTTATAAACATCAGAATCATTAAAGAAAATGCCTTCGAATTTTCCCTCAACAAGCCCACCCGCGATCTCAAAATTTTTGATGCGATTGGTGATCTCGCATTGATGGAAACACTGTGGTAATGTAATAGTCCGGTTAATTTCGATCCTGGGTGCCCAGAATTTATCAGTGAATTTCACATCAGTAAATGGAACCGATGTCAAAACTGTTCGTAATGGGATAACATTGCTCATAGTATTTATCCTCCATGCAAGATAATAAATGTTTCATCTACCAGATTTATCTGACCAAAGGAATTGAGAGACTATAAATGATACTATAGCAACAACAGATCCGCCATAAAATATCACATCATATCGTTTTAACGCTTCCCAGAGAAATCCACCAACAAGAGGGACAATAACAGCAGCAGCATGATTCATAGTAACTCCCATAGATAAGGCAGGTCTAATATCTTCTGGTGGAGCAATTTTATTAAGATAAGTTGTTTGTGCTATAACAAACATATATACAAAACTATCAAGACAATATAAGACATATAATAAATTAATATCCTTTACTAAAGCGTATCCGATGAATATAGGTATTAATGATGCGTTTGACAATGACAGAGCTTTGCGTTCTCCTATTTTATCAACAACACGACCAATAATTGGTGCAAAAATAAGTGTTGCTATCCTGTTAATAACCATCAATATAGCAACTGTGCTAACTGAAGTTCCAAAGACTTTGACAAGCACAAAGATAGCAAAAGTAATGAAAACTTGTTTTCGGCAACCTTCGAGGAATGTTAATGCATAGTAAAACCTATACCTTTTTTTCATCGTTAGCCGTGGCATTTTTAACTGAGTAGATTCCCTGGAGACGAAAAAAATAAAAATAACAGCAATGCCAACCATAACTCCAGCTAAAAGAAATAAGTTCCTCAGCACTTCCTGCTTACCAATGATAGCAACGACTCCCATACCTGTTAGAGCTGCAATATCTCTAACACGCCATATTTGCCCTAAACGCTTTCCTTTTCCCTCTTCTTCTGTAAAATTAAGAACCATAGCTGGCTGAAGCGGTGACCAACAATGAAAACCTATACTCCAGAAGACTGCCCAAAATATTACAGCCTTAAACGTATAAATCTGTGAAAAAGCTGAAATACCAATAGACATAACCAATAGAGATATTGAAGCTAATATAGGACTGGGAATCGTCATGGTAAGAGCAGCTATAAAAGCGGTAATAAAACCTGGCGTTTCCCTTATAGATTCTATAACACCTAATTGACCGGGTTCTACATGTATTTCATTCGCAATAAAGTTTGTATATATCGACATGTATATACCTTCAAAGCCAAAGCTTAAGAAAAACACCGCAGATGCAAGCAGTAAAAGATCACGCCCCCAAAAAGACCATCGTTTTTCCATAAAATCTCCTTAAAAGTTTTATCTCCTAACTCCAGCTTCTTGGCTCTTCAACTGATTTATTATATCCTCTTCAGTAACCCAGGATATATCCCCGGGAAATGTGCTTTTTAATGCCCCCATAGCATTTCCATAATCAAGTGCTTTTTGTATATCACCGGTCATATATCCATATAAAAATCCAGCAGTAAATGAATCTCCAGTGCCAAGTCGGTCAACAACTTCCATTTCGTAACTCTTTCCATAATAGAATCTATCAGTTAGCGCCATACTGCTAAATACTCCTGTCCTTACAGAGCGAGGGAAGCCCGTTGTCATAGCTACAATATCAAGATTAAACGCCTTTTTTAACTGTTCTGCTATGACTTCATTTGTGCCAGAAAAACCAAAAATTAATTTTATATCATCTGCACTTGTAAATAAGATATTGACGTGCTTTAAAATTTTGGAAAGACATTTATTTGCAGATTCAGGTGACCATAATTTTGATCTGTAGTTGATATCGAAGCTTACAATGAGTCCCATATCTTTAGCCTTTTCTATTGCCTTTTCCACAGTATCCGCACAGCATTGGCTTAAAGCAGTTGTTATTCCGCTTGTGTGAAAATGCTTTGTTTCCTTAAAAATCGCTCCCCAATCTACTTCCTCAGCAGTTAGAGTGCTGATAGCAGAATTTTTTCGGTCATAAATGACCTGGCTCGGACGTGGTGAGCTTCCAAACTCAACAAAATATATACCAACCCTTCCTTCTTTTACCCAAACTATGTGCGATGTATCAACTCCATGTTCTCTTATCTTATTAGCAATGAATCGTCCCATAGGATTCTGTGGTAATTTTGAGACCCATGCAGTTCTGAGACCCAACCTGGCAAGCCCTACAGCAACGCTGGATTCACTACCTCCAGCAGTTACATCATAGGATTTAGCCTGTTCGATGCGTTCATAGTTCGGTGGAACAAGCCTTAGCATTGTTTCACCGAGTGTTACAACATCATACATTGTTTCCTCCATGCTCTTTATTTTTCAGAATTTCAGATTAATAGACAATGCACTTTCATATTTTATTATAAATTTGTTTGTTATACCATTTTAAAAAATAATTATTCATCACGATTATCATTTATTATAAAATCCCTCTAAATTTTCTTTCATGATTCCGCCTTTTTCAAAAGAGTTAGGGATTGTAAAACAATTTTTTAAAACGGTATTAGGCTCGTATCCGTCCAATTTATTGGACGTTTGATGCTATTTACTACAAATAGCCATTATTGCAAAATTTAATAATCGCAGTAAATATCAAATCAATGGAGAGAGTTTAAACAATTTTTCGAAATAATTCAACAAGTTTCCATAAAATAACACATTATTTATTTATTACCGTTTTGGCTATCTCTAAAAAGTTTATACTGTATACTATCAACAAGTGCTTCCCAACTAGCCTCAATAATATCTTCAGAAACACCAACAGTTCCCCAGCTTCTTTGTCCATCACTTGATTCTATTAAAACTCGCACTTTAGCAGCTGTGCCTCTATTTGCGTTAAGAACTCTAACCTTAAAGTCTGTCAATCTTACAGATTCAAGCTCAGGAAAGAATGCTAATAATGCCTTTCTCAAAGCTTTATTTAAAGCATCTACAGGTCCATGTCCTTCTGATGCCTGGTATTCTACATTTCCATTATTATCAATAAGCTTTATCGTTGCTTGTGAGCGCATGTTATGTTTTTCATCACGTTCAACCAGCACTGTGAAACCTTTCAAATTAAAAAATTCCTTATATGTTCCCATGACACGATGCACCAAAATATCAAAAGAACCTTCTGCTCCTTCATATTGATAGCCATCCCTCTCAGCTTCTTTTAGCGTTGTATATATTTTTTGAACTTCTGGTGATTCTTTTTCAAGCTGAGGATAATCGCTCCATAATTTACTAAGTATTGCACTTTTACCCGCCTGATCAGAAATCAAAATACGCCTTTCATTTCCCACAAGTTTCGGTTCTATATGTTCATAAGTCTTTGGATTTTTTTGGACTGCATCAGCATGTAATCCTGCTTTATGAGCAAATGCGCTTTTACCTACATAAGGCAGTTTTTCGTCATGAGGTAAATTTGCAAGTTCACTAACCAGCCTTGACACATTTGTTATTTTTGCAAGATTTTGTTCACTTATACAGTCATAGCCCAATTTAAGTTTCAAATTTGGTATTATAGTGCATAGATTGGCATTTCCACATCTTTCACCATAACCATTAAACGTTCCATGAACATGGACCGCTCCTGATTGAACCGCAATTATAGAGTTAGCAACAGCCATACCTGCATCATCATGTGCGTGTATACCTATCTGTGCATTAACTTTCGTTAAAACATCCTGTATTATTTCTTGAACCTCTAATGGCATTGTTCCACCTGCTGTATCGCAGAGAACAATTCTACAGGCTCCTCCTTCTAAAGCGGATTCAATTGTTTTTATGGCGTAATCTCTGTTTGCTTTGTATCCATCAAAGAAGTGTTCAGCGTCAAATATAACTTTTCGTCCATGGTCTACAAGAAATTTTATGGATTCCTTTATCATTGCAAGATTTTCAGATAATGAAGTTTTCAGCACATCAATAACATGCAGGTCCCAACTTTTTCCAACAACTGTTACAAACTCAGTTTCAGTCGAAAGAAGATGATGAAGGTTTCTATCATCAGCAGTTTTTTTACCTGGTCGCCTTGTGCTGCCAAAGGCACATATCCTGGCACTTCTTAAATTCAATTTCTTTACACGATTGAAGAATTCTTCATCTTTTGGGCTAGCCCCTGCGTATCCTCCCTCTATAAAATGTATTCCTAAATTATCTAGTTCATGAACAATTCTTAGCTTATCCTCCACAGAAAAAGATATACCTTCCGCTTGAGAACCATCTCTTAGAGTTGTATCATATATCTCCACTAAAGACATGCAAATCCTCCTCTAAAGTAACATGTTCTTAATCATAAGCATTATTTGGTAAGCTTTTCCATTCATCCTTTAAAATTCCCATCATTAAAACATCACAATATTTTCCATGTCGATATACATGTTCCCGAAATGTCCCTTCTAGCTTGAAACCGGATTTTTCATAGACACGCACTGCTCTTGAATTGAAGTCAAGCACAGTTAAATATATTCTATGTAGATTAAGTTGATCAAAACCGTATTTTAATATTAATCTTACTGCTTCGGTCCCATAACCCTTTGACCATCTACTTTTGTCTCCTATAATTATGCCCATTTCTGCATTACGAAACGGCAGAGAAATCTTATGTAAGCCAATAACACCTATTAGTTCATCATTAGCTTTAAGGGTTATTCCAAGAATAACTTCACGATTATCTTTATATAAACCTTCCAGAAATTCTTTTTCCCTTACTTTATTAAGTGGTATTGTTCTTATCAAAAATTTGTTAACTTCTTCATCATTTAACCAGGTAACGAAATTATCAACGTCATCTATCTCTAATGGTCGAAGGTAAATTTTTTGTCCAACTATGAACGGCTCCTTCATAACTTGATCTCCTTTTTTCTATTGCCACTATAAAAAAAGCCCACTACCTTGTGCCTGGTAGTGGGCTTAATTTTTTATCTGAATTTTGTCACGTCTCTTTGAAGTTTGTGCTAGCTCCGAACGTGCCCACCACCAGATACAGTCGTATTATATTAATAGCGATAATAATCACAGATGATAAGGCACTTTTCGAGCTATCTGAAACAATAAACAACTTTGACATAACAAAATATCCTCAAATATATAAAAATTAATCTCAAAATTAATAATGATTTTCAAAATTATATGCTGAAGAAATTATAACACAAAATAATAATTCTATCAAGATTTTTGCTGGACTGAACATTATCAGCCAATCATAAACTTTTTATCCGCACTTTTTTAGTAAATTTTTTATCGGTTATGTTCTGCAACGTTTTCTCGCTAATTAAGCATATTTTTTGTTGGATAGTTTTCTAATAAACAAACGAGGGAGACACGGAGATATTTAATCACGAATGTCACGAATAGAACGAATAACACGAATAAGAATTAAAAATTTTCTTGCCATTCATTAAATTTTCTCTAAAGTTCCATAAAATAATGCCGATATAATAACTGGATATAAGATAAAGGAATTTTTCTTACTCCTTTCATAAAAGCTCAACAGATTGAAAGGTAAGAGGTAAAAAAAGAGCCGCCTTATAACCCTCGCCTCTTACCTTTCTCTTTTATATGTCAAAATGGCAAAACAAATTTTATTAATCATATATTTATGCCATAATGACATTCCTATCAAAAACCTTTTTTATTTCGTGATAAATATTTGGTATATAATTAAAAAATCTGATCTGGCTTATAATCAAGTAATAAAACAAATTAAGATAGATTATACTTTGTCCATATTGGTTGTTGAATTTATAAACTTGGTTGGCACATATTTTGCTAAAAATAATAATAAAAACACTTTTAATTTTAATTAATAAGTTATAAAATAAATATTGTAAATATTTTAAGATTTTAATATGTAAAAAATGTAGTCCTGATTATTGGGAAAAAGTTATTAGAAGCCTAAATTGTAAAATATATTTTTTAGCTCCTGGGATAAAATTAAGCTCGGGGTGATAAAATATGGTTCATGAACGTGTATACAAAATACTTCTGGTAGATGATGATCTGAACTGCCTTGATGCAATTGAGCAAATTTTAAGGCGTGACGGATATGATGTAATACCCATAGATGCTGGCAGACCGGCACTGGAATTATTATCAAAAAACAGTGTTGATCTTGCTATTGTAGATTTAAACCTACCAGATATTGATGGACTACATGTTTTACATGAAATCAGGAAAAATTATAAAAGCGTTCCGACAATAATAATGACCTCTGAACCTTCCAGAGAAGTCAGATTGGCATCCCTTGAAGCTGGAGCTTATAGTTTTATTACTAAACCAATAAATATACCAATTTTTAGGAACATGATTACTAAGGCAATTCAGTCTTCAAAGTTAAGGTCAATGGAAGTTAGACGTGAAATGATATTTATCAAATGGTTTAGAGGATTTATTCATAAGTAATATTTTCTGTTTCTAAGCATTAAAATAATTCAGAATTTTTTTCAATAAATGTAGGAATTTGTTACAACAAATTGGCATTTTATTTATTAAATGCCATAATTACAAAAACAATGAACTAAGGAGAGATGAAAATGTCAAAAGTAATCGGAATAGATCTTGGAACAACAAACTCATGTGTAGCCATATTAGAAGGTGGAGACCCTGTAGTTATCGCTAATGCCGAAGGTATGCGAACTACTCCGTCTGTTGTGGCTTTCACTAAAGATGGTGAGAAGCTTGTTGGTCAGGTGGCAAAAAGGCAGGCTATTACCAATCCTGAAAATACGATATTCTCCATTAAAAGATTCATGGGTAGAAAATTTAGTGAAGTTCAGGAAGAAATAAAGAAAGTTCCTTACAAGGTTACTCAAGGTAGTAATGGAGATGCAGTGGTGCGAATACAGGATAAGGAGTATATGCCACAACAAATATCTGCTATGATACTGCAGAAAATGAAAGAAACAGCTGAGTCTTATCTTGGTGAAAAAGTAACGCAGGCTGTAATAACAGTGCCAGCATACTTCAATGATAGCCAGAGACAGGCAACCAAGGATGCAGGTAAAATAGCTGGACTGGAAGTGCTAAGAATAATTAACGAACCAACAGCAGCATCGCTTGCTTATGGTTTGGGTAAAGATAAAAAAGATGAAAAGATCGCAGTCTATGATCTTGGTGGTGGAACATTTGACATATCAATACTTGAACTGGGTGACGGAGTATTTGAGGTAAAATCTACCAATGGAGATACACATCTTGGTGGAGATGACTTTGATCAACGTATAATTGACTATCTGGCAGATGAATTCAAGAAAGAATATGGCATAGACCTTCGTAATGACCGTATGGCATTACAGCGTCTCAAAGAAGCAGCAGAAAAAGCCAAGTGTGAACTATCTACAACAATGCAAACAGAGATCAATCTTCCGTTTATCACAGCAGATGCTAGTGGTCCCAAACACATGAATATAAAACTAACACGCAGTAAATTAGAACAATTGGTTGATGATCTCATTCAGCGAACGGTTGGTCCTTGCAAACAGGCTTTAGCTGATGCTGGTTTGACCCCGGCTGATATAGATGAGGTAATTCTTGTCGGTGGGCAAACACGTATGCCGAAGGTGCAGGAATTAGTGAGACAATTATTTGGTAAAGAACCACACAAGGGTGTAAATCCTGATGAAGTAGTTGCTGTAGGTGCGGCAATTCAAGGTGGTATATTGTCAGGAGATGAAGGCGTTAAAGATGTTCTTCTACTTGATGTTACTCCGCTTTCTTTAGGTATAGAAACTCTTGGTGGAGTATTCACCAAGCTTATAGAGCGTAATACTACTATCCCAACAAAAAAGAGCCAGATATTTACTACCGCTGCTGATAATCAACCATCAGTTGATATTCATGTGCTTCAAGGAGAACGCGAATTAGCTATATATAATAAGACGATTGGTAGATTTAGCCTGGATGGTATTCCTCCGGCTCCTAGAGGCGTCCCACAGATTGAAGTTTCATTTGATATTGATGCCAATGGTATATTGAATGTTTCAGCCAAAGACTTAGCAACTAATCGTGAACAAAGCATAAGGATAGAGGCATCAGGCAAGCTTAGCGATGCTGAGATTCAGCAAATGGTTAAGGATGCAGAAGCCCATGCAGCTGAAGATAGAAGGAAGCGTGAAGAAGTAGATACGCGTAACCGTGCTGATCAATTGATTTATGAGACCGAAAAGAATATGAAAGAATTTGGCGATAGGCTGGATAGTGAAACCAGGAACCGTTTAGAAGCAGCTATTGGTCGTCTAAGAGAGGCTAGCAAGGGAACTGATGTAAACGAAATGAAATCTGCTATCGATGCACTAAATCATATTTGGCATGAAGCTTCAGCTAAGATGTATCAGCAAGCAGGTGCAGCAGGCAGTCAAAAAAGCTATCAACAGCAAACATCGGGGCAGAATCCTCCACCTCCACCTGGAGATGATAATGTCGTAGATGCTGACTACGAAGTAGTGGATGATAAAAAGTAATAGTATGTCATCCAAATCTACGTGATCAATAATGATAGGCTTTTTGGATAAAATCCATAAAGCCTATTTATTTTTCCAATTATTATGCATATAAATTTTGGCAGATGATTTTAATTGTCATTCAAGCTAAGTTATTTGCAGTATTTATGCCATTTACCAATTGAAATATCGTTATGGAATCCACCTTTCCTAAAGCTGACAAAGGTTGATTTAAAGGTAAATCTGCAAGGAAACAATCATCCATGCGATTTTGTAGGGGCTTGCGACTGCAAGTAGGGGAGAAGTCAGTTTGCCCTATATGTATTAACTTAGGCATTTTTAGCTCCGTTAGGAGCGATATGTTTGTAGAAAAAGATAAAGAATAACATCAAGCTCCGTAGGAGCGATATGTGAAAATTTTTTACGGTTCAATTGGTTTAT
>FWPV01015077.1_pt1 | contig 11191 bp, 12 predicted proteins | sample 2228371 | NCBI WGS metagenome assembly FWPV01 (sample SAMEA103939776, study PRJEB20133) | metagenome | reverse complement strand
TGTATATTCATTCGTGCCCATTATGACAAGGTTAACTAAATATTTAAACTCAGTTAACTGGGCAAGACCCTTTTTTTTATATGGATACAATTACTTTAACAAGAAAATTAAATTTATTCTTATATGAAATTCTTAAAAATTTTTAAATTTGTTAGTTAGATCCACCATGAGTCCAGATATTGGTGACATAACAATACCACATGATAGAAGTTTAAATGCTGATATACAATTACAATTACCACAAGGTAGAGAATTATCTAGTTTAGTATTAGAAGCAGCTATGAATTGCAGTGGCATAATTTCCGGAGAGGAATTTTTCCATAGAGATGGAAATATTAAGAATCCAGTTTTTAAAGACCTAATTCAATCAACACTTCATTTATATGATTGGAGCTTAAGACAAGTACGTATACCCGCATCAATATTATCAAGAGAAGAAGTAATGAATAGTTTTGATATTTTTCTTAGGCAAGTTCTTCCAAGAATCATTATCTTCTCTGCAGGACCCAGGGAAGACGGATTCCCGTCAAATCTGGATATTTCAATAATGTGTACAATAGAAACATTCTTAGCTCAGTTACTCGAAAATAGAAGAATAAATTTTATGAGTGTTTTGTGCCCACCATACCATTACGGTGTAAGACCAAATAATAGAGGTGATATCACTTCTACGTGTCCGTTATTTCATATAGATGGACAAATTCTACCTACAATTGGACCTGGATTTCACCATGCAGCTTCCGCTATGCATACCATCTGGGAACCATTAACAACAAATAATACACAAGTAGATTGGCATATTTTTCACTATTCAGGGAACCGTGGAATTGAAGGATTAGTTGAAATAGGTGCTGACACATTAAAATACTATAAAACTAATCCCTAAGAATTAGTTGAAAATGTTGCTACTGCCTATGATGATTTGTGTAACCAAGCAACATTTCTTAGTGATCGTCTCTTTCAAATACATCCACACCCAATTGAAGAATTATATACAAAATTTTTAAATATTTTCGAATTACTTCAGGCTCAAAAAGATCCCCTTATAGTTGCAATAAAAAATTATTTTTATCAACAGGAAATAGGTTACTTAGAAAAACAGAGTACTAGAATACCGCAAAAAACAGCATATTTTAATGCACTTGCTGAAGCTGCTTTATATATGACTTTTATTCAACATGCTACCGAACATAACATACCTATACTTGGACTGGAAACAACATGTAATTACATGATAGGATTAGTTATGATATATGCGGGAATGGGATATAACAGAGATCGTGGAACTTTTTATCCATTACAGGAATTACACAAAATGACCGGATTTAACACACAAAACGTTCCTGTTATTATGATGAGGCAATATAATCCGAAAGGAGAATACCAAACTAGAGCAGTAAGGCAACCATTTAACCCTGCTGAAATAGTAACATAAAAAAATGCAAGCAAAATTTTTAGATAAATTAAAAATTCTTATTAGTAAAAATACGTCAAATCCACCTGGGAATGAATATCTTATAATAAATCCACTCACTCAGCTTTTCAAACAAAGTGGTCTAAAGGTAGAGATCATTCAAAAATCAATAAAACGACCAAACATTATTGGGAAAATTGGTGAAGGGAAGAATACAATCGGAATATTTTGTCATACAGATGTTGTTCCAGCTGGTGAAAATTGGGAAACTAACCCGTTTGATATAACCTTGAAACATGGAAATGTATATGGAAGGGGAGTTGCAGATGACAAAGGACCATTAATTATAGCTTTATTAGCTATTGAGAAATTTGTCAAAAGATATAATAACAAAAAAGATTATTCCATTTCCTTATTTGCTATTTCTGACGAGGAGGCCGATAATAATTATGGCATAAATTTTCTCATAAAAAGAGGATTAAAAATAAATAAGGCACTTGTTCTTGACGGTGGATGGCTGGACAAAATAGATATTGGAGAAAAAGGGTGTATCCAATTAAAAATATTTTCATACGGGAAACAAGAACATTCGGGATTGCAAGAAAGAGGAATTAATGCAATTGAAAACCTAACCAAAATGCTTAATGCATTACTAAATGCTAAATGGCCAACTAAATTTGATAATCGCTTTAGCCCAATTAAAGTTAATATTAGTAAAATAAAAGGCGGAGATATACCAAATGTTATACCTTCAAGAGCTTACGCACAGATGGATATACGTTACCCTTTAGGTATAAATGTAGAAGATGTCTTGACAAAAATACGAAAAATAATAAATAAATTAGGGAAAACCTCAAAAGTAAAATTTAAAATAAAAGTAATTTATACTACAAAACCTCACATCTGCAAAGATAAAAAACTTATAAACAGCTTAATACAAGCAGGAAAATGTTTGGGAATAAATATGAAACCAATTACAATTGCTGGGAATAGTCTTTCCAAAGAAATTGCTCTTTCGGGAATTCCATCAATAAACCATATACCATTTTCCATATATACCCCACATGAGCCAAACGAACATATAAAACTAAGGGAGGCAATATTAGGAATTGACATTTACTATAATTTTCTTATAAATTATTTTTTCAAAAACAAATAAAATCCAAATATATAAATTGTTTTAAACAAAAAGACTTCTAATCCCATACTACCCAGGGCCGGGACTGGATTGCATAGATGCAAATCTCATGGCACGTTTACTAAAAGAACACGGTTACTCAAACATCACAGTGCTTCCTCTTGATAGAATTTCTCATTATAGCCCGGAAGAGTTTGATGCCATCTTACGTATGAATATGGAAATTGGAACTCCCAGACATCTTCTTGAAATGGATAATGGAAATCCCTTATTTTACAACCCAAGATGGCTAGCGTTACCCATGTTTCCTCCTCCATGGGCAGATATTGGCGGACTTAAACATTTCCTAGCTCTTCTATATCAATTAACTCAAGATGCGAGTTTATGCGCTTCTTACAAAATAGATCACGATACTATAACTCAAATCGCCCAAGTATTACCTCCAACTTTTTCATCTCATTGGACTTCCTTTGACGATGCAATACAAGCTTTAGGGAAATCGTTTGTAGCAAAAGGTATTTTTTCTTCTCACGGAGAGCAATTTACCGAAGATCCGGGAAATATTACAGAATTAAGAGAAAGATACAAACAAGGCGAAATTATTCTTCAAAAGAAAGTCGATTGTGCTAGGAGCGGAAGACTATTAGTAATAGATCCGGATGGCACTATTAGAGTTGTATAAGGATGGTTTGTTGATTACGACCCGATGGGAGTATTACCAGATGGAAGTATTGCAGTTATAAACAGAATGGCCCCACGTCACCCCATGAATGTTGCTCGTCCTGAAGGTGGGGGTTTTATGAACCCATACTAAGTAATCTAGTTTTGTTTTTAAGACTCCTACTAATAGTCGCTTCAAAGGTATTTTAATTTTAACTTAAAAAAGTTTGATATTAAATTTTTTATATTGTATAAGGGGACTAAAATCTTAAAAAGTACATTAAATCCCTTTAATTTATTTGTTATAAAACTTACAATGAAAAGCATAGTATCTTTAACTAAAAGCTCAAATCATTTTGATGGAGTAAGAAATTCATGTGAACTCTTAAGAAAAGAACTTAAATCTGCTGTTTCCAAAACTTATTCAGTTGTTATAAAAGTAAACTTTGTTGATACAAGAGTTGAATTATCAACAACACCATTTGAAGCAGTAAAAAGCTTTATTCTTTTTATTAGAGAATTTTACAAAGGCAATATTATAATTGCGGAAGGGGCAACTTGGGGAACAAAAATAGATGCTTTTGCCAAATTCGGGTACAAAAGTCTCACTAAGGAAGATAAAAGTATACAACTTCTTGATTTAAATTACGATAAGACAATTAACAAAAAGATAAAATTCCCCAAGGGTGAATTTAATGTCCCTGTATGTAAGACAATCATTGATGCACCATTGCTTGTCTCAATTGTAAGACCCAAGACACACAATCGTGTTGTTATAACTGCATCCCTTAAAAATGTTTTAGTTGGTTCCGTTCCAGGATACAAAAACAGGCTTAAACTTCACAAGGGAAAGTATATTCACCATGTTTTAACATCAATCGCAAAACACTCTTTTCTTGACTTTGTGATAATTGACGGAACTGTTGGAATGGAAGGAGACGGACCAGTTGGGAAAGGAACTAGAAAAGAGGCAAATTGGGTTATTTCATCTTTTGATGCATTAGCGGCAGATTCGCTTGCAGCGTATCTTATGGGATTTGATATTAACGACATAGGCTACCTAAACCTGCTTTATGAAAATAATTATGGAAATCTATTCCCAGGAAATAAAATCAAAATTCTTGGAGAAGCCCCCGAAGGTCTTGTTAACCCTTTTAAACCTCATAAGAATTTTGAAAGACAAAAGAAATGGAGAGTAAGGGGGATCTGTAGAAATGCATTTTCTTGATATAGAAGGAAAAGTTCCTATAAGTTAATACTTAACTAAATCCCTTGTAAACTAATATCCGGATATATGAATTTTTTCTACCATGGACAAATCGTATCCAGATTAAACATTTGTTAAAATTGTTATAAAATAATGTAAACTCATATATTTTTTATCTTACAAAACCCATGTCAAAACTAATCTCTCTTGATCAAAAACTTAAAAGACTTATTATTAAAAATACAACAATTGATAATGAAATTTTTTTAATTACTTCAACAAACTTCCTGAATCGGAAAGAGATGATAAATTTTTCCAAGCCATATACATCGGTGTTCTCGCTCTCATGGAGGACCGCCTGTCAGCATTTCTTGCCAAAACTCAAAATGAACTTGAAACTGAACTTGAAAGCTTGAAAATGATTTTTGATATGAAGAAAGAGATTTTCTACAAAACTTCAGTAAAAGGAGTTATGGCTGAAGATGAAATAGCAGAGTATTTAAACAAGTATTTCAAGGACAAGAAGTGGGAAGATAGAGCTCAAACGACAGGAACACAAGAAGGTGCAATTCCAAAGAATAAGACAGGAGACATTGTATGCCTTGTAGATAACAAGGAAGATAAAAAAATCGTTGTTGAAGTAAAATTCGACAAATCTTTAAAGCTTGGGGACATTTCAGAAAAAGATATATTTACCAAAAAATTTGACACAGCATGGAGCCAGCTAATTGAGGCAAAAGTAAATAGAGACGCAAAGGTGGGAATGATTGTATTTGATAGATCTCTTGTCGATAATAGTATTCTAAAAGTAACTGATTCTGTAGCTTTTATTCAAAGAATTGGTTTTATTGCAATAGTGGATTCCCAAAAAGGCGATTATTCTAACTTAATAATTGCATACAATCTTGCAAGGGACATTGTTCTAAATGCTCAACAAATTGATTTTGACGATAAGACATTAACTATAATTCTAAAGAAAATAATTAAGGATATCGATATTTTCTTTTCAATTAAAAAACTAGTAGAGGAAAATATAAAAAACAACCAAGAAATCCTTAGTAAGCTTGAAAAAGCTTTGCTCTGTATGGAGTTTAATCAGAAATATTTAGAGAAATTTTTGAAAGATGGAAAATTAAACGAAAAAGATCTACTTGATTTTTACAGCGGAGAAGAGATTAAAAATAGATACCAATTAATAGAAAACAAAATTTTGAATTATAAAAATTGAAAATTCTTGAATAATTACAATTTTAGAAAGCTAAACAAAAGAATCAATCAACTTTTGTAAAATTTATTTCGAATTTAGCTTATTAATGTATTAATGCTATTAACAAAAATACTGTTATCTATTTTTAAAAATCTTTAAAAAAAATGCTCCATAAAATTCAAATCTTAAATAAGATTATACTTTCCAAGCAGATTAGAAATTGCTAGCCAATACAAAATATACTTTTCAATTAATAATATAGTTCAATTAAACTCTGTAAATCATCATTGGCATAGATTTTATATCTTAATATTGTAAAAGAGCATCACTTATTTTTACTACCAATTTTATGAGTAAATGTGGCATCAATAGTAAAAGAATTCATATCAAGATTTGCAAATCCCTTAATATATTAAAAGCTATTTCATAGCTAAATAGGCTACAAATTTTATGCATTTTATCAAAGAAAAATATATGTGTTTGCGACTTAGCAAAGAAAAATAAGTCTCCCACAATCTTTTATCTTTCCATTTAAAAATACTACACAATGCTGGGATATTAGTAAAGCGCAGAGATGGCAACAAAATACACTATTTTTTAAATCATAAATGGAAAAAAGAATTAAGCATTTTTTTGCATTTATAGATCTTAACTAACTTATTAGCAAAGATAATCATGAAAATACAAGTGATAGGATCTGGGTGCCACAAATGCAAATCATTATATGAACTAACAGTAAAAGCGGTAGAAGAATTAGAGCTTAAAGAAGAAGTTGAATATGTTACAGATGTTACAAAGATTATTGAGCTTTGCGTTAAAACAACACCTGTGATTGCTATTAATAAAAAAGCGATTATGAAAGGTTCAACCAAGGAGTTGAAAAAATAAAAAGAGTTAATCAAAGATGCCAATGAATCAAATGAAGGTAAATGTTGTGATGATTTTTATTGTGATTGCAATAAACATAATTGCAACTAAAATCAGGATATTATTTATTGATTTATAGAAATAATAAGCAATATGGACATATTTCATCCTATATAATTATTTGCCAACCTTATATCTAATGATTTATTGGGGTTTAATAATACATACTTTGGGAAGGCTCTGAACTTCCTCATATACGATATAATTTAAAATCGGTTTATTACTTATCGTAATCAATTACATTATGTCCGTTGTCAGATACTACATGCCGGCAGAGAAACTAAAAACGTACTGGTAAATACCAAATGATATGGAATTGATTATTTTTAAGCAGTAATCTTAGGAAGGATAACTCCGTTTTGTTTATGTTCTTCAATTCACTTTTTATTGGATTTTTAAGCGCAGGTATCCCAATAGGAGTTACATTTACATTTTTAATTTCCTCTCCACTCATAAATGAATAATTTCTGGCTCTATTTCAAGTATTATTTGGTATAAAGACAACATTAATTTACAATACTATTGGAATAACAATAAGCATTCTTGGTGGTATGCTTATATATGAACTAAACTTGAAAAAAGTATATCAATCAAGATCTATTGAAATTTAAATCAAAAAAAGATATGAATATACTTTACACCAATAAAAGGCTAATTTTTAAAAAATTAATAAAATACTTTTGGAACGATGGATTTAGCATAAAAAAAAAAATATTCCTTACGTACTACTTGGAATTGGTATTGGAGCTTTAATACACGGATTTGTGCCAGCAGAAATTATTGACAGATATCTATCAATCCAAAAATGGTTGAGCATTCCAGTAGCAACAATAATGGGAATTCCGCTTTATGCCAATTCTGTAAGCGTGATACCAATTATTAAAGCTTTGATAAGTAAAGGAATACCATTAAGAACAGCTTTGTCATTTTTTACAGCAACATTAACGCTTACAATTCCAGAAGCGTTAATACTTAAAAAAGCTATGAAATGGAAATTGCTACTTGTTTTTTTTCATCACTTTAGTAGGTATAATAATAATTGGATTTTTATTTAACTTGTTAAATTTAGAGTAATGGGATTAATACTTAAAGAACTTGAAATGTCAAAGTATAGAAATTTGCTTTTGTTTTTTCTCTTTACATTCTTCTGGACTTGGACACTATGGTTTGCTGAAATAAAATTTTCAGTAAAGTTGTTTTTAGCTCCATTTGGACCAACAATTTCAGGTCTTATATTCACTTATATTGACTCCGGAGAATCTGGCTTGAAAAATCTTTTAAAAAGCTTGTTAAACTACAAATTTGAAATCAAATGGTTTTTAGTAATATTTTTACTAATGCCGTTTTTAACAGGTGTCTCATATCTTGTTGGACTTTTAATTGATAAAAAAGCACCGGACTTATCACTTTATCAAAATATTTCCTATCTTGTTGGAGCCTTTTTTTACATTCTCTTCCTTGGTGGCCCGCTTGCTGAAGAAATCGGCTGGAGAGGATTTGCCCTACCAAGATTGCAAAAAATTTTTGGTCCAATTAAAAGTAGCGTTTTGCTCGGAATAATTTGGGGATTATGGCACTTGCCACTTTATTTTATGCCAAATCAGGATATATACAGAAATATACCATTTTTATGGTTTCTTTTTGGCGCTACTATGTTATCTTTCCTATTTACGTGGATCTACAATAAAACAAATAGAAACGTTCTAGCTGTAATATTATTTCACACAACAAGCAATTACGCTCAATTTATTTTTCCATCGGTTCAAACAACTTTTGGAGGATTAATATCGTTGATATTAAATATAATCCTTGTAATATATATAATCTCAGACTTTAAAACAAAGAAAAAATAGTTACTTAACTCACTTTAAGCTAATGTCGAAAATCTCTCTAAAAAAATACTTAACATTATAAATATCAAAAGAATGCTAACATAATTTTAACTTATAACTGTTTGTAGATATTTCTATGAAAATGTAGTTTTGAAATATAAGAATTTTAATCGAAATTTTCTTTTTTATCGAAAAACTAAATTTTACAATCTTTGAAAGTTTAAATACTTTTTCATATTTATCAATTCGTTAATTTTACTAAATCAATCCCCCCATTAAGTACCAAATACGTGTAATAAGTAAAAAATTTTTAAATAAAATTATATTCGAAGTTAAAAATTTCAATGTTAAAGGTTAAATTAAAAAAACATATATACATTATGCATCAAATCACCTGAACTTGTATTCAAAGAAATAAATATCTGTAAAAAACCTAAAAATACAATATCATACACATTTAAAGTAAGAAAAAATTAAAAAAGCAAAATGCAAAAATAATAAAAAAAATTACAAATTAAATCCAACAAAGCAAAATTTCCGTTACAATTCAATATATACCTCTAGGATTAAAAAAAGATGTAATAAAAATTATCAAGAGCAAGATCAATATCATATTTAGAATATAAATTACTACATTGATTATAAACTTTGTTCATATCAAGTATTAACATTGAAATTGCTGTAAAAGTTAAAAGATTTTAAATTTTTTTTCTTCGTTATTATAAATTTTATGAAAAAAATCTCTCACATCCCACTTTAGCATAAAAAACACATAAATATTAAACAGAATATTTTTTTTAATTTTTGACATCATATTTTGATTATGTTAGATTATCTTGCGTTAAAATATTTATTAAAAAAAATGTTAAAAACAAAATTTAAACTCTTTTTTCTTTTCCTACTAATTTTAACTTTTACATTTAGGTTTATATCACCAAGTCCAGTAAAGGCCTGGTCATCTTGGACACCGATAAATGAGCAATATTTTGGCGATGAGAATGAAAATGTTCCAGTTTCATTTGAAAGATACTTCGGTTACCTATACGTTGGAACTGGCAATGCGGATACAGGAGGGCAAGTTTAGAGATATGACTTCTCCTTTGAAGGGTGGGAACAATTAGTAGATGATGGATTTGGAGATGGAAATAATATTGTAGTATCAAGCATTACAACATTCGATGATATAGTTTATTATGGTACATACAATAATGTCACTGGCGCCGAAGTGTGGCGTTATTATGAAGGAGGGTGGGAACAGGTAAATACTGACGGATTTGGGGATAGTGTAGAAGCAGATGTTGTTTATTATTTACTTGGTCTAGACAAATTATATGCTTTAGTTGCGTCACCAACTCAAGGCCCAATTGTTTTAGTATATGACGGAGAAGATTGGACTGAATTTAGCGAGTTTGGTTTTGGAGATGAAGATAATATTGTAGCATATGACATGGTTTTCTTTGATAATAAACTTTACGTTGGAACCGAAAATGAAGAGACTGGCGGACAAATTTGGGCTTATGATTTTCAAAATGAGAGATGGGAAAATGTAGTCAGTGATGGCTTCGGAGATGAAGATAATTACTCTATTAGTGCTCTTATTGTGTACCGTAATAAATTATACGCAGGTGTTGCAAACGTAGTTTCAGGGGCAAAAGTCTTTGTATATGAAAATGGAGAATGGGAGGAAATTGAATTTGGAGATGCAGATACAGGAGATCCCGAAGTTTTTATTCGTGATTTTGAAGTTTATAATAATAAACTTTACGCCGCAACAATAGATGAAATATTTGAATACGATGGAACAGAATGGAGCAATAGATTGCCTGAATCGGAAGATTTAGAAATAAATGACCTTATAACAGATGAATTTTCGTTATTTGCAGGGACAGGAGATGGATATGTTATTGAGGCCCATGCTGAAGCTGACTTAGTTATGAATATAGAGGCAAGGCATGAAAAAGCTAACAGCTACAATATTATCTATACAATTACCATAACAAACAACGGTCCGGATGATGCAGGTATAGTTATCGTTATTGCTACTGTTCCTGGAATCTTTGTATCTGGTTCTGGCGAAGGGTGGTCGTGTTTCCATGAAGAAGCAAATGTTGGTTGTTATATAGAAATGTTAAAAAATGGTCAATCATCTGTTTTAACAATTGTTGTCAATGTAGAAAATGAGGGTGAGTACGGACTCCCAATAACCCTCTTTTCCACAGCAAGCGATCCAATTAACCCTGAAAGAAATAACCAAGTTTTTACATACAATGTAACTCAAATATTGGAAGAACTGCCAAGAACTGGAAGTAACATAGCAAGTCAAGTTCTCCCAGTTGGAGTTTTGCTTATTGCTTTAAGCAGCAGAAAATTATTTAAAAATTGCTTTAAAAGGCAAAATAAAAATTAGCTGTTAATAAAAAGAGACAACAATACAGAAATAATTGACTTAACAAGCTTAACCTAGCTTGTTAAGTCTTTTTTATCTAGTCTTAAAAAAGGTTCGTAAGCAGTCTTTATACATTCTCAATAGAAAAACTCAAATATAGATAATATCATAGGTATTAATCTGCTTTTCTCTCATAAACTTAAAGTTTGTAAAATGTTTTGTAACTTTCAAGTATTTTAAAATTTAAACCTATAAAAAATTTAATTGTTAAAATTAAATAAATTCTTATAAAATAATTATTAGAGAAAGCAAAAAAACTAAAAATATCTTTTTATCATAATAATTAAATAATTGTTCTACTTTTTCTTCTAAATCACTTTTAAAATCATTAAAATAATCGAAATTTTTATCTTCATAATT
>FWPV01015071.1_pt1 | contig 11194 bp, 11 predicted proteins | sample 2228371 | NCBI WGS metagenome assembly FWPV01 (sample SAMEA103939776, study PRJEB20133) | metagenome | reverse complement strand
GGAAATTTCCTGTATATGCTTTCCGGAAGATTCCCCGATCAAGAGACGGTCAGGGATTTTGATATCTGCCTCATCCTCCATGCGGAGCACTCCTTTAATGCCTCCACCTTTGCTGGAAGAGAGGTGGCCTCCACGCACGCCCATATGTATGCCTCGATAGCGGCAGCCATCGGTGCCCTTTCAGGTGAACTCCATGGAGGAGCGAATAGCGAAGTGATGAAGATGCTTCAGGAGATTGGAGAGGTGGATCGCGTGGCTTTCTGGATAGCAGAAAGACTTCGGAGGGGAGATAAGGTTATGGGAATGGGACATGCAGTCTACCACACAGAGGACCCCAGAGCCTCTTTTCTTCGGAAGATCAGCGAAGCACTGGCCATGCGTACCGGCGAAAGGAAATGGTTTGAGATCACCCGAACCATCGAAAAAACGACTCAAGAAGAGTTTCGGAAGCTGAAGGGTAGGGAGATCTATGCCAATGTCGATCTTTACAGCGCTTCTGTTTATCATATGATGGGAATCCCACAGGATCTTTTTACTCCGGTATTTGCCATATCGCGAATTTCCGGCTGGGCGGCGCACATTATCGAAGAGAAATTTGCTGAAGCACAACCTAAACCCGAACTTTACCGCCCTGATGCCGATTATATCGGGACCTATTGCGGAACCGAAGCCTGTGAATATATTCCCCTGAACGAGCGTTCAAAATGATCTTTAAGCATGACATCGTCATTATTGGGGCAGGCCTTGCAGGGCTGAGGGCGGCTGTGGAGTGTGTGGGGAAGGCGGAGGTGGCGGTCGTGAGCAAAGTCCTTCCCACCCGCTCTCATTCGGGCGCGGCTCAGGGTGGCATTACTGCCTCTCTTGGCAATGAGGAAGAGGATTGGTGGGAATGGCACTTCTTTGACACCGTTAAAGGGAGCGATTATCTCGGTGATCAGGATGCCATCGAAATGATGGTGAGGGATGCCCCACGAGTGATCTATGAACTGGAACATATGGGCGTGCCCTTCAGCAGGACTCCGGACGGGAAGATCGCTCAGAGAAATTTTGGGGGGCACACACGTGATTTTGGCAAGCAACCCGTTAAAAGAGCTTGCTATGCTGCAGATCGAACGGGAAGGGTCATTCTCGATACCCTCTTTGATCAGTGTCTTCGTCACCACGTCAGGTTTTATTCAGAACACTACCTCCTTTCCCTTGTCTTCGACAGAGAGAGATGTCTCGGAGTGGTGACCTATGATCTTTCAAGGGGCCAACTCCATTTGATTCAAGCCAAAGCCGTCCTTTTAGCCACTGGCGGTTGTGGAAGAACCTATAAAACAACCTCAAACGGATTTGCCTCGACCGGAGATGGATTGAGCCTTGTCTTACGATCGGGTATTCCCCTTGAAGATATGGAATTTGTCCAATTTCATCCGACCGGTCTTTTCCCTCTTGGTATTCTGGTCAGCGAAGCGGCTCGAGGAGAAGGTGGCGTTTTGCGAAACAGAATGGGAGAACGATTCATGGAACGTTATGCCCCTACGGTGAAAGAGCTGGCAGCGAGGGATGTGGTCTCCCGAGCCATTCTGACAGAAGTTCGAGAAGGAAGAGGCATTGACGGGAAAGATTATGTTTATCTCGATCTGACGCACTTAGGGAAAGAAAAGATCGAAAAACGTCTCTGGGAAATCACCTCTTTTGCTAAAACTTTTCTGGGCATCGATCCTGTTTTGGATCCCATTCCTGTCCAACCCACATGCCATTATCTCATGGGGGGCATTCCAACGGATGTGGAGGGACGGGTTTTGAAGGACGAAAAGGGATCTATTGTTCCAGGACTATATGCGGCAGGAGAGTGTGCCTGTGTCTCCGTCCATGGCGCCAATCGTCTTGGTTGCAATTCACTTCTTGACCTCCTCGTTTTTGGAAGGAGAAGCGGACGGACTATGGTCCAGGAGATCCAGCCCGGTCCGTTTCCTCCGCTTTCAGAAGAACCTTTAGAACAAATGTCTTTCATCTTAGAGAAGTTATTAAGTAGTTCGGGTCAAGAGGGAAGTGATTCCATTCGCAAAAGGATGCAGACAGTTATGATGGAATATGGATCGGTCTTTCGAAATGAAAAAGGGCTCAAAAAGGGGATCGAAGAGATGCTGAACCTGAAAGAACGATATCAGAAGATAAGCGTGTCGAATCGGAGTAAGACCTTCAACTATGAGTTGATGGAGACCCTTGAGCTGGGATATCAACTCGATCTTGCTGAGGTGATCCTGTTTAGTGCCCTCCATCGGGAAGAAAGCAGAGGGGCCCACTGGCGGGAAGATTTTCCACAACGTGACGACCGTTCCTATCTAAAACACACGCTAATCTTCCGGACCCCTCAAGGGCTTCAAATCCGCTACAAGCCTGTGAAGATCACCCGTTTTCAACCGGAGGCAAGAATCTATTAAGCGCGCTGCCATCTCGATGCTCTTTAACGGTTAAAGATGATCTGTCAGCAAAACGATTTGAATGAGGGACTCCACTTCACTTTTGAAAGGTGATGAATGCTTCTTAAATTAAAAATCTTTCGTTACGACCCTGAAAAAGATCGGGAGCCTTATTACAAGAATTACGAGGTTGAAGCTGATCCGATGGATCGACTTCTCGATTGCCTTAACCGGATTCGATGGGAACAGGACCCAACCCTCTCTTTTCGCATGTCCTGCGGCCATGGGGTTTGTGGTTCCGATGGAATGAGGATTAACGGAATTTGCGGACTGGCCTGTCAGAAACTGGTAAGGAGCTTCAGAGGGGAAGTGCTCATCGAACCTCTCCCCGTATTCAGAGTCGTCAAAGATCTCATTGTGGACCTTGATTCCTTCTTTGAAAAATATAACTCGATCAAGCCCTATTTGATGACAAAGACCTCTCCTGGCAATGCTGAACGGAGGCAATCTCCCGAGGAGCACCAGCGGTTTGAAGAGGCAATACGATGTATCCTCTGCGCCTGTTGTACTGCTTCCTGTCCTGTGAATCAGAACAAAGAGACCGAAGATTATGTTGGGCCTGCGGCACTGGTAAGAGCTTTTCGATATCTTTTTGATTCAAGAGATGAAGGAGAAGCGGAAAGGATGAAACTGTTAGATCAGAAAAAGATGGCCTGGGGCTGCCAAACCCTCTGGAAGTGCACAGAGGTTTGCCCTAAAGAAATTCCGATCACCCGGCAAATTGGTCAGATGAAGAGACGGATCTACGAGCAGAAGACCCGTAAAGGTGAGTTAAAATAAGAGAGGCTCCGAGGGAGATTCCTGGAGCCTCTCATGGTAGAGCGCCTTGATTAACTGATGACGACCACGTTGGTTGCCTGAAGCCCTTTGGGCCCCTGAGAAACCTCAAACTCGACCTCATCGCCTTCGTAAAGGGATTTAAATCCATCCCGCTTAATAGCAGAAAAATGGACGAAGACGTCATTTCCATCGTCTCTGGAAATGAAACCGAAGCCTTTCTTTTCGTTGAACCATTTTACACGACCTTTGGCCACTACAACTCACCTCCTTTCTACTGTGAACTTCAGTAAGTTGTAATAGCCTTTGGTCACTAAAAAAAACCACAAAAGTTTTCAGAAGCACTTTTGTGGCCTTTCACCGATCCAAAACTTATACTTCTTACAACCTACAAAAAAATTATAAAATATTATTTCAAGAGAGTCAACTATTTTCTTTAAAATAATATTCATTTGTTATTTCAATGAGATGCGTATGTTTTAGTGTTTTTGTTAGCTCGTCGATCTTAAAAGTAACGGCATGGAGTTGTTTTGAGATAAATTGGCCCGGGTTGATCGATAATGTTTTTCCAATTCGATCCATGAAAGAACCAGAAATCTGGGGAGCTTCATGGATATGGCCATGAAGGGTGAGAAAAAAGGAATTTCTTTCAATGTAACTCCTGATGGATCGGCTCCCTGCAGGTTTGCCTCCTTGAATTTGATCCAGACGAGTTCCATAGGGAGGAGAATGGGTCATCAAGATAGTTTTCAATGGATTTTGAAAAGATGGGAGTCGGTTCAAATCGTCGCCGATGGTCTCCCGACTTCTTAAATAAAGATAGGGGTCAATGGAAACCAGGCCCTCACCCTGGTCAGAAGCTCTAATATACGAGGGGTTTTTCTGAGGCGGCCAGTCCGCTTCCTGATTGTCCATTTTTTCATAATCTTTTGGACGAAAAGGGGTTGGAGGAACAAAAGGATAGCCCATGATTTCGAAACCGTTAGGAAGCCGATAAATCTTCCGATCGAGATCGATCAAACCCTCAAAAGGTTGCTTGAAAAGATAGGGATAGGCGAGATCCCAGTTTCCAGGGATGCAAAAAAGATATTTTACTTCTGAGTGCTGCAACAATTTTTTTAAAAAAGGGATCAGAAATTGTCCGATAAAGGCCTTTTGGTTTGGAAGGATATCTTCATAACGTTTGGTTGGGGGAAAGGATGGAAAGAGATCGCCTCCTAAAGCGACAATCTGGGATGAGGAAGATTGAGCTAACTTGAGGAGTTGCTCATAAAGGTAAAACTCACCATGAAGGTCAGATGTGTAGAGCACGTTCACCCTACACCTCATATTCTTCGACCAGCACCCATTTATCCTTTTTTTTAAGGAGTTTGAACGTGACCTTACAGTAGGAACAGAGAACAAGGTCTCCTGTCCTCGCATCGCTTTCTATAGGGATGTCCGCATCACAAATGGGGCATTCAAGGTCTGACGACATGATTCTTCTCCTTAACTTCAACATAGTCCAACCCTTTAAAAAAATCAAGATCCCAATGCCCTTCGAAAAAAGGATCGATGATAGAATTTTTTAAACCCTTGGTTAGGGAATAACATGACATATCAAAAGGACAGGAGGTTCTCCTACAACCCCTTGAGTCCAAACTTTTAGGGAATATAGATCCGCATGTGTCATGGTTAGATGATCATTTTGGGAGGAAACTTTCATCCTTGAAGAGTGATCGGTTTTACTTCAAGGGTTTACAGAAGAACGGCCTGCCCCTTTCTTCCTCTGATTGAGGAACTATGGGTATTTGAATATTTTTCTTGCATCAAAGTCTAATATCATATAAATTTATGTTTAAGGGAGGCATTCCATGAAGAAAAAGATGTTTTTACTTGTTTTATTGGTGGCTTGCATCGGCATGGCTTTATCCTTTTGGGGCTGTCCCCCTCGGGTGATTTATGTGAGGCCTCCGGAGCCGAGAGTGGAAGTGTATGGTCCTCCTCCTTATCCTGATGCTGTTTGGCGGCCGGGACATTGGGAATATAAAAGAGGGGATTGGGTCTGGGTTCCAGGCCATTGGCATAAGCGTCCTAAACCTCATGCTGTTTGGGTGCCCGGACATTGGGAGCCAAGAGGAAGGGGTTGGGTCTGGATTCCCGGACGTTGGGAATATCGGTAAATAGTTCGAAGAAGGAATTCGTAGTTCTGAGACAATGGACGCAAAACGTCTTGTTTTTTAACTCTGCACTCCGAACCGGAGGGTTAAAATATGTTCGGTTTAGGGCTACCTGAAATTGCAATCATTTTGATCATTCTTCTCCTCCTCTTTGGAGCCAAAAGACTACCTGAAATCGGTGAGGGTCTGGGGAAGACCATTAAAGAAATCAGGAAGATCAAGGGAGAAAAGAAATCTGAATCTACCAAAGAGAAGGGCGATCGAGAGGGAAACATCATCTCCGAAATCAAGCAGGAAGTTGAAGATATTCCTGGGTTCAAAGAAGTCAAAGAGATTAAAGAAACAACCCATCAGGTGAAGAGCTTAACGAAATTTTTAAAATAGAAGTGGCAAGACAAAGGGGTTTCTCTTTCATATATCTTGAAGTCCTCGACCTTCCTTCTTCTGTCCTCCCATTACAGAACTCGATTTTTCTCATCATTTGATTTAAAAAGGATTTGATGCTAATATTAGGTTGTTTTTGAAAGGACAACTCTTCAAACTTTAAGGAAATTTTATGCTGGAAGCCAAATATATTCGAGATCATTTAGAAGAGGTTCAGCAACGATTGTCCTTGAGAGGCCAGGCCATTAGCCTGGAACAATTCATTTCCATTGATGGTGAGAGGAGAAAGGCCCTTCAGGAATGGGAAAAGTTGAGGGCGACACAGAAAAAGGTTTCCGAAGAGATAAGCGGATTGAAAAGAGAAGGGAAGGGTGCGGATGTTCTCCTTGCGGAGATGAAAAAGGTTTCTAACGATTTGAAAGAACTCGATAGGATCATACAGGAAAAGGAAAAGGCCCTCCAGGACTTCCTTCTGACGATCCCGAATCTTCCCCATCCAACAGTCCCGATAGGCAAGGATTCATCGGATAACGCAGAAGTGAGGCGATGGGGTGAGATTCGGAAGTTCGATTTCGAACCCAAACCACACTGGGATATCGGCGAAGCTTTGGGAATTCTTGATTTTAAAACAGGTGCCAAGATTGCCGGAGCTCGCTTTACCCTTTACTGGGATCTTGGAGCAAAACTGGAGAGGGCGTTGATTAATTTCATGTTAGACCTTCATACCCGGGAACATGGATACAGGGAAGTGCTTCCGCCCTTTATGGTCAATCGGACTACCATGACAGGAACAGGACAACTGCCCAAATTTGAGGAAGAACTCTTTAAAGTAGAGGGAGTCGATTATTTCCTGATCCCTACGGCAGAGGTTCCCGTAACCAATATTCACCAGGATGAGGTTCTGGAAGAAAAACAACTTCCCCTCTATTATACGGCATATACGCCGTGCTTCAGGAAAGAAGCAGGATCTTATGGGAAAGATACCCGAGGTTTAATTCGACAGCATCAGTTTAACAAAGTGGAACTGGTAAAATTTACAAAACCAGAGGACTCTTACAAAGAATTGGAAAAACTTCTCTCCAATGCTGAAGAGGTTCTGAAGAGATTGGAGCTTCCCTATCGGGTTGTCAATTTGTGCACGGGGGATCTCGGGTTTTCGGCCTCCAAGACATATGATATCGAGGTCTGGCTTCCCGGCCAAAATACGTTTAAGGAGATCTCCTCTTGCAGTAACTTCGAGGATTTTCAGGCGAGGAGAGCCAAAATTCGATATCGCTTCTCTGGAAAGTCCAAAACGGAATATGTCCATACGCTTAATGGGTCTGGATTGGCAGTGGGGCGAACTCTGGTAGCAATTTTAGAAAATTACCAGCAGGCCGACGGAAGTGTAGTCGTCCCGGAGGTGTTACGACCCTATTTATGTGGGGTGGAGCGGATCGAAAAGAAAAAATAAGATTCCCGTTCGGGCGAAGCAAATGGAGAAAGGGGTTTAAGAAGAAGACCTCAGCTTAGGGTTGATAGTGTGTCGCTCAAAATTCGCGTCGTTTTGCTTTATCAAGATCGCGGAGGGATGGCCGAGTGGTTTAAGGCGGCGGTCTTGAAAACCGCTGGGCGAAAGCCCCGTGGGTTCGAATCCTACTCCCTCCGCCATATACCACGCGCAGTGCAAATAACGGATGTCGGTAAAAGACGGAGAGATGCCCGAGAGGCCGAAGGGGCACGACTGGAAATCGTGTGTTCCGACTAAAATCGGGACCGAGGGTTCGAATCCCTCTCTCTCCGCCATTTATGTGATGGGTGAGAGAAAAAAATACTCGCCATATGAACCTGGTGCAAATTAGTGAAGTTGGATTTGAGGAGCACAAGGAGGCAATCGTGTCATAAATGGGATTGAAGGGGGGAGAAAGGAGAAAAGGGAATGGAAAGGTTTTTCTGTAGAATGGTCATTTTGTTAGTTGTGATGGGGATATTCTTTGCCATCGGATTAAAAGAGGCATTGACACAGCAATATTTAAATTTCTCAGGGAAAGTGGTTGGTGTTCATCGGGGCAATCTGAGCGTGGAGGGGGATAAAGGACAGACGATGAATTTTGCTGTAGGCAGGAGGACCATTTATATACCCTCTCGTTTGCCCGTCGTTGGCGAGCGTGTAAAAGTGAGTTATTTTTTACAACGAGGACGCCAGGTAGCCTATCAAGTGGAAATCCTATCATCCTCCCAACCCCCGAAAAAGAAATAATCGGTGCGCCCATAGCTCAGTTGGATAGAGCGTCGGACTACGAATCCGCAGGTCGCCCGTTCGAGTCGGGCTGGGCGCGCCAATAAAATCAATAAGTTAGCCAATATGGGATTGTTAGGTTTCATGCGATTGTGATAAATTTGTGATAAAATTTTTCCTGAGTTTATCCAGAATCTCTACACCATCCCTCAAGCTTTCAGGATAATGGTGGGCATATCTTGAAAGCATGGAGATCTCTTTCCACCTTCCAAGCTTTTGGATTTTGTACAGATCCACTCCAGCTTGAGCCAGAGGTCGTGCCATCGAAGAGGCGGAATCCCTGATTTTTTCACTGCGGCGCGAAAAGCTCTTCGGAGGTTATTGGGATCGATTCTGGTTCCGTTTTTGCTGTAAAAGACGAGATTTGTCTGAATGTGTCTTACTTTTGCTCTGATCTTCAGGACCTCCACAGCCCTTTCATTGAGGGGGAGGGTATCTTTCCTTCGGTTTTTTTGTTCCTGGATGGTGAGGGTTTTCCTGAAAAGATCCACGTCAGACCATTTTAGATTGAGAGCTTCACTTTGTCTGAGTCCTGTCTCAAGGGAAAAGATGATAAGTTCTTTGAGCCACCCTTCAGAAGCTTGAGCTGTAAGTAACATCCTAAAAGGTACCAAAGATAACAGAGTGGTTCCCACCTAATATTAGGGGTTACTTGTTGTTTGTCAAGAGATTTGACCCCCTATTTGCAAATAAAATTGACCCCCTCAATTTTTCTTTTTCTCAAGTTTGCTCTTAAGCCTGTAACTGGATCCATTGATAAAGAAAATCTTTGCGTGGTGAACCAATCGATCGATGATCGCTGCAGCCACCACATTGTCCTGAAACACTTGCCCCCAGTCCTCAAAATTGTAATTGCTCGTCAGAATCATAGACCCTTTCTCGTATCGAACAGAGACCAGCTGAAACAAAAGATTAGCCTGTTCTTTGGTAATCGGCATATATCCCAGCTCGTCAATAATCAATAGGTTAAGCCTCGAATAGGCCATCAGTTTTTGAGTAATTGTCCCGTCTTTAACCGAGAGCATCAGGTCTTCGATCAGTTTCTGAGCGGTTATAAAGAGGACCCGATATTTGGCGGAACATGCCTTGATTCCAAAAGACACAGCTAAATGGGTTTTACCTACCCCAGGGGGGCCCAGAAAGATCAGATTCTCTTTCTTCTCAATAAAATCGAGGCTACTGAGCTTCAGAATCTCCTTTTCCCCCAGGCCAGGCTGAAAGGAAAAATCGAAGGACTCCAGGGTCTTTATGAAAGGGAAACGAGCCTTATGGATCTTGGTCTTAACCGACCTTTCTGTTTTTCCTCGAATCTCCTCTTCCAAAAGCAATGACAGATACTCTTCATACTGAAGTTTTCCCTGAGCCGCCCGTTCTGAGAATTCTCGGTAATAGCTGAGCATCCCCTTGAGCTTCAGCGCTCTCATCTGACTCTCCAGTCGGACCGTCACCTCATTCATGGCACACCTCCTGGAGACTCGCATAGATAGATAAAGAACGCTTCGTTTCTTGTCCGGGTAATCCCAACATTGGCAAAGAGCTCACCAAAGGAGGATTCTTTAACTTCTGAGGATTGAGTAATCTCAGCAGGCTATTCTTATGATAGGCCCCAATTTGAATGCAAGTCTCAAGGCCCATTCTGATCTCCTCTGGGTCGTAAAGATCACAACAGGCTAAAATCTCCGATAAATGCCAGTAAAGATTGCCCTGCTCTTTGTCTCGAAGCCCCAGAATAAACCGTTGGCCTGTCTCTCCAAACAGAGCAAGAAATCGCCCAACCAGGGCCGAACGAATGGCCCTTCTCTTATCCTGATATCCCTGATTGATCACTTCATGCTCCGGATGCTCTGGCCTCTTCCCATCTTCAAAGAGATGAATCGCCTGCTCAGAAACGATCCTACCTGCCTTGTCATAAATCCGAAGGGTTCGACCAAAGATACTTTCCACCCATACCTCCTGCAAACACAGACGCATCGGCACAGGGTAATATCCTCCCCCATACCGAAGGTAACCATCACTACTCACCTGACGCCTCTCCCGACCATAGAGAACCGAAGGCTCCACTGGATAAATCGCCTTCAATTGCTCCCTCTCCCGCAAAAATCGCTCCTCAGGGGATTCCCCTAAACTACTGTGCAGCCTCTGATTATAAGCCTCAGTAAAAGCCTTCAACTTCTCTTCGAAAGCCTCAAGACTCTCTACCCTAAGCCCTCTGAGCAGGTGTTCCTGGAGATAATAAAAGGGCCTCTCCGCCTTACCCTTCGTCCTTGCCCGATAAGGACAACAGGCAATCGGCTCGATCCCATAGAGCCCGCAAAACCTCAAAAATTCCTCATTATAGGAAACCACTCCGTTGATACGATGGGTCAATACCATCTGCTTCCCATTATCGATGAGCAATTCCCGAGCACTCCCTCCAAAGAAGACAATGGCCGACTCAAGGGCTCGAATCACATCCTGAGAGTGGATGCTCAATGAAAAACTGTAATGCTTCCTACGGCTGTAGCTTAATACCACCTCATGAAGATAGATCTTGACCAACCGCTCCCCCACAGGCAATCTCCACTCCTTCCAGTCATACTGCATCTGCTGCCCAGGAGAAGTCTCAACCCGCGTCGTTGAAAGCTCCCTCACCACTTCTTCTTGCTTACACTCATGAAGATATCGATACACACTTGAAAGGGACCCTTCATAACCCATCCCCAAAAGCTCCTCATAAATCCGTGTCCCAATATATTCTTGCTTCAACATGTCACGGATCTGCTCTCCAAAATGATCCACTTTCTTCTCATATTGCCTTGCCTTAAACTCCGGAGGATCGGATGACCTCAAATACTTCCGAACCGTATTCTTCGAAACTCCTAAAACTCTCGCAATCGTCTTGATCCCTTTGCCCTTCTCTCGCATGATTCTGATCTGATACCACTTGTACATACTGACCATCCCCTCTCTTCTCCTTCCCTTTTTGGAAGGAGATTGTATCGGATAAGGGGGTCAATTTTAAATGACGATCAGGGGTCAATTCTATTTTACGATCTACATGTAGATCCCCGATTAAGTGCTTCAAAATCGAAATTTTTCATACAGAAATAGAGATACTCGAAAGCATTTTTTGTGAAAGGCTGAACAAC
>FWPV01015070.1_pt1 | contig 11194 bp, 7 predicted proteins | sample 2228371 | NCBI WGS metagenome assembly FWPV01 (sample SAMEA103939776, study PRJEB20133) | metagenome | reverse complement strand
CCCCCGGCACCATCTCCGGCCACGACGGCGGCACCGGCGCGAGCCCGTGGTCATCGATCAAGCATGCCGGAACCCCCTGGGAACTCGGCCTTGCCGAGACCCAGCAGACCCTGGTACTGAACCGGCTGCGCAGCCGCATCGCCGTCCAGGTCGACGGCCAGATGAAAACCGGGCGCGACGTCGTGATCGGCGCCCTCCTCGGCGCCGATGAATTCGGTTTTGCAACCGCACCGCTGGTGGTCGAGGGCTGCATCATGATGCGCAAATGCCATCTCAACACCTGCCCTGTCGGCGTCGCCACCCAGGACCCGGTGCTGCGCCGGAAATTCTCCGGCAAGCCGGAGCACGTCATCAACTACTTCTTCTTTGTCGCGGAGGAAATCCGCGAACTGATGGCAAAGCTCGGCGTGCGCAAGTTCGATGAATTGATCGGCCGGTCGGACCTCCTCGACACCCGCAAGGGCATCGAGCACTGGAAGGCCCGCGGCCTCGATTTCAGCCGCATTTTCCACCAGCCGCAGATCGGGCCGGAAGTCGCCCGCTACCACACCGAGTCCCAGGATCATGGCCTCGACAAGGCCCTGGACCACCGGCTGATCGAACTCGCGGCACCGGCACTGGAGCGTGGCGAAAAAGTCACGATCGAAATGCCCATACGCAACATCAACCGCACGGTCGGCACCATGCTCTCCGGCCTGGTTGCCAAGCGCCATGGCCATGACGGGCTGCCCGATGACACCATCCGCGTGCGTTTTGCCGGCTCGGCAGGACAGAGCCTCGGTGCCTTCCTGTCGCGCGGCATCACGCTGGAACTGATCGGTGACACCAACGACTACTGCGGCAAGGGACTTTCCGGAGGCCGCATTATCGTCCAGCCCTCGCCGAAATTCCGCGGCGACGCCATGCAGAACATCATCACCGGCAACGCGGTGCTTTACGGCGCGATTGCCGGCGAAGCCTACTTCCGCGGCGTCGCGGGCGAACGCTTCGCGGTGCGCAACTCCGGCGCCCATGCCGTCGTTGAAGGTACCGGCGACCATGGTTGTGAGTACATGACCGGCGGTACTGTCGTGGTGCTGGGCGCGACCGGCCGCAACTTTGCCGCGGGCATGTCCGGCGGAATCGCCTATGTCTATGACGAGGACGGCAGCTTCGCCTCCTACTGCAACACCGCCATGGTGAAGCTCGAGCCGCTGCTGGCGGAGGCGGAGCAGGATGCCAGGGTGTCCCGCGACATCTGGCACCTGGGACAGGCTGACGAGGTGCTGGCCAAGCGCTTCATCGAGAACCATCATCGTCTTACGGGCAGCCTGCGGGCACAGCAGATACTTTCGGACTGGGCGGCGGCGCGCGGAAAATTCGTCAAGGTTTTCCCGAACGAATATCGGCGTGCACTCGGCGAACTCGCTGCGAAGAGCAGGAAAATCGCGGCCTGAGGCCATGATGCCGCTCAGGCAAGGATGACTTTCGGCCCGGCACGGGCCTGATGTTTCAGGGGCAATGAAGCTATGGGAAAAGTAACCGGGTTTCTGGAATTCGAACGACTGCACGAGGCTGCGGAGCAACCGCAGGAGCGGCTCAGGCACTGGCGCGAGTTCGTCGGCCACCTGTCCGACAAGGACGCGGGTATCCAGGGCGCGCGCTGCATGGACTGCGGCACGCCGTTCTGCATGAGCGGCTGTCCCGTCAACAACATCATCCCGGACTGGAACGACCTGGTGTTCAGGCAGGACTGGCAGCGTGCGCTGGACACCCTGCATTCGACCAACAATTTTCCCGAGTTCACGGGGCGCATCTGCCCGGCACCCTGCGAGGCAGCCTGTACCCTGAACATCAACAACGACCCGGTCGGCATCAAGTCGATAGAACACGCCATCATCGACAAGGGCTGGGAGTCCGGCTGGGTCCTGCCGCAGCCCCCGGCGCGCAAGACCGGAAAACGGGTTGCCATTGTCGGTTCCGGCCCTGCCGGCCTCGCCTGCGCGCAGCAACTGGCGCGAGCGGGCCATGACGTTGTCGTGTTCGAGAAGGCGGATCGCGCCGGCGGCCTCCTGCGTTACGGCATTCCCGACTTCAAGATGGAAAAACACCTGATCGACCGCCGCATGGATCAGATGCGCGCCGAAGGGGTCGAATTCCGCTTCAACCAGCATGTCGGAGCAGGAGTGCCTGCGGACAGGCTTGTTGCCGACTTCGATGCCGTGGTGGTTTCCGGAGGAGCGGAACAACCGCGCGACCTGCCGGTCCCCGGTCGCGAACTGGCCGGCGTGCACTTCGCGATGGAATTCCTGCCGCAGCAGAACAAGGTCGTCGCGGGCGACAAGGTGACGGGCCAGATCATGGCCACCGGCAAGCATGTGGTGGTCATCGGTGGCGGCGATACCGGCTCCGACTGCGTCGGCACCTCGAACCGCCATGGTGCCGCCTCGGTCACCCAGTTCGAACTGCTGCCGCAGCCTCCCGAGCAGGAGAACAAGCCCATGATCTGGCCGTACTGGCCGGTCAAGCTGCGTACTTCCAGTTCGCACGAGGAAGGCTGCAAGCGCGACTGGTCCGTGGCGACCAAGCGCTTCGAGGGCAAGAATGGCAAGGTCGAGAAACTGGTGGCAGCGCGCGTTGAATGGAAGGACGGCCAGATGCGCGAGGTGCCGGATTCGGAATTCACGATGAAGGCGGACCTCGTGCTGCTGGCGATGGGTTTCCTCGGTCCGGTGCAGAAGGGCCTGCTGGAACAGCTCGGGGTTGAAAAAGACCCCCGTGGCAACGTGCTTGCCGATACCGAGAAATACCAGACGTCGGTGGACAAGGTTTTTGCTGCCGGCGACATGCGCCGCGGCCAGTCGCTGGTGGTTTGGGCCATCCGTGAAGGCCGTCAATGCGCGCGCTCGGTTGACGAGTTCCTGATGGGTTCCACGGAACTGCCGCGCTGATTGCGGGAACCGTGGCCCGGGCACAACAGACAGGCGAAGTCTCCAGCCTGTCCCCGGGCTGCAGTGGCCTGCACTGAATCCTGATGCCCAAGAACGACATTTTCATCCGCGCGCTGCTGCGCCAGCCGGTGCCCTACACCCCGGTGTGGATCATGCGCCAGGCCGGCCGCTACCTTCCGGAATACAAGGCCACCCGCAAGCGGGCAGGGAGTTTTCTCGGCTTGGCCAAGAACCCTGATTTCGCAACTGAAGTCACGCTGCAGCCGCTGGCACGCTTTGATCTCGATGCGGCGATCCTGTTCTCGGATATCCTGACCGTACCCGATGCCATGGGCCTAGGCCTGTACTTCGCCGAAGGTGAGGGGCCGAAGTTCGAGCGGCCGTTGCGCGACGAAACCGCGATCCGCGGCTTGCGTGTGCCCGACCCCGGGGAAAGTCTGGGTTATGTACTCGACGCCGTCAGACAGATCCGCGGCGCACTCGACAACCGCGTTCCGCTGATCGGTTTTTCCGGCAGTCCCTACACGCTGGCCTGCTACATGGTCGAAGGCGGCGGCAGCGATGATTTCCGCAACATCAAGGGCATGCTCTACGCGCGCCCTGAGCTGCTGCACCACATCCTCGATATCAATGCCCGGGCCGTGATCGGGTACCTCAATGCGCAGATCGAAGCTGGCGCGCAGGCCGTCATGGTTTTCGACACCTGGGGAGGCGCGCTGTCCGACGCGGCCTACCGCGAGTTTTCACTGGAGTACCTGCGCCGAGTGGTCGGCGGCCTGCACCGCGAATGGAACGGCGAAACCGTGCCGAGCATCGTCTTTACCAAGGGTGGCGGACTCTGGCTTGAAGACATTGCCGCCACCGGCTGCAACGCCGTTGGACTGGACTGGACCGTCAATATCGGCGCCGCACGACGTCGGATCGGAGACCGGACAGCGCTTCAGGGCAATCTCGATCCTGCCGTGCTGTTCAGCAATCCTGCAACAATCCGTACCGAAGCCGGGAAGGTGTTGCAGGATTTCGGCAACGGCAGCGGCCACGTGTTCAATCTCGGCCACGGCATTTCGCAATTCACCCCTCCGGACCATGTGGGTGTGCTGGTCGATGCGGTGCACGAGCTCAGTCGCGCCTATCATTGATCACGCCGGATCGATTCCGGCGCGATAAAAAGCTTATGCACACAAGGACTTAGGAGCTGTCACCGTCTTGAATGTGATTCGACACTCCGCATGATGTTTTAAGTTATTGTTTTTATTGAATTTTTTTATTATCCAGGCTCTCGCTCCAAGGCAGATTTCGACCGACGACCGGCCGCCAGTCATGGCAGGAGTTTGATCAACAGACTTATCCACAACACGGTGAGACCAATAATCCTTGCCCGTAAAGCAGTTGGACAACGTTTCGAATCTCCAGCTGAACCCGGTGCAGCGGATCGTTGCCGACAGCCATGACACTGATCCGGGTTGCACTGGATGTTCCGGTCGATCATCTGTTCGATTATCGATGCGATGATCGCGCCGCCCGGGTAGGCGCCCGCGTGCTGGTTCCGTTTGGACGCCGTCGCCTGATCGGCATCGTTGTCGCCAAACCTGAACACAGCGAAGTTCCCGAGACCAGCCTCAAACACGCCATCCGGGTTCTCGACGAGCAACCGCTGCTCAGCCGGGCCGACCTGCGGCTTCTGCACTTTGCTGCAGATTATTATGTTCACCCGCTCGGTGCTGCGATCATGATGGCGGTGCCTGCCACCCTGCGACGGGTGCGCCGTCGCGACCAGGCGCCTGCTGCCTACGCACTGACTCCCGCGGGCGCGGCGATCGATGCCGCTATCCTGCCACCACGGGCGCGTGCATCACACCGGTTGCTGGCCCTGCTGCAGTCCGCCCCTGTTGTCGGTCATTCTGCAGTTGCCGCGCAAGGTGCGGCCGCCCGCAAAGCCCTGCAGGTTTTTCTCGAGAAGGGCTGGGTGCGCACCGCCGTTCCGGAGCCGGGCCTTGTCCAGCATTCCCCGGATTCGCCTGCGGTGGCCCCGGGCCCTCCGCTCAATCCCGAGCAGACTGCAGCCGTCGAGGCGATCTCCTCGTCCCTGGGACGCTTTCAGCCGATGTTGTTGCTGGGCATCACCGGCAGCGGCAAGACCGAAGTCTATTTGCACGCGATTGCCGCCGCCCTCGCACGCAATGCCCAAGCCTTGCTGCTGGTACCGGAAATCGCGCTGACGCCCCAGCTGCAGTCGCTGATTGTGGCGCGCTTCCCCGGCACAACCATTGCCACCCTGCACAGCAGCCTTGCCGATGGCGAGCGCGCGGCCCACTGGGAAGCCGCGCGCAGCGGGAAGGCGCGCATCGTGCTCGGCACGCGGCTGGCGGTCTTCGCCCCCATCCCCACCCTTGGATTGATCATCGTCGACGAGGAACATGACAGCTCGTTCAAGCAGGGCGAAGGTTTCCGTTACTCGGCGCGGGACCTCGCCGTGGTCCGCGCCCGCCAGGTCGGCGTACCGGTGGTTCTCGGTTCCGCAACCCCTGCGCTGGAAACCTATCGCAATGCCATCGATGACCGCTACCGCTTGCTGCGGCTTTCACAGCGCATCAATGCCCGTCCGCCCCTCATCGACTGCATCGACCTGCGGCAGGGCCTGCAGGCTGACGGTCTGTCCGGCCGATTGATCGCCGCCATCGCGTCGCGGATCGAACGCGGCGAGCAGAGCATGGTGTTCATCAACCGCCGCGGTTACGCCCCGGTGCTGGTCTGTGGCAGCTGCGGATGGACCTCCGATTGCAGGCGCTGCTCGGCGAAACTGGTGCTGCACCTGCCCGATCGCCGCCTGCGTTGCCATCATTGCGGCCACGACAGTGCCGTGCCGACAAACTGCCCGGATTGCGGCAATGCCGATCTGGCTCCAGTAGGCCAGGGCACGCAGCGCATCGAGGCTGCCCTGGCGCAACACTTCCCCGAAGCACGTATCCTGCGCATCGACCGCGACACCACCCGGCGCAGGAATGCCTGGCCAGACATGCGTGAGCGCATTCGCGAGGGGACCGTCGACATCCTTGTCGGCACCCAGATCCTGGCCAAGGGCCATGATTTTCCGCGGCTCAACCTGGTGGGCATCATCAATGCGGACAGCATGCTTTACAGCAACGATTTCCGGGCACCCGAGCGGCTCTATGCCCTGCTATCCCAGGTTTCCGGCCGCGCCGGCCGCGCCAACGTCCGTGGCCAGGTTCTGGTGCAGACCCGGTTTTCCGACCATCCGCTGTATGCCGCCTTGCGCAGCCAGGACTTCGACGCATTTGCGCGGGGGCTGCTGGCCGAGCGGCGTCAGGCGGGCTTTCCGCCCTATGTTCATCAAGCCCTGCTCCGTGCCGAGGCAGGCAACATCGACACCGCGCTGCAGTTCCTTGCCAGGGCGGCACGTGCCGCACGCGGCCTCAAGCCCGCGGTGTCTGTCTACGACCCGGTGCCGGCCGGCATGATGCGCAGGGCGGGACGTGAACGCGCCCACCTGCTGGTGCAGTCCGGCTCGCGCACCGAGTTGCGCGCGTTCCTCAAGGCCTGGCATCAGCGGCTGGCTGATGCAGGCAGCTCGGCAACGCGCTGGTCGCTTGATGTCGATCCCGCGGAACTGTGAGTCAGGGCCAGCCCGCCATGTTAAAATCCGCCACTTTTCCGCCAGAAAAACTGCCGCCAAAACAGTCAGTTGACGTCTGGCAGCGGCAACCGCCCGCGCCTCCTTCATATCTCCCATGAACGCCCCGAACGCCGACGCCCGAACCCTGCTCAGCAGCCTGCTGCGTGTAGCGCTGGCCCAGGTTGCCCCTACGGCGACTGCCGCCATCGTGCTTGACCGGCCCAAACAGGCGCAGCACGGCGACTTTGCCTGCAACATTGCACTGCAGCTGGCGAAGGAGCTGCGGGGCAATCCCAGGGCCATCGCCCAGCAGATCCTTGCCGCGCTTCCGGCGTCGCCCGATATCGACAAGGCGGAAATTGCCGGCGCTGGATTCATCAACTTTTTTCTCTCCCCATCCTGCAAGCAACAGGTAGTACGCCGGGTGCTGCTGGCCGGTGAAGACTACGGCAGGAGCCCGCTTGGCAAGGGGAGAAAAGTGCAGATCGAATTCGTCTCCGCCAATCCGACCGGGCCGCTGCATGTCGGCCACGGAAGGGGAGCGGCCTATGGTGCCAGCGTCGCCTCCATCCTTGAGGCCGCCGGCTTCGACGTAACCCGCGAGTATTACGTCAACGATGCCGGCCGGCAGATGGACATACTCGCGCTATCGACGTGGTTGCGCTATCTGGAGCAGGGCGGCGAGCCGGTGCAGTTTCCGGGTAACGCCTACCAGGGCGATTACGTGCGTACCATGGCTGGACAGTTGCGGCAGGCCCAGGGTGAGCGTTTCCAGCATTCCTGGGCGGCGGCATCGGCGGGAGCGGCGGACGCTGAATCCGATCCCGAAGCGCGCCTCGACGACCTGATCGCCAATGCCAAGCGGCTGCTGGGAGACGATTATGTCCCCGTGCACAGCCATGCACTGAAGCAGCAGCTTGATGACTGCCGGGAAGATCTCGAGGAGTTCGGGGTCACTTTCGACCAGTGGTTTTCGGAACGCTCGCTTTACGACTCCGGTCAGGTCGAACGTGCGATGCGCGAGCTGGAGTCGCGCGGCCATGTTTACCTTCAGGACGGTGCAAGGTGGTTCCGGTCGAGCGTTTTCGGTGATGAGAAAGACCGTGTCGTGCAGCGCGAAAACGGGCAGTACACCTATTTCGCCAGCGACATCGCCTACCATCTCGAAAAGTTCGGTCGCGGCTTCGATCGTGTCATCGATGTCTGGGGCGCCGACCATCATGGCTATATCGCCCGGGTCAAGGGCGCGCTGCAGGCGCTCGGCCAGGATCCCTCCCGGCTCGATATCGCGCTGGTGCAGTTCGCCGTGCTCTATCGCAGCGGCGAGAAGGTTTCGATGTCGACACGCTCCGGGGAATTCGTGACGCTGCGCGAGCTGCGCAGGGAAGTCGGCAATGATGCCGCGCGGTTTTTCTACGTGCTGCGCAAGAGTGACCAGCACCTCGACTTCGACCTTGATCTCGCAAAGTCGCAGAGCAACGACAATCCGGTTTATTACATCCAGTACGCGCATGCGCGGGTGTGCAGCGTGCTCGAACAATGGGGCGGCAGTCCGGACAGTGTCAGCGACGCGGATCTTTCGCCGCTCGTTTCCACGCACGAAACCGCCTTGCTCAGGAACCTGATGGATTATCCCGGCGTGATAGAAACCGCCGCGCGGGAACTGGCTCCCCATTCGCTTGCGTTCTACCTGAAGGATCTGGCCGGCGAGTTCCACAGCTATTACAACGCGGAACGCTTTCTGGTCGATGATCCAGCACAGAAGCATGCACGCCTGGCGCTCGCCCTCGCAGTGCGGCAAGTGCTGCGCAACGGCCTTGCCCTTCTGGGTGTGGGTGCTCCCGAAAAAATGTAAGATGCGCGCGTGAGCAGGGATTACAAAGGCAGTGACAGAAAAAGCGGTTCCCGCAGCAGCGGCGGATCGCTGTTCATCGGCATCCTGATCGGCCTGGTGCTTGGATTGGCGCTTGCGCTCGGCGTTGCCTGGTACATCAACAAGATGCCCACGCCCTTCCAGTCCAAGGCCCCCGCAACGACGCCCGAACCGGCGAAACCGGCAGCGACCGGGCCGGCCGGCAAACCGGACAAGGCCGCCAAGCCGGCGGAAGAGGTCAAACCCCGCTTCGATTTCTACAAGATCCTGCCCGGCGTCGAAGAGCCCGCCACCGACCAGCAGTTGCGGGAAACCAAGGCTGCGGCGCGGGAGTCCTTCTACCTGCAGGCCGGCGCCTTCCAGAGCGCGCCTGATGCCGACAACCTGAAGGCGCGGCTGGCGCTGATCGGGGTGCAGGCTTCGATCCAGACCACGACACTGCCCGACCGCGGCGTCTGGCACCGCGTGCGCCTGGGACCCTACGGCAGCGTCGAGGAACTGAATCGCACCCGGGACACTCTGAAGAAGAACGGCATCGACACCACGCTGATCAAGGTGCGCGACGCCGACAAGTAACGTCCTCCACCGGAGCAGCCATGACATTGACCCGCATTTTCCGGCGCATTTTCCTTGCCGCCGCCTTAAGCCTCTTTTTCACCTCCGCCCAGGCCCAGCTGACCGCCGGCAAGGATTACGCCCTGGTGCAGCCGCCACAGCCGACCGACAGCGGCAGCAAGGTCGAGGTGCTCGAGTTCTTCTGGTATGGCTGTCCGCATTGCAACAACCTGCAGCCGTCGCTGGAGGCCTGGCTCAAGCGCAAGCCGGCGGACGTCGAGTTCCGGCGCGTGCCCGCGGTATTCCAGGACTCCTGGCTGCCGATGACCCGTGCCTACTACACCATCGAAGCCCTGGGCATGATCGACAAGCTGCATAACGAGATGTTCGTCACCCTGCACAAGCAGCGCGTGCAGCTGCGCGACGCCAATGCCATATTCGACTGGGCAGCAGCCAGGGGCGTCGACCGCAAGAAGTTCGCCGACACCTACAATTCCTTCGGCGTCAACGGCAAGGCGCAGCGCTCGATCGAGCTGACCCGCAAATACGACATCCCGGGAACACCGGCACTGGTGGTCGACGGCCGCTATCTGACGGCGCCGTCGATGACCCTCAAGGCCGACCGCACGGTCGACTACGAGCGTTTTTTCCGGGTCGTCGACGGATTGATCGCCGAAGCCCGCAAGGGCAAGAGCGGCAAATAGCATGCTGCGGGCGCTGGCCGCCTGCTGTGCGCTCCTGCTGTCGTCAGCACTGCTGCCGGCTATCGCGTCCGCGCAGCAGCCGGTGCGGGCCGATATCGACTATCGGGTCATCAAGCCCCAGCCGGTTGCAGTTGCCGATCGCATCGAGGTCATCGATTTTTTCTGGTACGGCTGCCCCCACTGCAACAATCTGCAGCCGGCGCTGGAGCGCTGGGTCGGCAACAAACCCGCCGATGTCCTCGTTCGCCGCATTCCCGCGATACTGCGTGACAGCTGGGCACCGCATGCGCGCATCTATTACACGCTGGAGGCGCTGGGCGAGGTCGAGCGCCTGCACCAGCGCGTCTATCACGGCTACCATGTCGAGGAATTGCACATGAGCAAGCCGGAGGTGATGTCGGCCTGGGCGCAGCGCAACGGCATCGACCGTGAACGCTGGGAACAGGCCTACGACTCGCCGGAAGTGCGGCGCAAGGTCGAAGAAGCTGCAAGGCTGACCCGTGCATACCAGGTCACCGGCACACCCTCGCTGGTCGTCAACGGCCGCTACCTGACCTCCGGCAGCATGGCCGAGTCGCTGAACCGCATGGTGGATATCGTCGACGGACTGGTGCACAAGGTGCGCAGCGAAGCCGGAATGCGCTGAAGCCGGTCCTGACGGCCTGCTGTTTGCCGATCACCTTCGATGGCAGGATGCGGCAACGATCAGCCTGACCGTTCCGCCCGGGGCAGCAGGACCTACTCGACCGTCACCGATTTCGCGAGATTGCGCGGCTTGTCGACGTCGGTGCCGCGATGCAGCGCCGTGTGATAGGCCAGCAACTGCAGCGGCACCGTGTGCAGAATCGGTGACAGCAGGCCGGCGTGGTCGGGCATCTCGATCACATGCACGCCGTCGCCGCTTTGCAGGCGGGTTCCCTGGTCAGCGAGCACGTACAGTTCACCGCCCCGGGCACGCACCTCCTGAAGATTGGACTTGAGCTTTTCGAGCAGCGCATCGCGCGGCGCGACGGCAACCACCGGCATGTTGCGGTCGACCAGCGCCAGCGGCCCGTGCTTCAGTTCACCGGCGGCATAGGCTTCCGCATGGATGTAGGAGATTTCCTTCAGCTTCAGCGCGCCTTCCATGGCGATCGGATAGTGGATGCCGCGGCCGAGAAACAGCATGTGCTCCTTGCGTGCGAACAACCCGGCCCATGCGGCAATCGCCGGCTCCACCTGCAGCACATGGCTCAGCGCCGACGGCAGGTGACGCAGGGCGGTCAGCAATTCGCCCTCGCGCTCCGCCGGCAGGCGTCCCCGCTGCTTGGCCAGCGCCATGGCCAGCAAAACCAGCGCCGCGAGCTGGGTGGTAAAGGCCTTGGTCGAGGCCACGCCGATCTCCGGACCGGCGCGGGTCAGGAAGCGCAGGTCTGAAGCCCGTACCAGCGCCGACTCCGGCACGTTGCAGATCGACAGGCTGTGGCGATGGCCGCGCAGCTTCGCGTACTGCAATGCG
>FWPV01010671.1_pt1 | contig 11195 bp, 9 predicted proteins | sample 2228371 | NCBI WGS metagenome assembly FWPV01 (sample SAMEA103939776, study PRJEB20133) | metagenome | reverse complement strand
GACCTTCCGATGTGTAAAGCAGGGCCGTATTGGCAACGTGCGGATCAAGGGTCAACGCCGGATTGCGTCTAATCCGTTCGATCACCGCACCTTCGACAAGGATGAAAGGAGAGGTATATACGGTTTGTGCAAAATTCATCAATGTTGTCCGTCCATCATGATAAGACCATATTCTACCGCATCGGCAAGCGCGTACCAACTGGCCTCGATGATATTCGTCGAAGCACCGACGGTACTCCAACGACGTGTACCATTCTGTACATCAATGAGCACGCGCGTCGTCGCCGCCGTCCCCGCGTCGCCATCGAGAATGTGGACTTTGTAATCGGCCAAATCGAATTCTGCCAGGCGCGGATAGACCGGCACCAGAGCCTTACGCAGGGCCGCATCCAGCGCATTGACCGGGCCGTTCCCTTCGGCAGCCGTATGGAAGATTTGATCCCCTACCCGCAGCTTCATCGTTGCCTCGGCAAACAGACCACGCCCTTCACGATGCTCCACGACTACCATAAAGTCAATCATTTGGAACGGCGGTACATAGCCTTCACGGGAACGATACAGCATCATTGCTACCGATGCGTCCGCGCCCTCGAAAGTAAAACCCTTATGTTCCAGCGTTTTGATCCGCTGCAAGATTTCCGGCAGATCGCGTAGCTCGGTGTGGGCAATGCCGGCTTCTTCTGCCTTGCTCAACAGATTGCCCTTGCCCGACAGCTCAGAAACCACCACCCGCGAGGTATTCCCCACCAGTGCGGGATCGGTGTGTTGATAACTGCGCGGGTTACGCCGCAATGCCGCGACGTGAATGCCGCCTTTATGTGCGAAGGCGCTCCGTCCCACATACGGCGCATGGCGATAGGGCGTTAGATTGGCAATCGAGGCCGCCGCATGGGCCGTCCGCGTCAAGTGCACCAAATGGCCTTCCGGCAACGCCTGCAATCCCATCTTCAGCTCGAAATTAGGGATGAGCGTACACAGGTTGGCATTTCCGCAACGCTCGCCATAGCCATTGAGGGTTCCCTGCACGTGGACGGCCCCCACCTGTACCGCGGCCAGGGTATTCGCATCGGCCATGCCGCCATCATTATGGGTGTGGATGCCTAACACAACGTCGGGGAAGTGCTTTTTGACCTCCCCGACGATGTGGGTTATCTCCCATGGCAATGCGCCACCGTTCGTGTCACAAAGGACTAGGACATCGGCCCCGGACAAAGCAGCGGCCTGCAAGGTGGCAAGCGCGTAGTCGGCGTCTTCTTTGTAACCGTCAAAAAAATGCTCGGCATCGTAGACAACTTCTTTGCCGTGCGCTTTGAGATAGGTGACGCTCTCGGCGATAAGGCGTAAATTCTCTGCCGGTGTTGTACGAAGCACATCGGCGACATGCAGGGTCCAACTTTTGCCCACCACGGCAACTACCGGCGTCTCGGCGGCCATCAACGCGCAGATGTTCGCGTCATCTTGCGGTCGGACTCCCACCCGACAAGTGCTACCAAAGGCGGAAATTTTGGCATGTTTCAGCTCCATGCGCCGCACGCGAGCAAAGTAAGCCATATCCTTCGGGTTTGAGCCGGGCCATCCCCCCTCGATATAATGCACGCCCAGCTCATCCAGCAAGCGCGTTATCTTCAGTTTATCCTCTACCGAAAGAGAAATCCCCTCGGCCTGTGTTCCATCACGCAAAGTGGTATCGTATAACCACACCTGTCCGCCCATCTTTTCCTCTCCCCCCAGCCCGGCAATGCCTATTGTTCTCCACCTTGCAAGCGCTGCCGGGTATACGGGATCAACCCGCCCGCCTGGATAATGTTCATGATAAAAGGCGGGAAGGGCGGAGTGGTGTAAACTCGTCCGGTACGGGCATTGATGATGGTTCCCTCTTCCAGGGCCACCGTGAGCGTATCTCCCTGCAGAGCCTCCTCAACCACCTCCGGACAAACCAGAATGGGGAGCCCGATATTGATAGCATTGCGATAGAAGATGCGCGCAAAACTCTTGGCGATAACGCACGAAATCCCTGCGCCCTTAATGGCCAACGGAGCATGCTCCCGCGATGATCCACAGCCGAAATTTTCCCCGCCGACGATCATGTCGCCGGGTTGCACTGCCCGCGCAAACTGTGGATCAATGTCCTCCATGCAATGCCGGGCCAGTTCCTGCGCCAGGGACATATTCAAATAACGCGCCGGAATGATGACGTCGGTATCCACATTGTCGCCGTATTTCCAAACCGAGCCACGCAGTGTCATCGGGCCACCTCCGTGAGGCGTGAAATGCCATCCATAATACCCAACTCGCTCATCCTGCCACCTCGTCCGGGTGTACGATGGTTCCGGCAACGGCGGAGGCTGCCGCAACTGCCGGCCCGCTCAAGTAGACTTCGCTATCTACATGGCCCATCCGTCCACGAAAGTTACGATTGGTCGTGCTGATGGCGCGCTCGCCTGCCGCGAGGATGCCCATGTGCCCCCCCAGACACGGCCCACACGTCGGTGTGCTCACCACGGCCCCGGCTTCGATGAACGCCTCCACCAGCCCCTCGCGCAATGCCTCCAGGTAAACCTGCTGCGTACCGGGGATGACGATGCAGCGCACATCGGGATGGACGCGACGCCCTCGCAAGATCTGTGCGGCCACACGCAAGTCTTCCAAGCGCCCATTGGTGCATGAACCGATGACCGCCTGGTCAATTTTGATGGTGCCGGCCTCGCTCACAGGATGGGTGTTTTCTGGTAGATGCGGGAAAGCAACCTGTGGCTCCAGGGCGCTTACATCAATTGTCACCGTTCGTTTATACGTGGCCTCGGCATCTGCGGTATAGATGCAATAGTCACGTTGCGCGCGTTCGTCCATGTAAGCGCGGGTGACCTCATCCACAGCAAACAGTCCGGCCTTGCCCCCCGCCTCAATCGCCATGTTGGCCATCGTCAAGCGATCGGCCATAGAGAGCTGCGCCACCACCGGCCCGGCGAATTCCATCGCCATATAGAGCGCACCGCTCACGCCGATCTGCCCGATGGTGTAGAGGATCAAGTCCTTGCCCCCCACCCAGGGAGGCAGGGTTCCCATGTACTCAAAGCGAATCGTCTCCGGCACACGCATCCAGATGCTGCCGGTCGCCATAGCCACGGCGATATCCGTCGAACCCATGCCGGTAGCGAAGGCCCCCAGTGCCCCGTAGGTACAGGTATGAGAATCGGCCCCTACGACCACATCCCCCGGCAACACCAGACCTTGTTCCGGCAACAAGACATGCTCAATGCCCATGCGCCCCACGTCGTAGTGGTGAAGAATCCCCTGAGCGCGGGCGAACTCGCGCATAACCTTACACTGTTCGGCGGATTTGATGTCCTTGTTCGGCGCGAAATGGTCGGCAACCAGAACGACCTTCTGCGGATCGAAGACCCGCGCTACGCCTAGCTCGGCAAACTCACGCAGCGCGATAGGAGCGGTGATGTCGTTTGCCAGCACCACATCTACGGCAACCTCAATGAGGTCACCGGGACGGACATCGGCACTGCCGGGAGACGCACTTAGAATATGAGACGCCAGGATTTTTTCGGCAAGTGTATGTCCACTCAAAGCGCGCCCCACTAGTGGCCCTTAGGCTCGATAGGATATTGGGTGTTGTGACCGTCCCGCTGCGCCGACTGTCGCAATTCAAAGCCATCCCAGCGCAAAGCCCAACCCCGTGGCTCAGGGAATGATTCCCAGGGGCGCTTGTTATAACGGGCTTCCTCGGTCATCACCATTTGTTGTTCATTCTGTTTTACCATTGGCGGATTCATTGCTCTCCTCCTTAAATTTTAATGCTGAGTGAATTGGGAGGCAGGAATTGGGAAACCGCATTCTGAATCCCCGCTCTCTCATTCCTGCCTACGGCTTACTTTGTGGCCTCACGCCGCGCGGCAATGAGACGATTGAGCGCGAACATGTAGGCTTTAGCACTGGCGGTTACGATGTCGGTATCGGCCCCATGGCCGCTGAAGATGCGCCGGACACCGCCGTTGACCGGTTCTTCGGCCTGGATGCGGATCGTCACCCGTCCGACGGCATCTATACCTTCGGTGACGGCTTGCACGGAGAACTCGATTAACTCATTCGGCTCGCCGATGACCCGATTGATCGCCCGATAGACGGCATCCACCGGCCCGGTGCCGTAATCGGCATCACAGACCACTTTCCCATCCGGCCCCTTGATGCGCACCGTAGCCGTGGGGATGCTCTGACTGCCACAGCTCACCTGCACTTGTTCCAAATGGTAGGTCTCCTCGAAGAACATCCGCGCTTCATCGGCAACGATGGCTTCCAGGTCACGGGTATCCACGGTCTTCTTCCGGTCGGCGACTTCGAGAAAACGTTCATAGACCCGCTCGAATTGTTCGTCATCCAACGTGTAGCCAAGCTCCAACAAACGATGGCGCAGCCCGTGTCGCCCGGAGCGTGCCGAAAGGATAATCGCCGAATCGGGGACACCCACATCACGCGGGTCAATGATTTCGTAAGTGGTGCGTTCTTTCAGAACCCCGTCCTGGTGAATGCCAGATGAATGGGCAAAAGCATTAGCTCCCACAATGGCCTTGTTGGGCTGTACCGGGATGCCGGTCAACTGGCTTACCAAACGGCTGATCGAATAGAAATAGCGCGTTTGGATGTTGGTGTACAGATTGAAAATATCACGGCGCGTCTTGAGCGCCATCACCACTTCTTCCATAGAGGTATTACCGGCCCGTTCACCGATCCCGTTGACGGTGACTTCCACCTGCCGCGCTCCGTTGTAAAGCCCGGCCAACGCATTCGCCGTAGCCATTCCGAGGTCGTTGTGACAGTGCACAGAGATGATGGCCCGGTCAATATTCGGCACGTTGTTCCGAATGCCGGCAATCAGCGCTCCGAATTCGGCGGGGGTCGTGTAACCGGTGGTATCGGGGATATTGACCACCGTGGCCCCGGCCTCGATCACCGCCTCCAACACGCGATAGAGGTAGGCCGGATCGGCGCGACCGGCATCTTCGCCGAAGTATTCCACATCGTCCACAAAGCGACGGGCATACTTCACCGCCTCGACGGCCATTTCTAAGGCTCTTTCGCGTGTAGTACGTAGCTTGTATAGGATATGGTTATCAGACACCCCCAGGCCGGTATGGATACGCGGATGGGCAGCCCCCTGCAAGGCCTCAACGGCGGCGTCAATATCGGCTTGGCGCGCGCGTGTGAGCCCGCAGACCGTACAATCGCGGATTTCATGGGCGATGCGTTGCACGGCCTTGAAATCACCCGGTGATGAGATAGGAAACCCTGCCTCAATGACATCTACACCCATTTCCTGCAACACGCGGGCAATCTCCAGCTTCTCATCAATATTCAGGGCCGCGCCGGGCGATTGCTCCCCATCCCGCAATGTTGTGTCGAAAATCCAAACACGATTATTGTCAATACCAACCCCATCATCAGACATTGAATTCTCCTCCGGTCAGGTAGACGGTAGACGGGGTTTCTCCCCCTGTCTACTGTCTGCCGTCTACTGTCTACTTTCCCCAATTCTCCGGCCGCAAGGCACGCACGGCGGCACCGGCACGCCACATTTCCGATTCGCGCATCTGGCGCAATTCCTCGCCGAGCTTTTCGCGGTAATCGGGTGCACTGTTGGCTTCCAGCACAATGCGGGTTTGCTCACCGGAAACCACACTCTCATAAAGCCAATCGAAGATCGGTTCGACGGCTTTACGGAATTGATGCCGCCAGTCGAGGGCACCGCGCTGTGCAGTCGTAGAACAATTCGCATACATCCAATCCATGCCGTTCTTATCAACCAGGCGGATCAAGCTCTGGGTGAGTTCTTCGACGGTTTCGTTGAAGGCTTCACTCGGCGTATGACCATGCTTGCGCAACAGGTTGTACTGCGCCTCCATAATGCCGGCCAAAGCCCCCATCAACACACCCCGCTCACCGGTGAGATCGCTGTAGACTTCCTTCTGAAAAGTGGTGGGGAAGAGATAGCCGGCGCCGATGGCGATGCCCAGCGCGATCGTGCGCTCTTCCGCCCGGCCTGTGTAATCTTGATGTACCGCATAGCTGGCATTGATGCCGCTGCCCGCCAGAAAGTTGGCCCGGACGCTGGTGCCGGACCCTTTCGGGGCGACCATGATGACATCCACGTTAGCCGGCGGGACGACCCCCGTCTGCGAGCTGTAGACAATCGAAAAGCCGTGCGAGAAATACAGCGCATCCCCCGCCTTCAGGTGCGGCTTGATGCGTGGCCAGGTCATCATCTGGGCCGCATCGGACACGAGATACTGAACGATCGTTCCCCGATCCACCGCTTCTTCGAGATCGAACAGGGTTTCGCCAGGCACCCAGCCATCCCGCACGGCCTTGTCCCAAGCTGCCTGATCGCCCTTCCACTGCCCGACGATGACATGGATGCCGTTATCCCGCATGTTCAACGATTGTGCCGGCCCCTGCACGCCGTATCCCAGAACGGCCACCACCTCATTCTTAAGCACCTCACGGGCCTTCTCCAGAGGGAATTCCTCCCGCGTCACCACTTCTTCGATTACGCCGCCGAAATCAATTTTTGTCATGTCCTCTCTCTCCTCGAATATGAGTTATAGGTAAGCGTCTCGGCATCGGTACGCCGTCCGCCGACCACAATCCCCTCTTACTTATATCCATTCCCGGCATTACCGCGCGCCATAGCAACACGACCGGTACGCACCATCTCCACAATGCCATAGGGGCGCAACACTTCGACCAGTCCGTCAATTTTGTCTTCTGTGCCGGTCACTTCCACCATCAGCGTATCGCGTGCCACATCCACAACCCGCGCGCGGAAGGTATCCACAAGCTGCATCACTTCGGAGCGCATCGCCCCGCTTTCGGCCCGCACTTTGATCAGGGCCAGGTCGCGCAACACGGTAGGTTGTTCGGTCACATCCTCCACCTGGATCACATTGACCAATTTGTAGAGATTTTGGGCCACCTTCTCAACGTTGGTGCGGCTACTATCAACCACTATGGTCATGCGTGAAACACCGGGTTTCTCGGTGTGCCCTACCGTCAGACTTTCGATGTTATAGTTTCTTCGCCGGAACAAACTGGCTACGCGCGTCAGCACACCGGGTTTGTCTTCTACCAGGGCAATCAATGTACTTTGCACCTTACGCCTCCTGTGTCATGCTATAAATCGGTCGCTCGATCATCTCGTGCAGGGCGGCGCCCGCCGGCACCATCGGATATACATTGGCGGCATCGCCGTCGCTTACAATCTCGAAATCAATGAGGGTCGGGCCGTTATGCCGGCGTGCCTCGGCAATGGCTTCCCGTGCTTGGCGGCGATTCGTGGCCCGCCATGCGCGAATCCCATAGGCCTCGGCCAGCTTCACAAAATCGGGGTTCAACAAACGGGTGGCCTCGTAGCGTTTGTCGTAAAAGAATTCCTGCCACTGCCGTACCATACCCAAGTAGCCATTGTTCGAAATCGCGATGTGAATCGGCAGGTTCTCCTGAACGATCGTCGCCAGATCATGCATCGTCATTTGGAATCCCCCATCCCCCACAATGGCCCACACTTCGGCGTCAGGACGGGCGATCTGGGCGCCCATGGCTGCCGGCAAACCAAAGCCCATCGTGCCCTGTCCACCGGAGGAGATGAAGGAGCGTGGGTAATCGGTGGGGTAGTATTGCGCCACCCACATTTGGTGCTGCCCCACATCGGTCACGATGATGGCGCGTCCCTGGGTAGCTTCCCAGATTTCGTTGATGAAATGTGGGGCAACCAAGTGGCCGTTTTCAGGGCGGTTGATAATGTCACGCAAATGGCTTTGCGCACGCCAGGCGTTGATTTTTTCACGCCAGGCAGAATGCTGTGCAGGATTAACCAGCGGCAACAATTGCTCCAGTACCTGACGCAAGTCACCGTGAATCGGGACATCCGCTTTCACCACCTTGTTCAATTCAGCCGCGTCTATATCCACATGGATTTTCCGCGCCTGAGGTGCGTAGGCATTGAGGCGCCCCGTCACGCGGTCATCAAAACGCATCCCGAAGGCCAGCAATAAATCGGCTTCCTGGACGGCACGGTTGGCAAAAACCTCACCGTGCATCCCCATCAACGCCAATGCCAGGGGGTGAGATTCGGGAAACCCGCCCTTCCCCAATAAGGTGAAGGCTACCGGCGTATCGGTCTTCTCGGCGAAGGCGCGCAGGACTGCGGTTGCGCCAGACATGATCACTCCCTGCCCGGCCAGGATCACCGGACGTTCAGCCTGATTGATCAGCGCGGCAGCCTTCGCCACCAAATCCGCGCCGCCTTTGCCAACAGGACGATAGCCCGGCAGATCAACTTCATCGGCGGGAAAAGTAAAATCGGTCGCCACCTGTTGTACATCTTTGGGGATGTCAATCAACACCGGCCCGGGGCGTCCGGTCCGCGCAATATAGAAGGCTTCGTGGATGACCTCAGGCAGCTCGTCCACATCCGTCACAAGGTAATTGTGCTTAGTGATAGGCAAGGTAATGCCGGTGATATCAACTTCTTGAAAGGCATCGGTGCCGATGACCGGCGTGGGCACCTGGCCGGTGATGCATACGATAGGGGATGAATCCATCATTGCTGTGGCAATGCCGGTGACCAGGTTGGTCGCTCCGGGGCCGGAGGTCGCCATGGCCACTCCGACTTTGCCGGAGGCACGGGCATAGCCATCTGCCGCATGGGCCGCGCACTGCTCATGGCGTACCAACACGTGATGCACGTTGTAATCCCGCCGTGGATGATAGGTGTGCATAATCGTCCCGCCGGGAATGCCAAAAACCACTTTCACACCTTCATGTTCCAACATTGTCCATACAATCTCTGCACCGGTCTTCTTCATAACTACGCTCTCTCCTTCAGTTCTCAGAAGCAGGGAGTAGGAATCGCTCTTTCCCGCTTACTTCTTAACCCCTAACAAAAAAGCCGCCCTTTTGTGGGCGGCTTCTGCTGGTCTTATAGCTATACTTTGTCCTACTATGGCCTTACTTTTGCCAACGCGACCGCCCGTGTGCTCCCATTAAGGAGCACAATAATAACCAAGACCACTAGCAAGAGCCCCAGCAATGGGTTGCTGAGGGTCGAAAGGGCGCGTATGGCTTTGCGGGCGCGTTGGTCAATATCCATAGTCATCAACGGCAACAACGATCTAAAACTCTTCCGAATTTTGTATGGTGAACGCTTTTATCAATCCTTGGCCGAATTGTTTTAATTTTACCACAGGTCGCAAAATATGTCAAATGGCACGTTTTTGAGGTGACATACATCCTATACATCGGCGCAAGTCCCTCTGCCAATCCGTCCAGAAGGGGAAGATGAGACGCCTATCCATAGCGTGTTGACATCACGGCAAAGGACATATAATTTCTGGCATTGGGAATGACCGCGACTTCAGTTCCAATCTTGCCGGCAAAGGGGAAAAATGCAATTACCGATCACACGTTGGCTAGCGCATATCCGTGCTTTGGCCGAAGATATCGGACCGCGTGGTTCGACAACCGAAGGAGAGCGACAAGGTTCGCTATATTGCCAGGCCGTCCTGGCCCACCTGGGTCTCAATCCCACACTTGAACCTTTCCGGGGCGCTCGCTCCATCTATCACCCCCATTTGCTGGCCGCCGTGCTGATCTTTCTGGCATGGCTTATTTATCCACGAGGAGGCCGGGTCAGCGCCGGTATAGCAGCATTTTTATCGTTTGTCGTTGTCGTCTCGGAGGTGCTGGAGCTGAGCTTCCGCCCCAATCCCTTGCGGTGGATGATCCTCAAGGGACCCAGTCAAAACGTCGTGGCGCAGATTCCTGCTGCCGGCGAACATCAACAGGATTTGATTCTCATCGGCCACGTGGATACGCACCGCACCCCCGTCATGTTCAAATCGCGCAGGTGGTTTTCGGCATACAAGGTCTTCATCCTGATTGCTTTTATGGCTTTTGTGCTCCAAACCGTCATCTACCTGCTGGGGACGGCAACCGGTGCGGCATGGGTCTGGCCGGCTTCAACGGGCGGGGCCGTCTGCGCCTTCCTGCTGGCGGCCATGTGCCTGCATGCCGATCACACACCCTTCAGCCCTGGCGCAAACGATAATGCTTCCGGGGCCGGGTTGGTGCTGACGTTGGCCGAGCACCTGGTCAACGTACCGTTGGCGCATACGCGCGTCTGGCTGGTCTGCACCGGCTGCGAAGAAGTGCGGCACTACGGGGCGAGCGCGTTTTTCGCCCGCCACCGCTCGGAGTTCCACCGCCCGGTGGCAGTGGCCTTTGAATTGCTGGGGACTAACGATCCGGCCTGGCTGGTCCAGGAGGGCGTCATTATGCCCTTCCGAGCTTCACCGCATTTGGTTGCGCTGGCAGAACGCCTGGCCGGCGAGCATCCCGAATGGGGAGCAGCGGCAGCGCGCACCTTCGGCGGCAACACCGAGATGGCCGATGCCCTCAAGCTGGGTATTCCGGCCATCACGCTGATCGGTCTGGGGGAGCAAGGCGAGGGTTCACATTGGCATCAAATAGACGACACCGCCGATAAGATGGTCGTCGCGGTGCTGGAACGCGCCTGGGCCTTTACGTGGACATTCATTCAGGCCCTGGAGGCCGCCGTGGCTACGCGACCTCCCGATACAAAGTCGTAATTCCGGTCTGTCGGTATAGTTTAAAGAAAGTCGCATAACGTTTGGACGACATAGACACATCACGCCGGTTATCCTGGGAATGATGCCAGTAGTGCAACAGTTTCGCCTCCATCTGCACCGGAAAAACCAGGCTAAAGCCTGAGGTCATCGCCAAGGCAGGCAATACAATTGGCCGGAAAAACACGATATAAGCAGCCGTTAAGCTCTGGCTAAAACTGATATCACAGAGATTGAGCGTTTGGTTCTCCCGGATCAGGTCGCGCATAAGAATCGTCGCCTCGGCGCGCGAAATATTTTCGACACGGAAAAGTGAAACCGTGGCCGTCTGCATCGCCGATAGCAACTCGCGCTCAATGGGATCGGCGCCCCCCACTTCGGCCTGATAGCGCGCCACGATGTTCTGGCCTTCTCGGCGATATTCATAAAGGGCGTAATCCATCAAGACGGCTAAGTCATCCTCACTTTCGAGAAGGAGTTGCCGGCCTGGCCCTTTCAGGCCCAAGGCACGCGCCGAGGCTGACATTGCCCTGTCATCCACACAAT
>FWPV01015065.1_pt1 | contig 11196 bp, 7 predicted proteins | sample 2228371 | NCBI WGS metagenome assembly FWPV01 (sample SAMEA103939776, study PRJEB20133) | metagenome | reverse complement strand
CGCAGGCCCATCATGATCGGAAAGCGCGGTCCGGCCAGCGCGCGGGTCGCCGTGCCGCCAGGGCCGCCGGCGAGATAGACGATCGGCGGGCCCGGCTTGGCCGCCGTCGAGGCGAACCGCACGTAGCTCAGCCGGATCTTCCGGGAGCGGGGATCGCGGCGATCCTCCGGAACCTCAAAGAAGCCGCGTTCGGCGTCGGTCTCCAGACCCTTCCAGCCCTTGAAACGGAAGGGACCGGCCTGAGGGGGCGTTGCGGCGGTCTGGGCGAGGGCCAGGCCAGGAAAGGCCAGACCGGCGGCGGCGAGGAGGGTGCGGCGATTGAGCGATGCATGGGTCATGACGGAAGCAGAGCCGCTCAGCGCGCTGCTTGCCACGCCGTTTCGGTCAATGGCGGCCCGTCATCGGTGAACGGTGGCGCGTCTCGGCGAACGGCGCCCTAAGGTGACGCCATGTGGCGCATCCTGATCCTCACCGTCCTTCTCAGCGGCCTTTCCAGTCTGGGGCGCGCCCAGGACCTGACTTGGGAGGCCTGCAGCGGCGCAGTCGCCACCGCCGGTCCGGTGTTGCGCGACTGCCGCCCCATCAAGGGCCTCGTCGATCCTCAGGGTCGCGAGCTCTGGATCCGGACAACCCTCGCGCCGCCCAGCGATCCTCGGCCCCGCGCCCTGTACGTGGCCGGCGTCGCCTCGTCTGAAGTCTGGCTCAACGGCGATCGGCTGGGCGCCAACGGAGCGCCCGGCGGTTCCGCGCGGGACGAGGTCCCGGGGCGGTATGAGGCGGTGTTTCCGATCCGGGAGGCGGCCTGGCGCCCCGGCGACAACACCCTGGTGCTGCGTCTGTCGTCCTTCCATGGCGGCCTGCGCTTCGCCGGCCCCATGACCGCTATAGCCGTCTTGCCCTCGCCCTATCCCCAGCGCACCGCGCTGCTGGCGGTGACCTTCGTGGCGGCCGGCGCGCTGCTGGCGGCGGCGTTCGGGTTCGGCGTCATCCATGCCCTCAGACGGACGGGGTCCAGCCTAGTGCTGGCCGGCATGGCCGGGGTCGCGGCCCTGCAGGCCATCGTCGAAAGTCTGCGCACGCTGTTCAACTACCCCTATCCCCTTCACGCGTGGCGGATGAGCGCGATCTGGGCGCTCTCGGCCGCCTTTGCGATCCTGCTCGTGATCTATGTGACCAGCCGGTTCATGCCCCGGGCGCGCCACCCAATGCTCGGCCTGGCCTTGGCGGTGATCGGCGCCACGGTCCTGCTGCCGGGCTTCGACTACAAGACCGCCTGGGCGCTGATGCTCGGGGTCGCGTTGGCGGTTCCCTCGGCCGTAGCGGGCGTGCGTCGAAAGCTTCCCGGCGCCCGGCCGACCTTGGCCTATCTGGCCCTGTTCCTCGCGGTGGCCCTGGGCTTCCCGCAATGGCTGGCCGATTTCTCCTACTTCCTGCTCGCCGCCAGCCTGATCCTGCCGCTGCTGATGGTCGAGGTGGTGCGGCTGGGCCGCGAGGACCGTGGTCGCGAGGCCGCCCTGACCCAGGCCGTCAGCCGCCCTGACCGCCTGACGATCGCCTCGGCGCGCGGCGTCGAGCTGGCCCCGATCCAGGACATTCTCGCCGTGGTGGGCGCCGACGATTATGTCGAGCTGCGGCTGGTCGGCGGCCGCAGTCTGCTGCACGCCGCGCGCCTCGACGCCCTGTCCAGCCAGCTGCCCGCGAACTTCATGCGCGTCCACCGCTCAGTGATCGCCAACCTGACCCACGTGCAGCGGCTGGAGCGCGACGGCGATCGCTGGCGGCTGCGTCTGAGCGAGGGCGCGCCCCTGCCCGTCAGCCGCGCGCGCCAGCCCGCCGTACGCGAGGCGCTCGAGGTCTAGAGCATTTCACGACCTGACTGCGTCAGGCCGTGAGCTCTAATCTTTTGTTTTGGCGCATTTTTCTTCACTCGAACCGGAACCACTTCGCTCGAAAAATGCTCTAGGCGTTGGCGGCTTGTTCTCCGATGATCCGCCTGGGATCGTCCAACGCTTGGCGGTTGAAATAAAAGGGCCGCCCCGATCGCTCGGGGCGGCCCTCCATCGTCGTAGCCGCTCTCGCAGCCTGTGACTTGAAACCCTTGGCGCTCAACGCCTTAGGCGGAGACCTCGCTCTTCGGGCTCCAGGTCACGACTTGCGACCGCGGTTGGAGACAATGAGACACTGGACCACCTCCTTTCAGCTGTTGAACAACACAGGAAGGATATTGGACGGGTTCCCGCGAAAGGGAAGGGCCTTCATCTGGGCCAGGCGGGACTAAACGTCGCGCGGTGCTCGGCTAGGCTCGGACGCTTGCGCAGGTCGATGATCGGGCGATGCACGCCGTCGAGCGCGAAGCCTGCCGCCACGTAGCCGGCCTTCACGGCGGGCTCGAAAGCGCGCCAGTCGCGGATGTCGATACCCTCGAGCTTCGGGGTGATCAGGACGTCGGTCGCCTCGCGGGCGGCGGCGAGATCCCGGCCCGTCGTCACGGTGGCCGCGCGCATCAGAAGCGCCACGATCGGCGGTCCCCTGCGCCATTCGCCCGAGAAAATCCACTTCCACAACGATGGTGGCGCCACGATGTCGGCGCTGGTGATGCTGCGGCCCCGCGTCACGTCGACGCCGACGATCGGGCCCAGCTGGAATGACCGCATCACGTCGGCCGGGAAGTTCTTCATGACGGCGCCGTCCACCAGCACCTGGCCACTTTCCGTGGCCGGTGGCAGCACCCCCGGCAAGGCGATCGACGCCCGCAGCGCCGCCTGCAGGTCGCCCGTACGATGCAGTTGGTAAGAGCCGGAGGTCAGGTTCGACGACACGCAGAAGAACGGCAGCCACAGATCGCTGATGTCGACCGAGCCGAAGTGCTCGTCCAGCCGGTCGCGAACCTTCTCGCCGCGTGTCATGGCGATCATGGGGAAGGCGATGTCGTCCAACGGACTGGTGTCGACGAAGGCTTTTCGGATGCGGGCTTCCAGTTCGCCGTCATCCCACCCCATGGCGATCCCCGCCGCCACGATGGCGCCCATGGAAGCGCCGCCGACGAAATCGATCGGGATGCCGCGTTCCCGCATCGCCTGGATCGCGCCGATATGGGCGTAGGCGCGGGCGCCGCCCCCCGAGAGCACAAGCCCGACAGATTGCCCGGTGAGCACGCGCGCCAGACGCTGCAGGTCGGCGACGCCATTCTCGCGCAGATGAAACAGCCGGGCGGCCTGGGTGGCGGCCATCCAGGCCTCTGAGCCGGAGGGATAGTCCAGGTTCGCGGACTGGAGCAGGATCAGATCGACCAGCCGCTGCGCCTGCAACGGACCCGAGGCATAGGAAGGAATGGCCGTCGGCGGCGCGCGATCGCCACGACCGACGCGGAACAGGTGGTCGACCTGGCGGCCGACGACGTGCTTCCAGGCGGTCTCGTCGGCTTCGGCGACGTACAGCACAAAGTCGTGCTCGCGTTCGACGTTGCTGAACCACTCGGTGGGCGCCAGCAGCGACTCGCCGCCCTCGACGGTCACCGAGTATCCCAGGCTCTCGATACAGCGCCCGAGACGCTCCACGACGGGCCGGATCGCCGCGCCGGGCTCGACTGCGATGAAGCCGAAGACCGAGGGGTCGCCGATCGCTGCGTGTGTCTGAGCCTGCCGGGCCCGCCGGATCATCAGCCGTGACAGTTCGAGCATCACCGTCGGGTCTTCCTCGGCGGCCTCGAAGAAGTCGTCGCGCGGCAGGGCCAGCACCTCGCTGTCGCGCAGGGACACCATGCTGGCCGAGTGCGCCGTGCCGCCGACCAAGGCCATCTCGCCGGCCGGCTCGCCAGGGCGGATCACGCCCAGAAACTGAGACTCTTGACCCTCCTCGCGGCGGAAGGCGCCCAGGCGTCCGGTCTTCAGGAAATAGAGGTGGTCGGCCGCTTCGCCGGGCTCGAAAAGCGTCGCCCCGCCGGGCAGGGAAAACCAGGCCGCCGCCCCGGTTCGCCGTGCGCGGGCGAAGAGGCGCGCCAGGGCCGAGTCGTCGGGCAGGGGCGTTTCCACGGCGCGGACGCTAACCCGAACCGGCAGGCTTGACCACAAGGGCCCGTTCAGGCGCAACTGTTGATCGCGCAAGCGAAATGGTCGAGAACGGTTTTGGCTCGGAATCTTTGGGTTCGGGGTCCAAAAAACTCCGACTTCCGGGGCAGGGTGGAAAAGGCTAAGCGTCGGTCATGCCGAAGTTGAACTCCGTTATCGACGCGTCCAGCGACGCCTTCGCCAAGAACGCCGCTCACAACCGGGCGCTCGTGGAAGAGTTGCGCGCCAAGGTGGCGCAAGCAGCCCTGGGCGGGCCGGAAAGCGCCCGCGAGCGGCATACCTCGCGGGGCAAGCTGCTGCCGCGCGAGCGGGTCGAGCGTCTGCTGGATCCGGGCTCGCCGTTCCTGGAAATCGGCCAACTGGCCGCCTGTGATCTCTACAATGGCGAGGCGCCTGGCGCGGGCATGATCTGCGGCGTAGGCCGCGTGTCGGGCCGCGAGGTGATGATCGTCGCCAACGACCCCACAGTGAAGGGCGGCGCCTACTTCCCGATGACGGTGAAGAAGCACCTTCGCGCCCAGGAAATCGCCGCGCAGAACCGGCTGCCTTGCGTCTATTTGGTCGATAGCGGCGGGGCGAACCTGCCGCACCAGGCCGAGGTTTTCCCCGATCGCGACCACTTCGGCCGCATCTTCTTCAACCAGGCGCGGATGAGCGCGGCCAGCATTCCGCAGATCGCCTGCGTCATGGGCTCGTGCACCGCCGGCGGCGCCTATGTGCCGGCGATGAGCGACGAGACGGTCATCGTCCGCAACCAAGGCACCATCTTCCTGGCCGGCCCGCCGCTGGTGAAGGCCGCAACCGGCGAGGTCATCTCGGCCGAGGAACTTGGCGGGGCCGAGACCCACGGCCGCCGCTCGGGCGTTGTCGACCACGTCGCCGAGAACGACGAGCATGCGCTGGAGATCGTCCGCTCGATCGTGGCGAACCTCAACACGACCAAGCCCGACCAGCTGGTGCTCGCCGACGCCGAACCGCCCGCTTACGATCCCGAAGAGATCTACGGGATCGTCCCGACCGACGTTCGCGCGCCTTACGATGTCCGCGAGGTGATCGCCCGCATCGTCGACGGCAGTCACTTCGACGAGTTCAAGGCGCTGTATGGCACGACCCTGGTCTGCGGCTTCGCGCGGATCTGGGGGCAACCGGTGGCGATCCTCGCCAACAACGGCGTCCTCTTCAGCGAGAGCGCGCTGAAGGGCGCGCACTTCATAGAATTGGCCTGCAAGCGCAAGATTCCATTGATCTTCTTGCAGAACATCTCGGGCTTCATGGTCGGCGGCAAGTACGAGGCCGGCGGCATCGCCAAGGACGGCGCCAAGCTAGTGACGGCTGTGGCTTCCGCCGAGGTGCCGAAGTTCACGGTCCTGATCGGCGGCAGCTTCGGGGCCGGCAATTACGGCATGTGCGGTCGCGCCTACAGCCCGCGCTTCCTGTTCACCTGGCCCAACAGCCGCATCTCGGTCATGGGCGGCGAGCAGGCGGCTAGCGTGCTCGCCACGGTCCATCGCGACGCCGCCAAGTGGACGCCCGAGGAGGCCGAGGCCTTCAAGGCGCCGATCCGCCAGCGCTACGAGGACGAGGGAAATCCTTATCATGCGACGGCGCGCCTTTGGGACGACGGGATCATTGATCCGGCGCAAACCCGCGACGTTCTGGGTCTCGCAATCTCGGCTTCGCTGAACGCGCCGATCCCAGAGACCACCTTCGGCGTTTTCCGGATGTAGATCCCAGGAAGGACCCCCCCACATGACCAACCCGATCGCCGATCCCATCGTCGAGGTGAACGACACCGACGCGATGAGCCCGCTGGTCCACATGGACAGCACGCCCGATGGCGCGGTCACTGTGTGGATCAATCGGCCGGACAAGAAGAACGCCTTTGACGCCGCCACCATTGCGGCCCTTCGCCAGACCTTCGAGACCCTGCACGGCGCCGAGGGCGTACGGATCGTATTCCTGCGCGGGGTCGGCGGCGCTTTCAGCGCGGGCGCCGATCTGTCCTGGATGGGCGCGGCCGTCGAGTGGGACGAGGATGACAACCGCCAGGACGCGCTGGAACTGGCGCACATGCTCAAGGCCCTGCACGACATCCCGGCCCTGACCGTGGCGCTGGTCGAAGGGCCGGCTTTCGGCGGCGGCGCGGGTCTGGTGGCGGCGTGTGACCATGCGCTGGCGCTTGTCGACGCCAAGTTCGCCTTCTCCGAGGTGAAGCTGGGCCTGACCCCAGCGACGATCAGCCCCTACGTGATCCAGGCCCTGGGCCCGCGCACCGCCAAGCTGCTGTTCGCCACGGGCCGCGTGTTCGACGCCGATGACGCCTGGGGCTTTGGTCTGGTCGATGAGGTGTTCGAGGATGTCACCAGCCTGGAGGCCGCCCGTGACGCCCTGATCGCCGAGATGTCGCCGTGCGCCCCGGGCGCGATCGGCGACGCCAAGGCCCTGGTCAACGATTTCGTGGGCCAGAAGCTCGACAAGGGGCTGATCGAAGAGAGCGCGCGTCGCATCGCGCGCCGCCGTGTCTCGCCCGAAGGACAAGAAGGCGTGCGCGCTTTCCTGGCGCGACGCAAGCCGTCCTGGGTCGAATAGGGTTCGCGTCCTCCGCCAGGCTCCATTGGTCTTCGCGCTTTCGCTAGATTGGGTTTCCCGTTGCTCTCCTCCGTTCTGATCGCCAACCGTGGCGAGATCGCCCGTCGGATCATCCGTACCGCCCGCGAGCTGGGCGTGCGGACGATCGCCGTCTATTCCGAGGCGGACGCCAACGCGCCCTTCGTGATGGAGGCGGATGCGGCGATCCTGATCGGCCCGGCGCCGGCCAAGGAGAGCTATCTGGATCCGCGCAAGATCCTGGCGGCGGCCAAGCAGATGGGCGCCGAGGCGATCCATCCCGGTTACGGTTTCCTCTCGGAGAACGCTGAGTTCGCGCAAAGCGTGATGGACGCAGGGCTCGTCTGGATTGGTCCGCCGCCCTCGGCGATCCGGGCGATGGGCCTGAAGGACGCCGCCAAGGCGGTGATGATCAAGGCCGGTGTGCCCACCACGCCCGGCTATCTGGGCGAGGATCAGTCGGTTGAACGCCTGACCGCCGAGGCCGCCAAGATCGGCTATCCGGTGCTCATCAAGGCCGTGGCCGGCGGCGGTGGCAAGGGCATGCGCAAGGTCGAGAAGGCTGACGATTTCGAGGCCGCCCTGGGCTCGTGCCGTCGCGAAGCCTCGGCCGCCTTTGGCGATGACCGGGTGCTGCTGGAAAAGTACGTCACCCGGCCGCGCCACATCGAGGTGCAGGTGTTCGGCGACAGCCACGGCAATGTCGTCCACCTGTTCGAGCGCGACTGCTCGCTGCAGCGTCGCCACCAGAAGGTCATCGAGGAAGCGCCGGCGCCCGGCATGGACGAGGCGACCCGTGAGGCCGTCTGCGCGGCGGCGGTCAAGGCCGCCCAGGCTGTGAACTATGTCGGCGCCGGTACGGTCGAGTTCATCGCGGACGCTTCGGAAGGCCTCCGCGACGGCTCGTTCTACTTCATGGAGATGAACACCCGCCTGCAGGTCGAGCATCCGGTCACCGAGATGATCACCGGCCAGGACCTGGTCGAGTGGCAGTTGTTGGTCGCCTCGGGCGAGCCGCTGCCGCTGGAGCAGGACGAGATCACGCTGGACGGCTGGGCCATGGAGGCCCGCCTCTATGCCGAGAACCCGGCCACCGGCTTCCTGCCCTCGACCGGCAAGCTGAAGCACTTCCGGTTGCCGGAAGGCGATGTCCGCGTCGACAGCGCGGTGGAGGAGGGCGGCGAGGTCACGCCCTTCTATGACCCGATGATCGCCAAGCTGATCGCCCACGGCGCCGATCGCGAGGACGCCGCCCAGCGCTTGGCCGAGGCCTGCGCCCTGGTCGAGGTCTGGCCGGTCAAGACCAACGCCGCGTTCCTGGCCAAGTGCGCCAGCCATCCCGACTTCGTCGAGGGGGCGGTGGACACCGGCTTCATCGAGGCGCGCTTGGACGAGCTGACCGAACGCACCTTCAGCGACGAGCCGGCCATGGCCGCGATCGGCTGGCGGCTGGACAGCTTCCTGGAGGCTGAAGCCCGTCGCGACCCGTGGGAGCCGGCGCCGTCCAAGCTGCTCGGTTTCCGCATGAACGCGCCGCGGGCGTCGATGCATCTGCCGATGTCGTCCGACGGTAAGGCCACGCCGCTACGTGTCGCCCTGATCGGCGGCGGGACCGAGGACTGGTCATGGGACATCCGCCATGCGGACGGCTCGACGTTCGACGAGGTGACGCGCCTGCCGACCACCTATGGCAAGGGCCCTATCCAGGTGTTCGAGGGCGGAGACGTCCAGGAGTTCGACTTCGTCGCCAAGGTCGGCGGGGCGGGCGAGGGCGGCGCTTCGGACGGCGCTATCCTGTCGCCGATGCCGGGCAAGATCGTCTCGATGGCGGTCGCGGCCGGCCAGACCGTGAGCAAGGGTCAGACCCTGCTGACCCTTGAGGCCATGAAGATGGAGCACGCCATGGCCGCGCCGTTCGACGGCGTGGTCGCCGAGCTTTCGGCGACCGCCGGCGGTCAGGTCAGCGAGGGCGTGATGCTGGCGCGCCTCGAGCCGGCGACCAAGGCTTAGCCCCTAGGACCGCTCCCAAGCCGCCTTGAGCAGCGCCTTCAGCGCCTTATCGACCTCGGCCGGCGAGGCGAGGATGAGCTTGGCCTTAAGGCGTTCGGACCAGCTCTCGTTGCGCGGCTCGACGAGGCGAGGCGATACCTCCGGCGTCAAGGCAAGGCCCAAGGTCACGCCACCGCCCTTCAGCGGCTTGGCGGCTGCGAACTGGCTCTTGCGGGACCAGGCGGTGTAGCCCTTGCGTTGGCCGGTCACGACGTCGGCCAGGTCAGCGATCGCCGCTTCCAGAGCTTCGAGGACGGCGGCCGAGGCCGGGTCTGTCCATAGCGCTGCGCGCAGGCCGTCCGAGTCGTCCCAGCCCATTTCAGACGGGAAGGCGACGCCGAAGATCGTCGCTGCGCGGTTTTGGCCGATGCCATAGGCCGCCTTCAGCCAGTCGTTGCGCGCCTTGGACCGGGTTTCAGGACATTCGCGCCGGACGATTTCGACCCATTGTTCGAGAGTCTTCCCCGACTCCCGCTCCAGATTGGCGCGAACCGAGGCGAACCATTTCTGTTGCTGCTCGGTAAGGCCCTGAGGCTTGCCGTCCATGGTTTGCGCGCCCCTTCGCGTTTGCTACGACCGTGGCATCACAGGGAGACGATCATGAGCCTCGACGGACGCTACGACACGGGCAACATCTTCGCCAAGATCATCCGCGGGGAGATTCCCAGCGTGAAGGTGTTCGAGGACGACAAGGTCCTGGCGTTTATGGACGTCTTCCCGCAGTCGCGCGGCCACGCCCTGGTGATCTCCAAGGTCAGCCAGGCGCGCAACCTTCTCGAGGTTGAATCCGACGTGCTGGCCGACCTGATCGCCGCGACCCAGACGCTGGCCAAGGCGACGGTGACGGCGCTCAAACCTGACGGCGTGGTCGTCACCCAGTTCAACGGCGCGCCGGCGGGCCAGACGATCTTCCACCTGCACTTTCACGTCATTCCTCGCTACGAGGGCGAAGGCCTGGGCCGTCACGGCGAGGGCGGCATGGCCGATGTCGGCGAGCTGAAGGCCCTGGCGGAGAAGATCAGCGCAGCGCTTTAGCCAAAAACAAAAGGCCCGGATCGCTCCGGGCCTTTCGCTTGATGGCTTGTCGCCGACCTATTCGGCCAGCGCCGGCTCGGTCTCGTCGGCCTTGCCGGCCTTGGGCGCGGTCGAGGAGTCGATCTCGAAGTCGATCTTGCTGTCCTTGAGCACGACCTTGACGTGGCCGCCGCGCACCAGGCGTCCGAACAGGATGTCGTCGGCCAGGGGCTTCTTGATGTGCTCCTGGATGACCCGGGCCAGCGGACGCGCGCCGTAGAGCTCGTCGAAGACGTTCTTGGCCAGCCAGTCGGCGGCGTCGTCGGACAGTTCGATCGTGATGTTGCGGTCGGCCAGTTGGGCCTCCAGCTGCATGACGAACTTCTGCACGACCTGACGGATGATCTCGGCGCTGAGCGGCTTGAAGGCCACCACGGCGTCCAGACGATTGCGGAACTCCGGCGTGAACAGGCGCTTGAGGGCGGCCTCTTCTTCCCCTTCGACCTTGCTGCGGCCAAAGCCGATCGAGTTGCGCTGGGCGTCCGAGGCCCCCGCATTGGTGGTCATGATCAGGACCACGTTGCGGAAATCGACCTTCTTGCCGTTGCTGTCGGTCAGGGTGCCGTTGTCCATCACCTGCAGCAGGATGTTGTAGACATCCCCGTGCGCCTTCTCGATTTCGTCGAGCAGGACCACGGCGTGCGGGTGCTGGTCGACCGCGTCGGTCAGCTGACCGCCCTGGTCGAAGCCGACATAGCCGGGAGGGGCGCCGATCAGGCGGCTCACGGTGTGCCGTTCCATGTACTCCGACATGTCGAAGCGCAGCATCTCGATGCCCAGGGTCTGGGCCAACTGCTTGGCGGCTTCGGTCTTGCCAACACCGGTCGGGCCGCTGAACAGGTACGAGCCGATGGGCTTGTTGGGTTCACGCAGGCCGGCCCGCGCCAGCTTCATGGCGGCGGCCAGCTGGCTCAGGGCCTCTTCCTGACCGAACACGGCGCGCTTCAGGTCGCTTTCCAGCTCCTTCAACGCCTCGGTGTCCGACTTGCTGACCGATTTCGGCGGGATGCGGGCGATCTTGGCGACGACGCTTTCGATCTCCTTGACGCCGATGGTCTTCTTGCGGCGGCTTTCCGGCAGCAGCATCTGCGAAGCCCCGGCCTCGTCGATCACGTCGATCGCCTTGTCCGGCAGTTTGCGGTCGGTGATGTACTTGGCCGACAGCTCAACGGCGACCTTGAGGGCGTCGGCCGTGTACTTCAGCTTGTGGAAGTCCTCGTAGTAGGTCTTCAGGCCCTTGAGGATCTTAATGGTGTCTTCCACCGTCGGCTCGTTCACGTCGATCTTCTGGAAGCGACGGACGAGCGCCCGATCCTTCTCGAAGTGCTGGCGGAACTCCTTGTAGGTGGTCGAGCCCATGCAGCGCAGCGTGCCCGAAGCCAGAGCAGGCTTCAGCAGG
>FWPV01015064.1_pt1 | contig 11197 bp, 7 predicted proteins | sample 2228371 | NCBI WGS metagenome assembly FWPV01 (sample SAMEA103939776, study PRJEB20133) | metagenome | reverse complement strand
TTTATTAACTTTGCCCTTATAAAAATATAGTTAAGAATGAAAACATTTAATAATAATAATAATAAAACAAATTTTCATCAGGCTTGAGAATGGCATAACTATAAATATGGCAAAGCCATTCTCAATAAATGAGAATGGCTTTTTAGTTTAAAATCAATTAATGGACATGAATATGAACAGAATAAAATTACCGGAATCGCAGGGGCTATATAATCCCTTAAATGAAAAAGACAGTTGCGGAATCGGATTTGTTGCAAACATCAAAGGAATAAAGTCGCACGATATTATTAAACGAGGAATAGAAGTACTTGAAAATATGTCACACCGGGGTGCTGAAAGTGCCGATAATGCCAGTGGTGACGGTGCCGGTATATTAATACAAATACCGCATAAATTCATACAATCAAAAGGTATAAAAGTACCTGACGAAGGAAAATATGCAACGGGGCTTGTATTTCTTCCACAGGGAGCAAGTGATAGAGCCAGTTGTGAAAAAATGCTTATTGAGACTCTTGTTGCAGAAGGGCTTGATGTTATTGACTTTCACGATGTCCAGGTTGATAGTTCAATATTGGGCGATATGGCCAAAAATTCAGAGCCTTTTATTAGACAGATATATGTAACAGGTAATTTTGAACAGGATGAGTTGGAAAGAAGACTCTATATGTCACGCAAACAAGCGGAAAATAAGATATGGAATTCTCCAATCCGTAAAAGAGAGTTGTTTTATATTCCGAGTCTATCAACAAAGGTGCTGATTTATAAAGGAATGCTTACATCGCATCAGTTATCTCAGTATTTTATTGATTTAAGAAATCCTAAGATGGAAAGTGCTATTGCGCTTATTCATTCAAGGTTTAGTACAAATACATTCCCATCGTGGGACCTGGCACAGCCATTCCGTTTCCTTGCCCATAACGGTGAAATTAATACCATCAGCGGCAATCGAATGTGGATGAGTGCACGCGAATCGCTTATGAAAACCGAACTTTTTGGTGATGATTTAAAAAAGCTTTTTCCGATTATTGAGCCAAACAAAAGTGATTCTGCATCATTGGATAATGCACTTGAGTTTCTTGTCCTTACCGGAAAATCATTGCCACACTCATTAAGTATGCTAATTCCTGAATCATGGAACGATAAAAATCCTATTCCTGATAGTCTTAAAGCGTTTTATGAATACCATTCGACAATTATGGAACCTTGGGATGGCCCGGCATCGATTGTATTCAGTGACGGGCGTTATATCGGGGGCACATTAGACAGGAACGGGCTGAGGCCATCAAGATATGTCATTACAAAGGATGACCTCATTGTAATGGCTTCAGAAGTAGGTGTTCAGATTTTTCCTCCCGAACAAATCAAAGAAAAAGGACGGCTGAAACCGGGAAAAATTTTACTTGTTGATACTAAATTCGGAATTATTGTTCCGGATGATGAGTTAAAAAGACAGCTAACGGAAAGAAATCCTTATGCAAACTGGCTCAAAGAAAACAGAATAGAATTGGGAGATATTAAAGTAAAAGAGAGAGTCCCCACTAGCTTAGGCGATAAATATGAATTATATCTGAATGTTTTTGGATATACAAAAGAAGATATTGAGGTATTGATTAAACCAATGGCCCGTGATGGTCAGGAGCCTGTAAGTTCAATGGGCAATGATATTCCGTTGGCCATAATGTCGGATAAACCGCAACGATTATTTAACTATTTCCGCCAGCATTTTGCACAGGTTACGAATCCTCCCATTGATCCTATCAGGGAAAGCCTTGTCATGTCGCTTACACATTATATTGGATCTGTTTCAAGAAACCTGCTGGTTGAATCGCCTGCACATTGCAAATTAATTAAATTCAGAAGCCCAATCGTTACCAATACTGATTTGGGAAAGATTAAAAATCTTGATCAGAGTGAATTTTCCCATGAGATAATACCTATATCGTTTTCACCAGACAAACAAAATCCGGGAAAAAGTCTTGAAATTGCGTTAGAAGAAATTTGCCGGAAAGCTGAACAGGCTGTTGATAATAAACGAAATTTCATTATTCTGTCTGACAGAAATATTTCTGAAAAAAAGGTTCCTGTCCCGTCTTTATTAGCTGTATCGGCAGTGCACCATCATCTTATTTCAACCAAAAAGAGAATGCAGGTTGGACTAATTCTGGAATCAGCTGAACCCAGAGAAGTAAATCATTTTGCTTTATTATTTGCCTATGGGGCCAGTGTTGTTAATCCTTACGGTGCTTTTGCAATAATTGAAAAATTATGTGAAAGCAAAGATATTGAAATGGATTACGTATCTGCCCGTGAGAATTATATAAAGTCTATTGATAAAGGATTGTTGAAAGTTATGTCGAAAATGGGTATTTCAACCCTGAGAAGTTATCATGGCGCTCAAATTTTTGAAGCGCTTGGAATTTCCAATGATATTATTGATAAATATTTTACCGGGACCGATTCACGGATAGGGGGTATTGGTCTTGAAGAGATTGCCATGGAAGCAATACATAGTCATCAACAGGCTTTTGTTAACACAAATAATTTAAGAAAAAGACTTCATAATGAGGGATTTTATCATTTTCGCACGGATGGCGAATTTCATGCATGGAATCCGGATACCATTGGTTTGCTGCAATGGGCTACACGAACAAACAATTATGCGAAATATAAGGAATTCAGCGCACAGGTTGAGTATGAAAACCGGAGACCTCATTTTTTAAGAGGCTGTGTGAATATTAAAAAAGGAAAACCTTTGCCATTAGAAGAGGTGGAACCAGTTGAATCAATTATGAAACGATTTGTAACGGGCGCCATGTCTTTTGGGTCAATAAGCAAAGAAGCTCATGAAGCCATGGCAATTGCAATGAATGCAATTGGTGGTCGTAGTAACACAGGTGAAGGAGGTGAGGATCCCGAAAGATTTAAACCGGAGCCTGATGGAACGCTTAAACGGAGTGCAATAAAACAGGTGGCTTCGGGAAGATTCGGTGTTACAACAAATTATCTGGTTAACGCTGAGGAAATACAAATAAAAATTGCTCAAGGCGCAAAACCAGGTGAAGGAGGACAGCTTCCGGGATATAAAATTGATAAGGTAATAGCAAAACTAAGGCATTCAACACCAGGCATAACTCTTATCTCCCCTCCGCCGCATCATGATATTTATTCCATTGAAGATCTGGCTCAGCTTATTTTTGATCTGAAATGTGTAAATCCAAAAGCGAGAATAAATGTTAAACTGGTTTCTGAAAAAGGAGTCGGTACAGTTGCTGCAGGTGTGGCAAAAGCTTATGCAGACAGTATTACTGTCAGCGGATGCGAAGGAGGTACAGGAGCAAGTCCGGCCAGTTCGATAAAACACGCAGGATTACCCATGGAACTTGGTATTTCAGAAGTTCAGCAGACACTCGTTTTGAATAATTTGCGTGATCGGGTGGTACTACAAACCGACGGACAACTTAAAACCGGACATGATGTAATATATGCAGGATTATTGGGAGCTGAGGAATTCGGATTTGCAACAGCCGCATTAATTGTACTTGGATGTGTAATGATGCGTAAATGTCATCTTAATACTTGTCCTGTTGGCGTAGCAACGCAAAATGCCGAACTTCGTAAGCGTTTTATTGGAAAATCGGAGTATCTGATAAACTATTTCAGATTTTTGGCACAAGAAGTAAGAGAAATTCTTGCAGAAATGGGGTTCAGAAAGTTTGAAGAAATAATTGGCCGTACAGATTTGCTTGAACAGAGAAAAGATATAAATCACTGGAAAGCAGGTAAAATTGATCTTTCAAAGATTTTGTTCCGACCTGAAGAAGCCTCTAAATACGCTTGTCATTTTGCTAATCCGCAAAAGCATAAGATTGATGATATTCTGGATTTTGAACTCATTAAACTTACAAATAAAGCAATAAAGAATTTTGAGAAAGTATGGGTTTCGAAAGAGATTAAAAATACTAACCGCACTGTTGGCGCAATGTTATCAGGAGAAATAGCAAAAAAATATGGTGAAAAGGGATTGCCTGACGGTACAATTATATGCAAATTTAAAGGATCTGCAGGTCAGTCTTTCGGAGCTTTTTTGGTTAAAGGAATCCATTTCGAACTTGAAGGAGATTCAAATGATTATCTGGGCAAAGGTCTTTCAGGTGGCAGAATTGTTGTTGTTCCTCCAAAAGGATCTACTTTCAAACCTGAAGAAAACATAATTATTGGAAACACGGTTCTTTATGGGGCAACCAGCGGCGAAGCTTATATCAGAGGAGTAGCTGGTGAAAGATTTTGTGTAAGAAACAGCGGTGCTATTGCCGTGGTTGAGGGAGTTGGAGATCATTGCTGTGAATATATGACTGGCGGACGAGTTGTGGTTCTGGGAAAAACAGGACGTAATTTTGCAGCAGGTATGAGTGGAGGTATTGCTTATGCCCTGGATATTAATGGAAATTTTGATTATTTTTGCAATAAAGGAATGGTTGAAATTACTTCCGTTGGGGATAAGGATGATGTTGATGAACTTCAGCAAATCATAAACAATCACTACTTATATACGAGAAGCGAATTAGCCGAACATATTTTGGTTAACTGGGATGAGTATCTTCCGAAATTTGTAAAAGTTGTTCCACTTGAATACAAAAAAGTGCTTGAAGAACAAAAACTCAGTAAAATACTCGAAAAAATAAAACAAACGGAAGATGAACCTCATTTTCATTATTAGTATATGATTTAATTTCAAAAAAATACTTCTATGGGAAATCCAAAGGGATTTATGCAGGTAGGACGAAAAGTAGCCGGTTATCGTCCATTAAATGAACGGATCTATGATTATGGCGAGGTTGAACAAACCTTAAATGAACAAGACCGTAAAGACCAGGCATCAAGATGCATGGATTGCGGAGTACCCTTTTGTCAATGGGGGTGCCCTGTTAGAAATAATATGCCTGAATGGCAGGATGCTATTTATCGTGGTAAATGGCAGGAAGCGATAGATATTCTTCAGATTACAAATAATTTTCCTGAATTCACCGGAAGAATTTGTCCTGCGCCTTGTGAACATGCCTGTACACTTAATATTCATGAGGAGCCTGTTACCATTCGTGAAAATGAAGCAGCTGTAGCTGAAAAAGCATTTGAATTAGGATTTATTGTACCCAATCCTCCGCAAAAAAGAACGAATAAAAAAGTAGCCGTAATAGGATCGGGTCCTGCCGGACTGGCTTGTGCTGATTTGCTCAACAAGTGGGGGCATAATGTTACAGTATTTGAAAAAGAAGAAAAACCTGGCGGTTTATTACGGTATGGCATTCCTGATTTCAAACTGAACAAAAAGATAATTGACAGGCGTTTGGATATTCTGATTCAGGAAGGATTAAATTTTAAAACCAATACTTTCGTGGGCTATGATATTAAAGGGCAGGAATTGTTGGAAAATTTTGATGCAATTTGTCTTGCCATTGGCGCTATGAAACCCCGTGACCTACCTGTTGAAGGAAGAGATTTAAAGGGTATTCACTTTGCCATGGATTACCTCACTCAGCAGAATAAAATAAACAGCGGAAAGATACTTGCAGATAACGAACGTATTAATGCCCGAGATAAAACTGTTGTTGTAATAGGCGGCGGAGATACAGGTTCAGACTGTGTTGGAACAGCTGTTCGTCAAGGTGCAAAAAAAGTAACACAGATAGAAATAATGCCCAAACCACCTGAAAGACGAACTATTAATAACCCCTGGCCATTCTGGGCAAATGTATTGCGAAATTCAAGCTCGCACGAAGAAGGATGCGAAAGGAGATGGAGTTTATCAACCAAAAAATTTATCGGGAAAAAAGGGCATGTAAACAAGATTGAGTTAATTGAAGTAACATGGAGTCAATCAAACGGTAAAATGCAAATGGTTGAAAATCCCTCATCATCTTTTTTTATGGATGCTGATTTGGTTCTTTTGGCCATGGGTTTTGTTCATTGTATTCATGAAGGACTTGTAAATGAATTGGGTATTGAACTTGATACTAAAGGAAATATTAAAGTAAATACAGATTTTCAGACCAATATTCCTAAAATATTTGCTGCAGGCGACTCAGTAATGGGCGCCAGCCTGGTTGTCAGAGCAATATACAACGGACGTAACCTTGCAAAAGCTGTCGATTCTTTTCTGAAATAAATCAGTATTTCTTGTTTCAATGAAAACAAGTAAGACAGATTCATTAAAAGGGATAGTATTTGCTTGTATTACGGCCATTTTATGGGGAGTCCTAGCCGTTGCTCTGAAAGTATCACTTAATACGCTCTCTCCTGTTGACATCACATGGTTCAGATTTGCTCTGGCCTTTTTAGGGCTGTTTCTTTTATATTATTTTAAAAAACCTAGTTACCTTAAAATCCTGAGGCGTCCTCCTTTATTGCTTATTATAGCTTCATTTTGTCTTGCAGTTAATTATTTCGGATTTATTGAAGGAGTGAATTTAACGTCGCCTTCAGTTGCCCAGATTTTTATCCAGACAGGTCCGGTTTTACTTGCTTTATCAGGATTTATTCTTTTTAAGGAAAAGATTGTATTTAGACAAGTATTAGGCCTTTTGCTGGTAATCAGCGGATTAATGCTTTTTTACCGTCAGCAAATGTATCAGATGCAAACCCAACTTAGATATTACCAGTCAGGTATTATTTGGGTTTTGATTGCTGCTTTTATGTGGGCAATTTATACAGTATTCATAAAGCTGCTTATCAGAAAATATCCTCCGATGCAGTTGAATCTTGTGATTTTTGGGCTGCCCGTTTTGCTTTATATGCCATTTGTTCATTTTTCAGGTTTTCTTAATCTTTCTCTGATTGACTGGTTAATCATAATCTTTCTTGGTCTTAATACGCTTATTGCATATGGCACTCTTTCCTTGGCCATTAAGTATCTCGAAGCAAATAAGGTTAGTGTAATTATAATTTTGAATCCCATACTGACTTTTATTATTATGGGAATTATAAGTGCAACAAGTGTTTCATGGATAAAAAAAGAACATTTTACACCGACAGGTCTGCTTGGTGCATTTATTGTGCTTACCGGAGCTGTTTTAACTGTTTTTCAGCCAATTCGTAAAAAATAATCCAGGAAGCATTTGTTAATTTTCAAAACCGTTAAAAAGTTATTAATTGTGATGCAAACGATTTACTGCGTTTTTGTAAATTTGTTTTTATGTCTTCTGATGTTAACCAGTTATTTGTATTGATAAAGCAGAACAATAAAGCTGCTTTTGATGACCTTTTCAGAAAATACTATAGGCAGCTATGCCGGTTTGCTTACAGGTTTATATTTTCACATCATTTAGCCGAAGAAATTGTACAGGATGTATTTGTACGTCTATGGCAGCAAAAAGATCAGATTAATATTTCAACATCAATAATAGCCTATTTATATGCAGCAGTAAGGAATCAATCTATTAATGAAATCAAAAAAAACCGGATTCATAATTATCACCTTGCTGAAGCCCATAAGAATGAATCCATGGCAGAAGAAATGATTCAGGAAAATCATCAAGATGAACGTTTGAAAAATGCACTTGATAAAGCATGTAAATCATTGCCGCCAAAATGCCGTGAAATTTTTGAATTAAGCCGTATAGACGGGCTTACATATGAAGAAATTGCTGAATATCTTTCTATTTCGAAAAAAACGGTAGAAAATCAAATGGGTATTGCATTTAATAAATTAAGGCAACAATTAAAACCAATATTACATTTGTTATGTACCATTTTTTTATATTTTCTTTTTGGGGGATAAAGCGTTAATATTTGTCACAAAACAAATATAATAGATGATGGACACTAAAATACCATATGAATTGCTGGCTAAATATATAACCGGACAGGCCACGCCTGAGGAGTCTGATAATGCCCGAAAGTGGATTGAAGAAAGTCATCAAAATGCTGAATTATTCTCTCAGCTAAAGGTTATATGGGAAAAATTTCCTGATTACAGTAAAGATTTTTTCCCCGATATTGATATTGCCCTAAAGAATGTAAATAATAAACTGTCAAAAAATAAAGGGCAAATTAAAAAATCAGAAATAATAAAGAAAGTATCTTTTGTTATATTAAGAATAGCAGCTGTATTTTTGTTAGTTGCAGGGAGTTTGTTGGTATATAATCAGTTAAATAAACCCCGTTATTTATCAAAAGTCAATGAATCTGATCATCCTTTGGATTTACTTTTACCGGATAATAGCAAAGTAACGCTCAATAAAGGAGCATTTATTAAGTATCCTGCAAAATTCATTAAGAAGACGAGAGAAATTGAGTTTTATGGTGAAGCATACTTTGAGGTTTCAAAATTAACAAAAAAGCCGTTTGTTATTCATACAGATAATTCATATATAAGTGTTTTGGGAACATCATTTAATGTACGTGCCATAAAAGATGAACCGGTTATTACCGTATCAGTAACTGAGGGTAAAGTAGAGTTTGGATCACTTATTAAGGAAAATAGTATAAAAATTGAAGTTGATGCAGGTAATACAGGAGTATTGGAAAAAGGGAAAGAACTAAAGTGCATTGAAAATCATGACCTTAATTTTTTATCATGGAAAACAGGTAAACTTGTATTTTCAAAAAAACCTCTGGGCGAAGCATTACAATTATTGGAAAAATATTTTTCCATCTCAGTCCGCACCGCAGATAACCAGCTTGATTCGTTGATTATTGATTTAACGCTTTACCGGAGTGAAAAAGATGAAATTATTAAAACCCTGGAAATTTTGCTTGGTCATAAAATTAAAGAAAAGGACAGTATTTTTATAATTACTTCTGAATCTATTTGATTTCATACATTAATGTTTTTGTTGCGAAAGTTGCTAATTATTTTAATTATGTTATCCTGTGTGATAAATAAAAGCAAGGCGCAGGAAAAATCGCTTGATATCTATGTGACCCTCTCATTGACAAATAAAACAATAGATGAGGTTATCGATACTATACAAAAAATTACAGGAATTTTTATTGCCCAAACAAGTTCAATAAGCTCAATAAAGAATAGGATTACAGTTAACCTGCATAATGTACCTTTAAAAAGATTGCTTGATGAAGCACTAAAGAGTTCGGGTTTTACTTATACTTTTTTTCACAATCAGATTATTTTGCAACCCATTAAAGATAAATCAGAAAGCATCAACATATATGGTTATATTACTGAATTTGACTCTGTAACACCTGTTTCTTATGCTACAATTTTTTTAAAAAAATATCATTCCGGGATTGTTGCTGACATAAACGGTACGTTTGAACTTGATGTATCTCAGGAATATTTTAATGATACATTACATATTTCTTCATTAGGTTATGAATCTTTATTTATACCTGTTGCTGAAATTATGAATAAAAAGCCGGTTCATTTTTACATGAAAAAGAAATTATATGATATTGAACCAGTATTTATAGAACCTGCAAATTACAGAATTATGAAGGTAGGTAACCGTAAAAGCCGTCCTTCAGGTTCACTTTATATGGATACACACGGTCAGCAGGCAGCATTATTTGTAAGTATTGAACATAATTGCTGTGCAAAAATTAAAACCCTTTGGTATTACCTTTCGGAAGAAGGAAATACTGATGCTCCTTTCCGTGTCCGTGTGTATGAAGTTGACTCTGCTACAGGGAAACCTGGTAAAGACATTCTATCTGAATTATTAATAATTAAACCAGGGAAAAAGTCAGGCTGGATTCCTGTAGACGTAAGGCAATTTAACCTGCAAATTTCTTCTCCCGGTTTTTTTATTGCTATGGAGGGAGTGTTTCCTAATGATTATGATTTTTATATACAGGGTGATGATTTTACTGATATTTCATCTTCTGAAGCAGATGAAGAAATAACCGACGAAACCCCTTCGATTATCAGTTACGGTCAAAGGCTGGGCTATACCAGAAACCGGAGGAATAATAATACATGGCATTATTCGCTTGATCATACATGGTTTCAGTTGAGAAAGCAACTTTTTTCGATAATGGTTGCTGCTGATATTATAGTTTATGAATATCATTTAAATTAAAAAAAGAATGAAATGATAAAATTATTTATATTCTGGTTCATTATATTTTGGGCAGATATTCATGGCTTGTTCGCCCAATGTAATAATAAACTGGTTGAACAGGCTGCCTCTAAAAATGAGCCCAATGCAATTATTATTAAAGAGTTTAAAGTGAAACTTGAAGAAGGTTCGATGAATAAACCCATGCCTGTGGGAAGATATTCTGTATTATTGAATGAGGGTATGCAATATCGTTTTACATTGGCAAATGCATCTGGTTTTGAAGGACAGGGAGTTTTGCAATTATATGATAAAACTGTATTGCTCGGAAGTACTTACAATGCAGAAACAGGCGAAGACCATCAACAATTTGATTTTGTTTGCAAGAAAACAAAGACTTATCAGGTTCTTGCATTTTTCAGAGAAGCCAAACCAGGTTGTATGGCCGGAGTTCTTGCCTTAATTATGCCCGATTCATTAAATCTTACTAATTCTGAAATAGAAGAAAACATTTTATATATTGGCATTGACAATCCAATTACCCTCGGGACTACTTATACCGAAAAAACACACTTAAATGTCAGAATAAGTCAGGGAACCATTGAAGGCTCGCATAATGAATTTATTGCAAGGGTCGAAAAGGAAGGCACTGCAATTGTGTATGCTGATATTTTTAATGTATTTGGTGAAAAACTGGAAACAGACTCAATAATTTTTAAAGTAAAGCCTTTGCCTTTACCGGCGTTGCTGTTTGCAGGAAAACTGGGGGGATCTGTTTTCAGAGATGAAATAATTAATTTACAATCAATTGATTTAGTGATGCCATTGAGTTACATGAATAGTAATTATTATACACTGACTGAATGTACAATTACTACAGATAATACAGGTTTATCCGGAATACGTATCATAGGGAACCGGTTATCATCTTATCAGAAAGAAAATATTCTGAAAATACCATCAGAATCAGTATTTTATATTACCAATATTGTTGTAAGTACTCGTGACGGAAAAATATATCATCTTCCTTCACAGACCTACCGGATGGAATGACATAATATCCGTGATCATTTAATATTACGTATTTACATAACAGAAAGTTAACTTACTAATATTGATTAAATAAACCCAAGAACTATGGATACACGTATCCAACCAGGCGGATAAAAATATAATACAAGCAG
>FWPV01015063.1_pt1 | contig 11201 bp, 9 predicted proteins | sample 2228371 | NCBI WGS metagenome assembly FWPV01 (sample SAMEA103939776, study PRJEB20133) | metagenome | reverse complement strand
TGGTCGCCGGGCTGACCCAGGTGGCCGTGGCCGTGGCCCTGGCGGCGCCGCTGCGCCAGCGGCTGGGCACCCGCCCGCCGGCGCTGGCCCCGGCACCGGGATCGCTCAGCGCCCCGTGATCAGCGCCCCTTGAACTGCGGCGGACGCTTCTCGAGGAAGGCCTGCATCCCCTCGCGGAAGTCCTCGCTGCGGAAGAGCGGCAGCAACTGGAGGAACACGTGGTGGACGTTCTGGTCGAACGTCTCGGTCTCGGCCATGCGCATCATCCGCTTCGTGGCACGCACCGCGAGCGGGGCGTTGGCTGCGATCTCCCCGGCGAGCTCCATGGTGGCGTCCCGCAGGTGCGCGTCGGGGACGACCCGGTTCACCAGGCCGAGCTCGAGGCACTCCTTGGCCGACAGGGTCCGGCCGGTGAAGGCGATCTCGGCCGCCTTGGCGTAGCCGACCAGCCTCGGCAGCAACCACGTGCCACCGCTCTCCGGGAGGACCCCCCGCTTGGTGAACGCCGGGGCGAGCTTGGACGACTCGCCGGCCAGCCGGATGTCACACCCGAGGGCCAGGTCCATGCCGTAGCCGGCGGCCCCACCGTTCAGCATGCACACCGTGGGCGTATCGACGTGGTGCAGCACGATCGGCGGTGCGGTGCGCAGGTCGATCTCGCCCGGGTTGGACCCGACGTCGCCGAGCCCGCCACCGCTGGACTGCGCGGACAGGTCGAGACCGGCGCAGAACGCCCGCCCGGCGCCGGTCAGCACGATCACCCGGACGTCGTTGCGCCGGTCGAGCTCGACGAGCCGGGCCGACAGCTCGTCGAGCATCCGACCGGAGATGGTGTTCATCCGGTCGGGGGCGTTCAGGGTGATCGTGCCGATGTGGCCGTCGACGTCGACGAGGACTTCGCTCATGACCGCACGCTAGAGCACCGCCGGGCGAGCCGGTGCGGTGGCCGGCTCCATCACCCTCCATCCTCGCATCGGCCCGTCTGTTCACCTAGATTTCGCGCGCCATTCCACGGGAACGGGCTGACCGCAGGTCGCCCGGGGAAAGGGGTACTGCATGCGATCCACCACCGTGCGCCGCGTCGGCGCACTGCTCCTCGGCCTCAGCCTGGTGGCTGCGGCCTGCGGGGGCGACGACGACGGCGCGACCGACACGACCGCTGCCGGGGGCGCCACCGAGACCACCGCCGGCAGCGGCGAGGGCGGTGTCACCTGCGACAAGATCGCCCTCGGCTTCTTCGGGGCCCTCACCGGCGACGCCGCCAATCTCGGTATCAACATCCGCAAGGGTGCCGAGCTGGCGGTGGCCCAGTTCAACGAGGCGAACCCGAACTGCCAGGTCGAGTTGAAGAGCTTCGACAGCCAGGGCTCGCCCGACCAGGCACCGGCACTGGCGAAGAGCGCCGTCGACGACTCCTCGATCGTCGGCATCATCGGCCCGGCCTTCTCCGGCGAGTCGCGGGCGGCGCTCCCGCTGTTCGAGGAGGCCGGCCTGCCGATCATCACGCCGTCGGCCACCAACCCGGGCCTGTCGCAGAACGGCTGGAAGGTGTTCCACCGCGGCCTGGCCAGCGATGCTGAGCAGGGCCCTGCGGCAGCCAAGTACATCAAGGACACGGCCAAGGCCACCAAGGTGTTCGTGATCGACGACGCCTCCGACTACGGCAAGGGCATCGCCGACATCGTCCGCAAGGACCTCGGCTCGCTGGTGATCGGAAACGACACGGTGCAGCAGGGCCAGACCGACTTCGCCGCCACCGTCACCAAGGTGAAGGACGCTGCCCCCGACGCCATCTTCTTCGGGGGCTACTACACCGAAGCCGGCCTCTTCGTGAAGCAGCTGCGCGACGCCGGGGTGAAGACCCTCGTCGTGGCCGGGGACGGGGTGAAGGACCCGGGCTTCATCGAGGCCGCAGGCGCCGCCGCCGCCGAGGGTGTGATCACCACCTGCCCATGCGCGCCGCCGGAGAACTTCGCCGACTTCACGGCCGCCTACAAGGCCAAGTTCGGTGAGGATCCGCAGACCTACGGCGCCGAGGCCTACGACGCGGCCAGCGTGTTCCTCGCCGGCATCGCCGCCGGCAAGACCGACCGGTCCTCGCTGCTCGCATACATCGAGAGCTTCGACGGTCCGGGTGTGACCAAACAACTGAAGTGGGACGAGACCGGCGAGGTCGCCGACACCTCGGTCTACGCCTACGAGGTGAAGGGCGGGAAGATCGTGGGCGTCGGCCCGATCAAGTGATCGGACTCCCCCACCACCGTCCCACCACGACCTGACCCAGGTGAGGGCCGGGGGCCGATCGGCTCCCGGCCCTCACCCTTCCACGTGTGCAAGGACCGGACCGCGTGAGCTTCGACTTCCTCTGGCGCAACTTCTGGGGCCTCACCGTCGACGGCATCGCCCTGGGCTCGATCTACGCGCTGATCGCGCTGGGTTACACGCTCGTCTACGGCGTGCTGCGGCTGATCAACTTCGCCCATTCCGAGGTGTTCATGATCGGCACCTTCGGCTCGCTGTTCGCGCTCGGTTGGGTCGGACTTCAGACCGGCGACCCGGCCCCGACCGGGTTCGCCCTGCTGTTCGCCTTCGTGTTCGCCCTGGCCGTGGCCATGGTCGCCTCCGGGAGCACCGCCATGGCCATCGAACGGCTCGCCTACCGCCCGCTGCGGCGGCGGAATGCGCCTCGTCTCGCTGCGCTCATCACCGCCATCGGGCTGTCGCTGGTGATCTCCGAGGCGTTTGCCCTGTGGCGGGGCCGTGACGTCGAGCGCCTGCCGACGCTGCTCGAAGCGCAGGAGTGGTTCTCGTTCCTCGACGCCGTGGTGTACAACAAAGACGTCCTCGTCGTGGCCGCAGCGGTCGTGATGATGGTCTCGCTCAGCCTGTTCGTCGGCCGCACCCGGCTCGGACGTGGGATCCGGGCCGTGGCTCAGGACGCCGAGACGGCGACGCTGATGGGCGTGAACATCGACCGAGTCATCGAGGTGACGTTCCTGCTCGGCGGCCTCATGGCCGGCGCCGCCGGGCTGCTGTTCATGATCGAGTACGAGATCACCCGGTTCAACATCGGATTCGCACTCGGCGTCAAGGCGTTCACCGCCGCCGTGCTCGGTGGCATCGGCAACCTGCGGGGGGCCTTCCTCGGCGGCATCGTGCTCGGGCTCATCGAGAACTACGGCTCAGGGGTCTTCGGTTCGCAGTGGCGTGACGTGATCGCCTTCGTGGTGCTGGTGGCGGTGCTGATGTTCCGGCCCACCGGCATCCTCGGCGAGAGCCTCGGAAAGGCACGGGTATGAACACCTTGCGGGAGCTCGATCGGCGCCGGGTCGAGCTGGTGCACGGGATCGGCGACCGCTGGCGGACCCTGCCACGACCCTGGCGTGCAGCCGGGGTGATCGCCCTGCTCGTGGTGCTCTACACGCTGCCGCTGTGGGAACCGCCGATCATCTACACCCCGGCCAACGACTTCGCAGGGGTGCTGTTCTCGGTCTGCCTGTTCGTACTCGTCGCCGTCGGCCTGAACGTCGTGGTGGGCCAGGCCGGCCTGCTCGACCTGGGGTATGTCGGCTTCTACGCCGTCGGGGCCTACACAGTGGCGGTCTGGGGGTCGAAGCACGCCTCGCTCCCCTGGTTGGTGCTGGTCCCCATCGCCATGGTGCTGTCCACCATCGCCGGCGTGATCCTGGGGACACCGACCCTTCGGTTGCGCGGCGACTACCTGGCCATCGTCACCCTCGGCTTCGGCGAGATCATCCGGCTCACTGCGGTCAACTCGAGCTGGCTGGGCGGGGCGGCGGGGATCTCCGGGGTGCCCAAGCCGCCCAGCGTCGGCCCGCTCACCTTCGGGGTGCTCGACCAGAAGCCCTACTACTGGCTGGCACTCACGGTGATCGTGGTGATCGTGGTGTTCCTCCGCCGGGTCGAGCTCAGCCGGATCGGCCGGGCATGGACGGCGATCCGCGAGGACGAGGACGCCGCCGAGCTGATGGGCGTACCCATCTTCCGGTTCAAGCTGCTCGCCTTCGCTGTGGGTGCCGCGGTCGGCGGGCTGTCGGGTACGCTGTTCGTCAGCCGGCAGGGGTTCCTCAACCCCCAGAGCTTCCCGCTCATCCTGTCGATCCTGTTCCTCGCCGCCGTCGTCCTCGGTGGCTCCGGGAACCTCCCGGGCGTGATCCTCGGGGCGATCGTGGTCGCCTACCTGCCCGAGCGGTTCCGCGGGTTCGCCGAGTGGCGCTTCTTCGTGTTCGGGCTCGCCCTGGTGCTCGTGATGATCTTCCGGCCCCAGGGTCTGCTCCCGAGCCGACGCCGGGCACGGGAGCTGCGACAACCCGACGACCAGCCCGACTTCCCCGGCCTTGCCGGAGCCGACATCGAAGAACCACTCGACCCGACCAGGGCACCCGGCCATGCCTGAGCGGACCGCTGCCCCTGTGCTCGAGCTCGACGCCGTCACCATGCGCTTCGGCGGCGTGACCGCGTTGGATTCGGTGAGCTTCACCGTCCAGCGGGGCGAGATCCTCGGCCTCATCGGCCCCAACGGCGCCGGCAAGACCACCGTGTTCAACGTGGTGACCGGGGTGTACCGCCCGACCTCGGGGGCCGTTCGCTTCCAGGGGCGGTCGATCGCCGGAGCGAAGCGCTTCCGCATCACCCGGCTCGGGATCGCCCGCACCTTCCAGAACATCCGGCTGTTCCCGGAGATGACCGCGCTGGAGAACGTGATGGTGGGAGCCGACGCCCACCACCGGGCCGGGCTGGCCGCGGCCATGTTCCACCTCCCGATCCACCGCCGCGAAGAGCGTGACGGCCGGGCCAGGGCGATGGAACTGCTGGAGTTCATGGGCATCGCCGACCGGGCCGACGACGCCGCCCGCAACTTGCCCTACGGGTACCAGCGCCGTCTGGAGATCGCCCGCGCCATGGCGACCAACCCGACGCTGCTGCTGCTCGACGAGCCGGCCGCCGGGTTCAACCCGGCGGAGAAGGCGGAACTGCAGGCGCTGATCCGCACCATCCGCGACCAGGGGTACACCGTGCTGCTGATCGAACACGACATGAGCCTGGTGATGGGTGTCTGCGAGCGGATCGTGGTCCTCGACTTCGGCAAGCTCATCGCCGAGGGCACCCCCACGCAGATCCGCAACGACCCGGCGGTCATCAACGCCTATCTCGGCGTCCCCGACGAGGAGAGCGTCTGATGGCCCTGCTCGAGGTCGAGGACCTCCACGTCTTCTACGGCCGGATCGAGGCCATCAAGGGCATCTCGTTCACGGTGAACGAGGGCGAGGTGGTCACCCTGCTCGGCGCCAACGGCGCAGGCAAGACCACGACGCTCAAGACCGTGTCCGGTGTCCGGCCGGTGGCCAAGGGCCGGGTGCTGTTCGATGGCACCGACATCACCCGTGTCCCCGCCTACAAGCGGGTCGAGCTCGGCATCTGCCAGGCGCCCGAGGGTCGAGGGGTGTTCCCGGGGATGACGGTGCGCGAAAACCTGGAGATGGGGGCCTACGCCCGCCGCGACCGCAAGTCGGCGGCGAAGCGGGAGGACTTCGAGCGGGTGCTGACGCTGTTCCCCCGGCTGGCCGAGCGCATCGACCAGCTCGGGGGCACCATGTCGGGGGGCGAGCAGCAGATGCTGGCCATCGGCCGGGCGTTGATGAGCCGGCCGAGGGTGCTGCTGCTCGACGAGCCGTCGATGGGCCTCGCGCCGATGCTGGTGGCCCAGATCTTCTCCATCATCACCGAGATCAACCAGCAGGGCACCACGATCCTGCTGGTCGAGCAGAACGCCGCCCAGGCGCTCAAGCGGGCGCACCGCGCCTACGTGCTCGAGACCGGCCGGGTGGTCCGGGCCGACGAGGCCAGGGTGCTGCTCGGCGACGAGTCGGTGCGGGCCGCCTACCTCGGTGGCGACATCGGCTGAGCGCTGCGGCGGCCGGCCCGGTCAGTGCCGCAGCACGATCTTGCCGAGCTGATCGCCGTGCTCGAGGCGGCTCAGCGCCTGCGGGTAGTCGGCCAGTGGCAGCACCTCGTCGACCTGGACCGGCAGGCCCTGTGCGACCAGGCGGGTGACCTCGGCGAACTCCTGGTAGCTGCCCATGGACGAGCCGATGATCTCGAACTGCTTGAAGAACAGCCGGGGCAGGTTGACCTCGACCTTCGGCCCGCTCGTGCCCCCGCACACCACCAGGCGCCCGCCCGGCCGCAGCGAGCGCACCGACTGCTCCCAGGTCGCCGGCCCGACACTCTCCACGACCACGTCGGCCTGCACCGGCCATGTGGGCGCCGCCGAGTCGTGCGCCGCATCGGCCCCCATGGCCAGCGCCTGGGCGCGCTTGGCCTCGCTGCGGGAGGTGACATGCACGACGGCGCCCATGGCCTTGCCCAGGGCGAGGGCGGCGCACGACACCCCCGAGCCGATCCCCACCACGAGCAGGGTCTCCCCTGCCGCGAGGCGGCCACGTCGCAGCATCCGGTAGGCGGTGAGGTAGGCGAGCGGGTAGGCCGCGCACTCCTCCCACGAGCGGCCGGCCGGCCGGCGCACGACGTTGCGCGCCGGCGCCACGGCGAAGGTGGCGTGACCACCCCAGCAGTGCTCCCCGTAGATCATGAAGCCGCTGCCCATCGGTGCGTCGTTGCCGAGGGCGATGATGTCCTCGATCGGCGACACCGCCGGGTTCACCACCACCTCGTCACCCTCGGCCAGGTGGGTGACGCCCTCCCCCACGGCGTCGATAAAGCCTGCCACGTCGCAGCCGGGGACGTGCGGGAGCGGTGGCCTGGGCATCCCCCGGGTGACCCACAGATCCATGTGGTTGAGGGCGCTGGCCACCACCCGGACGCGGACCTCACCGGGACCGGGCTGCGGGTCGGGGACGCTCCCCCAGCGGTAGGTGCCGGGCGACTCGTCGAGGATCCAGGCGTCCATGAGCCGGCGACCCTAGTTGCCCGGCCCTCAGGTGAGGGCCGCCGGTGCCGACGGACGACCAGGACCCACCCACCGGAGGCGCCCATGAGCCTGCTCACCGATTCCATGACCTCCGGGGAGCCGGTGGTGCGCACCGACCTGGTCCTCGACCCCGAGGCCGAGGTGCTGTGCGGGACCCTGTGGCGGGTGGCCACCAACCCCACGCCCGTGATCCGGCTGTCCGGGGCGGGCGTACTGGCCCTCGCCGGTGGACGGACGGTGCCGCATGCGGCTGGCCAGCAGCCGTCGACCCGCACGTGGGGACCGACCGCGCCGCAGCCGGTGGCCCGGGCCGCGGTGGTGGTACGCCTCGCCCAACTGGTGCGGACCGGCGCTCCGGTCCGGGTCGAGGTGGTGGCGGCGGCCCTGGCGCTGCTACGCGCCGGGCTGGTCCCGGTCACGGCGTCGATCCCGGTCGGGGCCGGACCCGACGGCGAGCCTCAGAGGTCATCGCTCGTCGCTGCGCTGGAGGGGACCGGCGAGGTGCTCGGACCTGACGGGCGGCCGACCGCCGCGTCGGCTGCGCTGCCTGCCGCCGGGCTCGCCCCGGTCAGGGTCGATGCGCAGGAGCGGGAGGCGCTCGCCGACGGCATCTCAGCACCCGTCGCCGCCGCCGCCCTCGCCGTGGTCCGGGCCCGCCGGATCGTCGACACCGCGCTCGACCGGCACGAGGGGCACCGGCCGGTGCTCGACGCCGGCGCCCGCCACCTCGACCACGCCCGGACGCTGGTGGAACTGGCCCTCAACAGCCCGACCGCCGAGTGGGCGCCGCACGTGGGCATGGCCGCCGATGCCGTCACTGCGACAGTGACCCATGTGGCGATGGCGCTGACCCGGGAGCCGACCAGGAGCCCGTCGGTGGCCAAGATGCGCCGGCACTGCCTGGCCCATGCCGTCGGCCCCGACCCGTTGGAGGGCTGCGGGGTGGCGGCGGCGGTCGCCTTCGAGCAGGTCGACCGGCTGGCCGCCCTGCTCGCCGCAGGGCCCACCGGCTGAGGCGCGCTACACCACCACCACCAGCGCGTCCGGCTCGCACCGCACGGCCAACGACCGGCACCGGCCCGCAGGCCGGCCGTCGAGCCACACCCGCAGCGGCGGGTCGAACCGGGTCTCCCAGCCCGCAACCCGCCGCTCGGTGATCGCAGGGTGAGGGACGTGACTGCCCGAGGCGAGGCGGGTGCGCGCCTGCCACCGCTGACCGAGGGCCATCGCCGGGTCGACGTCGAGCACGTCGAGGCGACCGTCGTTGGGGTGGCTGCGCGGGGCGACGTCCCACCGGCCGAGGAACTGGGCGTTCATCACCGCGACCACGCGGCCCCGCCACCACGAACGCCGGGCCACGAGGTGTGCCACGAACACGTGCTCGACCCCGTCGATCACGGCGACCCCCACGTCCACCGGGAGTCGCATGCCCTCGGCCGACCGGACCCGGGTCTCGTCCCCCCGCCCGCCCACGGTCCGGCACAGGTCGCCGCCCGTCACCCCGATCGGGGGGACCGGCCGCCCGCTCGACCGGCACCCGGCCACCACCCTGGCGAGCTCCGCGTCCGACCCCACGACCAGGCCACCGTCCGGCAGCCCGCCCGGGGTGCCCCACGGCTCGCCCTTGCGGATGGTCACCGTGCCGTCACAACTCCTCGGTGCCCTCGCCCACCGCGGAGGACGCGGCGACGACCCCGCGGAACAGCGCCTCGGCTGCGGCCGCGGCGCACGCCCGGGTCTCGGGCCGGGGGGCGACCTCGGCAAGCTGGCGGACCAGGTCGATGAGCTGCTTCATGTTCCTGACGAAGTCCCCGCCCGACAGTTCCTCGTCGCTGATCACCTCGGCGAACCGCTCACCCTCGGCCCATGCCCAGGCGACGGCGACGAAGGTCGGATCGGGCTCCCTGGACAGGGGCAGGGCCGCTTCGTCCTCGGCGGCGTGCAGCTCGCGGGCCAGCATCCGGATGCCCTCCCAGCGGGTCCGCGCCTCCCGGGAGGGGAACCACGGCGGCGGCGGCGGCTCGGGACTGCGGTGCTCGTAGGTGAAACAGCTCACCAGCCCGGCGAACGTCGCCGGGTCGAGGTCGTCGAGCAGCCCGGTGCGCAGCGTCTCGGCGACCAGCAGGTCGCACTCGTGGAAGATCCTGGCCAGGCGCTCCCCGGCGTCGGTGAGGGACCAGTCCTCGAGATAGCCCCAGGCCTCGAGGATGCGGCGGACCCGGTCGAAGCGGCGGGCGAGCGACTCGCTGCGGCCGATCACCCTGGCCTTGAGCTCGTCGATCTCACGGGCGATCCGATCGGCGGCCGCGGCCGCCTTGAGCCGCTCGGCCAGCCGGGGGTCCTGGGCCACCGGGTGGGCGGCGACCGTCTGCCGGGCCCGGCGGCGGGCCTGCTCCGGGCCGGTGTCGCGGGGACCGAGGCGGGCCCGGTCGAGCAGCCGGGCGACCTCGCGCCGGTAGCTCTGCCGGTTGGGTGCGTACGGGGTGGGTAGCGCGATCCGGGCAACGGGCCGGGGCGGCTGGGAGAAGTCGGCGGTGGACAGCACCAGCTGGTTCCTGGTGGGGGTGAGCACGCGCAGCCGGGGCGCGCCTCCCCGGCGGGTGTTGGTGAGCACGGCCGCCCGGCCGGCGTTCCGGCCATGCTCGATCATGATCACGTCGCCGGGCCGCAGACGGGTGATCGCCGACTCGACCTCGGCCGCCGGGCCCCTCGGACCGGTGGCGCCGGCGCCACCATCGGCTTCCGCCAGCAGCCGCCGGTACTCGTCGAGGTCGCCGTAGGGGCTCTGCGCCAGCGCCCGCAGCTCCCGTGCCGCCGCCTCGCGGCGCTCGAGGCGCGCCTCGAGCCGCACGATCTCGTTGTCGGCCTGGTACTGCGCGAACGACAGGTTCAGCAGGTGGTGGGCCTGCTCGGGCGGGTAGGACCGCACGAGGTTGGCGGCCATGTTGTAGGTGGGCCGGAAGGCGGACCGCAGCGAGAACGACCGGCTGGCGGCCAGCGCCGCCACCTGGTCGAAGGGCACGAAGGGGCTCCAGAGCACCACCGCGTAGCCGATGTCGTCGATCCCCCGCCGTCCGGCGCGCCCGGTGAGCTGGGTGTACTCACCCGGGGTGAGGAAGGCGTGCCGCTCGCCGGTGAACTTGGAGAGCTTCTCGATGACGACGCTGCGGGCCGGCATGTTGATGCCCACGGCCAGCGTCTCGGTGGCGAACACCACCTTCACCAGCCCCTCGACGAAGCACAGCTCCACGGCCTCCTTGAACGGCGGCACCATGCCGGCGTGGTGGGGCGCGATGCCGGCCTCCAGGCAGGCCAGGAACCGCCCGAAGCCCAGCACGCCCAGGTCCGCGTCGTCGATCCCTTCGAGCCTCGCCCGCACGATCTCCCGGATCCGGTCCCGTTCCGGGCCGCTGGTCAGCCGCACCCCGGCATCCAGGCAGGCGGCGGCGGCCTCGTCGCAGGCGTTTCGGCTGAAGATGAAGTAGATCGCCGGCAGCATGCCCTCCTCGTCGAGCCGGTCGATCACGTCGATCCGACGCGGGGTGAACAGCTTGCGCCGCCCCGCCCGACGCCAGCTCCCCCCCGCACCGCTGCGCACCGCCTCGGAGTCGATGCGGGCCGCTTCGGGGTTCGGACGGCCGTCCACCAGCATCGGCAGCAGGTGCAGCCGCTCGGCGGTGCGGTCCCCGATCATGTACAGGTTCTCGAGCCGGACCGGTCGCCGCTGCTCGATCACCACGTCGGTCGGCCCCCGCACCGTCCGCATCCAGTCGACGAGCTCCTCGGCGTTGGACACCGTGGCCGACAGGCACACCAGCTGCACGGCACGGTCGAGGTGGATGATCACCTCCTCCCAGACCGGTCCCCGGTACGCGTCCTGGAGGAAGTGCACCTCGTCGAGCACGACCACCGCCAGCCGGTGCAGCGCGCCCGACCGCGCGTAGATCATGTTGCGGAGCACCTCGGTGGTCATCACCACCACCGGGGCGTCCCCGTTGATCGCGTTGTCGCCGGTGAGCAGGCCGACCTGGTCGGCCCCGTGACGGCGGACCAGGTCGAGGTACTTCTGGTTCGACAGCGCCTTGACCGGCGTGGTGTAGAACGCCCGCCGCCCCCGCCGCAGCGCCTTGGCGACGGCGTACTCGGCCACGACGGTCTTGCCCGAGCCGGTCGGCGCCGCCACCACCACGCTGTGGCCGGCGTCGAGGGCGTCCAGGCTGCGGAGCTGGAACTCGTCCAGGGGGAATCC
>FWPV01015062.1_pt1 | contig 11201 bp, 10 predicted proteins | sample 2228371 | NCBI WGS metagenome assembly FWPV01 (sample SAMEA103939776, study PRJEB20133) | metagenome | reverse complement strand
CCCCATATAAAACCCAAACCGTACGAAAAATGTAAAATAAAAAAATTAAAAAAAATTAAAATACCGGCTAATACTACCTTGCTTTCTATCGCCGCTTTTGCTGAAAATAGCACACTGAATAACAAATAAAACAGAAGCGGTACAAACTTAACCGGAACCGGCGGAGATATGAATAATAAAATAACATATAAAACAAAAAATGCCGGTATTGTATTTATAATATCTTTTAAATTAAAAGCGACAAGCATCTGCTCTGCTCTACCCCTGCCGTAATTAAAACATTGCCTGAAAAACTGAAAATGATTTTTTCTATTCGGCCTTTCTACATAAATTTCAGGCGAATATATTATTTTATATTTTAATGTCTGAACCCTGTTTAAAAATTCGTTCTCTTCATTTGGATATAAATCTTCCCTGAAAAATCCACAATTGTCAAAAACCTCCCTTTTTATAAACATATTGCATAAAATTAGTTCTTTTTCTGTTGTTTCGCGCTCTTTGCCTTTCTTTTTATAACGCGCTGAACTTGATCCGGTAGCCCAGAACGACGCCAGAGTTGCTCCAAAAGTTTTCTGAATTATATTATCCTGTTTCGGGGTCAAACTCGGACCTCCAATAACACCTAAATCTTTATCCTTTGAAAATATTTCTTTTGCTTTTTTAAAGCTCTCCTTAAACAAAACAGAATCATCATCACAAAAAAATAATATATCCCCTTTTGATTTTTTTATACCTTCGTTTCTTTGTGCAGAAGGGTTATTTCCCTCCACTATAATAACTTCGTCACCACAATTACCAATATTTTTAAGAATCTGTTTTTCCTTGCCCAGATCCGGTGTTGGAACAATAATTGATATCAATTCCATCCCTCTTTTTTTATTAGTTTTATTAGTTCTGATATTTTTCTTATAACATAAACATTTCTGCTTTTTTTACCGGAATATGAAAATTCATTATTCTTTGACCTTCTGCGAAGCCAGACCGGTATAATACCTGCTTTTATTGAACCTTTAATGTCTGCTATATAATTATCCCCAATATATATTGTTTCTCGTGGTTTCACTTTTAAAGTTTTTAATGCATAATTAAATATCTTAACATCGGGTTTTTCATACCCGACAATCTCTGAAACAATAACCCCATCAAAAAAATCATATATTCTTGTTTTTTTTAAAATATCAATAACACTGGCAGAAGCATTTGAAATAACCCCCAGTTTAAAACCTGATTTTTTTAAAAATTTCAATATCTTTTTTGCATCAGGATAAGCCCTGAAACTCGTTCCTATCCTGAGTTTTTCTATTAATTCATGCATAATTTTTTTATCCCTGATACCTGATTTTTTAAACACCATATTAATGTATATATACCACTTCTTTGAATCAGCAACATTGCCCTGTTCAACGATTGGTTTCATCTTTAATGCACAGGAATTTAAAATTTTTGCCAGGGTTGATTTATTTATGTTAATTTTATTTATTTTTAAAAATCTTCTTGTAATCTCCAGTAAAGATGGATTTCTATAAACCAGTGTTTCACCCGCATCAAAAAAAATAGCTTTTATCTTCATTTGCGTTTATATTTTTTTAATATAATTTTTATTGCATCTTCTGGACTATCTACTATATCAAATAATTTTTCATCTCCGGGTGAAATAAAATCATCCTGTAACAATCTATTTCTTATCCAGTCAACGAGCCCATTCCAATATTCACTACCATATAAAATAATAGGAAAAGGTTTTATTTTATGTGTCTGGATAAGAGTAATAGCTTCAAAAAACTCATCCATTGTTCCATAACCACCTGGAAAAACGATAAAAGCAGATGCATATTTTACGAACATAACTTAACATAAAAAAAAATATCTAAATCCCATCTGTATATTTGAATATGGATTGGGTTTTTGTTCATGTGGTAATTCTATATTCAAACCAACAGAAATCCCTTTTGCTTCAGAAGCTCCTTTATTTGCTGCTTCCATGATACCACCGCCACCACCGGTAATAATTGCATAACCTTTTTTGGCAAGTAAATATGCAACCTTTTCAGCTGCAATGTAATATTTTTCATTTCTTTGCGTTCTTGCAGAACCAAATATTGAAACTGCCTTTTTTATCTGTCCCAAAGCTTCAAAACCGTCAACAAATTCAGATATGATTCTAAACATCCTCCACGAATCATCTGCAATATTCTCTAAAACATATTTATCTATGTATTTCATAAAAACCTCCGATAAGTAATTTGCAATTTTCATTTTACGTTTTACGATTTAAACCGACAAACGAAAATCGTAAACCGTAAATACTTTTCAATTTCCTCCAAATATTTTAAATATCCTGAATATATTCTCTCCCGTTAAATTCCATATAAGGTCAGTTACCTGCCTTACAGGTGCAGTAATTATGCCGGTTTTTATCCTGTCTCCAACAATATCTGAAAATTTTTTCGCATAAATATCCGTAATCTGTCCAAGCTGCGAATCCGGTATCATAAAATCAAAATTTATATATAAATTGCCCTGAGAATCCGTAAGATATTTCCCTATCTGTTCATAGGAAACGCCAAAAATTGCCTTGAAATCTAGCCCTATATCTTCTTTTATTTTTAAATTGGTTATTTGAATTGTATTATTTAAATATATCTTTCTCATTTCACCTGCTATTCTAACAATAAAATCTATGTCTCCACTTTCAATTTTTAAGTTATATTTTGAAAAGAGAGGTTCAAAAAATTTAGCTTTAATTTTCGTTCCAAAAATATTTATATTAAACCTGTTTTTATAATATGGAAAAAAATACATCTTTAATATTATTTTATTCTGCATTCTCTTCTGTAAATTACCGGTTAATTCAAGCATCAAATGTTCAATATCTTTTTTGCCTTTATTAAAATATTTACTTGTTCCGTTAATATTATCAACACGAAGCATAGCCAGTTGTTCCCTGTCTTCATATATTATTTTACATCCGACAACAGTAATTTTCTGACAGAATGGTATACTGAAATGCATTTTAATGTTATTTTCTGTATTCTGATTCTTTGATGTTTTAACGAATTTTAAAGTTCCCCATATTATTGAAACCCCATTTAAAAATTTATCATAATTCTTTTTAATTATTTCCTGTATATAAACATCTGCAGATAAAAACAAAGCTCTGAAATTTTCATATTCAAAGTTTACAAAAATTATTTTATCAGGAATTATAGAAAAAATAAACATATACTTTATTTCCTTATTTATTTTATTTATAAATGGAGTTAAATAAATATTTAAAATAACAGAATATCCCAGCCATAAAATAAAAACCAGCAAAGTTATTTGCATTATAGTCTTCTTCATATCATTCACCAAACATTGTCATCTGAATATCTTTACCGGTTTTCTTTTCCTGTGGTTTTTTGAAAATACTTATCCTGCCATATTCTCCGTCAAAACCGGGAATAATATTGACTTTTTCCCTTCTCATTTTCATAATACCATCCACTATCCTTTGATCAGAAATATTTTTTTTAAGTATCTCTTCATTAAAATCAAGTAATACCTCAAACTCTGTTCCACACTTTGATAAGATTTTTTCATATTCATACTGGACCTTTTTAGACTGCGGAGCCATATCCAGAGCATCAGCTATTATTTCCTCTAATTGTATTAAATGTTTTTGTGGTATTGCATCCGGTGGCACATAATCCCATGGTCTATCTGCAAGTTCTTCTATCCTGTGTAAAACACCTAATGTCAAGGGTTTAAAACATACGGGGCATTTATTTTTCATTGCTATTGATTCCCGTGGATGATAAGACACTCCGCATAACCTGTGTCCATCATAATGATATTTACCTTCTTCCGGAAAAAATTCTATGGTAAATAAAAATTTGTTTCTGTCTTTTGTTTCTATTATTTTTTTTATTTCATAATAATCCATAGAACACTCAAAGACATTTGCTTCTCTGCCTATTTTTCTGGGAGAATGCGCATCAGAATTGGAAAGAAGTGCAACACTATCCAGCCCTGAAATTCTCCAGTTAGCCGCAGGGTCAGAAGAAAGTCCTGTTTCAATTGCTTTTATATATTTTGTATATTTACCAAAACACTCTTCCAGAGAATCAAATCCAGATTTTGAACCAAATACAGAAAACCAGGGTGTCCAGGCATGCGCAGGCACAATCATTGCATCAGGGCAAATATCAAGAACGATACTTACAAGTTCTTCTACCGAAAAACCCAGTATGGGTCTGCCGTCTGAATCAGTATTGCCTTTTTCCGATAAAAACTTTGAAAACTTTTCAGCCATATATATATCAGGCATAAAAATAAGTGTATGAATTTTTCTGACCTTATTCCCCTGTTTATAAATATTAGAAATCTCTGTGGATAAAACAACACGAGCTTTTGATTGTCCTTTTCTTAATTTAAAAAGTCCTGGTTCGGCAGGCTCAAGTTTGTTTTTCAGTTCTCCAAAATATTTTGGATGCTGAAAATCTCCACTTCCTATTATACCTATGCCTTTTTTATCCGCCCACTTTACAATATTTGTTATATCCATGTCTTTGCTTGTTGCACGGGAATATTTTGAATGTATATGAAAATCAGTTATAATACGCATTTTACCTCTCTTTTATTATAATTTTATTTTTTTAAGTGCTTCTTTTATTAAAATCTTATGTTCATTAAAAGTAATTAATGGCAATTTGTTAAATTTAATTATCTTTACATCTTCTGCATCATCACCCGGTATTAATTTACAACACTTACATTTGATCATGAATCCAATAAGAATTAATGTTTTCCAGTGAAATGTTTTTACAGTCATTATCTTTAAAAATTTTACTTTTTTAACGTTGATGCCGGTTTCTTCTTTAACTTCTCTTTTGATTGCATTCTCCAGGGTTTCTCCCTGCTCAACAAATCCTCCGGGTAATGTCCATATACCTTTACACGGATTGTATTTTCTCTTAACAAAAACAATACCATCTTTTATAAAACAAACTCCTGCAACTGCAACAAGAGGATTCTTATAGAAAATTTTTTTACATTTAATACAAAAATCTCGTTTTCTTTTGCCTTCAATTTTTTTTATTGTTTTTGTTCCACAAACCGGGCAATAATTTACAACCTCATTCATTCAAACACACCAAAATTTTTTTTACCAGCCTTAAAAGTAAATGGCATTTCAGATTTTTTTATTATCCTTTTAAAATCATCCACCCTTTTATCATTTAAATAAAAGCCACCCTGCTCTACAAGTCTCCTTGCATCTGAATTTGATTCAACTATCTTTAATTCTTTTAAAAAATCAGCTATTGAAATTTCATCGGATTTAAAATTCCACGAATATTTATAATTTTGGTATGGAATTTCCCTGTCAGAAAATGTCTTTTGAAAATGTTCTTTTGAAAATTCTGCTTCTTTTTTGCCAATATATTTTGTAACCACATTATATGCAAGCATTTTTTTATATTCCATTGGATTTTTCCCGTTATTAATAGCTTTTTTTATTTCTTCTATTTTTCCCTGTTCAATATCGGTTAAAAGTTCAAAATACTGTATAATATATTCATCCGGTATTGACATTATCTTTCCATACATATCTTCTGGTTTATCATTTATGCCTATATAATTATTCAGGGATTTTGACATCTTATTTTTCCCATCAAGACCCATTAAAATAGGGGTAAATAATCCAACCTGTGGTTCCATCCCGTATTCTCTCTGCAGAAATCTGCCTGCAATGACATTAAATCGCTGGTCTGTTCCGCCAAGTTCAATATCTGCTTTTACTGCAATTGAATCATAACCCTGCATTATTGGATACATAATTTCCTGAATGGTTAAAGGTAAATTTTCTTTATATCTTTTTTCAAATGATTCATGTTCAAGCATTTGCGCAAGTGTGAATTTTGAACATAGTTTCAAAACTTCTTCAAATGAAATTTTGTTAAACCATTCACTATTATAAACAACTTCAACATTATTTTTATCAAGGATTTTAAATGCCTGTTGTTTATAAAAAGAAACATTTTTTAAAATAGTAGATTTATCAAGCCGTGGTCTTTCGGCCATTTTCCCTGTCGGGTCTCCTACCATTGCTGTATAATCGCCTATTATAAGTATTGCTTTATGACCCAAATCCTGAAATTGACGCATTTTATTCAGTGCAACTGTATGCCCTAAATGTATTTCTGTTGCAGTCGGGTCAATGCCAAGTTTTATACGTAAAGGTTTCCCGATTTTTAATTTTTTCATCAAATCTTCTTCTGTAACTATATCAACCACTCCACGTTTTATAATTTTTAATTGTTCATCTATGTTTAACAATTTTTACCTCCATAATTAATATTAATGTTTAAAATGCCTGACACCGGTGAATACCATTGCAATACCGTGTTCATCAGCAGCTTTTATTGAATCTTCATCTCTCACCGAACCACCCGGCTGTATTATAGCTTTTATTCCAGCAGCTGCAGCAGCATCAACACTGTCGCGAAACGGAAAAAAAGCATCAGAAGCTAAAACAGCTCCTTTTGCCTTTTCCCCTGCATTTTTTATTGCAATATTAACTGCACCTACTCTGTTTGTCTGTCCGGGTCCTATACCTGTTGCAACGCCATCTTTTGCTATCACAATTGCATTTGATTTTACAAATTTTACCACTTTCCATGCAAATAGCAAATCTTTCAACTGATTTTCAGTAGGTTGTAATCTGGTTTTTACAACGAGATTTTCTTTTGTAATATTTAATGTATCTGCTTCCTGAACAAGCAATCCGCCGGTTACCTTTCTAATATCCATTGACCTTATACTTCTGCTATTTCCCTTTTTCTGTAAATTTATCTTCATTATCCTTATATTTTTCTTATTTTTTAAAATATTTAATGCTTCTTCCTCGTAATCAGGAGCAATAATTACCTCCATAAACATTTTGTCTATTCTTTCTGCTATTCCTGTCGTACATTTTCTATTTAAAGCACAGATACCACCAAAAGCAGACAATGAATCAGCCTCATAAGCTTTTACATAAGCGTCGGTTATATCATTACTTATAGCCACACCACAGGGATTTGCATGCTTTATTATTACAGCAGCTGGTTCATCAAATAATTTTACTATATTTAATGCCGCGTCAATATCAAATATGTTATTAAAAGATAATTCCTTTCCATGCAATTGTTCTGCATTTCCAGGTCCTGCTTCTGGATAATCAGGAAAAATATAAAATGCTGCCTTTTGATGGGGATTCTCTCCATAACGTAATTCCTGTTTTTTATCTGCAGAAATTATAATCCTGTCACCAAATGTTTCCTTTAATAATACATTTCCAAGATAATCAGAAATATACGCATCATAATCCGCAGTTATTCTATATGCTTTGACCCGCAGATAATTCAATGTTTCATCTTTTATCCCACCACTTTTCATCTCTTCTAATATTCTCGGATAATCGTTTTTATCAGTTATAACAGCAACTGATTTTGCATTTTTAGCTGCTGAACGTATCATGGAAGGACCACCAATATCTATATTTTCAATCACTTCTTCTATTGGAATATCTTGCTTTTTTATTACTTCCTTAAAAGGATATAAATTTACAACAACCATATCAATAAGTTTGATATTATGTTTATTTATTGTATCCATATGTTCCTTTTTATCACGCAAAGCCAGTAATCCACCGTGTATAAAAGGATGCAGGGTTTTTACTCTACCGTCTAACATCTCCGGAAAACCTGTAAAATCAGAAATATCTATTGCTTTAATACCTGATTCAAGAAGCGTTTTTTTAGTGCCGCCAGTTGATATTATTTCAACTCCCATCTGCGAAATTTGACGTGCAAAATCAACTATTCCCTGTTTATCCGAAACACTGATCAATGCTCTTTTAACCTGCAGCATACAAACCTCCGATATTTTATCAAAATAGTTCTTAAATAGTTCATAAAACGTTCATAAATAGTTCTAAGGTAGTAAAAACTATTTTAGAACTAATTTTGAACTCCTTTTGAACTATTTTTGAACATTTATCTTATCTCCAGATCCCTAAGTATTTTCCTGGCTTTTTCAAGATCCTCTCTGTTGATAATAATAGTTCCTATACCTTCCTGCTTTTCAGAAAAAAAAGCAAGACGTGAACCTGGCAGAACATTACTGCGGATGAAACTGTATATGCCGTTGTCCATAAGCACAGAACGTATATATTCTGCCTCTGCTTCATTTTTAACATTTATGAGTTCTGCTGTTTCAAGATGTGGTTGTCCCTTGTCCTCTGACAATTTATCCACCAATCTAGCCTCGCAATCAGGGCACTTTTCTATACCTTCTTTGTATTCATATAAACATTCTGGGCAAAACATCTTTTAATCCTTAATTTTAACTTTATTATTTATTATTTCAAGTTTGTCTTCTGTAAATAATTTAATTGCCTCTTTATATGCCAGATGTTCCTGTTCCAGCACTCTTTTCTGTAATGTTTCCGGAGTATCTCCTTTTAAAACTTTGACTTTTCTTTGCAAAATAATAGGACCTGTATCTGTCCCATAATCAACAAAATGGACAGTGCAACCTGATTCATTAACACCTGCTTTTAAAACCGCTTCATGGACATGAATACCATACATTCCAGGTCCACCAAAATCAGGAAGCAATGCAGGATGAATATTTATAATTTTACCTTTAAAAGTATCTATAAATACCCGAGTTAAAATTCTCATATATCCCGCAAGACAGATTAAATCAATCTTTAATTCATTCATCTTCTCAGCAACTACTCTGTCGTATTCTTCACGTGTATTGAAATCTTTCGGGTCAAGAAATAATGTTTTTATATTGTGCTTTAATGCCCGTTGTAATCCGTAGGCATCTTTTTTGTTACTGAACACAATTTCAATTTTTCCCTGAGTTATATAACCTGATTCGCAGGCGTCTATTATTGCCTGTAAATTTGACCCGGTTCCAGAAACAAACACAGCAATATTTTTCAAATTATCATCTCCAGAATGTGTATTAAAATTCTTTTACGATTTATATTTTATGATTTTCAATTTATAAACCATAAACAGAAAATCAAAAATTTTTAAATTAATTGTCTCTTTTCCCCTGCATTCTCTCATATTTTTCAACCAATCGCAACATCTCGCGGATTTTTTCATCCGCTGGAGCTATCCTTTCAGCTTTCTTTAAATATAATTTTGCATTTAATATATCATTCATGGTAAAATAAACACTGCCTAAATTATAATAATAATCTTTATCTTCTTTTATTGCAATAGCTTTCTTAAAACACTCTATTGACTCATTTAATCTTTTTGTCATAAAATAAATATTGCCAAGATTTGAAAGAAGTGCAGGATCATCTTTGTATTTTTCAAGAGCTTTTAACAGACATTTTTCTGCATCATCAAAATTATTTTTTTTATTATAATATATATATGCGAGGTCAACAAGTGCTTCTTTTAAATAAGGATCGATTTTTAACATTTTATTATATTCATCAATAGCCGCTTCATACAAACCACGTTCATTATAGATTCTGGCAATTTTATAATGAAGCAAAACATAATGAGGCGATAATTTAGAGATATTCTTAAATATTTTTAACGCATTTTCATAATCTCCAGAATCATAATATGAACTACCCATAAAATACAAAGCTTCAAGATTTTTATTATAATATCCAATGGCTGTTTTGTAATATTCTATTGCAGTATTAAAATTCCCTCTTTTTGAAAAATATACTCCGGTTTTTGTATAAATACCACTTATATGTTTTCTTATCCAGAAAGAAGAAACAAAAATAATGAATATAAATGACGCAATAATCAGAAACCGCCCAAGAAATGGAGAAAGTAAATAATATGAACTGGAATTTTTTATTATCATAGCAGTGATAATAATAAAAAGAAATAAAGAAGGGGCATAATTTATATCCACACCGAAAAAATTAGTCGTTAATATAGCAACAGCCCCTGAAATATACTCAGGCGGTGATATTATTCCGAATTTAAACACAAAATACAAAAAAAACAAAAAAATAATTAAACCGGTTATCCCTGTTTCGGCGCCTATCTGTAAAAATATATTTTCCGGATAGGATACTTCGTAACTATGTTCATAGGTCCATTTCATCAGCTCCGCAGGTCTGTATTCCGGAAAAACTGCGGAAAAACTACCCGGTCCTGTTCCTGAAATAAAATTATCTTTAATAATCTTTATGGTGCCACGCCACACCTGATTTCTAAAAAAAAATGATTGTTCAAATGTTTTATAAGTGTTTATTATAAAAAAGGCTGACAATATTACTGTTAAAACCAGAATGGGGGCAAGAACCATTTTATTTATAAAATTTTTATATTTTATAAAGACAAAAACTGACATTCCAGTAACCAAAGCAAACAAAGCTGATTTTGATCCGGTAAAAAATATCAAAATAAAAGAAATAACAAAGACAAAAAATAAAGAGGCCTTATAATACAAATTTTTTGTTGTAAAAAAACGATTAATTATAAAAGGAATAACAGCAGAAATATAAGCACCGAAAAAATTTGGATTTCCAGATGTAGAAGGGATTCTATCGCCAAAAACCATAAAAATCCTCATTTTTTCAGGGGAAAAAACCTGAATAAGCCCGATTATTAAAGATGGAATAAAACTGAGAATAATAATATCTGAAATTTTTTTATAATCTAAATCAATATGAGTGATTAAAAAAAATAAAATAAAACATACAATTGATAAAAGTAATATGGATATACCTGCATATTTAAATTTACTGAAAAAAAACGAACATAATAACCATAATATTAATATAAACGGATAAATAGCAATTTTTTTTATGCTGTAATCTTTCCTTAATAAAAATGCGGGCAAAAAAAAGACAGTTCCTGTTATTAATATTACTTCCTTGATTAAAATAAAATTATAATCTTTTGTAGAAAATGATAGAGTTACAGCAACAAGTAAAAAAAATAATATGAAATAATATATATTTATTTTATTTATATATGCTTTTAGCATAATATAGCCTGTAAAATTCAATAAATATGTTCTTAAATAGTTCTTTTGAATCTTCAAATCTTAAAATCTTAAAAGAATATGTTCTAACTGCGTTCTAAAATAGTTCGCACTTAGTTCAAAATATGTTCAAACATAGTTCTAACTTAGTTCTTAAGTAGTTCAAATTGGGTGTAAGTAATGTTCATAAATAG
>FWPV01015060.1_pt1 | contig 11202 bp, 9 predicted proteins | sample 2228371 | NCBI WGS metagenome assembly FWPV01 (sample SAMEA103939776, study PRJEB20133) | metagenome | reverse complement strand
GCACGACCTGGTCGTCGACGCCGTCGAATTGCAAAGCATAGCCAGCGCTCTCCGAACGCGCGGGCGTTGGCGAGAGCAGCGCGTAGAGCAAGGCCAACAGGACAAGGGCAAGGGCAGCAGAGACGATCCCATACGATCGGAAGGTTGGCAAGGCGTCTATCCGTCCTTTCCCGCACAAAGCGGCTGTCCCGACGACGCGCAGATCAGATGGCGCTCCAGGGTCGCCGCGGCCTGCTCCCATGTCCAGTGTCGCACGACATGGGCGCGCCCGCTGCGGCCATACCTCTCTGCCAGGTTGACGTCATCGAGAAGGCGCTCGATCGCGGCAGCGATCTGCTGAGGATCGCGTTCCGTGAGCAAGCCGGTTTCCTCGTGGACGACGCTTTCAGCGACGCCTCCCTCGCGGACGGCGACGACCGGCGTGGCGCAGGCCATCGATTCCAGAGGGACCAGGCCGAATGGTTCGGCATGGGGAGCGTAGGCTGTGAGCGCGGCCTGGTTGTACAGCTCGACCAGCCGCGCGTCGCTGATATTGGCGAGCAGGCGCAGATCGACGCCGCAAGCCTGCGCCAGTTGCTCCAGGAAGGCGCGTTCCGGCGGGTTCTGGAAGTTGCTGACGATGACGAGCGAGGGACGTCGCGCCGGCGGGATGCAGGCGATGGCCCGAACGAGCCAGTCGAACCCCTTCAACGGCGTCAGCGATCCCACCGAGAGCACGAACCGCTCTCTGGGGAGAGAGAGCGGACGAAAGCAATCGACATCCACGCCATGATAGCTGACGATCGCCGCGGCCTGGTAAATGCGGCGCACCGACTCGCGAATGAACTGCGAGTTGACGAGCACGACGTCGGCGCTGCGTAGGTTGGCGCGGTCGACGCGTCGCAGCGTGCGGCGGTACAGGCCCGGCAAGGGGTCGAGCCGATCGAGGAGGCGCTGGCGTCGCGATGCGGTGGGCGCGTAGGGACGGGGCGGCATCGTCTCATAGAGCAGGCGCAACGGCTCTTGACAGTAGTAGACAGTGGGCGCGCCCTGCGCCCAGCGCAAGAGGCTGGGGCTGCTCTCGAACTGACAGGGGTGCGCCAGCAGGACGTCGTATTCGCCCCAGGGGATTGCCGCGGCCATACGGCGCGCCAGACGGCGCAACCGCCACAGATCGGCCAGGCGCACCACCTGATTGAGGCGTCCCAAGGGCGAGCCGAACAACGGCCAGGGACGGAATGGAAAGACGTGGTGACGGGCGACATAGGGGCGCAGGTCAGCGAACTCATGGTTGGCCGAGGCGAGGGTGTAGACGTCGATCGTATGGCGCGTTGCCAGCCGCCGCGTCGCCTCGTGAACGGAACGCTTGGCCCCTCCTGAAGGTAGATTGTGGAAGAGAGCGATGCGCATGGCCATCTTGCTTGTGACATGAATACGGGGTGAGGGCCGCGGCGTTCGCTGGCCATCACCCCGCAAAAATGCGATGCGGCCGGCCTCAGACAGTAGCCGGCTCCATCATCAGGCTGGGAGTCCATTGCGCGCGGAAATAGGCGCGCGCCGGTTCGACGTACTCAGGCAGATACCATTCGTTCTCCAGGTCGTCCTGGATGTGATGTTCTGACACCAGGCGCCCGCGGTCGAAGCGGCGGATGATCGGATGCAGATAGGCGGCCTCGGTCGCCTTCTCGGGGGCAGGATCGCGCTCGATGCTGAAGGGATCGCCGCGAAAGTGGCCATAGGCCAGCATGACAGTGTAGTAGTGGCGGTGTTGGCCGAAGGGGCTGACCGGCACGTAGTCGGCGCGCAGGTCCTCGTAGTAGTCCGCCTCGCCGCGCGCCTCGTCGACCACGATCACGTCGCAGAGGAAGCCTGGCTGCAAGAAGATGCCCGAGCCGCGATTGACGCGCTCCAACACCTTGTCGAGGATGGCCTCGGGAGTTGCTTCGATGGTTGTGTGCGGCCACGGCTGGCCATGATACTTGGATTCGAAGAGGTTGGCGAGCGCGCGCACGTTGTAGCGGAAACCGTGGATGAACCCAGACATCGTGCGCTTGTAATCGCAAGCCTGCATCAGGGTGCCAGCGAAGTACAGGCCCGGGATGTTGGTCGATTCCCATTCTGGGGTCTGCGCCGGGAAGCGGCCAGAGATCGTCATCTCCGGCTGGCAGGTCTCGTCGAAGATCGAAGCGTCGAAGCGGAAGCCGGTGCAGGCGATCACTTTGTCGTAGGCGACGCGGCGCGTCTGGCCTTTGGCGTGGCTATAGGCGATGTCCACCAGGAACTGGTCGCCTTCCTTCTCGATGCGCGTGATCGTGGCGTCGATGACGGCGTTCTGCGACTTCAATTGATAGGTGTCGAGAAAGTTGTTGTTGACGGCGCGCAGGTTGCCCACGAAGTGCGTCTGCCAGGCGAAAGTGACGGAATGCGGGCTGCAGAGATGGATCACGGCTGCGACCCCGGTCAGGTGCTCGGCCGTCTCGAAGGCGGAGTTGCCCTTGCCGATGATCAGGACGCGCCGGTCTCGATACAGGTCGCGATCGAGCGAATGGGTCCCATACTGGTCGACCAGCTCGATGCCTGGGATGTCGGGGATATAGGGCGCCGAGACTCCCGTCGCGACGATCAGGCGCTGGCTTGTGTAGAGCTGGCCGTTCTGATCGGCGATTACGAAGCGCCCATCGCGCCGGCTGATACGCTCGACGCGCGTGTGGTAGGCGATGTTGAGCTGGTAGTGGCGGGCGAAATCGTCCAGATAGCGGACGAGATCATCAGGGTGCGGGAAATAGCGCTCGCTGTAGCGGGTGAAGCGCAGCTCGGGCGCATCGCACAGCAGCGAATTCCAATCCCAGCGCAGGTTGACCTCGGGATCGCTTTTGCCGGTGTGCGGCTTGTTGATCGAGATCAACATGCGATGGCGCGGGAAGACCGAGAAGAAGGCGCCGGGATGATCCGAGCGCTCCAGGATCAGATAGTCGCGCTGATTCTTCTCCAGGTAGTATCCCAATTGCAGGCCAGCAGGCCCGGCTCCGATGATCAGATAGTCGACGTTGTGTTTCATCCGCAAAGCGTGCTCCTTCTGGGGGCTTATCGTAACTATACCCGATTCGACGCCGATTAAAACTTACATTTATATTACAATTTTCTGCCCTATTGGCTGCCATCCCGCGTAACATACTCCGCGTTCGACGGCGGCGCGGCCAGGGTCACGCCACCGTCGGTCAGGAGGCCGACAGCAAACCTGCCGCAAAACGCTTGACCGGCGTTGACTTCCAAAATACAAGGCGCAAAGGAAGATCGCACGGGCGGCGGCTGCATGAAGGTCCGCTTCTTGTTGGATGAGCATCTATCCCCGCGCTTGAAAACGGCTCTGCTGCGCCTGGCTCCCACCATGGACGTATTGAGAGTGGGCGATCCAGAAGCGCCGCCTCTCGGTACACCCGATCCAGAACTGCTGCGTCATCTGGAGCTTTCGCAGCGGATAGTCGTGTGACCATGCTCTGTTACCGCTACCGGTCAGGAGGCCGACGGCGCACCCGTCTCAGAAACGGGGGCGGCGCGAGCGAGGTCGGCGAAGGGCGCCGCATCTCGCCGCGGCTGGTTGGCCATCTTGACGCGAACCGCCAGCCGACAGAGCGTCGGGCTGACAGTATGGAGGGCTGCCAGCGCCGCCGTCAACCGATCGGCCGGCGCGAGCGCTCGCGCCCGCTGCAACCAGCGCGCAACCGGCGCCGCGCCCACACCCTCGCGCAGCGACCAGCTCGCCATCAGGCGCAGCAGACGCGCCTGCTCGACGGCCGGAAGCTGCTGGAACTGCGGCCAGGTCGTGATCGCCGTCTGCCGCTCCGGATGACCGGTCAGACAATTGATGAGCAAGTCATAGAACACCGCCGTCCGCGTCTCCAGCGAACACTCCTCAAAGCGGCGTCGCCCGATCGCCAGCTCGCGACAACGCGCCAGCGACAGCGCCCGTCTGGATGCGCCCGTGCGCATGCTGATGTTGCTGGCATGCACGCGATACAGACAGGTCGGCTCGGCGAGATAGCCGAAGCGCGCCTCCTCCGCGTAGCGCGTGAAGAACTCCCAGTCGGGGCCGATCACGATCTGCGGATCGAAGGCGAGGGCGCGGCGCGTCACCCCTTCACGTCGCAGCGCCACGCATAGGGGCGGGCCGAAGACATCGGAGGCGCGCACCAGCGGCTCGAAGAGATCCCCCTCAAACGGGCCGCGCCGCCGGCTGGAGAGGGTCGCCAGGCGGCGGCCCTCCTGGTCGCAATGATAGCCGTCGGTGTAGACAGCGTCGCATTCGGGATGCGCCTGTAGATAGGCCACGACGGTCGCAAGGTGATGGGGCAGGTACGCGTCGTCGGCGTCGAGGAAGGCCATCAACTCCCCGCGCATGTGGGCCAGGGCCGTGTTGCGCGCAACCGCCTCGCCGCCATTGGGCTGCTGGACGAGACGCACGCGTGGGTCGGCGGCGGCCGCCTGCCCGGCGATCGCGGCGGTGCGATCGGTTGAGCCGTCGTCGACGACGATCAGCTCCCAGTGGGCATATGTTTGCTCCCGCACGCTGGCGATCGCCGCGCCGATGTAGCGCTCGGCGTTGTAGGCCGGCATCATGATGCTGACCAGCGGCGAATCCCTCTCTGGCGTCATGGCGCATCTCCCCTCTGGCGGCCAACGACCTGGGCGAAGATCGTGAGGAGCTGGCGCGCGGTGTGATCCCAGCCGTGAATGGCCTCCGCTTCGAGGCGCGCCCGTTGCCCCATGGCGCGCCGCAGCTCCTCGTCCTGCGCCAGGTGGACGATGGCCGCGGTCAGAGCGTCTTCGTCGCAGGGCGGGACGATCCAACCGGTTGCGCCGTGGCGCAGCGTAGCTGGCTGGCCATCCTGGCCCGAGGCGATGACGGCCAGGCCGGCTGCCTTGTAGTCGAAGAGCTTGAGGCCGGAGAATTCTTTCCAGCCGCAATAGGGGGACAGGCCGATGTCGGCGGCGGCGAGGATGGGCGCGTATTGCTCCGCAGACAGATGGCCCGCGAACTGGACGTGCTCCTCCAATCCCAGCGCGCGCGCCTGCTGGCGAGTCTCCTCCAGGCCGACGCCAGCGCCGATCAATATCAGCCTCAGATCGTAGCCCTGGGCGCGCCCGCGCGCCAGCGCTGGCAGAAGGATGGCGAGGCCATGCCATGGGTAGAAGCCGCCGAGGTAGACGAGGGTCAGCGGCCCCCCATCGGCCCTCGCCTGGAAGGAACGTAGCTGCTCACGTTGCAGCAGGCGCGTCAGCTCGCTGCCGTTCTCCACCGTCGTGACCGCGGCTGCGTCGACGCCCCAGCGCTCGATCAGGTTGCGCCGCCAGCCAGCGCCGGTCGCCACGATGTGGGCGGCCCCGCGCAGCGTCGCGCGCATCAGGGCGACCGAGAGCAGGCGTTGCAGGCCGCGCGGCGCGATCCGTTTGGCCTCCAGGTCCGCCAGAGGATCGCCGTTGTACTCCAGCACCAGGGGAATACCCAGCCCGCGCGCCGCCAGGACGCCGCCGTATCTGGCCCAGCTCGCGCGCTCGCACAGCACATCATAGCCGGCCAGGGCGCGCCGACAGGCCGCGGCGAAGCGCAGGCTCTCGAAGAGGGCAAGGTAAGGGAGGCGCAGCTCAGACTGGACGCGGCGGACGGCGCGCTCGCCCAGGCGCAGCGGCCCACGTTGCAGGGCCGACACGCGGAGAGGGATGAACTGCTCCAGGTCGTCGGTCTGCCAGAGCTGCTCGTCCAGCCCGTACACCGCGCGCACCTGCTGGCCTTGTCGTCGCAGCTCGGCAACCACCTGGCGGACGTGGTTGGCCGGGCCGTTGAAGGGGGGCTGACGGATGTCCTCCCCCATCTGCATCAGGTAGCCGATCTTCATGCCCGCGCCGCGACCTCATCGATCACCTGGCGGATCTGCGCCGTCGTGCGCGCGACGTCGAAGCGCTCGCGGATGATGGCCTGCAACGCCGCGATCGCTTCCTCACGCTGCAATTGTGGGCAACTGGCATAGCGCAGAATGCGATCGATCAGCTCCTGGTTGGTGTAGAACAGGTTCTCCGACGGCAGCATCTCCTCGGCGCCCGCCCAGCGGTGCGAGAGGCAGTAACATCCCGAGGCGATCGCCTCGAGCGGCGACACCTGCAGCCCTTCGGAGTAGCTATTGGAGATGAAGATGTCGATGCGGCGATACCATTCCTCTGGCTGCGCCACATGGCCGTAGAAGGTCACGCGCTCCTCTAATCCCAGCTCGCGCACGAGATCGTGCAGCGCGACGTAGTAGTCGCCGAAGCGCTCGTGACGGCCGCCGCCGATGTGCAGATGAAAGCGATCGTCGAGGCGGATCAGATCGGCGAAGGCCAGGATCAGCTCATAGACGCGCTTGCGCGGCGTCAGATGGCAGAGGATGCCGATGTCGCCCGCGAAGGGTTTGATCCGCGAGCGGAAGCGGCTGAGCGACACCGCCTCGGGGATCACGACTATCTTGGCAGCGTGCGCCGGGAAACGCTCCGCGAACTCACGGCGTTTGGCCTGGCTGACCACGATGATGCGATCGACGGCGTCCCAGTTGATGCGATCGGCCCATTGGTAAAGCTCGTAGCGATGCAGGCGTGTGACGAGGGGGCAGGCCCTGGGCAGCAGGCTGGCCGCGGCCAGGAGCTGGCTGGCCCACTCGCAGAAGACGACGTCGTTGCCGCGCAAGAAGGCCCCCAGATCGCGGCGGAACAGATGGTCGTTGACGCGCGTCTGCAAGACCGGCAGCGCGATCTGCCGCTGACGGAAGAGGGTCGTCCGGTAATGTTGTTGGAAGTCGGCGTAGATCTCGTGGAAGAAGCTCCACGTTTCTGCGATCGCTACGCCCAGGCGTAATCGCGTCTCCACGTGACCCCTCTCCTCAGCGGGCGAACGCCCTGGCGTCTTCCAATTGCCGATGCCACAGCTCGATCGTGAGCAGCGCGCCCAGGCGCACGGTATGATTGGCCCCCGTCATGTGCTCGGCGACCAACTGGCGCACCGCCTCCGGACGAAAATAGCCGCGCGCCAGGGCGCGCTCCGAGAGCAACAGCTCTTCCAACCATGGACGCAACACCCCGCGAAACCAGTTGGCGTAATCCTTATACGGCCTGGCTCGCGCGACCGCTGGCCAGCGGACGCCGCGCGCGTCGAGTTGCCACTGCGCCAGGCGCGCCGCGCGCAGCCACAGGTCGCGGGCGCAGGCGATCAACGGCAGGCCGGTCTCGGTCACAGGCACTTTGGCCAGGGCGGGGTACGCGCGCGCGAAGGCGCGTTTGATCAGACGCCGCTCGTAGCGCAATCCCGGCGGCACCGTGAAGGTGAACGCGACCAGATCGTTGTCGGCGAAGGGGAGACGGACAGCGACGCGGCTGCGCGCGACCTCGACGCCGTTGATCGTCATGCGCGGCACGCGCTGCGTCAGATCGAAGTAGCAGCGCTGATCGGCCAGCAGCTCCGATCGCGCGGCGCGCATCCCGGCGCGGTAGGCTGTCATCACGCCGTCGCCGACCTGGCGCTGGAACTCGGGGCTGAAGAGCCAGGCATGTCCATCGGGCGCTCGCGGATCGAAGGTGATCACCCCCTGGTCGCGATGGACCTGGAGATGCGCCTGCTCCCAGGTCGCTTCGTCGTATTCGCCCCAAAACTGGTAGCGCAGGCCGAAGCCCATCATGGCGTCGCCCAGGAACCCCTTGTAGAGGATCTGAGCGTGCGCGGCCTCCTCTTCCAGCGTGGCGTAGGCGTGGAGATTGACGACGTTGCCCAGGCCATCGGTGAGGCGCACCGCCTCAGCGGCTTTGTGGATCAGCCAATCGGGCTTCAACTCGAAGAAGTGATGTTGCGCGCCCGTCAGCGCCGCCAGCTCACGCGCGAGGCGGGCGTCGTCGCAGCCAGGGATGCCCCACGTGAACGTGTGCAACCGACCGCGCAGCCTGGTCTCGGCCAGCAGCGCCAGGATGACGCGCGAGTCGAGGCCGCCGCTCAACAACAGCCCCGCTGGCCGGTCGTCGGCGGCCTGGCGGGCGACGGCGCGACGCAGATGGGCCATCAACTGATCCATCCAGGCCTCTTCGTCCTGAAGAGGATAGGCGCGGCTGTACTGCACGCGCCAGTAGGGACGGATCGTGAGCTGGCCATCCTGGAAGGTGAGGATCGACGCCTGGGGCAGCAGACGCACGGCAGCCAGCAGGGTGCGATCGTCGAGCGCGTGGTCGAAGGTCAGGAACTGGGCGATGGCGATGGGATCGGGGGCGCGTGGCAGCGCGGGATCGGCGAGGAGGGCGCGCACCCCAGAGGCGAACAGCAGGCGTCCATCCACCTGCGCGTAATAGAGAGGATACAGCCCCAGGCGGTCGTTGATCACGGTCAACTTGTGGGCGCGCCGGTCCCAGATGGCCGCCGTGAAAGCGCCGTTAAGCTGGCAGGCGCACGCCTCGCCTCGTTCGGCGTAGAGTTGGAGCACAAGCTCAGCGTCGCTGCCCGTGGCAAGCTGGCGACCGCGCCGCAGCTCGCCCGCGTCGTACAGTTCCCCTTCCATCACGATGCCGAGATCGCGCCCGGCGTCCCAGATCGGCTGCGGCTGCGGGTTGAGGATGCCCAGGCTGACGCGCCCCAGGCCCCATGTCGCCTCCTGGTGAAGGTCGACCTGGAAGCGATCTTCGCTTTCCAGGGCGCGCGCCATGCTGGCCAGCAACCGTTCGGGCGCAGGAGCGGCAGGAGAGGCGACGAAACCGATCAGGCCAGGCATATCTGTGCGCTCCCTGCGGTCATGCCAGCACCTCATCGAACATCGGCGCGTAGCGGGTGTGCGCGTAGCGGGCGCGCAATTCCTCGAAGTTGAGGACCGCTTCGCGCAGGTTGTCGGATGTGTTCTTGAGGGTGCGCGGGCGCACCGGACCCGGCTTGACCTCCAGAAACTTGAAGACGCGCTCCAGGAAGGCGTTCTCGTCGAGCAGCAGCTCTTCGTAGGTCAGGGCTAACCTGGGCAGGTTGAGCCGCGCCGCGTAGGCCTCCAGGTCGCGGTCCCACTGCTCGCGCAGCCGCAAGAGGCGATCCAGCTCCTCGGGATCGATGACCGTCGGCGGTTGGCGGTCCGACTCCTTGAGGAGATTCCATGTGCCGGAGACCTCGTGCAGCCGCCGGGCGTTGATCGTCGAAATGGCCGCTTTCACCGTGTTGCGCCGATGCAATTGGATGACGCGACAGCGTTTCTCATGGAGGAGTTGCGCGAACCCGTCGGGATCGAGGATGTCCATGATCTTGGTCTTGAACCCCAGCGCCCGTTTGGCGCCGATCAGCGGCGGGTTCCAGAACTGGCGCGCCCAGGCCATCTGTTCGGCTGCGCCGTGGCCTTTGTCCTTGAGCACGGCGAACTCTTCTCCCAGCGAGACGATCTCGGGATGGGAGTGCAACGCGGACCGTAGAAACGTGCTGCCCGACCGCTCGACGAACAAGACTACGAACAGCTTCACCTGAGGACGGAGAACGACAGGGAGCATGGGGATCAGGACCTCCTCTTAGCCAGCAAGGAACGCATGAAGATCGAAAGGACGCCCCGGTTGGCGAGGGCGCCCGGTTGATAGCGGAGGGCGCGGCGCAACGCGGCCCTGGCGGCGACAAGGTCGCCGCGTGGGCGTCGAAGGCCAGACGCAACGCGACGCGCGCCAGATCGGGGGCGCGGCGGCGGCGCAGAGCCTGCAGGTCTTCCGGCAGATGAACGTAGATGGTCTCCAGATACGCCAGCGGATCGCGCGCGCGCGGATCGTCGGCCCAGGCGGCCAGGCGCGCGGCCAGCGCGGCCCCATCGTCGGCGCATAAGGTCGGATCGAGGCGCGTCGCCTCCCTCAGCGCGGCCATCGCCTGCTCGAAGGCCTGCGCGTGGTAGGCCTGCGCGGCGGCGCGCAGGTAGGCGCTGCTGTACGCCTGGGCGCGCAGGCGTCGCCAGCTCTCCGGCAGATCGGGCGACGCATACACATTCTCGAGCACGGCGAATGTAGAGGCCGTCATTCGAGACCCATCGCGGATCATCTGCCCCGTGTGAAACCGGTAGAGCGAGACGGGTTGCGGGACCCATCCCATGCGGCAGCCAGCTCGCGCCAGGCGCAGCCACAGGTCCCAATCCTCGTAGGAACGCAGGCGCTCATCGAACACCCCCACCCGCTCCAGCCAGCCGCGACGCAGGAGGACGCTGCCCACGTGCAGGGGATTGCCGAGAAGGAGCTGGGCGCCGTCAGCCGGCGGCGGCGTGGTGAAGGCTTTGCCCAGCCGTCGCCCCTTTTCGTCGATGAGCAGCGCCTGGCCGGCCACGAAGCCGATCTCTGGCTGGCTGTCCAGGACCTCGACCAGCAGGCTCAGTTTCTCGGGCAGGAACTGGTCATCGGAGTCGAGGAAAGACACGTAGGGAGCGTTCGTCAGCCGGATGCCGGTGTTGCGCGCCGCCGACAGGCCGCGGTTCTCCTGATAATGATAGCGGAGGCGCGGGTCGCTGAAGCTATGCGCCACGCGACGCGTGGAGTCGGTGGAGCCGTCGTCGACGATGATGACCTCGAAGTCGGTGTAGGTCTGCGCCAGGACGCTGCGCACGGCCTCGCCCAGGTAATGCCCCTGATTGTAGGCGGGGATGATCACGCTGACGGTCGACATGGCAGACGATCACTCCTATCCTTCGCGTCTTCGCCTGAGATCTTCATGGGCCATCGTGGCCATAGATGCGCCCGTCGCTTGTAGCGACGAGGACGTGTAACGAGAGGAGATCGCGGATCTCCTCTTCGGTCGGAGGGGCGCGTCGTTCAATCCTCGTGAAGTAGACCACCACGCCGTGCTGGTCTATCACAAAGGAGCGCATCGTCGCCATCTCAGCCGCGAACAGGGGATTCGCTCGCCGGGTGGTGGCATCCTCGCGGCGCGGGATGCGGGCCGCCGCGCGGCCGGTGTGGATCGCGATCGCCTCCGGCGCGTTGGCGTAGATGGGGATCTCTGTGGGCAGATCCCTGACCTGCGCCAGCGTCGGCGAAGCGCGCCAGAGGACGCTGTTGAAGCCCAATCCTTCGGCATAGCTGGCGCTGAACAGACGCACGCTCGGCGCGCCGGAGGCTGCGGCCAGGACCACCGCGGCGCTCAGGGCCGCGAGCGCTGGCGCGCCGCGCCGGATGGGGACGCCTAACGTCGACAACGCGACGATCAACCCCGCGGCATAG
>FWPV01015059.1_pt1 | contig 11202 bp, 8 predicted proteins | sample 2228371 | NCBI WGS metagenome assembly FWPV01 (sample SAMEA103939776, study PRJEB20133) | metagenome | reverse complement strand
GTGGTGGCTGGGAGCCGTGCCCGCGGTGGTGGTCGGGATCGCCTTGATGACAGTGGGAGCAATCGGCCGCAGCCGCCCATGGCTGGAAGTCCGGCTGCGCTGGCATGGCCGCGGGCGGTAGGTATGGGCAGAGGAGGCAGCTGTGGAGGCACAGGCGGTGGAACTCGAGCACGGCGAGGCGGGTGAGTCCTTGAGGGTCCGGCGCGCATGAGGTGCAGGAGGCCGACATGACGACATCAGAAGAGCGGATGAAGATCCTGAAGATGGTGCAGGAGAAGAAGATCACCGCGGAGGATGCCGTAAAGCTGCTGACCGCGTTGGAGAAAGCCGAGCAGCGGCAGCAGCCGGCGGCGGGAAGCGAATCGCGCTGGCTGCGGGTGCGCATTACCGACATGAGCAGCGGCAAGCAGTCGGTGAACGTGAATCTGCCGCTCGGGCTGGTGAACGTCGGGTTGAAGATGGGGGCGCGCTTCATCCCGGACATGGAAGGCATTCGGGTGGAGGAGCTGGCCGAAGCCCTGCGCCAGGGCCTCACGGGCAAGATCATCGATGTCACGGACGAGGAGGAGGGCCAGCGGGTGGAGGTGTATGTGGAATGAGTCGGGGGCGTGGCGAAAGCGGAGGATGGGTGTATCCTGGAGGCGGGAGGCAACCATGCAGCGACTGATCCTGCGATGGGCGATCAACGCGGTGGCGCTGTACGTCGCCGTGGGCACTGGCTGGGTGCCGGGAATCCACCCCCAGGACACCAGCTGGCTGGCCATCCTGGGAATGGCGTTGATCTTCAGCGTGGTGAACGCGTTGGTGCGGCCGCTGCTGAAGTTCGTCACGTGCCCGCTCATCCTGCTGACGTTGGGTCTGTTCACCTTGGTGATCAATGCCGGGCTGTTCTGGCTGACGGGCCTGATCGCTCAGCAGTTCGACATCGGCTTCACGGTGGACAGCGCGTGGGCGGCGTTCCTGGGGAGCCTGGTGGTGGGCGTGGTGAGCGCGCTCCTGACGCTGATCCTGCGCGACGAACTCAAGACGCACCATCGCTGAGGAGGCTGCGCGCGCTGCCGCGGCACCTCTGCCTGGGGTGGCCTTCTCGCGTCGAGCGGCACTTCCTTCTGTCGTTGGCGGTTTGTGTGATACGCTGGCGGGCGCGCAGGCCGTGTTCGGCGCGCCGCAAGAAGCAAGAGGGAGGACTGCGTGGACATCCAGGGGAAGAGCGCACTCGTCTTGGGGGGCTATGGGCTGGTGGGGATGGCCGTCTGCCGCGAGGTGCTCCAGCACCGTCCGCGGCGGCTGGTGGTGGCCTCGCTCAGGCAGTGGGAAGCAGAGGAGGGTGTGCGGCGGTTGAGGCAGGAGAGGCCGGATGCCCAGGTGGAGATCCTTCCCGCGTGGGGGGATGTGCTGCTTCGGGCGGAGTGGCAGGAGGTGCCGGAGGGAGTGCATCCTCGCGCGGCCGTGCTGGCAGATGCGGCACGGCGCCGTCGGCTGGCGGCGGACATCTTGGAGGAGCTCGACGAGGAGGTGCTGACCTCGTCGCTGCTCTACAAGATGATCCTGGGCAGCCTGCCTGGCCTGGGTGGGGAGCCGGCGCAGATCGTTGTCGACTGCGTGAACACGGCCACGGCCGTCGCCTATCAGAACGTATTTCAGACGGCGCACCGGCTGCAGCAGCGCATTGCCGCCGGTGAGGCGACCGACTGGCCGGAGGAGGTCGAGCGGCTGCTCAGCTCGCTGTATGTGCCGCAGCTGGTGCGGCACGTGCAGATTCTCTACGAGGCCATGCGCCGGGCGGGCACGCAGGCGTACGTGAAGGTGGGCACGAGCGGCACCGGCGGCATGGGGTTCAACATCCCCTACACCCATGGGGAAGAGAGGCCGTCGAGGGTGCTGCTGTCGAAGTCGGCGGTGGCGGGGGCGCAGACCATGCTGCTGTTCCTGCTGGCGCGCACGCCTCAGGCGCCGCCTGTCGTGAAGGAGATCAAGCCGACGGCGGCCATCGCGTGGAAGGAGATCGGCTACGGCCCGATCCGGCGCGGGGGGCGGGAGATCGCGCTGTTCGACTGTCCGCCGGCGATGGCCTGCTCGCTCGAGGATCCAGCCTCGCTGGTGCCGGAGGGCAAGTTTGGGCGGCCGGCGGAGGGGGTGTTGGAGTCGGTGTACATCGATACCGGAGAGAACGGGCTCTTCTCGGTGGGTGAGTTCACTGCCATCACGACGCTCGGCCAGATGGAGTTCGTCACGCCGGAGGAGATTGCGGCCAACGTGGTAGCCGAGATCCGGGGCCAGAACACCGGGAAGGATGTCATCGCCGCTCTGGATGGTGCGGTGATGGGGCCGACGTACCGCGCCGGCTTCCTGCGGCAGTCAGCGCTGACGCGGCTGCATCAACTCGAGGCCGAGCACGGTGTGGACTCGGTGGCCTTTGAGATCCTGGGGCCGCCAAGGCTCTCCAAGCTGTTGTTCGAGGCCTACCTGCTGAAGCGGCTGTGCCGCACGATCGCGGAAGTGCTGCGGCGCGCCCCGGAGTCGCTGGCGGCGGAATTGGAGCGGGAGGTGAGTGGCGATGCGGCTCTGCGCCAGCGGATCCTCTCGATTGGGATCGGCATCCTCCTGCCGGACGGGAAGCGGCTGCTGCGAGGCCCCAGCCTGAAATCCCAAGATGCAGACCACGGCTGGGTGGACCTGCGGCCGTCAAACTTGGCGCGCTGGCAGGAGCGGCTGGCTGCGCTGCAGGCCGAGGTGAGGATCCAGAGGGCAGAGGGGGAGGCCAGCTCGCGGTTTGACCGAGCCTATCCCACCGCCTACTACTGGGCGGAGGACGAGGCGCTGGACGTCGGCGAAATCGCCGGCTGGGTGTTCAGCAACGAGGATCGAGGGCGCCGGGGGAAGGCCTAAGGCGCGATCGTCGGCGCGCCTCAGCCCGCCTCGGCGGTGGGCCAGACCTGCCGCCCGGCGACGAAGGTGCGGACGGGCTCGAGGTGGGCGTCCAGCAGCACTAGGCTGTCAACGCGGCTGCGCAGCGCATGGCTGAGAGCGCGCGTTGAGCGCAGTGCGGTAGCATCCCTCGTTACGACCCGTCAAGGCGTTTGTCCGCGGGAGTGGAATCCGCTTCGCCAGCCAGGATTCTGGCCAGCTCGAGCGGGGTGCGGGCGCTGCGCACCTCCGGCAGAAACCCCTCATGGGCGATGACCTTCGCCAACCGGGCCAGGGCCTGAATGTGCGCGGAGGGGTCATGGGAGCAGAAGGCGATCACCAGCTCAACCGGATCGTTGTCCGTGTTTCCGAATGCGATGGGTGGCTGGAGGCGGACGGCGGCGAAGGCGATAGAGAGGGCGCCGTCCTCGGGTCGAGCGTGCGGGAGGGCAATCCCAGGGCTGATATTGCGGAATCCCGCTCGGGTAGTGGGGCTGTGTTCGCAGATGAGAAGCCTGGAAGTCGTGAAACAGGCAAGCGCGGTGGCACTCGACGGCGGGTTGACGCTCTCCCTGGCGACGGTTCGCCGCCAGAGCGTCCTGAAAGACGTCGGGGAGCTGCTTAGCGCGTAACCGTCACCTTCTGCAGCCCACGCGGGCGATCGGGGTCCAGGCCGCGAGCCTGAGCCAGATGCAAGGAGAACAGCTGGCCGGGGATGACGGTGACCAGGGGCGAGACCCACTCCGCCGTCAGCATGGGCAGTTGCAGCGGGACATCGGCCAGGCGCAAGGCCTCGGCCAGGTCTGAGATCATGAGAAGGGAGGCGCCGCGGCCCTTCAGGTCCTCGGCAAAGCGGGTGAGGCTGGGGGCGGTGGCGCCGCTTGGGGCGACCACAATGGCGGGGAATCCGCTCTCGACCAGGGCGACCGGGCCGTGCAGGAAGTCGGCGGGGGAGTAGGGCTCGGCTGCAAGGTAGCACGTCTCTTTCAACTTGAGGGCGATTTCGAACGCGGTGCCGTAGTTGTAGCCGCGCCCCAGGACGACACCGTGCTCTGCAGCGCGATAGCGGTCCGCCGCCTCCTGCAGCCTGGGCTCAAGCTCCAGGGCGCGCTCCATCAACGGCGGGACTGCGCGCAGCTGCGTCAGCAGCTCTGGCTCGTCCAACCAACCCGCAACCAGCAGACCGAGCGCGGCCAACTGACTGGTGTAGGTCTTGGTGGCCGGCGTGCTGCGTTCCACGCCCGCGTGGGTCTCGATCAGGTAGTCGGCCTCGGAGGCGAGGGGCGAGTCGGGTGAGTTCGTGATGGCGAGCGAAGGGACGCGCTGGCGCCGCGCTTCCGCTAGGACAGAGACGATGTCCTCCGACTGCCCCGACTGCGAGACGCCAATGACCAAGGCTTGGCGGAGCTGTGGGGGGCGCTTGTAGAGCGTGAACAGGGAGGGCGTTGCCAGCGCGACCGGCAGGCCGAGGAGGCTTCCAAACGCGTACTGTCCGAAGCGGGCGGCGTTGTCGGAGCTGCCTCGCGCGGCGATGACCACGTAGCGCACATCGAGGCTCCGGAGGGCTGCAGCGATCGACCGCACGCGGTCGGCCTCGAGCCGGATCAGGGCGTCGACGACCGACGGCTGCTCGAAGATCTCGTCCCGCATCAGGCTCATGGGCGACTATGGGCGCGGCTCCGGCTCCGCGCGGCGGTTGGGGTCTGCTCCCAATTATAGGCGAGACTGGCGCCCAGTGGTGCGGAGTCCTTCATGCTCGTGCGGGGCTTGGCAAGCCGGGCGACTTATGTCATGTGTTGGCGGGAAGGCGGCTGTGCTATACTCGCGTGAGATGTCTGCCCTCGCCGGCCTGCGGTGCCCTGAATGCGGGCGGGAGCATGAGGCGGATCGGCTTCAGAGCGTGTGCCAGGCTTGCGACTCGCCGCTGCTGGCCTGCTACGACCTGGACCGTGTCCGCGCCTCGGTGTCCCGCGCCGATCTCGCGAAGCGGCCGCCGGGGATATGGCGCTGGGCGGAGCTGCTGCCGGTGCGCAGCCCGGCTTGCCGCGTGACACTGGGAGAGGGTGAGACGCCGCTGCTGCGCGCTGACCGGCTCGGGGCGCGGCTGGGACTGGGCGCCCTGTTGGTCAAGGACGAGGGCCTCAACCCGACGGGGACCTTCAAGGCGAGGGGGCTGGCCGTGGCGGTGGCCCGGGCAGCTGAGTTGGGGGCCAAGGTCCTGGCGATGGGGACCGCCGGCAATGCCGGCGGTGCGTTGGCGGCGTACGCCGCGCGTGCGGGGCTGGAGGCGCATGTCTTCATGCCCGCGGACGCGCCGGCCGTGCACCGCAGGGAGGTCGAGGCTGCGGGGGCGCGGCTGCATCTAGTCGACGGCCTCCTCGACAGAGCCGGCGAGGAGGCGGCGAGACGGGCAGGCCGCTCGGGCTGGTTTGTCGTCTCGACCTTCCGCGAGCCCTATCGTCTCGAGGGCAAGAAGACGATGGGGTTCGAAATGGCGGAGCGAATGGGCTGGGAGCTGCCCGACGTGATCGTCTATCCGACCGGGGGCGGGACGGGCCTGGTGGGGCTGTGGAAGGCGTTCGCGGAGTTGGAGACCCTGGGCTGGCTCGAGGGGCGGAGACCGAGGCTGGTCTGTGTGCAGGCTGAAGGGTGCGCGCCGGTGGTGCGGGCGCTGGATCGCGGCGAGGCACGTGTGGAGCCCTGGGGCGCGCCAAAGACTGCGGCTCACGGCCTGCGCGTGCCGCGGCCCTACGCCGATCGCTTGATCCTGCGGGCGGTTCGGGAGAGCGGCGGCGTGGGCGCGTGCGTGTCCGACGAAGAGATGGTGCAGGCGCAGCGGGAGTTAGCCCGCGAAGAGGGCATCCTGGCGTGTCTGGAAGGGGCCGCGGCGCTGGCCGGTTTGACGCGTCTGGTGCGGGCCGGGCAGGTGGAGGCGGGAGCGCGCGTCGTTGTGCTCAACACCGGCAGCGGGCTGAAGGGGCTGTGATGGCGACGAGAAAGCCTCGCACGGAACGGGCACGGGCTTCGCTGGAGCTGCTGTACCGCATCAGTCGTGAGTTGGCAGCTCACCTCGATCTGCGCGAACTGCTGCAGCGCATTCTCCGGCTGACGCTGGAGAACGTCGGAGCACCGAGCGGCAGCATCCTGGTCCTCGACGAGCAGGGCGCGGTCACCGAGGGGGCGCTGGCCTTTGGCGGCAAGGTCCATGACCACACGGCCGATCAGCTCGCCGACACGTTCGAGCGGGGTCTGGCGGGCTGGGTGGTGGAGCACCGTCAGCCGGCGCTGGTGCGCAGCACGCGCGAGGACCCGCGCTGGCTGCGGCGGCCCGAGGAGGAAGGCAGCGCCGAATCGCGTTCAGCTGTCAGCGTGCCCCTGATGGCGCGCGACCGCGTGGTGGGCGTGCTGACGCTCGTCCACCCGCAGGCGAACCGCTTCACCGAGGACGACCTCGCCCTGCTGAAGGCGATCGCCGATCAAGCAGGCATCGCCGTGGAGAACGCCCGCCTGTTCGCCGCCGAGCAGGAGCGGCGCCGGTTCGCCTCGACGCTGCAGGAGATCGCCCGCGCCATCAGCGCCACCCTCGACCCGGCTCAGGTGTTCGCCCAGGTGCTCGAGCAGCTCGAGCGGGTGGTCGACTTCGACAGCGCCAGCATCTTCTTGCTGGACCGGGATCGGCTGCGCCTGGTGGCGGCACGCGGCTTCCGCAAGCAGGACTCCATGATCGGGACGACCCTCCCCTTCGACAGCCGGGTCCTGATCGGGCGCGTGCTCTCAACGCGGCAGCCTCTGGTGATGGAGGACGTGCAGCAGGACGAGGGATGGCTGAAGCTGCCGGATGTGCCGGAGTCCTCGGAGATCCACGGCTGGATCGGCGCCCCGCTCGTCGTGCGCGATCGCGGCGTGGGGGTGCTGAACGTCGACAGCCGCCAGCCTGGGGCGTACGGCCCGCGCGAGGTGGAGGTGGTGTCGGCCTTCGCCGACCATGCCGCGACGGCCGTGGCCAACGCGCAGCTCTTCGACGAGAGCCAGCGCCGGGTGCGGGCGATGGTGGCCCTGGCCGAAACGGCGCGCGTCGTCACCGCCACGCTGGACCTCGATGACGTGCTGCGCCGCATCCTGACCCAGACCATGAGCAGCATGCAGGTGGAGGCGGCCTCGCTGGCCCTGCTCGACAAGGCCACGGGGGAGCTGGAGTTCCGCGTGGCCGAAGGCAAGGGCGCCGAGCACATCGTGGGTCTGCGCCTGAAGCGCGGCCAGGGTGTGGTGGGATGGGCGGTGGAGCACGGCGAGGTGGTCGTCGTGCCGCAGGCGCACGACGACCCTCGGTTCTGGCCCGAGGTGGACTCGCGCACCGGGCTGGAGACGCACAGCCTCGCCTGCGCTCCGATCCGGGTGCAAGACGAGGTCATCGGCGCATTGGAGGTGCTCAATCCGGAGCAAGGGGAGTTCCCACCCGATCAGGTGGAGCTGCTGACGGGCATCGCCGGCCTGGCCGGGACGGCCATCGCCCACGCGCAGCTCTTTGCCGAGACGCAGGCGGCGCGCATGCGCTACGCCGGCCTGTTCGAAGACAGCATCGATCCCATCCTGCTCTCCGATCTCGAGGGCGTGATCACCGAGGCCAACGAACGCGCACAGGCCTTCCTGGGGTACTCGCGCCAGAGCCTGCTCGGACGCTCGGTGTTCAGCCTGCACGTGCCCGACAACCCGGACCGGCTCCCCGCGAGCCTGGCCGAGCTCGCCCCCGGGGAAACGCTCTCCTACACCGGCCGTGCGACGCACAGTCAGGGCCAGCCGATTCCCATCGAGGTCTACATCAAGCGCATCGACCTGGAGGGCATGCCCTCGCTGCAGTGGATCGTGCGCGACATCTCCGAACGCCTGGCGTTGGACGAGCTGCGCGCCGACCTGACGTCCATGATCTTCCACGACCTGCGCTCGCCGCTGGGCAACATCATCTCGAGCCTGGAGGTGCTGCAGACGACGCTGCCGAAAGAGGAGGAGGCTGGCCGCTCGGTGCTCTCGATCGCCCTGCGCTCCAGCCGCCGCCTGCTGCGCCTGGTGGAGTCGCTGCTCGACATCGGGAGGCTGGAGACGGGTCAGGCGGTGCTGCACAAGACGCAGGCGTCGATGGGGGCCCTCATTGTGGAGGTGGTCGAGGAGGTGCTCCCCATCGCGGAGGCCAAGGGGCACATCGTGCAGTTCGACCTGGAGCCCGACCTGCCCACGGTGACCATGGACGTGGACATGATCCGGAGGGTGCTGATCAACCTGCTGGAGAACGCCATCAAGTACACGCGCGGCGAAGGGGAGATCGTCATCTCCGCCCGACGTCAGCAAGACCGACTGCTGGTCGGCGTGCGCGACAATGGCCCCGGGATTGCGCCGCAGGACCAGCAGCGAATCTTCGAGCGCTTTGCCCGCCTGCACCGCACCGGCCCGACGAAGGGCCTGGGCCTCGGGCTGGCCTTCTGTCGCCTGGCGGTCGTTGCCCACGACGGGCAGATCTGGGTGGAGAGCGAACTGGGAAAGGGATCGACCTTCTACTTCACCCTGCCGCTATAATGGGGCCAGCCTTGCCCAACCAAGCGGAACTCCATGCGTGAACTCCTGTCTGGGATCTTCCTGGAAAACCGCTACCCCGGCGTCCCCGTGGCGGCGGTCAGCGGCGCGAGCGGAATGGTGCTCATCGACAGTCCGCTGCGCGCCGAGGACGCGCGCGAATGGCTGAGCCTGCTGGGGACGAGGGGCACGCCCCGCTACTTGGTCCTCCTGGACTACCACCCCGACCGGGTGCTCGGCGCGCGCGAGTTGGACCTCCCCATCGTGGCCCACGACATCGTCCGGCAGGTGATGTCCTCCTGGCCGGATACCTTCAAGGGCAGCCTCTCGCCGCTCGGATCCGAGGCCGACCGCGTGAAGCGCGTGGCGGGCATGCACGACCTTGTGCCGGAGGTGACGTTCACCGAGGAGATGAAACTCGTCCTCGGGGATCGCGAAGTCGTGCTGCGGCACGCCCCCGGCCCGACCCCGGCCTCGATCTGCGTCCTGGTGGCGCGGCCGTCGCTGGCCTTCATCGGCGATCTTGTCTGCCTGCACGAACCGCCCTTCGTCGGCGATGCCAGGCTGGAGGCGTGGCTGGAGACGCTGGACTGGCTGCGGCGGCTCGGCCAGCAGCGCTGCAGGCTGATCTCTTCGCGCGACGGCAAGGTGTCGGTGGAGGATGTGGCGCGTATGGCGGCGTGGCTGAGACGGCTCTCGACGCGCCTGACCAAGATGGCCCAGCAGGAGCAGCCGGGCGAGGCCATCGCCCGGATGTCCGCCAGCCTGCTCGAGGGGTTCCGCGTGCCGGCCGCACGCAGAGAGCAGGCGCTCCTCCGCTTGCGGGTGGGATTGGAGAAACTGTACAGCCGCATCCGATCGGAGGCGGCGTGATCGCGGCACGGCTGCGGGCCGGCCTGGAGGCCGGAACCGTGCACCGAATTTCGCCGGAGGGGGTGCCTGTGAGGTACCAGCCGCTGATCGAGGTGGTGCGCGGGGGCCGGGCCGAGTCGCTGCACTTCGGCGCAATCGCCGTCGCCGACGTGCGCGGACACCTGCGGGCCTGGTACGGCGACCCTCAAGCCATCACCTTCCTGCGCTCCACGGCCAAGCCCTTCCAGGCGCTGCCGCTGCTCGAGAGCGGAGCAGCGGACGGCTTCTCCATCGACGATCGCGCGCTGGCGCTGATCTGTGCTTCGCACTCGGGCACGCTGGACCACGTTCGCTTGGTGGAGGCATTGCAGGCACAGGTCGGAATCGAGGAGGCGGACCTGAGGTGCGGCGCGCATCCACCGCTGGATGCCGATGCCGCCCGGAGGCTGCGGGAGGCTGGGGAACAGCCAAGGCCGAACCACAACAACTGCTCGGGCAAGCACACCGGGATGCTGGCTCTGGCGCGGCACCTTGGAGCCCCGCTCGAAGGCTATCTGTCCATCGACCATCCGGTGCAGCAGCGCATCCTGGCGGCGATGGGTGAGATGTGCGACGCGGAGCCGTCGCAGATCGCGATAGGCATCGACGGCTGCTCGGCTCCGACGTTCGCGCTGCCGCTCGTCTCGGCAGCGACGGGTTACGCGCGGTTGGCCGATCCCGCCCTGCTTCCGCCGACGCGGTCGGCGGCCTGCCGCCGCATCTTCTCGGCCATGACCAGACACCCGGACATGGTCGGCGGCCCGGGGCGCTTCGACACGGTGCTGATGCAGGCAGCGCAAGGGAGTCTTCTCTCTAAGGGCGGTGCGGACGGCTATCACGGCCTGGCGATTGCCCCGGGCGTTCTGGCCTCGGGATCGCCTGCGCTGGGCATCGCCCTCAAGATCGCGGATGGAGACCTGGGCCAGCGGGCGGGAGCCCGGGTGGCGATCGAGGTGCTCCGCCAGCTGGGAGCGATCGACGAGACGGCACTCGCGGCGCTCGAGGCTCAGTGGCCGAAGGCGATGACCAACTGGCGCGGACTGCAGGTTGGTGAGATCCGTCCGTGCTTCCGCTTGGAGATGGGCTAGGGCCTTCCGTGGCGGCGCGGACAGACCTTCGCTCGGCTGCCTACTCGCTGGTTGGGCTGCTCCTGTCGCCCCCGCAGGTCTCTGCCTTTGACCGCTACGCGGCGGAACTGGTGGAGTGGAACCGGCGCTTCAACCTGACGGCAGTCACCGACCGAGAGCAGATCGAGGTCAAGCACTTCCTCGATTCCCTGTCGTGTCTCTTGGCCATGCGCGGCCGGGCCTTGGGCCGAGCGATCGACGTCGGCACGGGGGCGGGCTTTCCCGGGCTGCCGCTGAAGATCGCTTGCCCTGGGTTGAGACTGACGCTCGTCGAGTCGGTGGGAAAGAAGGTGCAGTTCTGCCGGCATGTGGTCCAGGTGTTGGGGCTGGAGGGAGTGGAGGTGATCCATGCCCGGGCGGAGGAGGTGGGCCGCTGGCCGGACCACCGCGAGGCCTACGACTGGGCTCTGGCGCGCGCAGTGGCGCCCCTGCCGGTGTTGGTGGAATACCTGATGCCGTTCCTCAAGGTCGGCGGCCGCGCCGTTGCCCAGAAGGGCGAAAGCGGGCCGGCGGAGGCGCATGCGGCAGAGCGAGCACTGGCTCTGTTGGGCGGACACCTGCTGCAGCTCATCCCCGTGGAGATCCCGGCCTGGGTCGAGTTCGAGGCCGACGCCCGGATCGCGGCGTTCGCCGTCTCGGTCTCCGCGCTGGCCGTACTCCTCTTCGGTCTGCCGCCCGCACTTCAGCTCGCCCGCACGCCGCTGGAGAGCGC